>Ga0299907_10001302_pt1 | contig 14116 bp, 15 predicted proteins | sample RVTome_16_FD_198680 | JGI IMG/M metagenome (GOLD analysis project Ga0299907, IMG submission 198680) | Soil microbial communities from uranium-contaminated site in the Upper Colorado River Basin, Wyoming, United States - RVT152D67 (version 2) ... | reverse complement strand
CAAGGCGGGGGGGTTCCTGGCCCGGATGAGAGAGCTGGACCCGGAGCCCCACATAGTCGGCGGCCTCGAGTTCCTCGAGGTGATCTCGGTCACCACGGCCCGTGGAGGCGTGGCGAGGAACGTCATCCCTGGGGAGTTCATCATGAACGTCAACTACCGCTTCGCCCCTGACCGCGACCCGGACGAGGCTGTCACCCGCTTGACCGATATCTGCGCCGAGGCCGATCGGGTGGACGTGACCGATGTGGCCCCATCGGGGTCGGTCGATATCGATCACCCCCTGTTCCAGGCCCTGATCGCTCGGTCCGGCGCCTCGGTCTCGGGCAAGCAGGGATGGACGGATGTCGCCCAGCTCTCGTCGGCGGGCATTCCTGCGGTGAATTTCGGGCCGGGCGAGCCCTCGCTCGCCCACAAGCCCGGAGAGTCGGTGCGCGTCGCAGATCTGGAATGGGTCTACGAGTCGCTGCTCGACGTCCTCCGCTGACGGCCCAGAAGCACCCACACCGCCCATCCGACCAGTGCCGCCCAGACCAGCCCGGGTCGGGCCAGGACCAGGACGAGTCCCAGCCCGGCGACGATCAACGTCGAGAGCGACGGCTTGCGGATGGTCGGCAACACCAGTGCCATCGCACCCAGGACCGCGCCGGCCCGGATGATCAGGCCACCCAGAGTGCTTCCGTCGTCGGCATCCCGGACGAGGACCAGGATCACGCCCACCGCGATCACCAGCAGCCCGACCACACCCATCGCGATCGCGGTGCTCCTCAGCGGGTTTTTCTCTGGCACCGGGCCATTCTGACGGGTTCTGGTGGCTCGGCGGCGACTCGTAGACTCCGCCCCGATGCCCATAGAGATCGACATCGCCCATGTTGCGCGCCTGGCTCGCCTCGATCTGACCGACACGGAGCTGGAGTCGTACAAGGCCCAGCTCGGAGTGATCCTGGAGCACGCCGCCAGGGTCCAGTCACTGGAGGTCCAGCCCAACGTGGAGGCCGCCCATCCACTGGGCCTGACCAACGCGTTCCGGGACGACGAGCTACGGCCCTCCCTCGATCGAGATGAGGTCCTCGGCCAGGCTCCAGAAGCCATCGACGGGCATTTCGTGGTGCCTCCGGCGATGGGGGCGGAGTGATTGCCACCAGCCTCTCCGAAGCCGGACGGTTGCTTCGCTCGGGTGCGACGTCAGCGGAGGCTCTCCTCGACGACGCGCTCGAAACGGCCTCCCGGACCGAAGCCCAGCTGCACGCGTTCCTGACCATCGATGCCGACGGGGCCAGAGAGGTGGCGCGGCAGGCCGATGCCGACCTGGCCGACGGCATCGATCGTGGCCCACTACACGGCATCCCGGTCGCCCTGAAGGACAACATGTGCACGAGGGGCGTCGAGACCACGGCGGCCTCGCAGATCCTCGCCGGGTATGTCCCTCCTTATGACGCCACTGTGGTCGCGAGGCTGCGCAACGGAGGCGCGGTGATGGTGGGTAAGACGAACCTCGACGAGTTCGCCATGGGCTCTTCGACCGAAAACTCGGCGTACGGGACCACCTACAACCCATGGGACCTGAGCCGAGTTCCCGGGGGATCGTCGGGTGGCTCCGCTGCTTCCGTCGCAGCCGGTTCGTCACTATTGGCCCTTGGCTCCGACACCGGCGGGTCGATCAGACAGCCCGCCTCTCTGTGCGGTGTGGTGGGAATGAAGCCGACGTACGGCACGGTGAGCCGGTACGGCTTGATCGCATTTGCCTCTTCGCTCGATCAGATCGGCCCATTCACCAGGACCGTGGAAGATTCGGCGGTGGCTCTCACCACCATCTGGGGCTACGACCCGCTCGACTCGACCTCGTATCAGGGTGAGTATCCGAATCCCGGTGCCCGCCTCGATAGAGGGGTGGACGGGCTTCGCATCGGCGTGGTGACCGAGTTGTCCGGGGAGGGCTTCGAGCCCGCGGTCGAGGCGGCCACGACCGACATGGTGGCCCGGCTGGAAAAAAAGGGGGTGGAGGTGCTGGAGGTATCGCTGCCCACCTTCGACATCGCTTTGTCTGCCTACTACCTGATCGCCCCGGCCGAAGCCTCCTCGAACCTGGCCCGCTTCGATGGGATTCGATATGGGCTCAGGGTCGAAGGCGCCACCACCGAGGAATTGATGGCGCGAACGAGAGCCGAGGGGTTCGGGCCCGAGGTGATCCGCCGCGTCCTCCTCGGCACGTACTCGTTGTCCGCCGGGTATTACGACGCCTTCTACGGCCAGGCGCAGAGGGTCCGGGCCGCCATCCAGGAGGACTTCGCCAGTGCCTACGAGCAAGTCGACGTTCTCGTCTCGCCGACGAGCCCGACCGTTGCGTTCGACGCCGGTGCCCGGACCTCGGATCCGCTCGCCATGTACCTGTCGGACATCTGCAACATCCCGGCCAACTTGGCGGGCCACCCCGCCATATCCGTTCCTGTCGGCCTCGACGAGGCGGGCCTGCCCATCGGATTCCAGGTGATGGCGCCTCCGCTCGGCGAGGAGACCATGTACCAGGTCGCGGCCGAGGTGGAGCGTCTCGCCGGCTTCGAGATCTCGCCGCGAGCCTTGGAGGTGGCGACGTGAGCTGGGAGCCGGTCATCGGGATCGAAGTCCACGTCGAGCTGATGACCGCCTCGAAGATGTTCTGCGGCTGCGCCGTTGCATTTGGCGGCGAGCCCAACACGAGGGTCTGCCCCACGTGTCTCGGCCTACCCGGCGCTCTCCCGGTGACCAACCGGGTCGCGATCGAGTCGATCATGGCGATCGGGCTGGCCCTCGAATGCCAGGTCTCGGAGCGATCGGTGTTCCACCGGAAGAACTATTTCTATGCCGACCTTCCCAAGAATTACCAGATCTCGCAGTTCGATGTGCCGGTGTGCCACGACGGGCATCTCGACATCGAGGTCGACGGCCAGACCCGACGGATCGGCATCGAGCGTGCCCATATGGAAGAGGACACCGGAAAGTCGACCCATCTCGGCGCCGGAGGCCGAATCCACGCCGCCGAAGGCACGCTTCTCGACTTCAACCGATCCGGTGTGCCCCTGGTGGAGGTGGTGTCCAGACCTGATCTGCGCAGCGCCTCCGAATCTCGGGTGTACGCGCAAGAGCTGCGATCGATCGTGGCTGAGCTAGGCGTGTCGGACGCGAGACTGGAGGAGGGATCGATCAGGTTCGACGCCAACGTGTCGATCCGACCCCAGGGGGAGGAGACCTTCGGTACCAAGGTCGAGATAAAGAACATGAACTCCTTCCGCTCGCTGGAGAGGGCGATCGCGTTCGAGATCGACCGACAAATCGAACTCGTCGAGTCGGGCGGCGAGGTCATCCAGGAGACGCGTCACTGGGATGAGGAGTCTGGCGTCACCCATTCGATGCGGGTCAAGGAGGGCTCGTCGGACTATCGCTATTTCACCGAGCCCGACCTGGCGCCCATGGTGATGACGCCGGAGTGGGTAGCCGGCATTAGGGAGCGTCTCCCCGAGCTGCCCGCCGATCGCCGGGCCCGCTACGCAGCACAGGGTCTGGCCGCCGAGACCGCCGGCGTCCTCTCCGCGCTAGACGCCGGCCTGCGCCGGCTCTACGACCACGCTGTTCTCTCCGGTGCCCCACCCCGGTCCGCCGCGAACTGGATCACCGGTGAGGTGCTGGCCTGGTTGCGCAAAGCCGGAGTCGACGCTCGGGAGGCCAGGCTCGACGGGCCCGGTCTTGCCGAGCTGATCGAGATGGTCGACGACGGCTCGGTGTCGAGCTCTGCGGCCAAGGACGTGCTCGCCGGTGTCCTCTCCGGTGAAGGCCGGCCCCGCGAGGTTGCCGAAAGGAGGGATCTCCTGCAGGTGCGTGATGCCGGCGTCCTGGATACCGCGGTGGCCGACGTGCTGGCGGCGAATCCCGGGGCGGTTGAGGGTTTTCGAGGCGGCGAGGAGAAGGTGGTGGGATTCCTGGTCGGCCAGGTCATGAAGGCCACCGACGGCAGGGCCGACCCCAGGATGGTCAATCAGCTCCTCAGGGAGAGGATGTCGGGCTGACCCGCTACCGGTTACCGTCGGTGTCACATGCAGCGGCACACCAAGATCATCGCCACGCTGGGACCCGCCGTGGCCTCGGCCGCCGGAATCCGGGCCCTGGTTGAGGCCGGCATCGATGTGGCGCGGCTCAACTTCTCGCACGGTGACCGCGAGCTCCATCGGACCATGGCCGGCTGGGTGCGTGATGCGTCGCGCGAGACGGGCCGAACCGTGGCTCTGATGCAGGACATACAGGGGCCCAAGCTGCGGGTGGGCGAGTTCACCAACGGGAGGGTGACGCTGGAGCCCGGGCGTCAGGTCACCCTGGTGGCAAATGGGACACTGGGAAGCGAGAGCGTGATCCCGGTCGGCTACGAGCCATTGCTCCAGGACGTGGAGCCCGGCGACCGAGTACAGCTTGCCGACGGGCTGATCCGATGCGAGGTGGTGGATCGGACCGAGGCCGGCCTGGTGGCCGCGGTGCGGGTCGGAGGGGTCCTCTCCGACCACAAGGGCGTGGCTTTCCCCGACAGCAGACTGAGCCTGGAGATCGTCACGCCCAAGGACGAGTCCGACCTCGCCTTCGGCCGGGAGCTCGGGGTCGACTACGTCGCAGCGTCGTTCGTGCGGAGCGGCGACGATATCCGAAGCGTGGCCCAGTTGGCCGGCGATGCGCCCATCGTCGCCAAGGTCGAGCTGGCCCAAGCCTACGAGAACCTGGACGACATCATCGGGCCTTCCTCGGGCGTCATGGTGGCACGGGGTGACCTCGGTGTTCAACTGCCATTGGAGCGAATCCCTCTCATCCAAGACGAGATCCTCAAGAAGACGAATGCGGCCGGCCGAATCTCCATCACGGCGACCGAGATGCTCGAATCGATGACCAAGAGCCCCCGGCCCACTCGGGCCGAAGTCACCGACGTCGCCCACGCGGTGATGGCCGGCACCGACGCCGTCATGCTGTCGGGCGAGACCGCCGTCGGCGACTATCCGGTAGAGACCGTCACTGCGATGGCCTCCATCTGCGTGGCGGTAGAGGAGGGCACCCTTTCGATCCGCGGCCATCACCCCATCCCCTTCGTCGGGGACGGCAACATGGTGGCCTCAGCCGTGTCCCAGGCGGCCACCGAGGTCGCGGTCAACGTAGACGCGCAGACCATCGTGGCCTTCACCGAGTCGGGAAACACCGCCCGGCTGATCTCCAAGTACCGGCCGGAGGCCCGGATCGTCGCCTTCACCCCTAACGAGGCGACCCTTCGGCAGATGGCGCTCTACTGGGGCGTCAGCCCCCACCCCTTCGAGCGCCGCACCTACACCGACGAGGAGCTGGCCTCGGCAGCCGACATCCTGGAGAGAGAAGGAGTGGTCAGCAAGGGCGATCGGGTGGTCATGGTGGCCGGCGTCCCCCCGAACGTTCGTGCCTCCACCAATCTGGTCAAGGTCCATGTGATCGGCGAGATCTCCGGCGGCCTGGGGTCCTGAGTACCCTGCCGACGCTCATGGGCCAGACCGTCATCGTCAATGAGGTGAAGGAGCTCGACGATGTCCTGCTGCTCGACACCGATCGCAGCTTCACCGGTCAGGACGGGTTCGCGATGTCGCCTGGCAATAGCGATCGTGGCGTTCCTGGTGCCCTCGCCGGTGAGCTGTTCGATCTCGGGCTCGGCATCGATCACATCTACGTGCTCCAGAACACCGTCACCGTGAGGCGCCCCGGTGGATGGGATGAAATGAGCAGGGCTGCCGTGGCCTCGGTGGTCGAGCGATTTCTCCTCTTCTACGACGAGTCATGACCGGGGTCAGGGTGGTGTCGTTTGGGTCGATGTCGTGATCGTGGTCGGGGCGGTCGTCGTAGGAGGCTGCGTGGTTGGGGGAACTGTGGTCGGTGGGGCAGTTGTCGTGGTAGGGCAGGCCGTGGAGGTCCCCGGCACCATGCAGGGGTGCACTTCGAAGACGGCGAACCTGGGGGCGTAGCGCACCGTCCATTCTTGCTCGTCGACCACGCGGTTCTCGTCACCGCCGAGCAGGATGCGCCGGGTCACTGTCACGCTCCAACCGCCGAGCTCGGTCTGGGTCTGGTCCTGCTGATTGACACCGAAATCAGGGTTCGGCTCATAACGGGGCTCAGGCGGGTCGGTCGGCGCGAAACGGTCGGAGACCAATCCCTTGATGTGCAGGGCGTTGGGGCCGCCTTCGGTGTCCACCCAGGCGCGGCTTCGACCGTCCGACTGCTCTCCTTTCAGGGTCCGACCGTCGTTCTCCCCGAATATCCGGACCGTGATCGAGGTGTCCGTGTAAGTGGTGTCGATCAGTATCCCGTTGTCGGTGTTGTTGCGGAACTTGAGGTCGGGGGTTCGCCAGTTGAGCGTGGCCTCGACCCCCTCGGGATAGCGGGAGAAGTAGTAGGAGTGCGGCTTGTGCTCGACATCCTCGTAGCCCCCCCAGAACACTGCGTTGTAGAGAGTCGTGGTGAATTGACTCACGCCGCCCCCGACGCTGTCCTCGACCTCGCCGGCGATGATGGTGCCGGCAGGGAGGTAGCCGTCTTCCAGCGTGCGCTGGCCGACATGGTCGTTGAGGCTGAAGGTCTGCCCGGCGAGAACGATTGCCCCGTCCACCTCGTCGGCGATCCGGTGGATGTTGACGACCCGGTCCTGACAGCAGTCGTGATAGGTGGTGAACTGAGCCACGAGGTGGTTGATGTTGAGTCCTTCGAGGTACTCGGTCGTGACCTCGGGGTCTGCGGCTTCGACCAGCGGCAGCTCACCATTGCGCCCCGCGGTCATCGCAGCATCGGCCAGACGCACCGCTGTCTCTTCGGCATCGATCCGGGTCCCGCTCGAACCGGGGACGATCGAGATGCTGTCGCCTGAGATCTCCAAGGTCGCGTTCACCGGCTCGGCCTCGACATCGTCTCGTATCGAGTTCAGGTATCCGTCGATCGAATCCGGGTCGAAGGAGTTGACGATCCGTGGATCGCTCTCGGTCACCGTCTCGGATCGAAAAGCTTCGGTCAACTGGTCGACGGTGAACACCACCTCGACGTCCCCATGGTCGAGTTGGATCGGCTCGACGAGCATCGCCACGGCCTGGTCGACGGCGCGATCGACGTCCTCGTCCGTGAGGACGGGCACGACGGTCGCAGTGGGGATCGAAGTCTGTTTCGGCTCCAGGGCGAGCAAGGTCGCCTCGACGATGGCCCTGGCTGGAGGGCGTTCGACGCCGGTGCCGACCTCGGGATAGACCGGGGTGGGTCGGCCGTCGGTGAGGACAACGCCTCCCAGGGACGGGGGCAGTGCGATCACCTCGGTGTCCCAGATGTCGAACACCTCTTCGATCGCCACGTCGTCCACCGATCCTCTGACCGGCACGTGAACTGTGTCAAAGATGTGGGTGAGCCACCAGACGAACTCGGAGACGATGTTGCCGTTGCGCCCCACCAGCAGCGCCTCGTCGGCGATCGCCTGCTCGTCGATGTCGAGCCCAGCCTCCGGTGGCTGCATGCTCACGAACTTGCCATCGATGTTGAACACCGCCGGTCGGCCCAGGTACTCCTCTTCGACCGCCAGCAAGGCGCTCAGGGCTTGCTCCTCGTCCAGACCTCCGATGGGGGTGCCCGCCACCTCCACCCTCCCCATCACCTCGCCCCGCGAGACGAGGCGGGTGAGGCCGTACGCGGTGAACAAGAGCAGCAAAAGGCCGGCAACACCCACGACGAGCGCGCCAAAAGGAGTCTTGACTGCGGAGAGATGCATTTTCATGGAAGGCCGCCCCAAAACGACCTTTTTGCCCGGGGCCGGCGATGGTAACGAGCAACCCGCGCTTATCCGAAAATGTGACAGGGCTGCTCTGTACCCTCGATTCGAGTGACGATCCGATTCCCGGAAATGGTTCATGGGGACGCCATCAGGGTCTCGGCGTCGACCTATGTGACGTACAAGAAATGCCCGGCCCAGTCCGGGGCGAGGCTGCAAGGGATCTATGGCCGGGAGAGCCGTCAGTCCTTCCTCGGCATCCTGGCTCACCGGATCTTCAGCAGGCACCTGACCTCGGGCGCTATCCCATCCGACGAGTTCGTGCAGGCCTGCCGGGAAGAGATCGGCGGCTCCGCCCTCAACAACAAGATGGCCGGGCTCGAGATGCGACCGTCGGCCCTTGTCGGCGTCATCGAAGAGGTGCGGGGCTTGTACGAGCGCTTCACCCGGCTGCCTGGGGAGGGATTCGAAGGTTCCGAGCACAGCATCGAGGCCACGGTGGCCAAAGGGGTCGATCTGGTGGGCACCGTCGATGCCGTTTACCGGGAGGACCTTGGCGGGTTCCGCCTGGTCGACTGGAAGACGGGCGAGCTCGGCGACACGGAGGATCAGCTGCTGTTCTATGCGCTCTTGTGGATGCTGGAACGTGGGGAGCTGCCGGCATACGTCGAGGCCGTCTCGGTCAGGACGGGGGAGCGGTATCGGACGGTGCCGTCCTCGACCGACGTGGGCAAGGTGGCCATCGAGCTCAGTGAGCTGGTCGACGTGATTCGCAATGCCTGGGCGACCGGCGCCGATCTTCCGCGGACGGGGGGCCCATGGTGCCGGTATTGCCCGCTCCTGGAGGATTGCGACGAGGGTAAATCAGCCGGGGCGCTGCTCGACTGAGCAACGCCCCGAACCGGCTACCAATCAGCAGCAACGAATCCCGTCGCCGCCGCCGCAGCAGCTGCTGTCATCGAGAACGATCATCACGCCTCCCTTCATATCGATGACCTTCAATACATTGATCTTCCTCGATACATCGACTAATGTCAATATGAGAATGGAATGTTGTGAGCCTTTGTTCGACGGAGTACTCGAGGAGGAGGGAGCCGCCCGCACAGCCGCTCTCTTTGCGGCATTGGCCGACCCGGTCCGTCTGCGGATCGTCTCCATCCTCGCCGCCGCCCCGGGAGGGACGGCCTGCGGCTGCGAGCTCGAGGTTCCCCTAGGCGTGGCTCAACCGACGGTGTCCCACCATCTCCGCATCCTCCGAGAGGCCGGGCTTGTCGTCGGCGAGAGGCGTGGGAAGTGGGTCCATTACCGGGTGGTTCCGGAGCGCCTGTCGGAGATCAGAGACTCCCTGAGCCCCTCCGTCCTCGAGTCGGTATAGATCACTCCTCGAGCATCTCGTGCAGGCGCGTCACCGTGTTCCAATTGCGGGCGGTGCCCGTCACGCCGAGGATCTTCTCGAAGTAGCTCAGACCGAGTGAGGAGCGTCCCGAGCCGGCCGGTCCGTAATGGACGAATATCTCTGTCCCGACAACGGAAAAACGATCCTGTGGTGAGCGATCAGAGTCGAGTGCGGCCACCCGATCCGGGGCCGGCTCCGATTCGAGGAACACCGCGTGCAGCAGAGTCGGGTTGGCCTTCGGCCCGAGGAAGGGGTTGGATGCAACGGTCCTCGCCATCTGGTCACGGTCCCGAACGATCACCCTGATGCTCAACCCGAGACCTTCCCGGATCACCTTCTCGATGACCCCGGCAAGGGCGCTGGCATCGCTGGTCGGTGGAGTCACGATCACATTCCCGCTCTGGAGATGAGTCCGGACGTCGCCTATGTCCTCCCGGGCGAGAAGCGAACGGAGAACCTCCATCGGCACTTTGACGCCTCCCACGTTGACACCGCGGAGCAGCGCAACGACACGCCATGCCGTTTCAGGCATCGAGCTCAGAGCGGTAGTGCGCCGAGCCGGAGCCGTGCGGCGCTCTGATGCCGCGGAGCTCCCAGTCGCCACCGAGTGCGGTCGAGACCACCTCCTCGGAGTCGCTGGGTTGGGCTCCAACGGTTGCGTCGATCCCGGCCGGCCCTTCGACGATCGTGTTGGTCAACTCACCGAGCCCCTCCACCGCGACCGTCACGACGTCACCCGGCTCCACTGGCCTCGACCCGGCCGGTGTCCCGGTCAAGATGACGTCACCAGGCAGGAGGGTGATGGTCCGGGCCAGGTCTGCCACGAGATACCCCATGTCCCATTCCATCTCGTCGGTCGACCCTCGCTGTCGGACCTCTCCGTTCACCGTGGTCGAGATCCGCTTCCCCCCGAACTCCCAATCGGTGACGAGCCCCGGACCGATGGGGCACAGTGTGTCCGACCCTTTCACCCTGAGCATCGAGCCGGCATCAGTGTCACGGAAATCGTGGATTCCGAAATCGTTGGCGATCGTGTATCCGGCAATTCGCGACTCGGCCTCGGACATCGACACATTGCGACAGGTCTCCCCGATGACGATGGCGATCTCCCCCTCGTAGTTGAGAAACCGGCAGCCGGCCGGCCGCACCACACTGCCGCGGTGAGAGTTCAGCGCGGTTGTCGGCTTGTGGAAGTAAGTGGGCGCCGGGGGGAGGCTTGTCATGAACTCGTCGACACGGCTGCGGTAGTTGAGGTGGACGGCGATGATCTTCGACGCATCGACCGGGGGGAGGTGGATGGCCTGGTCGGCCCTGACCGACCGCCCATCACCCGCGAGCAGGTGCTCACCGTCCCTGACGACGTGGGTGGCCACCCCGTCGAGGAGGATCCTTCGGTATTCCGCCATCCGGCCACACGGTACTGAGTGGCGTGATGCGAAGATGGTCGGCAAATGTCCCTGAGCACCCTTCACCAGGACCCAGGTGAGGCCGACGCCGATATCACGTCACACGACACCTTCGTGCGCTCCGTTCCTCATGCGACGTTCGCCCGGATGCGCCGCGAGGAGCCGGTGGCCTGGGTCGAGGAAGCGGACGGCCAGGGCTTCTGGGCACTGACCAAACATGCCGACATCTCGGTAGCGAGCCGCGACTTCGGGAGGTTCACCGCCTCGAGGGGGATCAGGATCGAGCAGATGGCGCCAGACGAGCTCGAGGCGCGGCGGACCATGATGGAGTTCGACCCGCCGGAGCACGCGCGGCTCCGGCGGCTGGTCCAGCCCGGATTCACCCCGAAGGTGGTGGCGACGTATGAGATCGCCTTCCGGATCCTCGCCGGCGATGTCCTCGACCGTGTTCTCTCCCTTGGCCGGTTCGACTTCGTGACCGAGATCGCACGTGAGCTACCGATCAGGCTCCTTTGCCGACTTCTCGGCGTGCCGGAGTCGGACGCGAAGCAATTGGTGGCCTGGGGAGATCAAATGATCTCCAACGCGGACCCCGAGTACACGCCGGTGGTCATCGACAAGATGGACACCGAGGATTACCGGCTGCTCCCGTTCCGATCCCCCGCCGCCCTCGAGGTCTTTCGTTATGCCGAGGAGGTGGCGAGGGAGCGTCGAAACCACCCGGCCGATGACATCATCACGGTGCTGCTCACCGCCGAACCCGATGGCCAACCGCTCACCGACCTCGAGTTCAAGAACTTTTTCACCCTGATGATGGTGGCCGGGAACGAGACGACGCGGCACACGGTCAGCCACGGCCTGATCTATCTCCTCGACCATCCCGACCAGATGGAGCAGCTGCGGGACGACCCGGCCGGCCTCTCCTCATCCGCCACCGAGGAGATCCTGCGCGCCTCGTCGGTGACCATGCATTTCCGACGCACTGCCACCGAGGAGATCGTCATGCGGGGTCGGACCATCCTGCCCGGCGACCGGGTGGTCATGTGGTACCCGTCAGCGAATCACGACGAGGAGGTGTTCGACCACCCGTTCACCTTCGACATCCGACGCCATCCCAACGACCATCTCGCCTTTGGCACGGGCCGACACGTCTGCCTCGGCGCCTCGCTGGCCCGTCTCGAGGTGCGAGTCGTGTTCGAGGAGTTGTTGAGTCGGGTCGCCTCCATCGAGATCACCGGGCCGCCCGATCGTCTGCGTTCCAACTTCATCAACGGGATCAAGCATCTCCCTGTCGAGGTCACGACGGTCTGAAGCGTTGTGATCGCCTTCAGAGGTGGGTCAGCAGCAGACCGATGGCGAGAGCGATGGTTGTCCAGGTCAGGAGTCGAAGAGGCTTCTCCCAGGTCTGCAAGAGCTCCCTTCGGTCCCAGGACCGGTCACCGTCGAACACGGTCGTCGACTCACCGGTGCGCCGTCTTACAAAGCGAGCCGGGGTGCTGAGGGACCGTTGCGCCAGACTGAGCAGGCATGCCATCGCCGCCATGACGATGACGGGCAGGGTCAGCGTCTCTGTCTGGGCCCAGTAGCCCACCAGCAGAGGGAAGGCGCCCCAGGCCAGCCCGAAGCCGAGATCGCTGTGCAGGAACGGCCATTCCAGGGCGTAGCCGACGGCGAGGAAGATGCCCACGATCGCCCACACCAGAACCAACGGCGAGACAACCACTGCACCCACGAGGGCGACCGCCATCGATGCGATCATTGCTCCGATGCCGAGCGCCCACAACGCCCGGTCCGAGATGTGGGTCCCGAGCGGTCTGCTCTTCACCTCGTCGAGAGCGTGCGCGCCCACCCCGAGCCCGACGGCGAACGCGGCCAGCGTGCCTCCCAGGACCAGCCAATCGAGCTCGGCGGCGAGAGCGGCTCCGATTGGCACATAGGAGAGATGCCACAACGTGTAGGGGACATGGAGAAGAGACACGACATCGCCGGTGAGCGACCCGATGGGTGCGTAGAAGGCGGGGCGCCGATCGCTCACGATCCCCCAACCTCGGATCGCTCCGGTTTGTCCGCCCACATCACGAGACCCCCGCCTAGGGATAGCCGCTCGAACCGGACACCGGAGAGACCGGCGTCCTCCCAGATCGCGGACAACTGCTCAGGCGGATAGCGGTCGGCGAACTCCTCGATGTTGGGGCCGAGGAATCGCCCGACCTCGGGCCAGCCCTCACCAGCCAGGAGCCCGGCGCCGGGCAGTATGAGACGGGTGTAGAGCCACCACAACGGTCGCCAGATGCCCCGTGGCCGGCCGAACTCCACCATCCCGACCCGGCCCCCGGGTTTCAGAGCACGGCTGATCTCGGTCATGCAATCGCCCACGTCTCTCACGTAGCGGAGGAGATAGCCGAAAGTGACGACGTCGAATCGGGCGTCGGGGAATGGGAGAGACTCTGCGGACGCCAGCACTCCAGTCGCGCCCCGGGCAACGGCCGGCGCCAGCATTGGCGCGCTCTGGTCGAGGGAGATCACGGATGCTCCCTCCTGCTGGATCAGTCGGGTGATCGAGCCAGTGCCCGCGGCGATGTCGAGCGCTACCTCCCCAGGGAGAGGCGCGATCGCCTTCACCATGCGGGCCCGCCAGCGACCGTCCTGCCCCAAGCTCAGAATCCGGGCCCAACGCTCGTATCCGGGGGCCAGGGGGGCGAATAGCCCCCGTGCGATGCGAGGCGGAGTGGCAATCACCGGCGCGACGGTACCGATCGATGGCGGCCCTGATCCACTTCGAAGTCATCCTCGACGGGTACCTCGATCGGGAGGCGGGCACCGCGGAGAGCATCATCGCGGTGGTCCTGCTCGGGGGACTCTCGGCGAGCCTGCTCCGACCTGCCATCACCCGGCGAGCGGGCATCCTTGCCCAAGGCTTCGCCCTGGCCGGAACTTTCGTCGGTGTGGCGCTTCTTCTCTCTTGGGCCCACGGACCACCGTCGACGTCGTCATCCAGGTGCTCATGGTGGCCCTGCTCATCGCCGGTCTGATCGTCACCGTGCGGACACCCCGCTCCGTTTCGGGGCGGGTCACATTGGGTATTTGACTTCCAACAGGAGGTGCGAATGCAGACCATTGATGAAGTGATGACGAGGGATCCCCTGACGGTCGATGAGACCGCGCCCGTGAGCGAGGCAGCGCGCACAATGCGTGACGCCAACATCGGTGATGTGCTCGTAACCCGCTCCGACGGAAGCGTCTGCGGGATCGTGACCGACCGCGATCTCGCTCTGAACGTCGTTGCCGAAGGCAAGGACCCGGCTTCGATGGTGGTTCGCGATGTCTGCAACCACACAATCGAGTCCGTCGAATCGGGCGACCCGGTGGGCAAGGCCGTCAAGTTGATGAGCGAGCGAGCCATCCGCCGGCTCCCAGTGATCGACGACGGCAGGCTCGTGGGCATCGTCACCTTGGGAGACCTCGCCATCGAGCGAGACCCCGAGTCGGCGCTGGCCAACATCAGCGAGGCTCCACCCAACAACTGATCCTGAATCAGCCGAC
>Ga0299907_10001301_pt1 | contig 14118 bp, 15 predicted proteins | sample RVTome_16_FD_198680 | JGI IMG/M metagenome (GOLD analysis project Ga0299907, IMG submission 198680) | Soil microbial communities from uranium-contaminated site in the Upper Colorado River Basin, Wyoming, United States - RVT152D67 (version 2) ... | reverse complement strand
GTAGCGCATCATGTCGGCGAACACGGGAGCGGCGACGAGCCCGCCGTAGATCGGCGTCGGCTCGTCGAGCATCACGATGGCCGACAGCGCGGGCCGCTCCGACGGCACGAACCCCGCGAACGACGACACGTACGCGCCTGCCTTGTAGCCGCGCGCGCCTTCGAGCGGCTTGCGCGCCGTGCCCGTCTTGCCCGCGACGGTGTAGCCGTCGATGTGCGCACGGATGCCGGTGCCGACGCGCACGACCTCGCCGAGCATCGCGGTCACCTGGTCGGCCGTGCGCTCGCTGACGACGCGCCGGCGCGTCGACGGCGGCGTCGGGCGCTCGCGGCCCCTCTCGTCGAGCGTCGCCTTGATCAGCTTCGGCGCGACGTACTCGCCGCCGTTGGCGACGGTGTTGTACGCGGCGAGCATCTGCATCGCGCTCACCGCGATGCCTTGGCCGATCGCGATCGTGGGCAGCGACGTACCCGACCACCGCTTCGGGTCGAGCATGAGGCCGGCGGACTCGCCAGGGAATCCGAGGCCGGTCTTCGTGCCGAACCCGAACTTGCGAAGGTAGGTGTCGAGGCGGTGCTTGCCGAGCTTCTGGCCGAGCATGATCGACCCGACGTTCGACGACTGCGCCATGATGTCGGTGATCGACCACTCGATCGGCCCGTGCGGGTCGTGCTCGCTGAAGGTGTGGTCGGCGACGCGGATGGTGTCGGGCACGAGCAGCTTGTCGGCCGGCCGCACGAGGTCTTCCTGCAGCGCGCTGGCGATGGTGATGAGCTTGTTGATGGAGCCGGGCTCGTACACGTTGGTGAGCGCGGTCGCCTTCGGCGACGGCAACGGCGGCCCGCCTTCCGGGTCTGCGGTGAGGTCGGCCAGCGCGAGGATCTCGCCGCTGCGGCTCTCCATCACGATGGCGACGCCGCCGTCCGCGCCCGCGTTGGTGATCATCGTCGCGAGGGAGCGTTCGGCTTCGAACTGCAACGGGCGGTCGATGGTGAGCACGAGGTCGTCGCCGCGCTCGGCGGGCACGAACTGGCGCACGCCGCCGGGAAGCTCGGTGCCGGACGGATCCTGCTCGACCACTTGGCGGCCGGGGCGGCCGGCGAGCGTCTTGTCGAACTGCAGCTCGATGCCCGACAGCCCCACGTTGTCCGTGCCGACCTTGCCGATGACGGGGCTCGCCAGCTCACCCGCGGGCGTGAACCGCTTGGGCTCGTCGACGAGGTGCACGCCGGGGATCTTCAACGCCTCGACCTGCGCGGCAACCGCATCGGGAACCGTGCGGGCGAGGTACACGAACGCGGCGTCGCGGCTGAGGCGGTCCTGGATGAGCGCGGCATCGACGCTGAGCACGGGCGCGAGGCGCGCGGCATCGCCTTGCGGGTCGAGCACCTCGCGCGGGTTGGCCCAGACGGTCGACTGGCGGATGGACAGCGCGAGCTCACGGCCGCTGCGGTCGAAGATGGCACCGCGCGCCGCCGGCAGCTGCATCGTGTGCACGAGCTGGCGCTCGCCGACCTCCGCGTAGATGTCGGGCGACAGCGCTTGCAGCTGCACGAGCCGCCCGCCCAGCGCGACGAACGAGAGCATGGCCGCAACGAGGAACGTGACGAGCCGGCGCTGCGAGACTCGGCGCCGCCGCTTCCGCGTGTCGGCCACCGCGGTCAGCCCTCGGACAGATGCGGCTTGACGGTCGACCAGCTGGACGGCGGCGCGGCCGTGCCCCGGGCGATCGGGTCGCCCGGCGCGCCTTCACCTTCGCGGGATGTGGGCCCGCCGGCACCGCCGCGCTCGGCAAGGGCCGGTACGGCGTCGGCCGACGGCGCGAGGTACGTGATCTTCGGGGGCGACACCATGCCGAGGCGCTCTTGCGCGGCGGCCACGATGCGTTCCGGCGACTCGAGGGCGGCCACCTGCAGGCGCAGGCGGTCGTACTCCGCTTGTTGCTTCCCGGCCTGCTGTTGCATCGCCTCGAGCTCGAACTGCCCTTGCATGAGCAGCACGTGCGCGATCACGACGCCGAACAGCGCGACGGCCACGAACGCGGCCGCGGCCACGACCGTGCGGCGCGCCCTGACCCGCCTACGCGCCTCGCGCAGCTCCGCTTCGGTGACGACGCGCAGCGGCGGCTTGTGCGGTTGCGGTTTTGGCCGCGCTGGTGCCGGCATTCCGGCATGAGCGCGGCCAAAACGCTCACGGTCGGGGGCAGGGCGAGGGGCAGGGGTTGTCGTGAGCATGGAGTCCCTCAGGTGAGCTTCTCGATGGCGCGGAGGCGGGCGCTCTCGGCGCGGGGGTTGGCGCGCACCTCGCCCGGCGACGGTTTGCGCGCCGAGCGGTGCAGGACGCGGGCGACGATGCGCGACTCCGACCCGCACACGCACGGCAGCGTGGGCGGGCACACGCAATCGCCGGTGGACACCGAGCGGAACCGCTCCTTCACGATGCGGTCCTCGCCCGAGTGGTACGCGAGCACGGCGAGCCTTCCCTTCGGTGCGAGCCACTCGATCGCCGCGTCCAGCGCGACGGGCAACACGTCGAGCTCGCGGTTCACCTCGACGCGCAGCGCCTGGAACACGCGCTTGGCGGGGTGGCCGCCGGTGCGCCGGGCCGCGGCCGGTACGCCGCGCTTGATCGCGTCCACCAGCTCACCCGCAGTGTGCAAGGGGCGGGCGGCCACGATCTCGTGCGCGACGCGGCGGGCGAAGCGTTGCTCGCCGTGCTCCCAGAACAGCGCGGCCAGCGCGACTTCGTCGAACGTGTTGACGATGTGCCCGGCGGTGAGCTCGTCGTCGGGGTCCATGCGCATGTCGAGCGGCGCGTCGGGGTCGCGGTAGGTGAAGCCGCGGCCGGCGACGTCGAGCTGCGGCGAGCTCACGCCCAGATCGAACAGCGCGCCGCTGAGGTCGCCCGGCTGCAGGCCGGCCTCCGCGTTCGCGAGCACGTCGAACGCCTCGTCGAAGCGGGCGTGGAGCAGCACCGCCCGGCCGGTCGCGATGTGCGCGCCGAGCACCTGTGTGGCGGCTGCGAGCGCGTCGGGGTCGCGGTCGACGCCGACGACGCGGAGATGGGGATGAGCCTCGAGCAGGGCCAGGGCATGGCCGCCGCCACCGACCGTCCCGTCGAAGACGACGCCGGGGGGCACCGGCCCGAGAAGGTCGACGATCTCGTCGACCATGACGGGTCGGTGCGCGAACAGTGCGTCGTCCTGGCTCATCCGCAGCCCCCCGAGCGACCGGTCGCCGTCGGGATGTCTCCCCGATCGAGCTCGGCGGAAGCGGGCGGAGTGGGGTTCTTCCACCGTGCCGCTCGAGAGGCTGCGCATGCTCCAGATCGCTTTGTCATGTGGAACGTCGCGGATAGCGCGACGTTCCACATGACAAAACGGGTCGACGACGACGTTCAGGCCTCCACCAACTGGCGCTCCGAGGGCAGCACCTTCTCCGCCCACACCGGCGGGCTCCACAGCTCCACCCGGTCGATGGCGCCGATGAGGAGCACTTCCCCTTCCAACTGCGAGAACGTCCGCAAGTACGCGGGGATCGGCATCCGGCCCGCCTTGTCCACCTCGACCTCGGCCGAGCCCCCCGCCCACACGCGGGCCAGGTTGCGCTCGTCGCGCCCCTGCTCCGCGCTCTGCTGCATCGACTCCAGCTGGCGCTCGAACTCCTCCGGCGTCCACAGAGCCAGGCAGCCCTCGTGGTACTGGCTGAGGTAGCCCCCGCCCCGCTCGAACGGCGCGCGGAACTTGACCGGGAGGATCACCCGCCCCTTGGCGTCGAGCGAGTGCTCGTACCTCCCGATGAACCTTGCCGTCGTCACGTTCGATGCTCCGCACGATCTCCTCGTATGGACGCCGGGCCCCTCCCCTTCGCGCCACTTGGCGCCACCGTACGCCCCCTCGCGCCACCCGTCAACCACGCCGCGTGACGCACACACGTCCCGAAGGTGCGGGGCCGCGTGACACACGTGGCCGTACGATGCGGGCGTGGACGAGCCCGCCCCGAGGGACGTGGTCGAGCGGCTGCAGGAGGCGATCGACCTCCACGACCCGGCCAAGGCCCGCGCGCTGTTCCACCCCGACGCCCGCTTCGTGACGGCGGCGGGTCGGGTGCTGAACCTGGCGGGCATGGCCCAACTGCTGCTCGACACCGTCGCCGCGTTCCCCGACTTCCGGGTGCGGACGGAGCGGTGGGTCGTGGACGGGCCGATCGTGGTGACCGAGGAGGTGCTGGAGGGCACCCACCAAGGCGAGTTCGGCGGCTTGTCGGCGACGGGCCGGCGCGTGCGCTTGCCGATGTGCCACGTGACCCGCGTGGTGGACGGGCGCATTGCCGAGCGGGTCGCCTACCACGACACCGCCGCGGTCGTGCGTCAGCTGCGGGGTTAGAGCTCGGCGCCGAGTCGAGCGCCGACCTCGGTGCTGACAGCGGCGACATCCACAGCATCGAGGTCCGTAGTGTCGACACGTACGACGTGCTCTGGTTCGAGGAGCGGCGCGTACGGCGCAGCCAGCAGAGATCGTGCTCCGTTCACGGTGAAGTGAGCCTTGATGGGATGCGCGTCCGGCATCTCGGCGCGTCGGACGACCCGTTGCATCAACCTCACGGGGTCTCCGGAGAGGAAGACCTCGACCACCGGAACGGGAAGCTGGTCACGAAGTGCGAGCAGCCGCGTCCGGTTGATGGCGTGGTTCAGCGGCGTCTCCCCCACGACGGGGGCACGCGGCGAGATCTGAGCCAAGGCCCACAGGAAGATGTCCCAGTTGAGCTTGCCCTCGTTCATGCGAGCGTCGCCGGTCGAAGCCCCTGACAGCAAGGGGTTGGCCGGCTCCCACGCATCGAAGACCATGTGATGGATCGCGTCACGGCTGATGCACACGGCACCAAGGTGATCGGCGAGCCGGGGTGCCAGCGTCGTCTTGCCGGCGCCCGGTGGTCCCGTCACGAGCACGAGGCTCGGCGCGAGATGCGTCATCGGCACGGGCTCACACTGCCAGCGCGTAGCCGGTCTCGGTCAACCGCACCTCGGCGCGCCGCAGCACGGGCTCGTGGGCGAGGGCGTCGAACGAGTCACGCCGCCACTCCACCGCCTCGACGACGGCGGCAGACGGCCATGCGGTCGCGTCACACACCGACGCGACGAAGCGACCGTCGACGAGGCCGATGCTGCGCGACCACACGTCGCGCAGCCAGCGCGGCGTGAGCGACACGACGAGCGCGGTCTGGCGCGCGTCGATGCGGCCGATCACGTCGACCGTGTCGCCAGCCTTGCCGTCCGACCCGCCCGACCCGTCCGCGAGGCGGACCTCGACGAACGACACGCGCCCGCCGCCGAAGCGCTCTTGCGCAGCAGTGGCCGCGCCGAGCACGGACGACAGCGCGCGCTTGCGCAAGTACCTGTACAGGTGCTCGGCGTCGTCGCTCTCGGCGCGGCGCGAAGCCGAACGTTCCCACGCCCGCACGACGCCGAGCTCGCGGCGCGCCCTCAGCTCGAACGGCACGTCGATGCGCGGGCGGCGGCGCACGAAGCCAGGCGGGTCGGGTTGGGTTGCCACCGCCCAAATCGCCCGGTTGCGCCACGCCCGCAGCACTTCGAGGCACGCGGGGCGCGGCCCGCCGAGCGCGATCGCCGCTTCCTCCGCGGTGAGGTCGTGGTCTTCGAGCACGAGCTTGCCGCGCCGCCACGTGACGACATGGCGCGCACCTCCGCTGCACTCGACGACGGCGCTCACCGGGTCGACGTCGAGCGCCCAACCCGTCGCACTCGTACCACTGGCACCGCTCGTACTCGTCGCGCTCATGCCGCGTCTTCCGCGTCCACCACCACGACGCGCGCCCACGGCGGCGGCTGCAACCGCTCGCGCAACATGGGTATGTGCGCGCCGAGCAGCGCGACGACGACGGACATGCCGCGCGGCGGCTCGGCGGGCCAGCGCGTGAACCCGTCCGTCAACACGACGAGCACCGACGGGCGCGGTCGCAACTCCGCGGCCGCAGCGATCCCCGCGCCCATGTCCGTCCCGCCCCCACCGCTCAGGCGCACCTGCGTCGCGCTCGTGACGCGGCTGACCGCTTGCACCGCGGCGTCGACGGCGAGCACGCGCACGCCACCGGCGCGCACACCGATGCCGCGCAGCAGCGCGTCGACCTCGCTCAGTACGCGCGTGAGCTCGGCATCGCCCATCGAACCCGACGTGTCGACCACGATCGCGAGCTCGGGAGTGGGGTGCTCCATCGCCGGCAGCACGACGTCGGGGCTCGCGGTGGCGCGCCGCGACGGCCGGCGGTAGCTGTAGTCGACGCGGCCCGTCACGCGGTTCACGCCGCGCCGGATCTCGGCCGCGAGCGCCTTGCGCCAGTCGACCTTCGGTTCGAGCAGGTCGCCCGCCCACCGCAGCCAGCCGCCCGGGATGTCGCCGCGCCCTTCCCTCGCCGCGGCGAGCAACTCCTCGGCGACGCGCGCGCGCACCAGTTGCGCTTCGTGCGGCGACATCGCGTCCAGTGGAGCGCCGTCGGGGTCGCGGCCTTGCTCCCACCCGCGGGGAAGGCTGTGCGCGCCGCTGCCGTGGTCGTCGTGGTCGCCGCCGTCGCCGTGATCACCGTCGACGTCGCCGGGCACGAGCGCGAAGTACTCCTCCGCAGTGCGGCCGCGGCGACCACCGAGCTGCTCGGGCAGGACGACGTGACCTGGTGGGGTGATGCCGACGTCGGCGAGGTCGTCGTTGAGCTCCGCGTCGCATGCCATCGACCACCGCTGCGCGTTCGCCTCGCCGATGGCGGACGCGCGCGCACGCGCCGCGTGGTCTCGCAGCAGGTGCCCGGTGTGGTGGACGAGCAATGCGCCGAAGTCCGCCACGCTCCATCCGGCGGCGACCTCGGGATCGACGTACAGGCGCCACGACTCGTCCACCGCCGCGCCACCCAACCCCGGCGCGGGCAGCACGCGCACGGACACGACGGCGCTCGCCAAGTACGGGAAGCGTTCGGTGACCCACAGGTACGCGGCGCCGAGGCTGCGGCGGTCGAGCGACGCCATCGTGTTCGCCTCGCGGCCTTGCTGCCCCGCTGCCCCGGCCTCAGGTGCCGAGGAGGCCGGCGTCGCGCAGCATCGGCGCGAACAGCTTCACCTCGGGCGGCACTACGGCATCGGGCGGGCGGCAGCGGGCGAGCGTGCGGGCGGCGACGGCGGCAACGTCAGGGCTGGTCTCGCCAACGCGCGCGAGCACCCTCCACCCCGCGGTCCACCGCTCGGGGCTCGGGCGCGCCGCGACCGCAGCGGCGACCGCAGCAAGCAGCGCGTACGTGCGATCGGGTCGGTCGGGGACGACGAACGACGCGGGGTCGGCGAGCACGTCCTCGGGGTCGGGCAGGTCCTGCTCGTGCAGCCACGTGAGGAACTGGAGCCCGGCCGCGTCGCCGACGGTGCCCACCACGAGCGCGGCCCGCGCGTCGGCGCTGGCCTCGGCGGTGGTGGCCGCGGTCCACAAGCGCGCCGCGAGCTCCCACGTGCGGGGGCTCGGCCACGCCCGCCCGGCGCGCGCCGCATCGCTGGGCACGTCCACCGTGAGCGCGGGGCGCACCGACACGAACGCCGACACCAAGCCCCGCCCGAGCGGCAGGTGGTCCTCCCAGTCGGCAGGCAGCGCGGCGACGGGCGGGGCGGGGAAGCCGCCGGCGAGGCCCATGGCGAACGCCGCGGGCTCGACGTGCCAGTCGAGGTGGCAGAAGCGGTTGGCCAGCGGCGCGCTGAGGTCCCAGCCGTCGGCGGCCTGCTCGGGCGGGTTGGCCGCGGCCACCACCACCACGCCGTCTGGCAGGTCGAGGTCGCCCACCACCCGCTCGAGCACCACCCGCAGAAGCGCGGCCTGCACCGCGGGCGGCGCGGTGGAGATCTCGTCGAGGAACAGCACGCCGCGGCCGGCGCGGCCCAGGCGCTCGGCCCAGCGGGGCGGGGCGAAGTGGACGACGCCGTCGACGACTACGGGCAGGCCGCTGAAGTCGGACGGCTCGCGGATGGCGGCGATGACGGTCTCGCACGGCAGCCCGGCAACGTCGGCCATGGCGCGGATGGCGCTCGTCTTGCCCGTGCCCGGCGCGCCCCACAGCAGCACGGGCACCTGCGCGGCGACGGCCAGGCCGAGCGCCTCTGCGGTGACGTCCTGGGCGGAGCGGCCGCCGGCGGTGGTGGTCATCGGTGGCGACGGAGCCTACGTGTCGGTGTCCCCTTGGGCTTCGGCATTGCCGCCCGGCTCCTCGGGCTCGGGCTTGGCGGGCTCGGGCTCGGGCTTGGCGGGCTCGGGCTCGGCAGGCTCGACGGCCGTGTCCTCCTTCGCCTTGAACGTGACCACGAGCTCGCCCGCCTGCACCCTGGCCGCCATCTCTGCGTCCTCGATGCGGATGGTGATGCCGCCCTGAAAGACGTGGGCGCTGAACGGGGCCGGCATCTCGTCGTCCGTGCCGCCGGTGCCGATCGAGCCGATGCGGTCGGCCGCGGCCTCGGTGGTGACGCCGAGCGAGCCCAGCACCCGGCAGGCGAGCGAGTTGGTGTCCTCCAGCAACGCCAGGAGGTAGTGCTGGCTGCCGACCTCCCCACCCGCGGCCAGCCGCGCCGCCGCCGCCTCGACCCGGGAGCCCGCCGGCGTCTTGGTGAGCGGGGACGCTTCCCTCGTCATGCTGTAGCCGGCGAGGAGCGCGACCACCTTGTTGCGCACTTTCGCCGCGCTCAGACCCTGCTCAATGAGGACCTGCGCGCCGACGCCCTCGCCTTCGCGGATCAGGCCGAGCAGGAGGTGTTCGGTGCCGATGTAGTTGTGGCCGAGCTGCATTGCCTCACGGAGCGAGAGCTCGAGCACCTTCTTCGATCGGGGCGTGAACGGCGGAGCGCCACCCATGTCGCTCGGGTTGCCGCGCCCGATCACCTTCTCGATCTGCTGCCGGGTGGCGTCGAGGTCGACGCCGAGCTCCCGCAGCGCCTTCGCGGCGATGCCCTCGTTCTCGACGATGAGCCCGAGGAGGATGTGCTCGGTCCCGATGAAGTTGTGGTCGAGCCCCTTGGCCTCGTGCTGCGCGAAAACGAGCACGCGACGGGCCCGGTCGGTGAACCGTTCGAACATGTGAGGGACTCTCGCGCCGAATTCTTGACCCTGTCAATAGGGTGTCGATAGGGTGTCAGCATGGCTGACGAGGTGGTGGACCTGCAGTCGCTGCTCAACCGGTGGGAGGACGAAGTCTCGATCGAGGAGCAGCTCCGCGCCCTCGGCGGCGAGACCGACCCGCACGAGTGGGTGTCGCTGGCCGAGGCCGAGCACCGGGGCGGGGTGAGCCGCTCCACGTTGCGGGCCTGGTACCGCAGCGGGCAGCTCCCGTCCCGGCTGATGCCGGGCCCCCACGGGATGCACCGGCTGGTGCCGCTCGACGCCGTCCTCGAACGGGTCGCCCGCTCGCCCCGACCGGCGGCCCGTGGCAGCGGTGGCGGCGGTGGCGGTGGCAGCGGTGAGGCCGGCGCGCCGCGGGCAGTGCCGTCAGCAGCGCGCGCAGCCGAGGGGAAGGCCGAGCAGAAGGGAGCGCCGCAGGTGCAGGTGCACGGTCCCGCAAGCGACGTCGTCCGCCTGGCCGAGCTGGCCGTGCAAGAGGCGAGGGACCGGGCAGCGGCCGCCGAGCGCCGGGCAGAGTCCGCCGAGCAGGCACTGCGGGAGGCGATCGAGCGGGCCGCCGCCGCCGAGGCCGAGCTGCGCGCTCTCCGCCGTTCCTAAGGCTCTTGGGCGCGTTCAGGCCCGTATGCGGGCCTGAGCGCGCCCAAAACAGGAGCGTGGGGTTCTTCAGCGCTCGGCGAGGCGGGCGAGGAACGCGTCCACCAGCGGCGCCGCCAGCCACGGGTCGACCGGTGCGACCAGCCCGGGGTCGGCCAAGGCAGCGAGCGCGGCGGCCCGCTCCTCCACCGACGGCCAGGCCAGCAGCGACACCAGCCGCTCGGCGTCCCACCGCAACGGCACCGCGCACTGGAACCTTGCGCCCCACCGGCCCCGGCGCTGCGCGATGCCCACGATCTTTGGGCCGCCGCCAACGCCGCCGGCACCGAGCGTCACCTCTCCCCCGCCGAGCCCGGCGAAGCACACGAGCCGCCCCCACTGGTTGACGCACAGCGCGCCTTGGTGGACGGCAGCGCCGGTCCCGCCGTCCGTGACCGTGACCGTGACACCAGCGTCCGCCAACGCCTCGACCCACACCTCGCCCAGCCACCACGCTGAGGTGGACACGTCGCCGACCCAAAGCGGGTCGCCCGCGGGAACAACGACGTCCACCCACACGCATTCGTCGGGCCCCACGAGCACGACGCCACCACCGCTGCGGCGGCGTACGACGGCGACGCCCGCGGCTTCACACGCCGCCGCGTCCACCACCGACGAGGGCTGCGTCGAGCCGAGCACGAGCGCGGGCGCCGTCGCTTCGAGCACCTCGACCGTGCGGCCAACGGATGGAGGGCTGGAGGCTCGCTCGTGCAGCTCGGCAGCGCCGGCCGAGAGCCACTCCACGCTCCACAGAGGCCGGCGGGGGTGGTCCCCCCAACCACCCGCGCCAGGCCTGCCCCTCATGTTCGTCATGACCGGTGGTCGCACCTGCTCGGCCTCGAGACCGTAACGAGCCTCCCAGGAACCCGGCTACGCCGACAGCGCCACGGCCGCCGCGGCGGGGACCGGTGGGGACGACGACACCGTGGCGGGAACGGGCAGCGCCGGGAGGAACTCCTCCCACTCCGGCCGCATGGAACCCATGGCCAGCAGCATCCACGCCCGCCCCGCCGGCGCGCTGGGCTGGCGGCGCAGGCGCATGTGGGTCTCGTGCAGCAGCCGGTCCTCCTTGCGCGCGTTGCACGGGCGGCAGGCGGCGACGACGTTGTCCCACGTGTGCGTGCCGCCACGTGAGCGGGGCACGACGTGGTCGATGTTCTCGGCCGTCGCGCCACAGTACTGGCAGCGGTGGCCGTCGCGCATGAACACGGCCCGCCGGTTGAGCGCGACGCGGTTGCGGTACGGCACCTTCACGTAGCTGATGAGGCGCACGATCGACGGCTCGTCGAACGTTGCCCTCGCGGAGTGGAACGCACCACCGGTGGCAGAGACCATCTCGGCCTTCTCGTCCAGCACGAGCACCAGCGCCCGCCGGGTGGCGACGACGCAGAGCGGCTCGTACGTTGCATTCAGGACGAGCGCTCGCGACAAGGCCGGTTACCTCCGACGGCCGGACGTGCGTGGTGGTACTGGCATTTCAGGAGACGTTACTCCGTCACCCGCCCGTACCGTCGGCACCATTTCAGGTAGGCCACCACGTCCGCGGGCTCCGGCTCGCGGGACGGGTCGCCGTATTGGGTCTGCAAGCGGAAGCGCAAATAGGACGGAGCGGGCGAAGGGAGCGGAGGCCACCGCCGCCACCATCCTCGCGGCGCGAGGCGCACGACCTGTGCGAGCGCGACACCCCACAGCGCTGGGCGGCGCAGCACCTCGACCGCGGCACGCCCGAACCACCTGCTGGAGATCCCGGTCGCCCCGGTCATCGCACGAACATGAGCACGTGCGGGATGCCGTCTTCGAGGAACTCGTCGCCTTCGCGCACGAACCCGAACCCCGCATACCACCGCTCCAGGTGCGCTTGCGCGTGGACGACGACGGGGCGTGGCGCGACCGCGAGAGCCAGCGCGGCGCGCACCAGCTGCGCGCCGAGTCCCCGGCGACGATGCGACGCGCGGGTGGCGACGCGCCCGATCTGCGAACCCCCGCCCGGTTCGCGCAGCAAGCGCGCGCACGCAACGACCTCGCCCGGCTCACCGTCCTCCACCCACCAATGCGTCGTGGACGGGTCGGTGTCGCGCCCGTCGGTGTCGAGGTAGACGCAGTCCTGTTCGACGACGAACACCTCCGAGCGCAAGCGGAGGATGCCGTACAGCGCGCCGGGACGGAGCTCCGCGAAGCGCGCGGAACGGACTGCGAGCGCTACGCCCGCGCCTGTTCGTTCCACGGGCCTGCGTCGGCGCGCGGTTCCTTCGGCAAGCCGAGCACGAGCTCGCCGAGGATGTTGCGCTGGATCTGGCTCGTGCCCGCGTAGATCGTCCCAGCACGAGCGTTGAGGAACGTGCCGGCCCAGCTCGCGGTCGAGTTCGGCGCGCCAGGGTCGTCCGTCTGGAACGCGGACGACGGCGCGCGCCCCGTCGGCACCAACCCGTGCAGGCCGAGGATGTCCATGGCGAGGGCGGTGGACTGCTGGTGGTACTCGCTCCAGTAGAGCTTGGTGATCGACGCCTCCGCTCCCGGTTGCTCGCCGGCGACGAAGCGGGTGAGCACGCGCCAGCCGAGGTATTTCATGATCTCGACCTTCGTGTACGCGGCGGCGAGGCGTTGCCGGAACAGCGGGTCGGTCGTTGCGCCGCATTCGCGTGCGAGCGCGAGCAGGCGGTCGAGCTCGGTGCGGAAGCGGATCGGCAACACCGCAGCGGCCTCGCCGCGCTCGTAGCCGAGCAACGTCATGGCGACGGCCCACCCGCCGTTGACCTCGCCGACGACGTTGGCGCGTGGCGTGCGCGCGCCGGTGAAGAAGACCTCGTTGAACTCGCTCTCGCCCGACAGCATGCGGATGGGGCGTACCTCGACGCCCGGCTGGTCCATCGGGCAGAGCAGGAACGTGATGCCCTTGTGCTTCGGGTGGTCGGGCGCGGTGCGGGCGAGCACGAAGATCCAGTTGGCCTTGTGCCCCGCCGACGTCCAGATCTTCTGCCCGTCGATCACCCACTCGTCGCCGTCGAGCGTGGCGCGGCAGCCGAGGTTGGCGAGGTCGCTGCCCGCGTTGGGTTCGCTGTAGCCCTGGCACCACCGGTCCTCGCCGGAAAGGATGCGCGGAAGGAAGTGGCGGCGTTGTTCCTCGGTGCCCCACTGGATGATCGTGTTGCCGACCATCTGGATGCCGAACACGTCGTTGTCGTTGCCCGTCGGCACGCCGGCCTTGGCGAACTCCTCGGCCACGACGATCTGCTCGAGCGGGCTCAGCGCCTGGCCGCCGTACTCCTTCGGCCACGACACCGCGAGGTACCCGTTCTCGTACAGGACGGTGCGCCAGTCCTCGGTGAAGCGCTCGGTCTCCTCGTGGGAGAGCGCGCCGATCCCCTTCCACCCGTGCGGCAGGTGCTCCCCGAGGAACGCCTGCACCTTCTCGCGGTACGCCTCGGCCTCGGGGGGATAGCGCACGTCCATGACCCGACGCTACCGGTTGAGGCCGCGCCAGCCCACGGCGGCCGCACCGATCAGAGGGCCGGAGTCGCCCAGCGCGGCGGGACGGACGACGCAGCCGCGGGAGAACGACAAGCGGCACGAGCGGTCGACCTCGTCCTGCGCGGCAGCGAAGAACGCATCCCCGAATCCCAATGCGACCGAGCCGGCGACGAGCGCGAGCTCGAGGTCGAGCAGGTTGGCCACGGACGCGACGGCACGCCCTACGAGCATCCCCGTGCGCGCGCGTACGCCGCCGTCCGCTTCCGCGGGCGGGCGACCGGTGAAGGCCGCGATCGCGAGCCCCGACGCTTCCGCCTCCAAGCAGCCGTACGCGCCGCAACCGCACCGGCGGCCGCCAGGTTCCACGATCACGTGGCCGATGTGGCCCGCGTTGCCGCCCGCTCCGTCGAGCAAGCGGCCGTCGAGCACGATGCCGCCGCCGACCCCGGTGGACACCACCATCGCGAGGAAGTCGCGCACCCCGCGAGCGCCGCCCGCCCAGCCCTCGCCGAGTGCGAGCGCCTTGGCGTCGTTGTCGACGAACGTGGGCAGGCCGAGTGCGCCGGCCAGGCGCGCCCCCAACGGGAAGCCGCGCCACGCGGGGATGTTCAGCGGCGACACCAGCTGGCCGTCGCCCTGACCCGTCATCGGGCCGCCGCAGCCGACGCCGCACACGACCTCGTCGCCCGCCCGCACGTCCTCGGCCAACGCGATCAGGCCGGCGAACAAGGCGTCGCCGTCGCCCGACGCCGATGTGGGCACCGCCGCCCGCTGCACGACCTCGCCGCCCTCGGTCACGACGGCGGCGGCGAGCTTCGTTCCGCCCACGTCCAGAGCGAGTGCTTTGCGCGCCATGATCCGCACGA
>Ga0299907_10001300_pt1 | contig 14128 bp, 5 predicted proteins | sample RVTome_16_FD_198680 | JGI IMG/M metagenome (GOLD analysis project Ga0299907, IMG submission 198680) | Soil microbial communities from uranium-contaminated site in the Upper Colorado River Basin, Wyoming, United States - RVT152D67 (version 2) ... | reverse complement strand
CGAAAAAACCGGCGCCCGGATCGAAACCGCCCGATTCGCGGCCCAGCGTGACGCCGAGGTCGAAGCGGAAACCGTCGACATGAAACTCCGTCACCCAGTAGCGCAGTGAGTCCAGCGCCAGCTGGATCACCCGCGCGTGAGTGAAGTTCAGCGTGTTGCCGCAGCCGGTGTCGTTAACGTGATGGCGCGGATGCTCGGACTCCAGACGGTAATAGCTGGCGTTGCCGAAGCCGCGGAACGACAAGGTCGGCCCGAGTTGGTCGCCTTCGCAAGTGTGGTTGTAGACCACGTCCAGCAGCAGCTCGATGCCCGCCGCATGCAGCTGTTGCACCGCCCACTTCATCTGCCCCAGCGTGCCATCCGATAAATACGCCGGCTCGGGCGCGAAATAGGCCAGCGGGTTGTAGCCCCAGTAGTTGGTCAGGCCCTTTTCCAGCAGCGGCCGGTCGCGCGCGAAGGCGTGTACCGGCAGCAGCTCCACCGCGGTCACTCCCAGCCGGCGCAAATAGTCGATGGTGCTGGGATGTCCCAGCGCGCCGAAGCTGCCGCGGTCGTGCGCCGGCAAATCGGCGCGCCGTCGGGTGAAGCCCTTCAGGTGCACTTCATAAATGACCGTATCGGACCAGGGCACATGCGGCGCGCGCTCCTCGCCCCAATCGAAGCGGTCGTCGCAGATCGCCGCCTTGGGCATGTGCGCGGCGCTGTCGCGCCGGTCGAACGACAGATCGGCGCGCGGCGAACCGACGCGGTAGCCGTAGAGCGAGTCATGCCAGCGCAGCGCGCCGGCCAACTGGCGCGCATAAGGGTCCAACAGCAGCTTGTGTCGGTTGAAGCGGTGGCCGCGCTTGGGCTCATAGGGCCCGGCCACCCGGTAGCCGTAGAGCTGGCCGGGTCGCGCATTCGGCAGATAGCCTTGCCACACGCCGTCGGTGCACTCCGGCATGGCCAGCCGCGCGACCTCCTGGCGGCCGCCGGCGTCGAACAGGCAGAGATCCACACCCTCCGCGTCTTCGGCGAACACGGCGAAGTGGGTGCCGCGCCCATCCCAATGCGCACCGAGCGGTGCGCCCGGTCCGCGCGGCGAGGCCAGCAGCCGGCCAGGAAAGTGGGCCATGAGTCAGCGGCGCGGAGTTTTTTTGGGAGCGGCTTTGGCCACAAGCCCGTGCCGATTGCGGTTAAAACCGCTCCCACAGGCGCATAAGCTCAGGGCGCCATCTCCTCGGCGGAGAGGCCGCCGTCGTGGCGCAGCAGGATGGTCGCCAGCGGCGGCAGGCTCAGCGTGAGCGAGAACGGCTGGCCGCGGGCGGCCTGCGCGGCGGCGAAGACGGCGCCCAGATTGCCGATGCCGGAGCCGCCGTACGCGCCGGCGTCGCTATTCAGGATCTCGCGCCAGCGGCCTATGCGCGGCGCGCCGAGGCGGTAGCCGGAGCGGGGCAACGGGGTAAAGTTGCAGACTGCGATCACCGGCGGCGCGTCCTCGACCCGGCGTTCATGAGACGCATCAAGGTCGCCGGGACTTGCGCTTGGCGCGGCGCCGACGCGATAGAACGCGAAGACGCTGTTGTCGCGGTCGTCGCCGACGATCCAGTGGAAGCCGGTGCTCTCGCAATCGAGCAGGTGCAGCGCCGGCTCGGCGGCGTAGCAGCGGTTCAGATCGCGCACCCAGCGCTGCACGCCCAGGTGCAGCGGATCGCGCAGGGCCCCCCAGTCGAGCTCGTCGTCATGGTTCCACTCGCGTTCCTGCGCCAGCTCGCCACCCATGAACAGCAGCTTCTTGCCGGGATGTGCCCACATGAAACCGAGGTACGCGCGCAGGTTGGCGAAGCGCTGCCAGCGGTCGCCGGGCATCTTGCCGATCAACGAGCGCTTGCCATGCACCACCTCGTCGTGCGACAGCGGCAGCACGAAACGCTCGGAGAATGCATAGACCAGCCCGAACGTCATCTCATTATGGTGATGGCCGCGGTAGAGCGGGTCGCGCACGACATAGGCCAGCGTGTCATGCATCCAGCCCATGTTCCATTTATAAGAGAAGCCGAGGCCGCCCTCGCGCGCCGGCCGCGTGACGCCGGGCCAGGCGGTGGACTCCTCGGCGATGGTCAGCGCGCCGGGACAGCGCTGGCGCACCACCTCGTTCAAATGCTGCAGGAACGACACCGATTCCAGATTCTCACGGCCGCCGTGGCGATTCGGAACCCATTCGCCCGGGTCGCGCGAGTAGTCCCGATAGAGCATCGAGGCCACCGCGTCGACGCGCAGGCCGTCAAGGTGATATTGCTCCAGCCAGTGCAGCGCGCTGGCGATGAGGAACCCGCGCACCTCGTTACGGCCGAGGTTGTAGATCAGCGTGTTCCAGTCCTGATGAAACCCTTCGCGCGGATCGGCGTGCTCGTACAGCGCGGTGCCGTCGAAATGGGCGAGGCCGTGGGCGTCCGTCGGGAAATGCGCCGGCACCCAGTCGAGGATCACGCCGATGCCGGCCGCATGGCAGCGGTCGACGAAGCGCTTGAATGCCGCCGGCTCGCCCCACTCGGCGTGCGGCGCGAATTGCGACAGCGGCTGATAGCCCCAGGAGCCGCCGAACGGATGCGCCGCCACCGGCATCAGCTCGATGTGCGTGAAGCCGAGCTCGCGCACGTACGGGATCAATTGATCGGCGAGAGCGTCCCAGCCGGGCGCCGGACGTCCCGCGTCCCAGCGCCGCCGCCAGGAACCGGCGTGTACCTCGTAGACCGACAGCGGCGCATTCGGGGAGTGGCGTGTGGCGCGCTGGGCCAGCCATTCTGCATCGGTCCATCGAAACGGCGCCGCGTCTGCCACCACCGACGCGGTGCGCGGCGGCCGCTCGACCTGCAGCGCCACCGGATCGGACTTCAGCGGCAGCAGGCCATGCGGCCCGAGTATTTCGTACTTGTAGATCGTGCCGGCGGACATCCGCGGAATGAACAGCTCCCAGATCCCGGCTTCGATGCGCTTGCGCATGGCGTGGCGCCGGCCGTCCCAGCCGTTGAAGTCGCCGACCACGGAGACGCGTCGGGCATTGGGCGCCCAGACTGCGAAGCGCACGCCGGACACGTCGCCGAGGCTCAGCGGCTGCGCGCCGAGGCAGCGCCCCAGCTCGCGATGGGTGCCCTCGGCGATCAGGTGCAGGTCCATTTCGCCGAGCAGCAGCGGAAACGAGTAGGGGTCTTCGGTCTGCTGCTCGGCGTCGTCCCAGCGGACGCTCAGCAGGTACGGCGTGTCGCGCGGAATACGGCCCACGAACAATCCGGGCAGTTGGGGCGCGCGCAGCTCGGCCAGCGTCCGGCCGTCGGCACGCGCCAGCGCCTGCACGCCGCGGGCGCCGGGCAGGAAGGCGCGCACGATCACCGAGCCGCCGTCGGCGTGCGGCCCGAGCAGCGCGAACGGGTCGCCGACCGTGCCTTCGGCCAGCGCACGGGCAGCGGTAGGACCGATCAGCAGGCCGCGGTCGGCGACGTCATCCACCGGGATTTTTCTTCCCCGCGAGCCGTGCCGCGACGGCTTCGAGCCCGCGCAGCGGCACGTGCAGCCAGGCGGGTCGGTTGCCGGCCTCGTAGGCGATTTCGTAGGCGGCTTTCTGCAGGACGAACAGGTCCAGCAGCGCGCTCTCCGCGCCGACGCTCTGCCAGCAGTGGGCGACGCCTTGCGCGGCCTCGCGATACGCCGCCAGGAACGACTCCTCGCAGATCTTGCGGAAGCGGGTCAGGATATCCGCCTTGCGCGCGCGATCGGTCTCGGACTGCCCGGCGGCGCCGGCGCCTGCCGCGGTTGCAGCCGCGTAGTCGAAGGAGCGCAGCATCCCCGCCACGTCGCGCAGCGGACTGCCTTTGGCGCGCCGCTCGGCCAGCGGCCGCCCTGGCTCGCCTTCGAAATCGATGATGAAGATATCGCCCTGCGCCACCAGCACCTGGCCGAGGTGTAGGTCGCCGTGGATGCGCGTGCGCAGCGAGCCGACGCCCTGCTTGGCGCAGCGGGCGGCGGCCGCGTGCAGGCGCTTGCGCAGCGCCACGATGCGCGAAACCCGCTCGCGCTCCTCGTCGCTCCAGTCGCGGCGCGCGGCCAGCACGTCGATGGCCTCGTCGATGCGCGCGCACGCCTCGCTGGCCCACTGCGCGCAGTCCTTCGGGCCGGCCGGCTCGGGCGCAAACGCTGCGTCGTCTGCCGGCTCCGCCAGAATCGCGTGCATCTCTCCCAGCCGCTGGCCCATCGTCGCGGCGAAGTGTGCGACTTCCGTCAGCGCGTCGGCAGACTGCTCCGGCGCGCCCTCGATCACCATGATCGCATCCTGGATGGCCCGGCCCAGAATGTTATGCGTCCACGACCAGGCATCGCCCTGATTGTGGATGAACCCCTGCAGCACCAGCAGCACGTGCGGCGCGCCGTCCTTGCCCACGCGTGTGACTTCGCCCAGCAGGGGCGCGATGTGGGCGAAGCCGAGCTCGGTGAGATAGCGGCCCATCTCGGCTTCCGGATGCAGGCCGGGCGAAACGCGGCGGAACAGCTTCAGGATCGCCAGGTCGCCGATCACCAGCGAGCTGTTCGACTGCTCGGCCAGCCGGCGGATCTCGGCCTGCGGCGGAATGTCGAGCGCCGCCAGCCGCGAGGTCGGCACGAAGCGCAACTCGCCGTCGCCCGCCGGCACCGGCTTGCCGGCGCGCAGCAGGTCCACCACGCCGTGCGCCAGCGCGTCCAGCGTGAAGGCGTCGGTGAGATAGCCCACCCGATTCCCGCGGCGCACGCGCGCCAGTGCCAGCTGATGCGGCAGCGCGGTGATCATCTCCTGCTCCGGCAGGAAGCCGAACGGCAGCAGGTAATGATCGCTGCCGCGGCCGCTGCGGGTTTGCACCTCGGTGATCAGGATCGGGCGGGCGGTCTCAAGCAACATGTTGCTCGAGACGATTTGCACGGACTGCAGATTATCGTCCTTCCCGGCGAACCAGCGCCGCATCGGCAGATAGGCGGGCAGCACCTCCCGCTCCAGCTGCCCGCGGATGGGCTGCTCCAGGATCTCGGACACGTCCTTGCGCAATACGAAGGTGCGCAGGTCCGGCAGCGGCTCCGGCTGCGGCGTGTGCCAGTCGGGCATGCGGTCTTTGCTCACCAGCAGGAACCAGTAAAAACCATACGGCGGCAGCGTGAGCAGATACGGCAGCTGTCCGACCGGCGGAAAAGCGGCGCCACCTAACATCTCCACCGGTACGCAGCCGTGGTGATGCGCCAGGTCCAGCTCCACCGCCTGCGCCGAGCGAGACACATTGGCCACGCACAGCACGGTCTGGCTGCCGCGCTCGTCCTGGTACTCGCGGAGGTAGGCGAGGACGCGGCGGTTGGTCGGCGAGAGCAGCTTGAGCGTACCGCGGCCGAAGGCTTTATGGCGCTTGCGGATGCAGAGCATGCGGCGCATCCAGTTGAGCATCGAGTGCGGGTCCTCGGCCTGGGCTTCGACGTTCACCGACTGGAAGCCGTAGAGCGGATCCATCAGCGGCGGCAACACCAGCCGTGCCGGATCGGCGCGGGAAAAGCCGCCGTTGCGGTCCAGCGACCATTGCATCGGCGTGCGCAGGCCATCGCGGTCGCCGAGAAAAACGTTGTTGCCCATGCCGATCTCGTCGCCGTAGTAGATGACCGGCGTGCCGGGCATCGACAGCAGCAGCGAGTTGAGCAGCTCGATGCGCCGGCGGTCGCGCTCAAGGAGGGGCGCCAGGCGCTTGCGGATGCCGAGGTTGATCCGGGCGCGCTTGTCGGAGGCGTAAAACTGCCACAGGTAATCGCGCTCCTTGTCGGTGACCATTTCCAGCGTCAGCTCGTCGTGATTGCGCAAGAAGATCGCCCACTGGCAGTTGGCGGGAATGTCCGGCGTTTGCCGCAGAATGTCCGTGACGGGGAAGCGATCCTCCTGCGCCAGCGCCATGTACATCCGCGGCATCAGCGGAAAATGAAAAGCCATGTGGCATTCGTCGCCGATGACGCCACCCCCGGCGCCTTCGGTCGCGGGTTTGCCGCCGCCGGCGGCTTCTGCCGCCGGTTTCCCTCCGAAGTAGTGCTGCACGTCTTCCGGCCACTGGTTGGCCTCCGCCAGCAGTATGCGGTCGGGAAAGCTGGCCTCCAGCGCGGCGCGGATCTGCTTGAGGATGGCGTGCGTCTCCGGAAGGTTTTCGTTATCGGTGCCCTCGCGCTCCACCAGGTACGGCACCGCATCCAGCCGCAGCCCGTCAACGCCCATGTTCAACCAGAAGCGCAGCACGCTCAGCACTGCCTTGAGCACCTGCGGATTGTCGAAATTCAGGTCCGGCTGGTGCGAATAGAAGCGATGCCAGTAATAGGCGTTCGCGACCGGGTCCCAGGTCCAGTTGGATTTTTCGGTATCGCAGAAGATGACGCGTGTGCCGGTATAGCGAGCATCGCTGTCGGACCACACATAGAAATCGCGCGCCTTGCTGCCGGGACGCGCGCGCCGCGCGCGCTGGAACCACGGATGCTGGTCGGAGGTGTGGTTGATGACTAACTCGGTGATCGCGCGTAGCCCGCGCTTGTGCGCGGCGGCGATGAAGCGGCGCACGTCGGCCAGCGTGCCGTAGTCCAGATGCACGCCCTTGTAGGCGGCGATGTCGTAGCCGTCGTCGCGGCGCGGGCTGGGATAGAACGGCAGCAGCCAGACGGTGTTGACGCCCAGTTCCTTGATATAGTCGAGCTTCTGCGTGAGCCCGGCGAAGTTGCCGATGCCGTTGTTATTGGAATCGAAAAAGGATTTGACGTGCAGCTGGTAGATGACCGCGTCCTTATACCAGAGCGGATCCTGGGTGAACACGATCGCCGCCTGGCGGCCCTTGCGCACACGCATGTCCATGGATGGGCTCCGCGGCTCAGGGCCGGTGGTGTTGAGAAGCGCCAAGGCCGCCGGCACTAGCGCTTGGCGCGTCGCCTGGCCGCACGCGCCAGATCGCGAACGGCAGCTCGGGCAGGAAGCGCCAGTGCTGCAACTTGCCGTACCAGGTGAAGCGGCCGCCGCCCATCAGCTCCTCGACCTGCAATACGCCGTGGTCCGGCAGCCCGAATTCCCAAAGTGGCGCCTCGAAGTAGGTCTCCTGCGCACGCTGCGGGTCCAAGCTCACTGCAATCAGCACGAAGTTTCGTTTGGCGGGGTCGCGCTCGGCGGTGCTCTTGCCGTAATACACCACCTGGTCGTTCCAGGCGTTGTAGAACTTCACGCCCAGGTGGGTCTGCAGCGCCGGGTTCTCGCGCCGAATATGGTTCAGGCGGGTGATCTCGCGGATGATGTTGCCGGGCGCGTTCCAGTCGCGCGGCTTAATCTGATACTTCTCCGAATCCAAGTATTCCTCTTTGCCCGGCAGCGCCGCGGCTTCGCACAGCTCGAAGCCGCTGTACAGGCCCCACAGCCCCGACAGCGTGGCCGCCAGCGCCGCGCGGCTCAGGAAGCCCGGCCGGCCGGAGGTCTGCAAGAAATAAGGGTTGATGTCCGGCGTGTTGACGAAGAAGTGCGGCCGGTAGAAATCCTTCGGCGCCTGCGTGGTGAGCTCGGTCAGGTACTGGCTGAGCTCGGCCTTGGTGTTGCGCCAGGTGAAATAGGTATAGCTCTGCGCAAAGCCGATCTTGGCGAGCCGGTACATCATCGCCGGCCGCGTGAACGCCTCCGACAGAAAGATCACATCGGGATGGCGGCCACGGATATCGGCGATCAGCCACTCCCAGAACGGCAGCGGCTTGGTATGCGGATTGTCCACGCGGAAGGTCCGCACGCCTTCGCCGACCCAGTATTCGACGATGTCGCGCAACGCGCGCCACAGCGCCGCTGGGTCGTCGGCGGAGTAAAAATCGATGTTGACGATGTCTTCGTACTTCTTCGGGGGATTCTCGGCGTAGCGCAGCGAGCCATCGGGCCGCCAGGAAAACCATTTCGGGTGCTGCTTGACCCACGGGTGATCCGGCGAAAACTGCACCGCCAGGTCCAGCGCCAGCTCCATGCCCAGGTCCTCCGCCGCGGCGCGCAGCCGGCGGAACGCCTTGATACCGCCGAGCTGCGGATGCACCGCATCATGGCCGCCCTCGGCGCTGCCGATCGCGTAAGCACTGCCCGGGTCGCCGTGCGCGGCGCGCAGGCTGTTGTTGCGGCCCTTGCGATGCGTGGTGCCGATCGGATGGATCGGCGGGAAATACAGGACGTCGAAGCCCATGGCCCGGATCGCCGGCAACCGCGCAATGACGTCGTCGAAGGTGCCGTGGCGCGAGGCATCGCCCCCGCCAAGCCGGTTTTGCGAGCGCGGGAACAGCTCGTACCAGCTGGCGAAGCCCGCGCGATGACGCTCGATGTCCACCACGACCTCGGCCGAACGCATCAGGAAACGGCGTTCCTCCACCGCGTTCATCAGTGCCGCAGTGGTGTCGGCCAGCAGCCGGTCGCGCGCCAACGATTCGTCCAGCCCTTGGAGCTGGCGCGCCAGCGCCGCGAGCCGTTCGGCGCTCTCCCGGCGTGCCGCCTCCAGGCCGCCGGGATTTGCGCCACGCTCGGCATCGGCTTTGGCGCGCGCCGCAACCTTGTCCAGCATCAATCGCCCTTCCGCGACTTCCAACCGGGTGGGCACGCCGGCGGCGGCCTTCTTCGACAACTCGCTGCGGTAGGTCGCCCACGTGTCGAGCCAGGCCTCGATGACGAAGCGCTGCCGCCCCGCGACCGGCGGCGTGAACGTCGCCTGCCAGCGATCGTTGCCGAGCGCACGCATGTCAACGCGCTGCGGGCCGAGCCCCTGGGCCTGCCAGACCACTTGCGCGGCCAGCTGGTCGTGGCCATCGATGAAGATATCCGCTTCGATGCCCAGAGGTTGGCCGACCACGCCCTTGCCGGGATAGCGCCCGCCGTCCACCTGCGGCGAGATGCGCTCGATGACGATGCGCGGCACGGCTAGCGCGACGGCCAGGTCCGCGCCCGCGCTGGGCTCCGGTTGCTGCGACGCCAGCTTCGGCTTACGCATTAAAGTGCTCCGCCGCCAAGGGAGGGCATTAGGATAGACTTTCAACGCGGGTTTTCAACCGGTACGGTTGCGTCGCGTTGCGTCGGACGGCTCGGCCGGTGACTGGGTGACCCGCGCGGGGACTGTAACAGGCTGTTTGGGCTGGCCCGGCCCGCGGGCTGCGGGCCGCTGGTCTGCGCGCCGGTCTGGCAGTCGCTGGCACGCGGATTGGAGGAACATGGTGCGCCATGCGGCATATGAATGAAACCATTAGAGTAACGACAAATTCCCGACGCGTCTCCGCGATTGGAACGATCTAGAAGTGAACCAAGCAGATGAAACCCGCTACATCAGCCGCCTGACGCGCGAGACCTTGGCGCTGGTATTGGCCGGCGGCCGGGGATCGCGGCTGGGCGCCCTCACCGACTGGCGCGCCAAGCCCGCGGTGCCTTTCGGCGGCAAGTTCCGGATCATTGACTTTCCGCTCTCCAACTGCATCAACTCCGGCATCCGGCGCATTGCGGTGCTGACGCAGTACAAGTCCCATTCGCTGATCCGCCATATTCAAAAGGGCTGGGGATTCCTGCGCGGCGAGTTCGACGAGTTCCTGGAGCTGCTACCGGCGCAGCAGCGAGTGAGCGAGACGGCCTGGTATGCCGGCACCGCAGACGCGGTCTACCAGAACATTGACATTATCCGTCACCACGCGCCCGCGTACGTGCTGGTCCTCGCCGGCGACCACATCTACAAGATGGATTACGGACCCATGCTTGCGGCACACGTCGAGCAGGGCGCCTACCTCACCGTCGGCTGCATCGAGGTGCCGCTGCACCAGGCGCGCGGCTTCGGCATGGTGAACGTGGACGGCGCCGGCCGCGTCGTCAGCTTCATCGAAAAGCCGCCCGATCCGCAGCTGATGCCGGGCCGCACGGATGTCGCGCTCGCCTCCATGGGCATCTACGTGTTCACCACCCAGTTCCTGATCGAGGAGCTGATCCGAGATTCGGCGCACATGGGATCCCACCACGACTTCGGCAAGAATATTATCCCCGGCTCCATCGGGCGCTATCCAGTCTTCGCCTATCCGTTCCGCGACGTGCAGGGAAAGGCGCAGGGATATTGGCGCGACGTGGGGACCGTGGACGCATTCTGGGAAGCCAACATGGAACTGATCGAGGTGGACCCACACCTCGATCTGTACGACCGCCAGTGGCCGATCTGGACCTACCAGGAACAGTTGCCGCCGGCCAAGTTCGTGTTCAACGATCCGGACCGCCGCGGCATCGCGCTCAACTCGATGGTCTCCGGCGGCTGCATCGTCTCCGGGGCGACGCTCTCCCGCTCGCTGCTGTTCTCCAACGTGCGGGTGGAAACGCACGCGCTGGTCGAGCAGTCGGTGGTGCTGCCCGACGTACGCATCGGCCACCACTGCCGGATCCGCCGCGCGGTGCTGGACAAAGGCTGCATCATCCCGGACGGTGCCGTGATCGGCCACGACCACGAGCAAGACCAGGAGCGCTTCCACGTCAGCGCGCGCGGCGTCGTGCTGGTCACGCCGGACATGCTCGGCCAGTCCCTTCACAGGGGCGAGTGAGCGCCCGTTCCGGAGATCCCGCATGAATGCCGGAGCGCCGCGGCTCGATCCGGACCGGGACCTGGTCGCCTATCTGTGCGCGGAATACGGCATCGACGAACGGCTGCCGCTGTACGCGGGCGGGCTCGGCGTGCTGGCCGGCGATTACTTGAAGAGCGCCGCCGATCTCGGTGTTCCTCTCGTGGCCGTGGGCTTGCTCTACCGCGAGGGGTACTTCCGCCAGCGGCTGGACACGCACGGCCAGCAGCACGCGGAGTCTGACTGCTTCGATCCCGCCGCGCAAGGCCTGGCACCGGTGCAGAGTGCACTCGGGCAGGAGCTGCGCGTTTCCGTGCCGCTGGCGGATCACGTGTTGCAGCTCAAGGTGTGGCGTGCGGCTGTCGGCGAGGTGCCGCTGTTCTTGCTCGACAGCGCCTGCGCCGAGAACCTCGCGCAGGACCGCCGCATCACGGCGCGGCTCTATGGCGGCGATCATGACGCGAGGCTCTTGCAGGAGATCGTGCTCGGTATCGGTGGTGTGCGCGCCTTACGCGCTCTGGGCCTACAACCGACGGTGTGGCACCTCAACGAGGGTCACGCCGCGCTTGCCTCGCTGGAACGCATCCGCGAGCTGGTGGCAAACGGGCTAAGCTTCGGCACCTCGCTGGAAGTGATCGCGGCGAACACGGTGTTCACGACGCATACGCCGCTACCGGCGGGCCACGACGTGTTCAACCACCGCCAAATCCGCCACTGGCTGGGCGATTATCTCGGCAGCCTGCATGCGACCGAGCGCAAGCTGCTCGCCCTGGGAGCGGACGGCGCCGGCGCGCACCGCTTCAGCATGACCGCGCTGGCCTTGCGCGCCTCGCGCTTCCACAACGCCGTATCGAGGGTGCACCGCGACGTCGCGGCCCGCATGGAGGCGCACGTCTGGCCCCGGGTGCCAGCCGAGGAGAATCCCGTGCGCTTCGTGGCCAACGCCGTGCACCTGCCGACGTTCCTCACGCCGGAATGGGCCGCTTGCTTCGACGAGCGACGGCCAGGATGGAGCAAGCGAGCGCTCACCGAAGAGGACTGTGCCTGGATCGCCGAGATGTCGGACCCAGAATTCGACGGGATCCGGCTTGCGGCGAAGCGGCGGCTGCTTTCCGAGCTGCGCGTGCGCCTCGCCGAGCAGCACGGGCGCAACGGCTTGCCCGCGGAGATCGCGGCGCGGGCCCTGATGCTTCTAGACCCGGCGCGCGGCAAGCCGCTGGTGATGTGCTTCGCCCGGCGCTTTGCCACTTACAAGCGCGCGACGCTGCTGCTTTCGGATCCCTCGCGGCTCGCATCGCTTCTGCATCAGGACGAACGTCCTGTGCTCTTGGTGTTCGCCGGCAAGGCCCATCCCCACGACGACGGCGGACAGCAGCTCCTGCGCACGCTGCACGAACATTCGCTGCGCCCGGAATTCCTTGGGCGCCTGGTGGTCGTCGAAGGCTACGACCTAGCGCTGGCGCGCGCGCTGGTGCAGGGCAGCGATGTCTGGCTCAACTCGCCGGAATACCCTCTGGAGGCGAGCGGAACCTCGGGAATGAAGGCCGCGGTGAATGGCGGCGTAAACCTTTCGATCCTGGACGGTTGGTGGGCGGATGCCTGCGACGGCAGCAACGGGATCGGAATCATTCCGCGAACCGACATCGCGGACCGCGGCGCGCGCGACGCGCTAGAGGCGGGCCTTATGGTCGACGCGCTCGAACGGTGTGTGGTGCCGATCTATTTCCAGGACCGTGCCGGGTGGCGGCGCATGAGCCGGCGCGCCATGCAGACGCTGATCCCGCGTTACGGCGGGGCGCGGATGCTCGAAGACTACGTCCGCGACTTCTACGCGCCGGCCGCGCGCCATGGCCAGCGCCTGCGCGAGCGCCATTGCCGGAACGCGGTCGAGTTCAAGCGCTGGAAGAAGATGATCCAGGAGAGCGGCGAAGGCGTGCGCCCCGAGATCACGGGCCGCGAGCCGCTGCGGGTGCGCGTGCGGCTCAACGGGCTCGCCGCGAAGGAAATCGACGTGGAGCTACGCGGCCCCGAGGGGACGCGCCGGCTTGCGCTTCAGGAAGAGACCCGTGACGGCGCGGATTACGTGCTTCCGGGCACCGCGCCGGCCGCAGGCGCCATCCGCGTCGTCCCCGTGCATCCGCTTTTGGCGCATCCGTACGATCTGGGCTTCCTCGCGGTGGTGGAGTTTGCTTGACCCTGAAGGTCCTGTTTGCGGCCGCGGAAGCGCTGCCGTTTTCCAAGACCGGCGGACTGGCCGACGTCGCCCAGGCGCTGCCGGCGGCCATCGCCGCGCTCGGAGCGGACGTGCGGCTGGTGACACCGGCCTACCGGGGTGCGCGGGATCGGCTGGCAGAAGGGGTGCTGCGCTGCGAATTGGCGGTGCGGGGCCAACGCTTCGCCCTATGGGAGGGCCGAGGCTCTCATCCAAACCTAAGAGTCTGGCTTCTTGACCACGCCCCATTGTTCGCCCGGGAGGGCGGGCCGTACACCGACGCTTCGGGCCGCGACCACCCGGACAACGCGTGGCGCTTTGGCTGCTTCTGCGAAGCCGTAGCGAGGCTGGCGCTCGAGGAGGGCGGGCAGGCGTGGTTCCCGGACGTCGTGCACCTGAACGACTGGCACACCGGGCTCGCGGCCGTATGGCTGGCGCGGTCGCCGGCCCGGCCGCGCACGGTCTTCACCATCCACAACCTCGCCTACCAGGGGCGCTTCGGACGAAACGAGTACGAGGCCCTCGGTCTGCCGGCCGAGCTCTGGCATCCCGGGGCGCTGGAGCTCTATGGCGGGTTCTCCTTCCTAAAGGCCGGCCTGGTGTTTTCGGACGCGTTGACCACCGTTAGTCCCACCTATGCCCGGGAGATCCGGTCGCCGGAATTCGGTGAGGGCATGGATGGCGTGATCCGCAGCCGGGCTCACGTGCTCCAGGGCATTACCAACGGCATTGACCTCGAAGCCTGGGATCCGGCGACGGATCCCTTTCTGGTGCAGTGCTACGACTTAGAATCGTTGGCCGAGGGCAAGCGCGCCAACAAGCGCGCCGTGCAGGAGGCGTTCGGTCTGGACGTCGCGGACGGCCGCCCGCTCGTAGGCGCCATCGGCCGGCTCGCGCATCAGAAAGGGACGGACCTGCTGCTGCATGCCGATCCCTGGCTCGACCACAACGGCGCGCAGCTTGCGCTTTTGGGCACCGGGGATCCGGCGCTGGAGCATGCGTTGCGCGAATGGGCCCAACGCAGGCCCCGCCAGGTCGCGGTGCACATCGGCTACGAGGAACGGCTCGCCCACCTCATCGAGGCCGGCGCGGACCTCTTCCTCATGCCCTCGCGCTACGAACCCTGCGGCCTCAATCAGATGTACAGCCAGCGCTATGGCACGGTTCCGGTGGTGCGGCGGACCGGCGGGTTGGTGGATACCGTGAGAGACGCTACGTGCCAGGCGCTCGCGACCGGATCCGCAACCGGCGTGATCTTCGACCGTGCCGACGCCAGTGGCATCGCCTACGGTTTGCGACGTGCGTTCATACTGATGA
>Ga0299907_10001299_pt1 | contig 14129 bp, 12 predicted proteins | sample RVTome_16_FD_198680 | JGI IMG/M metagenome (GOLD analysis project Ga0299907, IMG submission 198680) | Soil microbial communities from uranium-contaminated site in the Upper Colorado River Basin, Wyoming, United States - RVT152D67 (version 2) ... | reverse complement strand
CATTCGTCTTCGGGCTCATCGGCCGCGTCGGGAGACTCACTCGAGGAATATGCACAACCACCCAACAGCAGCGCGAGGGTAACGGCGGCCGCCGCCACGCGGTTCATGGAGTGAGGTTAACCGAGCAGTGGATCGTTAACCACGAGCCGGCCGGCGCGCCCGATCACCGCTCGCGCGGGAACGGCGCCGCCTCCACATCGATCTCCTCCATACGGGCGCAGTAGAGGCGATAGGCGCGGCGCGCCTCTCCGTGCCGGCGCTCCGCCAGCAGTGCCTTCACGAGGGATAGGTGCGCGCCCTCGTCGTACCCATCCCGCTCGAGGATTCGCAGCAGATAGCGCTGAGCCGTAGGTGGATCATCCGCCTCGATGGCGTCGCCCGCGAGAACTCGTACAACTTGAAGGTACGTGGCGCGAGCTTGTTCCCGTACTGCAACTGCCCAGTCCTCGTACGCATCCTCCTCGAGGAAATCCCCCCGGTAAGAGGCCTCGGCCCTCAGCAAGTTGTCTCTGCTCGAGCCGACCTCTCCCCTCTTTCGCTGACGAAGGCCCCCTTCCGCGTCGGCAAGGAAAGACTCGACGTCGACAATCAGGTGCTCCGGCCGAAGCGCCAACGACTCCGCGCTCGACAAGAGGAAATGGTCCTGAGGTAATCGACGATCGGGATCCAGAACCGATCTGACAGTGGTGACGGCGACGGAAAACCGATTCCTCAGAGCGGTAGCTTCCTCGTCGGGCCAGAGCATCTCCATGAGCTCTTCCTTCGGCACCGGATGGCCCCGGCGCGCCACAAGCATCTTGAGTAAATCACGGGCCTTCTTCGACTGCCATGTTCCTGCAGGTACGATTCCGTCCTCGCGCACGACGCGAAACCCGCCAAGGGTCTCGACGCGCACGCCCGTGATGACCGAACTCCCTATCGCTTCCTTTAGCTCGGCTGCTTCTGCCGCAATTCGCCGGGCGCCGAGCGTGCGTGCCCTGGCCTCGACACTCTGGGCAAGGGAGAGTCCCTCACCTGCTCCAAGGATCCGAGCCTTGCCGAGCTCGGCGCGAAGTTCGTTTATCGGGTTCCCAATGTGCTGCCATAAGGCAACCGCCTCCTCCAGGTGGGCGAGAGCGCGGTTGCGATCCCCAGCCGCGAGGGCTTCGATCTCAAGCGACTCGGCGATTCCGGCTCGGTCTCGGCGGATGCGAGCCGAGGCCATAGCCTCGGCCGCCGACTTGCGAGCCGCCGCGACGTCGCCGGCAGACAATGCGACCCACCCCTGGGACAGAAGGGCGAAGACGTAGCCGAGCCCTGGTCCGTAAGAGACTGCTCGCTCGGCGAGCTCTCGGGCACGATCGGGATCGTCGTTCGCCTCGACCCTTGCTAAACCGGCCAGCGCCGGCACGAGGCCCTGGATATCCTGCGATGCTTCGGCCTGCTCGATCGCTTCCAGATAGCAGGCGCGCGCAAGGGCCAGATCCCCACGCACTCGAAAGACGTCGCCGAGCCGTCCCAGCGGGAACGAGACGCTCCGAGATCCAACCTTTTGATACAGGTCCCTCGAGGCCTCGAGGTCGGCGATCGCCTCTTCCAGGCGGCCGAGATAGATGTGGGTCTCGCCGCGGTTTGTAAGACACAAAGCCCGGTATGCAGTGAAACCAGTCAGGTCCGCGCGTGAGATGGCCATTTCGAGCTCGCCGAGAGCCTCCTCGTAATACCCCTCTTCCATGTGATACGAGCTCCGGTTGCTGCGGATACGAATGATGTGCAGAGCATCGCCCGCCTTCTCGGCGTGCTCGAGGGCGCGCAGATAGTGCTCGTCGTTGGCGCGGCGATTCCCTTCGACGGCCGCGAGCATCGCAAGTGTGGTGTGGGTGGCAGCGAGCGCCGAATCGTCTTTGGTAGCGGTTGAGATCTCGAGCGCGCGCTCCGCGTGTTGACGGCAGTTCTCGAATTCTCCCTTCGCCCAGTACACGGTAGAGGTCCACGCTTCCAGCAAAGCTGCATCCACGGACTTCTCGTCATGGTTCGAGACGCGCTCGAACGTCGAGAGAGCGCTGTCAAAATCGGCTCGCAGGTAGTGGATCAGTTCGATGCGCCAGGCGATGTCCGGAGTAAGCTCCGCGCTCCCTGCCGCCCTCTCCAGGCTCGACAGCGCCGCTTCCCAGTCACCGCGGATCTGCAGTGCCTCGCCGGCAAGCCGCTCCACCCGGGACGACCGCGCGGTGGGATCGATCGCCTCGACGGCACTCAGAACCGCGTCGACCTTCCCGCGAGACAGGAGCACCGACCCGCGTCGTTCGAGGAACTCGGAGAGCGCCTCTCGGTCCCCCATCAACGTCATCGATTGCAGGGCCTCCTCGAGATAACCGTGGCCCTCAAACCAGTCCGCCGCGCGGGCATGGGTCAACTTCCGGTCGGACTCCGTTGGTTCCGCGTATTCAAGGATGAATTGCCGGGCCAAGGCTCCCAGCGTGAACCAGCCCAGCTCACCCGCCGCTTCTTCGACGAACAACCCGCGGCGCGCGAGAGTGGGCAGCATCTCTTTGGCTCCAGCGTGCCCAAGGAAAACGCACAACGACGGCGTGAACCGGTCGAGCGTAGCCACCGCGCGCAAGAGATCCTGAACTTCCTTGGGTTCGGACCCGAAGACCTCCTCGGCCAGGTATGCAAAGAGCGAGCCGCCCGGAGCCTTAACGGAGTCAAGCCTGAGGGCGCGGTCCTCGGCCGGGACGTTTCGCAGTGCTTCTAGAGTGAGCCGCACCGCCGCCGGCCATCCTCCCGTTACCTCGTGAACGTCGCCGGCAAGCGAATCGCTGTCCGGACCGAGCAAACGCCCCATCAGGGCCCGCGTCTCGTCCACGGTGAACGCGAGCTCGGGCCCCTGGATCTCAATGATCTGGCCCTGCCCGCGCAGCCGCTCCACGGGGAAAGGAGGATCGTCCCGGCCCGCGATCACGAGATGGAGAAGGGACGGCGCGCCGCGACACAGCGCCTCAACGAGCTTCACCGACCCACCTTCCGTGCCCAATTCGTGGACGTCGTCGAGCACCAGGATCAAGTCGCCCGTCAAGGACGAAAAAAGGGCTTCACAGAGAACGGCAGCAAATGCCTGCGCGCGAGCGCCGGCATCCTCCACATCGGAACCCCCCGCGCGCTCGACCGTCTTTCGGATCTCGGGAGGCAGCCCCGGCACGCGCAGGCGCAGCACATCAAATAGGCCCTGAGCGAAATTCGAATAGGAACGATCCTCCGGTGTCACCGAGTACCACGCGGAGTTGACTGCGCTCGCCCACGAGGCGAGCAAGGTCGTCTTGCCGAAGCCGGCTCCGGCAACCGCTATCGCGAGCCGGCGGCGCTGAACGTCATCGAGCAGGTCATCGAGGCGCGGCCGCGCCAGCATGCTGGACTGAGGCGGGATTGCCTCCTGCCATGCAACTTGTGCCCCCTCTCCCATCCGTTGATTATTGAGCGCAGCCATCGGGCACGAAAGAGCGAAAGTCGGATTGCTCCGCATCGCTGCCGCACCAACACGCTGGCTCGGACCGATTGCGTCGTATCCCAAACGGTGAGCCGGCGACCCTCGCTCTGGTGGGCACGGTGGTCAGAATGGACTAGTCCCATCTGAGCGATCGGGACTATTCAAAAGGAGACGGACAAACGGGAGGATCGGCGAGAGCACCTACGGCACCTCGCTGATTCAGCCCGGGAGGGGGTAGTTACCTTGCGCGTTCGGGCTCGGCCCAACGACGAAGACCGGCGTCCCTGGTCGGTTCGCACTTATCTGCTGCTAGTTGTGGCCGTTGCTGCCGGGCTGTTGCTCGTCTCCGGAGTGATCGCGACGGTGTTCGACTTTCGGGACGCACGCCGTAACGCACAACGTGGGGCGCGGGCCGACGCAAAGCTCCTGGCTATGGAGATCTCGGATTCGCTCTCCGCTGCCAGAGCAACCGTCGAGCAGACCCTCGCGGCACCGGACCTCGCGGCGGTGTTCAGCGCCCCGCCGGGGAGTTGCAATCTGGCCGGCAGCTCGGTGGGCGTGTTCTCCTCCGCGGATCTGCACATACTCAATCCGAACGGCGACGTCGTGTGTTCGTCGGCAGAAGGGTCAGCGGACTCCAGTTATTCGGGCGAGGAGTGGGCTCGGGTTAGCGGCGAATCAGAGGTCGCGATTTCAGAACCGTTCACGGATCCGATGAGCTCAGTGCTTTCGGTGGCCGTAGTGGGCCCGATCGTCGATGCCCAAGCACAGGTTCCGGGATCGTTTGCCGCGGTCCTGAGGCTCGAGGACGTCGCAAACACCCTCAAGGAGGCACGCGTCGCTCAGGAATCTGTTGAAGTGACCTTGGTGGACCGCGCCTCGGGCGAGATCCTCTCAAGCTCGGAACACTCCGATGCGACGGGAAGGTCGGTCGACGGCACGGCTTTCGAGAACACCGACGAGGCCGCTGCTGTGGGACTCGACGGCGACCGGCGGCTGTACGGGACTCTCGCCCTGGAGGATACCGATTGGGACGTAGTGGTCGGGCGAAGTGAGGCAGCGGTGCTGGCAGCGGCCCGATCTTCACTGTGGCGCAGAAGCGGCTCCGGGCTCGCCATCCTGGCCTTCCTCGTCGCGCTGGTAATACTCATCCACCGGAGGATCACCCGACCCATCGCAAAGCTGAGCTCGGGCATACGCGCGGCGGGAGAGGATCCTTCTCCTGAACCGATCGAGATAAAGGGTCCGGCGGAGGTCGTCCATCTCGCAGACGAGTACAACTCGATGATCCAAACCCGTGCCAACTATGAACGCAGACTAGTCCAAGCCCAGAAGATGGATGCGGTCGGACAAGTGGCCGGGGGAATCGCGCACGATTTCAATAACCTTCTCGCAGCAATCATTAGCTACGCACACCTCTTGGGGGCGCAGCTTGAGAACGATCCGAAAAAAGATGATGCGGATCAGATCATGCGCGCTGCGGAACGTGGGACCGCGCTCATCCGGAGGTTACTGACTTTCTCAAAGCGTGAGGTCGAAAAGCCGCGTGTTGTAAGTGTTGCGGCATTGATCGGCGCGTCGGCGAAGCTATTACGCCAGGTTGTCCGCGAGGACATCACTCTTCAACTCGACATGGATCCCGACTGCTGGAACGTCCTCATAGACCCGGTTCAGTTCGAGCAAGTACTGGTCAACCTGGTGGTTAACGCGCGCGATGCGATGTCGTCGGGTGGCACGATCACGATCTCGACAGAGAACCGATCCGACGCAGAAGGTCGAGACATGGTTGCGCTATCGGTTGCCGACTCCGGCGAGGGGATCGATCCTGAGATCAGAGATCGCATCTTCGAGCCGTTTCTCACCACGAAACCCGAGGAGCGAGGCACGGGACTGGGCCTGGCGGTCGTAAACCAGATCGTCATCCGGGCGGGAGGTTTGATCGAGGTAACGTCGGAGCGCAACGTGGGAACCGTTATCACGATCCTCCTACCCCGAGAGACAGCCGAAGAGGAGCATGAAGAAGACCGGGCTCCGGATCTCACACAAATCGGCGCTGCGGGACAAACCATCCTCGTCGTTGAAGACGAAGATATCGTCCGCGACAGCACAGTGCGGCTCCTCCAGAACCGCCATTTCACCGTTCTGTCGGCCGCGTCCGCAACCGAGGCACTCGAGGTTCTCGCGAGCGGCGCAAATGTCGACTTGCTCCTGACCGACTTGGTGATGCCCGAAATGTCGGGCACAGCGCTTGCGGCGCGAGCCGGCCTTCCGGTCCTCTTCATGTCGGGCTACGCGGACAGTCAGCTCAGGAACTCCGGTCTGACGGTGGCGAGCCATCACATCGAAAAGCCGTTCTCACCTCATGATCTGGTGGCCGCCATAAACCGCGTCCTCGACGAGGTCGAGTAACGAAGAATTCCCTTTCTTCAGGAATCAGCGACCATCCCCGTAACCGTCCCTTCCTGCGCATAGGTCTCCGTTAACCCTGAACCATCCGCGCTCGCCCGCAGTGCGGATGGTTTTGCGCGTCCACGATGAGATCGGTCTCTGAGCACCTTCTGTGTGACAAGCGACCATCGAGAAAGGGAGTCAGCAGGTGAAATACATCTTGTCGATGATTGGCGACGAGTCCAGTGGTTCAACCAGACTCCGGAAGTGATGCAGGTAACAATAGAGCGCGTGGACGCAGTAAGGCCTTGCGACCGGCCTGCAACAGCAGAATCGTGAAGTCTTGATCTGGTGAACATCGAGTGAAGGGACACTCCGATGTATGTCGTGAAGCGAGAGCAGCTCCCGGATCCGGATTCCTTTGCCGGCGAAGATCACGGGGGTCTGGGCGTTTCGTTTCTTTATGTCGACGCGGCGCCCGGTAAGGGGCCGGCCTTGCACAAGCATGCATATGCGGAGATCTTCATCGTCCTTGAAGGTGAGTCGAGGTTCACGGCCGGGGACGAGGAGCGGCTCGTCGTTGCCGGAGAGATCGTCGTGGTCCCTCCGGACACACCTCATCGCTTCTACAACGCCGGCGAGGACACGCTCCGCCAGATAGACATCCACGTCAGCCCGCGGTTCGTCACCGAGTGGCTCGAATAGATAGATAGTGCTAAGGGAGAGCCGGCAAGCTCGGGTTGAAGTTGAGACTTACCGATGGCTCGTTCCCGACTATCTCATCGGCCGGCCACTGCGCGGTTGCCTCGTGCCGAACCCCGTCGAGCAGTAACACCACCTCGTACGTGAACGGTCCCTCGCCGAGGGCTGAAGCTTCCAACCCTTTCTTGTCCGGGCCATCCCAATAAAGGGTGCCTTCCGGAGGCCAGCAACCGCGCTTTTCCCCTTGGGCCGTAAAAGTGACCGAGCCGCCGTCTGCCGCCCTCACGGTGATCTCTGCGGACGCGCTCTTTGGCGTCTCTGCAAGGTTCGCCACTTCCAATTCGACGCCGTAGCTGTCGACTCGTCCGTCGTGGTCGGCAAGAACGGCGAGCGTTGCTTCGGGCTCGGGCCGAGGGCCGTCGGCCGGCGTCGTCCAGTGAAACGTAACGAAAAGATCACCGGTCCCTCGGCCGAAGAGCGTCACGTCGTAAGGGCCTGCGTACCCGGCCGGACGCAACACGAACTCACCTTCGCCCGTTTGCTCGAGCGGCACCTCCTGTACGCGACCACATTCATTACCCGCCGGCCGGAACGACGCTGTGAACGTCCACTCGGGCAGTGGGAATTCGACGATGACCTCGTCGGGGTTGCCAACATCCGGGGGATCTTCCGGGACCATACCGTCGACGCAAGCGGCGCCGTAGCAGTAGGTCCACGGAGACAGCTCGATGGACTCGTCGAAGTACCGCACGACAACAGGGGGAGGCTGCTCGAATTCGATCTCGCCCGGCTCGTCCGGCTCGTCCGGACCCTCAGCCGGTGAGGGCATAGTGACCCGACCGGAACCGGCGCCCCCCGGCGAATCCGGCGTGGGCTGTCCACAAGCGCCGAGCAACACGCCGGCAAGTGCCAGCAAAACGGCAAGTCTCCTGAGCATCATGGTGATTCGACGGATCCGGCGCTCATCTTGTTCCCAACGGACACCCCGCACGGTCTGCCTCGTCGGAACGGCCACCTGGAAGCGGCCCAGATAAGGAGTTTCGATTGGCTATATCCAGCCCTTCCTCTTGAAATACGAATACAGACTGAGACTCGCCACTGCCATGAGGCTAAGAGCGAACCAGAACCCAAACATTCTTCCCTCCGCCGGAACCAGGGCGAAATTCATCCCGTAGACGCTGGCTATGAAGGTCGGCACGGCGATGATTGCAGCCCAGCCGGTGAGCTTCTTCGTCACTTCGTTCAAGGCCGCCGCCTGTTCGCTCTTGCGAAGCTCGAGCACGGCTTGGGAGAGGTCCTCGACGCTCCTTATCTGGTCGCCCATCCGGATAGTGTGGTCGTACACGTCACGGAAGTACGCGGCAGTATCGGGCGTGAGGTAGCGAGACTCGTTTTGGATGACACGGCCAAGTTCCCGGCCTACCGGCGTCGCGTAGCGCCTGAGACGGGAGACCTGCTGCTTGAGTGAATAGAGGCGGTTCTCGATGGGAGCGCCGGCCATTTCGAGCACGATGTCCTCGAGCTCCTCGACCTCGTCTTCGAGCCGGTCCGCGATGTTCTGGTAATCGTCCACAACGGCATCAAGTAGGGCGTGGACGAGGAAGCTGGGACCTCGTCGAGCGTCGGCTTCGTGTCCCTCCCATCGCCTCTTGGCCTCATGCAGGGTCCGTTCCGCGCCGTCGTGAAGCGTAAGGACATACCTGGTCCCCACGAAGCACGAGATCTGGGTGGCCTCGAGTTGTCCGTTTTGTTCGTCGAGCTGATCGAGCACCAAGAAGAAGTGATCGGCGAACTCCTCGAACTTCGGGCGCTGGCGAGTGTCGAGGGCGTCCTCGACGGCAAGCGGATGAAGGCCGAACTCCTCGGAGATCAACTCGATTTCCGAGTCGTCGAGATCGCTGAGAACCCCCTCGACCCAGAGCAACACATCGTCGCGGACGCGAAGGTCTGAGATGCGCTCGAGGTCCTCGATCTTGGTCCAGCCAGTCTGATCCGAATGGCACACGGCCAAAAGCATGGTCAGACATTACGCGGAACCAAGCGGTGATACTAAGCAATCTGCTTGCCGTGATCGTGAAAAGTGCGTTTTACCCACGCCACACGCCACACGAAGGTGAACATCCGTTTGACGGCCGCTCCGGCGGACCCCGATTGGCATAAGGTACGCGCGGCGGGAGCTCCTCGTTGTGGAGTTGAAGGGGCCACGCCGACCTCAGACGGAGGCCATTGCCGCCGCGAAACCGACAACCGTCCAGACACCCGCCTGGGATCCCCCTCGATTAAAGGCATAGGGCATCAGCGAGTCCGTGAGCATGGCCAGTAGCCCTCCCGAGGCCAGCGCGGCCGCCCGGCCACCCGTGGACCCGAAGGCTTCCGCAAACAAATATCCGGCTCCCGCCGCCATCCCACAGGCTCCGACAACTGAACCCCACATCACCGTCATCCGACCCATACGCCAACCAGAATCGGCGAGGTCGGCAGAGGGAGCCAGTGCCTGCGGGATGTTTGAGACCCACACGGCTGCGACAAAGGCGGCGCTAAGACCCTGTCCGGCCGCTATCTGAATCCCGAAGATCAACGACTCGGGGATGCCGTCTACAACCGAGCCGACGACGATCCCCAGTGGACCTGAAGCTCCTTCCTTACCGAATCGCGTCTCCACGATCCGGTCGCTTACCACGAACACAGCCGCGCCGACCAGCAACCACAACGCAAGCTGGGGGTTGGCCAATGATTGACTCTCAGGAATGAGATCGAAGGCCACCGCACTTATGAGAGCTCCGGCGCCGAAACCCGCCAGGGCACCGACCGTCTTGGCGGGAAACCGTACGCCGTAAACGGCCAGTCCACTGATAATGAGCGATGACTGGGCGGCCGCGCCTAGCAGGATGGCACGAAGCATGGCAATTCATATTTGGTAGTCACCGAGTGCTCCGGAGGCATTCTCATATCGCGTCCTCACCCAGATCCAACGCGAATCCCGGCGTCGGCGATTCGCTTCATGGTCGTCGTCTCAATGGGGCCCCCATGTACGTCCATCGCCCCGTAGCCGACGTCATCCCAGACGATCATCAGAACATTCGGCGCTCCGTCCGGAGCCTTCGGCTGAAGGAACGGATCCCAGTCGGGCTCCGACTCCCGGATATCGACCTCGACCCTTCCTTTGAACTTGCCGCTCACAGTGCCTCCCTGTAGCCAAGCTCGCGAAATGAAGCCGGCGGTGCCCAACTCGCAACGCTAGTGACCGTTTCATCCGGAGCGCACCACCCGCACCCGGTTTCATCCGGGTGACGGGCGCGCGCGGCAATGCCATTCGCCGTGGCCTTCCGGAATATGAAAGAATTCGCTCTCCGCGGCCGAGCAAGACACGAGTGGGCGGGCGCGGTCTTGCGCACTCATACCCCGTCGGAAGGTCCCTTGGGCGTTTCGCGCGATGAGAGAGGGGCTGCTTCGACCTCATCTCCCGTCTTTCTCAGGAGCGTCACCCGGGTGAGATCCACCAACGAGTGATGAGACTGTGGACACGTGCCGATAAGACTTGGTGTAGCCAGGGACAGGATCGGCCTTTCGAGGTACCACTTGAAGCAGCTGAGCGCGAACTTATTGATACTGGGTTGGATCTTCGGCGTCGCGTTGGTCGTGGCGGCCATCCTCTTTCTTGTCCGATTCATGAAGCGAAAGGGCGAGAGGCGCCATCGATGCTGGCTGGCGCGAGCGAGCGACATCTGCGATAGGGCCACCGTCCTGAGCACAGCCCTCAGACGACTTATGCAGCGTGTTCCGGATGAGGCTCATTGGAGCGACGATCGATGGAGCGAGGGAGAGCGCAACGCCGTAGACCTATCCAAGGCGATTGAACAGATCGACGCGGCAGTTCCCAAGGCTCATCGTGAGACCGTCTGGAACCTCGTCGCCTCCTTGCGCGCCCTCTCGATCACGATCGGGGGGGACGAAAAGGCGCGGAGGCATCCTGCGAGACCAGACGTGATTCGGACGCGACTCGCCGACCTCGAGGGGGCAATTGGTTCTCTTCGAGCCGCGGGGGCGCATAGCCCGGCAAACCGTCGATCTGTCGACGGATAAGACGAGTTCACGCTGACGGCGAACAGCCGGCAGGTGACATCGCTCGCGGGCTCAGTCCCGTTTCTGGACGCCGCCTAAATCGTGGGAGGGGCGTTCCGTCACGGCGTCGGCACGGTCGCCCAACCGGTGAGGCGCGCACCGACACATGCTCATCGCTCCGAAGCGGCACTGTTGCGGCTCTGGCGCGTTTCCTCGGATCAGATCTCGATGGGAAAAGTCGCCAGGACAATCATTCCGGCCATCAGAACCACGGCGGCGAGCAAGCCCATGGCCTGTTTTATGCGGACGCCGGTGAATTTTGTGCTGATCCCGGAAAAGAAGAGCACCGACGCAAAGAGCACCGTCAACAGAACGTAATTGTCTCCCCGCTGGTTGGCACCCCTAGCTTGCAGGGCGCGAACATCGGCGAGCCGAGCCAGGCGCTGGCTCTCCGCGTCCTCGGCAATCCGATACTCGGTCATGGCAAAGGGGGTCGGGGGAGCGTCCGGATTCGTCCGGGGTTCTTCGCGAATCCAGGCCTCAAACGCAGGTTTGAACTCGTCCCGAAAGCGCTCTTCGATGAAGGTAACGAGTTCTGTTTCGCCCGCCGCGACGCCGTTTAGGTACGTCGCAAAGATCGTGACATCCACCGTTCGCTTCGCGTTGGCGGTTGCAGAAGCTTGGGCCGATTCGGTGCGCGCTGCGTTCGCCTCACTGAACCGTATTGCCATCACTCCTCCCCACTTCGTCGCTTCGAACGCGCTCCAGGCCGTGAGGACTGTGGCTAACGACAGAACAACGGCGACCAGGAACTCCACTCGACGCTCAGCTCGGCCGTCAGGATCAGCCGTAACCGGGCCGGCCACGGCGAGCCGAGACTCATCCTGATCGTTGCCGGAGAGCTCAGTCAATTTCTCCGTCCTCGGCGATGATTGGGTCATACCGAGTCCCTCTCCCGCTCGCGCCGGGGCATAGCGTGGGCCCGCCCGATACGAAGGCGGTTACTCGGCCCGTCACAGAGTCGCTCATCTTGGGCACGCCCTTCTTCGGTCCTCAAGCCAAGAAACCATGCCGGTACACGTATCTCGACTGTCCGGAGACCGTCATCACCCAATGGGGATGACATCTCGATTGCTCCTGCAGTGACATTCGAAAGGGAACGTCCCTGAGATTTCCTTTTGGCAGCGTCGCCACACCCCTCCACTCCTCACCCGGGTGAGACGGTTCACTGGGTGACGACATCAAACGGCATTTCAGGGACGGTCCCAGTAAATACTCGCCTGGAGAGGAGTTTGGAGACCTTGGCGCAGCATCCAACTCAGTCTGGGACGATTGGCGACCACGGGGTCTCAATGTCGAGAGTCATCCACCCTCAGCGCATCATCCATGAATAACGAGGTGGGGGGAGCGCCGAGGTCAGTAGACGCGCCCGCGCTGGGTTTACTCCTCATTGAAGCAGTGAGGGTTGCCGGCGGCATGATCTCGATCGCGTCGAAGGTCGCTTTGCACGCATTGGAAAGCTCCATCGCGCGCGATGCACGATCACCCAGCCACCTCCAGGAGAAGGACCCACCTGCGAACGTCCTATCGCAGGGCAGAGGCCTGAACCGGAGACTGCTGAAGAAATACGTTCCCTTCCAATCGCAGGTTGAAGCTGCAATCGGCGTCTTGACCCGGCGAATCAACGATGAGCGAGCACGCAGCGAGGCAGCCGCGGACAGATTCATCACCACCCTCGTTACCGACATCAGCGACGGAATCCTGAACCGCCTGGACCTCACCGACATCGTCGTGGAACGAGTGGAGGTGAATCGCCTCATTCACGAGGCTGACATCCAGGCCATACTGCAGCGCGTCGATTTGGATGAGGTTGCCTCACGCCTCGACATCCAGGCGATCGTGGATCGCCTCGACTTAGTGGGTATCGCCCGCAATCTCATTGACGAACTCGAGCTCACCGAAATCATCCGTGAATCAACGGGAGCGCTCGCCGTCGAGTCCATCGAACAACTGCGCGTTCAAGGGGTGCGGGCCGACAGGGTGGTGTCTCGCGCGCTCGATCGGATCGTCCGGAGGGGAGTGGCGCGCAATCTTGCAGGACCCAATGGTGGAACGGAGTAGACCGAGCCGGCCTGAGATCGGTTTGCAGTGACACGAATGGTGTCGCGTGCCGACCTAGGGTTCCTCGGAACGAGGGCAGGAGTCGTAACGCGAACGATCGCGGCGGCAATCGACTTGGGAACCATCCTCACGGCTTCACTCGTTCTCTACTTCGCGCTCTCAGGAGTCTCCTTCGTCCTCGACCCCAGAGGATTTCGCTGGCCCCAGTTATCGGCGCTCCGGCTGTTCCTCGTCGCCGAGGTGATGTTGTTCTTCTACCTTGCGATCGGGTGGATGAACATCGGGAGAAGCGTCGGAAAACAGATCATGGGCTTGAGGGTGTTGGAGGTCGGTGGGAGAAGGATACGCCCGTGGCGGGCACTCCTTCGCTCGGCGATTTGCACCCTGTTTCCGGTGAGCCTCTTCTGGTGTGCCATCGACTCCGGGAATAGAGCGGTCCACGACCGACTGCTGGGAACCGTCGTCGTTTACGACTGGTATCTGAGATCGCTCCCCTCATCTCATTCTCGGGACGGCTTCGACGAACTAGCACCCGACGGGCGAGGTTTAGGTTCGCCGAACCAAGGCCCGCAGACACAACCACGAGCACAATGATTCGCGGTGGAGCGCCGAGGCCGCGGAATCATTCTGCTCGGCAGGATCAGCATCCGGGCAGCATTCCTGTTGACATAGAGACTCAAAGAATCCCGCTGTTGCCGTGGCTGTCCCACTACCGACTCAATTCGGTGCGTGCCGACCTTCTAGCAGGGATTGCTACAGCAGCCGTTGTCCTCCCCCAAGCCATGGCCTACGCAACGATCGCCGGCGTTCCAGTTCAGTACGGGCTGTATGTGGCTACTATCCCGATGCTCGTCTACGCGGTTCTGGGTACGTCGCGTCCGCTGTCTGTAAGCACCACGTCAACCGTCGCCGCCCTAACCGCAACCGCGGTTGTGGACTCGAGCGGTGGTGGTTCGGCGAACGCTATTACTGCGGCAACCACCCTTGCCGTCCTTGCAGGAGTTGTGTTGGTAGTGGCCGGTATCTTCAAGCTCGGCTTCGTCGCAGACTTCATCTCGGCACCGGTACTGGCAGGATTCAAGATCGGCACTGCCCTCGTCATCATCGCCGGACAGCTCGGTAAGGTCCTGGGAGTCTCCGTGACGGGGGAGAGTTTCTTCGAGAAGACTTGGTCTGCGATCGCAAAGCTTCCCGACGCGAATTCGCCCACTGTGATGCTCTCGCTGCTCACGATCGCGGGCCTTCTCATTCTGAGAAGACTCACGCCCCGCGTGCCGGGTGCTCTGGTCGCAGTGGCAGCGGGAATCATTGCCGTCGAAGTCTTGGGACTAGCTGAGCGGGGTGTTGTTCTCGTTCCGAAGGTTCCATCTGGGCTGCCAGGCCCCGTTAT
>Ga0299907_10001297_pt1 | contig 14131 bp, 8 predicted proteins | sample RVTome_16_FD_198680 | JGI IMG/M metagenome (GOLD analysis project Ga0299907, IMG submission 198680) | Soil microbial communities from uranium-contaminated site in the Upper Colorado River Basin, Wyoming, United States - RVT152D67 (version 2) ... | reverse complement strand
GCTCCAAGACCCCAGTGAGGTAGGGGTCATCGGGCATGTCGGAGCGGAGGACCTCGGCGTAGAGGGCCATCTTGGCATAGGCCGACAGCACCGCAAGCTCCGGACGGGTAAGGCCGTGGCCGGCGGCCTTGCGTTCCGCGAGGGTCGCGTCGTCGGGCAGGAACTCCAGGGCGCGCTCCAGGAGCCCCTGCCGCTCCAGCACATCCATGAGCCTCCTATACCACCCGAGGTGGTCTTCCGCATCGAGCTCCGCGACGGTCAACGCGCGCGCCAGCCGGTAGCTGTCCTGGACCACCAGCGCGCCCACCTCATCGGTCATCTCCGTGATCAAGACATCACGCTGTTTGCCCGTCAGATCCCCCTCCGTCACCGCGGCGTTCAGCAGGATCTTGATGTTGACCTCGTGATCGGAGCAGTTCACGCCTGCGCAGTTGTCGATAAAATCGGTGTTGATGCGGCCACCGGCCAGGGCGTATTCGATACGCCCGCGCTGCGTCAAACCGAGGTTGCCGCCCTCCCCCACCACTTTGCACCGCAGATCCCGGCCATCGACCCGGATGGCGTCGTTGGTACGATCGCCGGCCTCGGCGTGTGACTCGCCGGACGACTTGACGAAGGTCCCGATGCCACCGTTCCAGAGGAGATCCACCGGCGCCTTGAGCAGCGCGCGGATGACGTCCGACGGCAGGACGTTCTTGTTTTCGATCCCGAGCACCGTCCGAGCCTCGGCCGAGATCGGGATGGACTTGGCGCTGCGCGGCCAGACCCCGCCCCCCGGCGAGATCAGCGCCGGATCGTACTCGGCCCAGGTACAGGCGGGCCGATCGAAAAGGCGCCGGCGCTCACCGAAGCTCGCCTCGGGGTCCGGGTTCGGGTCGAGAAAGACGTGCTGGTGGTTGAAGGCCCCGACGAGCTGGATGTGCCTTGAGAGCACCATCCCGTTGCCGAACACGTCGCCGCCCATGTCGCCGATCCCGACGACCGTGAAGGGCTGCCGCTCGATATCCACTCCGAGGTCCGCGAAGTGGTGTTTCACCGCCTCGAAGGCGCCGCGGGCGGTGATGCCCATCTTCTTGTGGTCATAGCCGGCCGAGCCGCCGGAGGCAAAGGCGTCCCCTAGCCAGAACCCGTGTTCGAGCGCGAGCGCGTTGGCAATGTCGGAAAAGGTCGCGGTGCCCTTGTCGGCAGCGACCACTAGATAGGGGTCGTCCCCGTCGTAGCGCACGGTCTGGGGGGGCGGGACGATCCGGTGGCCCACCCGGTTATCGGTTACGTCCAAGAGCCCGCGGATGAAGGTCCGGTAGCAGTGCACGCCCATCTGGTGCAAGGCCTCGCGCCCCCCCGCGGGCGGCCGCTTGACGATGAAGCCGCCCTTGGCCCCGACCGGCACGATCACCACGTTCTTGACTCGCTGGGCCTTCATGAGCCCGAGCACCTCGGTACGGAAGTCCTCGCGCCGGTCCGACCAGCGGATCCCCCCGCGCGCCACCTGGCCGCAGCGCAGGTGCACGGCTTCGACATCGGCGGAGCACACGAACGCCTCGAACATCGGGATGGGCCGCGGCACCTCCGGGATGAGCCCGGGATCGAGCTTGAGGGCGAGGTGGAACTTGCGCTCGCCGTTCGGCCCGCGCTGAAACCAGTTGGTGCGCAGGGTCGCCTGGATGACGGTCAGGAGCCCGCGCAGGATGCGGTCCTCATCGAGGCTCGTGGTCGCTTCCAGGGCCTCTTCGATCTCCGCGGCCAGGGCGGACACACGGGCCGCGCCCGCCTCGCGCCTAGGATCGAAACGCGCGTCGAAGAGGCCGACGAGTGCGCGCGCCATATCGGGGTGCCCTGCGAGACAATCCTCGACATAGGACTGGCTGTAGGTCAGACCGATCTGCCGGAGGTACCGGGCATAGGCCCGCAGGACCAGGATCTCGTAGGCATCGAGCCAGGCCCGCAACACCAGCCGGTTGAAACCGTCGTTGTCGATGACCCCGGCCCACACCAGGGCGAAGGCCTCTTGGAACTTGGCGCTCACCTGGTCCGTATCGAGGCCCTGTGTCTCGTTATGCCGGAGGAGGAAGGCGTGGATCCAGACCGATCCCGCCGCCGTCCTGATCGCGTAGGGGCGGTCATCGAGGACCGTGACGCCCATGTTCTCGAGCATGGGCAGGACGTGCGACAAGGTCAGCGAGACGGCCGGGTGATAAAGCTTGAAGACCAGGAGATCGTCGGCGAGATCGCCGGCTTGGGCCAGGTGCAGCTCGATGGTGCCGCTTTGGAGGGTCGCCTCGATCCGAGCGATGTCGTGCACCGCATGGCGCGCCGTGTAGTCCTCGCGATAGGCCGCGGGAAAGCCCGCTCGAAAACGCCGCGAGAGGTCGTTGCCCGCCTCCTCCCCGTGGGCCTCGATGAGAGCCTCGTGCAGCCGATCGGCCCAGGAGCGCGTGGCCTCCGCGAGGCGCGCTTCGATGTCGCGGATCTCGAAGGCCGGGACGTCCTCGGGACGGGTGCGGGCCATGAAATGGATGCGCGCCAGCGGCGAGTCCGCGAGCGAGACGTTGAAGTCCACTTCGAAGGCGTTGACGGCCTCGCGCAGGATCGCCTGCATGCGCTCGCGGAGATCGGTGTTGTAACGGTCACGCGGCACGAACACCAGGCACGATAGAAACCGGCCGTAAGGGTCGCGGCGCACGAACAGCCGGACGCGCGGCCGTTCCTGAAGGTGCAGGATCCCCAGCGCGGTCTCGCAGAACTCGTCCAGAGAGATCTGGAAGAGCTCGTCGCGCGGATAGGACTCGAGGATGTACTGTAACGCCCGGGCGGAGTGGCCCCCCGGGGCAAACGCGGCACGCGCCATGACAGCCTCGATCTTGTGGCGCAAGAGCGGGATGGCCTTGGGATCGCCGTGGTAGACCTCGGAGACGTGCAGGCCCAGGAAGCCCAGCTCGCCCGTGATCACCCCGTCGTCCCCGAAGCGCCGCACCCCGATGTAGTCGAGGTAGCTCGGGCGATGGACCGTCGAGCGCGTGCTCGCCTTGGTGATCACCACCGGGCTCGTGTCGCGCTCAGTCCCCAGCGACTCGGCCTGCCCGTGGCCCGGCCGGTCTCGATACCCCGCGGGCGCATCGCGCCAGATCCCGAGCCCCGATCCCGCGACGGGACGGAGATCGGCGCCGGGCGCGTCCCGTACATGGTCGCGGCAGCCGAGCAGGGTGAAATTGCCCTCCGCGAGCCACTCGAGAAAGGCGCGCAGTTCTTCGACCGGATGATCGGGTAGAACCCTGGAGGGTACGGAGCTGAGCGTCTCGATGGCGCGGGTGAGCGCCGCACGCATGGCGGGCCGATCCTCGACGGCCGCGCGTACATCCGCGAGGACGCGACAGAGGTCCTCCCGAAGGACTGCGATCTCACCTGGGTCCGTCTCCCGGTCAATCTCCACGTGAATGACGGATTCCGCGCGTGCGCCTCTGGTCGTGGGGCCGGCGATCTCGATGAGGAGCCCCTTGGGGTCGCGCACGACGTGCAATATCGGGTGGACCATGAGGTGGATGGTCGCGCCATGGCGGTTCAGCTCCATGACCAGAGAGTCCACCAGGAAGGGCATATCGTCGGTGACCATCTCGACGACCGTGTGGGTGGACTGCCAGCCGTGGTCCTCGAAGCCCGGGTTGTAGACCCTGAGCTTGAGCTCGGCGGGCCGCCGCTCCCGCAACAAACCGAAATGTGCGAGCGCGGCGCCGTAGAGATCCGGGACCTCGCGCTCACAGAGGTCCTCGGCCGAGACGCCGACATAGTACCGGTGCACGAAGGCCACGACCCTCCCGGCCTGGCCGGTCGGGAGGCGCTCACGCGCGAGCGCCGCGACGGCCTCGATGACCTCGAGTTTTTTCTGTTCCGGGGAGCGGGCGGTGAGGGTCATGGCTGGATTCTTAGCCGCCGAGCTTGTGCGCGACGACTTCAACAAGGTTAACAGTCGGCGGTCCTTCACGGGCGCGGTCAGCACGTCATGAGGTCCTGGTGATAGGGGAAGACAGGGGCGGGCGCTGGCGGCCGCCATAGCCCGTCAGCGGACTAGACCACAGCACTGCCTGGCGACATCGCATTGATCTATCAGCCTTTGTCCTATTCCTCCCCCTAGACTTTTCGGTCTACAATGGCTACCCTGATAGTAGCCCAAAGCGAAGCTTGGCAGATCGTAGGCGAACATGGCCACGGTATCGGGTGAACCAGATACGTAGGCTGCTACAGGACGATGCGTCTTCAGGGCATTCGAAGGGCATCGGCAAGGGCGAGACACCGGGAACAACGACCTCCCGGTACTCCCGCATGGGCGCCTGACCCCGACGTGGCGTAAGGTCCCCCCGCGCTGCTCGCCTCCCTGCTCTGAAAAAGCGGGGAGGCGAGGGGGGATCTCGATCGGTGGTTGCAGTACGCCGGCGGCGAGATCCTGCGTGCGGCGTGTGACGGAATTTTATCGCCTGGTTATAGAACGACCGGTCGCGAATTTAAATGATAGAGGGATGGACGTCGCCAAGGGCGGGACGGGGCTAACCGGCTCTCCGCCCGAACCTAATAACAGGATGGGGCGGGAGCATTCATCGCCTGACTTATCACGAAACGCTCGTACGTCCCATAAACGAGGCCCTCCCTTGATGTGAGCCCCCATTCACACAGGTGTCGGTGCTTTGCTGCCCGTTTAGCTCATCTCTACCTAGGCCACCGCCGCGAGAAAGGCGATCCCGAACGGGATCACTGCTCGTGCCATCGCACCTTGCTCCTGATGTGGAAAATCCCGCGGGTCTTGCCTGGGTGGCGACGACGAGATCACGGGTGGGACGGTGGCGAGTTGATTGACGGGCAGCCGGGCAGCGATGAGATCTTTGGCGCGACAGGCCGGGCACGGCCTGGTTGTTCAGGCCCCCCCAAATGGGGGGATGCAGAGGCGGTGGAAGGGCGTTATCGTGCAGCTCTTAACCTAACGTCCACGGCATCTCGGCACTACGCTCGCGATAGATCAGACGCTGACCCAGTGATCTACAAATGCTGCGGTTAATTCTCTCTGCGCTCCGCTCCGGATGCTACGCAAACTTGTGTAAAGACCTCCAGAAGCGCGGCGATTAAATTCCTCTTACCTCGCGAGGTAAATTCCACAAGAAGGAGTCATGAACAATACGGGTTTGCGTTGGGCGTGACAACGGCGACCTCTCAAAGCATAACTGCTCGAAGCATAAGGAGAAAGACTATGAAAATCTTCTGGACTTCTACATCGGTCCTCAAAGGGCTGTTTCTCGGAGCACTGCTAGTACTCGCGTTTGAAGGTAGGCCCGCCTTTGCGGCTCCCTGCGAGGGGGGTCCCTCGGTCTGCGGCCAGAATAGCGGCCTGGTCCCGTTCCACAAGGACGCGATCCTCGCGTCGTTGATATGGGCCAAGGAGAAAACGGAATGCCCCAAGATGATCATCTGGATGCGACCTTCCGAATTCAAGCCCAAAGACTACTTGAATCCGACGCTAGGCGGGGTGTTTTCGGGATTCAACCCGAAATACCTTGAGCTCGTCCAAGGAGGATTTGGGCTTGGCCAACTGGACCGAAGCGGCTGGTCCCGCCACGCCCCCGATCTCGACAAGGAGAATGCTCAAATTATCGACGTCTGCGGGCTCCAGGCCCTGATCGACAAGGGCGAGTTCAAAAAGACGAGCATCGCCGACCTCACCGATGGCGACATGGCCCTGAGCAGCCCATTCTTCAAGGACGCCGGGTTCTCCAGGGGGCTCAGCTACAACCTCTTCTGCATGGGACAAGTGGCCGGGGTCGACGGCCGCATCACCGTGTTCGGGTTCCACGACAAGGGCGGCAACAACGGCGGCAGGAAGGTCAACATCTTTGACCCCAAGAAGGAACAATGGGTCTCGCGTGGTACGACCTGTGTCAGGTCCGGGTGGGAGGCTGATCCAACCGGCACGATCCCTCCCCACTGTGACCCTCTCGACGAGACCAACACCGACCCGCCGCACGGCTCGGATATGAAATACCAGCGCTGGTACCCGACGGCCGTCACGCTGCCAGACGGCCGAATCCTGATCCTCTCCGGGACGGACCAGGACACGAGCGTGGGGGATGCCGGGGCCTCTGACACGAAGGTCCGCCAGGCGGTTCCCGAAGTTTACGATCCCAAGACGGACAAGACTGTCGCGCTGGAAAATGCACGAAAGCTGTTCAATATGTACCCCCGGTCCTTCGTGACACAGACGGGAGAAGGGAAGCACGACTGGAAGGTGTGCGTGGCTGGCGGCGCAGTCCAGCCGCCGCTGCCGACAGTGGGGGGAGATCCTGACATCGGGGGCTATGACCCGTTCATCTACAACGGGGAGACCTGGTGCTTGGATGTCCGGGCGGCGCTAAAGGACCCGAAACGCGACGTGCCGGCAGAGAACCACTGGCAGCATATCGCCACCGCGGCCAATGCCCACGACAGCGGGGCCGCCGTGCGGATGGTGGAGATCAAACACGACGGCACCTGGTCGCAGAAGGTGTTCCTGTTCGGTGGCAACAACGGGGAGGGCCCGACGGAGAATGGGGCATCGGCCGAGATGATCGATCTCTCCAAAATGCCCGGACTCTCCGACCCGCTGCTCAAATATCATTCGCTCCAAGATCTCACGCAGCCAGCGAATCAGAACAACGTGGTCGCCCTGCCCGACGGGACGCTGCTCGTCGTAGGCGGCAGGGCCAGTGGCCAGAACACCCTCAACTACCAGCTCTACAACCCCGCGGACGGAACCCGGAAGATCCTGATCGAGTCACCGGTGCCGCGCCACGATCACAGCACGGCGTTGCTGCAACCCAACGGCGGCGTGTGGGTGATGGGCGGGAATCGGGTCCAGCTGATCCCCGGGGGGGACGAAAACCTGGCGGTGCCGGTCCTGGAGTCCTACAAGCCGCCCTACTTCTTCCATGGCAACCGGCCGGTCATCGACAAAGCTCCGGAGAAGATTCATTACGGCCAGAAGTTTAAGCTCGACGTCTCAGATGGCGAGATCGCCTCGGTGGCGCTCCTTCGCACCGGCCCCATCACCCACAACTGGACCTGGGACAACCAGTACGTGAAGCTGCCCTTCACCAAGGCGAGCAACGGCAAGCTGCAGGTCACGGCCCCTGCGTTGCCGGGCCTGGCGATCGCCGGGGACTACCTGTTATTCGTTGTCGCCGAGAATGGCGTCCCAAGCGAAGGCAAGCACACCCGACTCTAGCTCTCCGAGGAGGCCGCGGAGGACGAAGAACGGGACGATTAGGACGGACGTGGCGGAGCGGGATCTCGCGAGCGGCCAGTACACGCTCCTCGCGCTGGGCACTGGAGAGGCGATGCGCAGGCACGCCTCTATCAGTGCCCGGTCGTCGCGCCGATCGGTCTCTTCGCTCGGCGGATCCGAGCCGCTTACATGGGCGCGAAGTCGTAGGCCGTCGAGTGAGTGGATAGCCATTTCATTCCATCTACGCTCCGAGAAGCTGGGGTGCAGGTGCGCATGAGGCGGGGACGGGGCGTATTCCTCCTGCCGTCGATTTTGATTCTTGTCGCCGTCAGTGAAGGAGCCGAGTACAAGGTGAAGCTGCCGTTGGGCCTCCAGGAGCAGGCTGCATACATTACGGATCCACTCTCACGCGAGAAGATCGCGCTTGGCAAGCAGTTCTTCTGGGACAAGCGCTGGTCCCGAAACGGAACGGTCGCGTGCGTGAGCTGTCACGACCCCAAGCATGGTTGGGCTTCCCCCCGCCAGTTTTCACTCACCTTTGAGGGAAAGCCAACCTCCCGCCATTCACAAACTCTCGTAAATCGGCTCTTCAGCCATCGCCAGCATTGGACGGGGGACCGTGCGTCAGTGGAAGACCTGGCCATGAAGGCCCATGATCAGAGCCCGGAGCTGGTGGTCAGACACCTAGCGGCCGTCCCCGCCTATCGGGAGCAGTTTCGGAAGGTCTTCGGGACGGAGCTGAACGCCGAGGGCGTCGCCAAGGCAATTGCCGCCTACGTGCGGACAATTCTCTCGGGCAACTCTCCCTATGACCGATTCCTGGCCGGGGACAAGCACGCCCTGTCCCCGGCCGCGCGGCGAGGCCTAGGCCACTTCGAGGGCAGGTCTCATGGACAGGGATGCCAGCGCTGCCATGCCGGCTTTAACCTCACCGACGAGGGCTACCACAACATCGGGGTTGGCATGGACAAGGAGAATCCCGATTTAGGCCGATACACTGTCACGAAAAAGGAGGCAGACAAGGGGGCATTTAAGACCCCGACTCTCCGCGATGTGGCTAGGCGTCCGCCATATATGCACGACGGTACCATGAAGACCTTAGAGGATGTCGTGGGCTTTTACAACAAAGGCGGACACCGGAACCCCTGGATCGCAGCAGAGATCCAGCCCCTCAACCTGGCTGCTTCTGAACAGGCGGACCTAGTCGCATTTCTTGAAGCGCTGACGGGCGAAGTCGCGCCGGAGCTCAGTAACCCGCCCAAGTTGCCTTAGCGTAATTACCCTCTGCCGGAGGGCGAGGGAGAAAACCGATCGTCAACCCACGAGGCCAGGATCGCCACGATGCGCCCCACGGCGCCGCGGTGGGCCAGGACCACTTGCCGGCCGCGCTCACCGGCCTCGCGGCGTAGCTCCGGAGCGGATAGGAGCTCGGAGACGCGGGCGGCCAAGACGTTCGGGTCTTCCGTGATCCAGGCCGCGCCGGCGGCGATCAACGCGCCGTAGATGGCCTCGAAATTCGTGATGTGCGGCCCCGTCACGACCGGTACGGCGAGGCGCGCTGCCTCGAGCGGGTTGTGGCCGCCGATCCCGGCCAGGCTACCACCGACGAACGCGACGTCCGAGGCTCCATAGAAGGCGGCCAGATCGCCCATGGTGTCGAGCAGCAAGACGTCGGTCTCCGCGGCGAAGGCGTCGCCCCTGGAACGCCGCCAGGTCTCGAAGCCGTATTGTTTGCACAGATCGTAGACGCGCCCGAAGCGCTCGGGATGGCGCGGGGCAAGGACCAAGAGCGCTTGGCGGTGCCGGTCCTTGACGAAAGCGTGTGCGCGCAAGACCAGCGCCTCTTCGCCTTCGTGGGTGCTCCCGGCGATCCACACGGGCCGGTCGCGGCCGATCTCACGGCGCAAGCTCGTGCCCTGTGCGAGGAGCCCGGCCGGGACCTCGGCGTCGAACTTGACGTTGCCGGCGTCGCTGACCGCCGCGGGATCGGCGCCGAGCGCCACGAACCGCTCGGCGTCTTCCGCCGATTGCGCCGCGATCCGGTCTACGTTCTGGAGGAGTACGCGCGTGACGCCTGGAATGCGCTGGTAGCCTAGATACGAGCGCGGCGAGAGCCGGGCGTTGGCGAGCAGGACCGGGACCCCTTGGCGGCGGCACTCGGCCAGCAGATTGGGCCACAGCTCGGTCTCGATGATGACCACCGCCATGGGCAGCACGCGCTTCAAAAAACGCCGCATCGCCACGGGTAAATCGAAGGGCAGGAAGAAACGCCGGACCGTATCGCCCAGTTCCCGCGCCACACACTCGGCACCGGTCGGTGTGGTCGTGGTCATCACCACCTCGATGTGTGGGAAGCGAGCGGCCAGGGCCCGCACCAGCACGGCCGCGGCCTGCGCCTCACCGACCGATACGGCGTGGACCCACAGGCGGGGCCGTCCCCGATCCGCGAGCTGGATATATCCCAGGCGCTCCGGCCAGGCCCGCCGGTAGCCGGGGTGGCGTGCGCCGAGCCAGGCGAGCCTCAGGAACAGGAACGGGGTCGCGAGATAAAAGCAGAGCGTGTAGAGCCTTCTCACGCCTCGAGCCACTCGAGGTAGCGCTCGACGCCGTCCTCGATGCCCAAGAAATCCGCCCCGTAACCGGCCGCGCGCAGCGTCCCGAGATCGGCCTCCGTGTAGGCCTGATAGGCCGCGCGCAGGTCCTCGGGGAAGGGGATGTACTCGATGTCACCGCGCTTGTGCCAGGCGAGGACGGCGCGCGCCACGTCGTTGAAGCTCCGGCTCGTGCCGGTCCCGACGTTGAACACCCCGGAACACCCGGGGTGCGTGAGGAACCACAGGTTCACCGCCACCGCATCGTCGACGTGGACGAAATCGCGGCGCTGTTCCCCGTCCGCATAGCCGTGGCTCCCGGCGAAGAGACGCAGCCCGCCGCCGGCTCGGATCTGCCGGTCGAAGTGGTAGACCACGCTCGCCATCCCCGCCTTGTGGGCCTCGTGCGGACCGTAGACATTGAAATAGCGCAGGCCCACGATCTGGCTCTCGGCCTCCGGCAGGCGCCGAAAGACGTGCTCATCGAAGAGGTGCTTGGAGTAACCGTAGGCGTTCACCGGTGCCTCGTGCCCGCGAGAGAATATCTGGCCGGTGCCGTACACCGCGGCACTGGAGGCGTAGAGGAATGGGATGCGCCGCATGAGGCAATAGTCGAGCAGATCGCGGGAATAGGCGTAGTTGTTGCGCATGAGATAACGGCCATCCCATTCGGTCGTGACCGTGCAGGCACCGTGGTGGAAGACCGCCTCGATGGGCGTGCGGAACTCGAATCGTCGCTGGATGAGCGCGAGAAAATCGTCCTTGTCGTAATAATCCATGACGGACAGGCCGACGAGGTTCCGGAACTTGCGCCCGTCCTTGAGGTTGTCCACCACCACGATCTCGCGATGGCCATTGGCATTCAAACCTCCGACGAGGTTACTGCCGATGAATCCCGCGCCGCCCGTCACGACGATCACGATGGAGACTTTCCTTCGGTCAATCCCTCGAGCGCCGTGACCACCCGGGTGCTGGAGCAACCCGCCACGAGGGGCAGGGTGATGACCCGCCCGCCCCTGTCCGTCACACAGCCGTGACCCGCGATCTCCTCGGGCCGGTAATCGCCGCCTTTCACCAGGACCTCGGGCCGCACCCGGCAGATGAGGCGCTCCGGCGTATCCTCCGGGAACGGCACCACCCAATCCACCGAACGCAGGCCGGCGAGCACCGCCAGACGCTGCGCCAACGGGTTGAGCGGCCGGCCCGGTCCCTTGAGACGGCCGACGGAGGCATCGTCGTTCACCGCCACGACGAGGCGATCACCCAAGGCCCGCGCCGCGGCGAGATAGCGCACATGGCCGGCGTGCAAGATATCGAAACAGCCGTTGGTCATGACCACGGTCTGGCCGCGCAACCGCGCACGCTCCACGAGCCCGATCAAGATGTATTCGCTCACGATGCCGGAGACCGCACCGGCCTTGTCGTGGAGGGCGGCGGCCAGTTCCTCGACGCTCACGCTCGCGGCCCCGAGCTTACCGACCACGATGCCCGCGGCGGTATTGGCCAACGCCGCGGCGTGCTGCAAGTCCTGTCGGGCCGCGAGCGCCGTGGCCAGCACCGCGACCACGGTGTCGCCCGCGCCGGTGACGTCGTACACCTCGCGCGCCTTGGCCGGGAACTCGGTCTCCTCCCCCTCGCGCGGGATCAGCAGCATGCCGCGCTCGCCGCGCGTGACCAGGAGCGCCGCGAGCCCGAGCGTCTCGCACAGGCACCGGCCTTTGTCGATGAGCTCGTCCCGACCGGCGCATTCGCCCACGACGGCCTCGAGCTCCTTGCTGTTCGGCGTCAGTACGGTGGCACCCCGATAGCGCGAAAAATCGCGGCCCTTGGGGTCCACGACGATGGGCTTATTCTGGCTCCGCGCGAGATCGATGATGGGCTCCACATTCGCCAGACTACCCTTGGCATAGTCCGACAGGACCACGACCTGTGCCCCCGACAGCGCCGATCGGAAGTCTTCGAACAACTGTTCCATCCCGCCCCCATTGTGTATGGCTTGGGGGCGTTCGAAATCGAGGCGGATGAGCTGCTGGTGCTGGGAAAGGACGCGCAGCTTGACGGTGGTGTGCGATCCGGCGATGCGGGTAAACCGGCACCGCACCCGGAGGGCCTCGAGCCGGTCCGCGAGCACCGCGGCAGCCTCGTCGGTGCCGGTCACGCCGATGAGCATCACGTCGGCACCGAGCGCCGCGACGTTGGCCGCGACGTTGGCGGCCCCGCCCGGCCGTTCCTCGCTGACGGTCACGTGTACGACCGGCACCGGCGCCTCGGGGGAAATGCGGCCGGTCGCGCCCGACCAGTAGCGATCGAGGATCACGTCCCCGACGACGAGTATCGATGCGGATTGAAAGGCGCCGGCAGTGAGGGTCATCAAATCGCTGGGGGGGTCATCGCTGGGGCGACGGCACGATCGGAGCACTATAATAGCCCGTCGTGCACGCGCCAAACAACAAATCAAGAAGTACACCCACATGGGCTCTAGGCCGACCGCAGCGCTTTGGCCTGCTGGCCGCGGCCGCGGCGCTCCTGTGCGCGGCCGTGGGCGTGTACGCATACGCAGGCCCGCTCGAGCCCTTCAGCGCCACCTACCGTGTCGAGATGGCGGGGCTCACGATCGGTACCATCGACAAAAGTCTCGCGCCCGGCCCGGGCGGTCGTTACCGCTTCCTTTCCGAAAGCCGGGCCAAGGGCCTAGCCAAGCTCCTTTTCGATGACCACCTGATCGAGGAAAGCCTGTTCGAGGCCAACGCCACCGGTTTGAGGTCGATCCGGTATTCGTCCCGCTACACCGGGCACAAGGGCCCGAGCACGGTGAACGTGCGCTTCGACTGGCACCGCTCCAAAATCCAGAATCAAAAAAACGAACGCCGCTGGGAGCTGCCGCTGTCCGCTTCGGTCTTCGACAAGCTCCTCTACCAACTGGCCATCATGTACGACCTCCGTGCCGGCAAGCGCGATCTGAGCTACCAAATCTTGGACGGTCACGAGATCAAGACCTACCGTTTCCTGGACCTCGGAACGGAGCGTGTCAAGACACCGCTCGGTGTATTCGATTCCGTCAAAATAGAACGACGCAAGGAAAACAGCAAACGCAGGACCACGATCTGGTGCGCCCCTCGCCTCGGCTATCTCGCGGTGCGACTCGACAACCGCGACAAGAAGGGACGCGAGATCACGGCCCTCATCGATCGCCTGACGGGTATCACCGCCCGGTAGCACCGGCAACCGGGACCCCGGCACGAGAACCGCGACGATGCCGTTACCAGAGCCCCCTATCGCATCGATCGGAAACCGAGACCCGTTTCTGCTCGCCTTCCGCTCGGCCCGCTTCCGGTTCCGGCTCCGCACTCTGTCGCACGTGGAACTGCCGGCGGAGAAGGGCTCGACCTTCCACGGGGCGCTCGGGCACGTCTTGAAGCGACAAGCGCCCCTCTCGTATCGTTTCCTTTACGAGCCCACGAGCGCCGAGATCGCGCCCGGCCTCGCGTCACAACGAGACCCACCGCGCCCCTTCGCGCTCCTGCCACCGCTCGAGACCACCACGGAATTCCCCGAGGGCTCGGAGCTAAGCCTGGAGCTGACTTTCTTCGGTCATGCCATCGGGCAGTTCTCCGTCTGCCTCTCGGCTCTGGCCATGCTCGGATTGATAGGGATAGGGCGCAACCGCGGCCGCTTCGAGGTGGCAGAGGTCGAGGCGATCCTTCCCGACTGCGATCCGAGGACGGTGTATCGTGGCGACACCCAGCGCTTCGAGGACAGCCCCGAGGGCGTGTGCGGCGCGACGATCGCGGCGTCCCGCGGGGTGGAGCCGGGCTCGGATCTGAGCGTGCGCCTCATGACCCGGCTGAGGCTCAAGGACCATGACCATCTGGTACGCCGAGCGCCGCCCTTTGCTGTCCTCATGCAGCGGCTTTTGGAGCGCGCCGAGTGGCTGGGACTTCTCTACCATCGGGACGCGACCCTCGACAGCGAGACGAAGCGAGGGCTCATCGATCAGGCGCGCGCGATCGAGATCATGAGCCACGACCTCTACTGGGACGACTGGTCGCGCTATTCCGGCCGCCAGCACACCTGGATGAAGTTCGGCGGCCTCCTGGGAGAGATCACCTACCGGGGCGATCTCACGCCGTTCCTACCCTGGCTTGCGCTCGGCGAATGGATGCACATCGGCGGCAAAACCAGCTTCGGCCTCGGGCGCTATACCATAGAACCACGACCCAAGGTAAATCCCTCGCCGCAGTAAGTCGGTCGAGAGATGTCTGCCCTGTTCGATCGCATCACGGCCATGACCACCCTCCTC
>Ga0299907_10001296_pt1 | contig 14141 bp, 14 predicted proteins | sample RVTome_16_FD_198680 | JGI IMG/M metagenome (GOLD analysis project Ga0299907, IMG submission 198680) | Soil microbial communities from uranium-contaminated site in the Upper Colorado River Basin, Wyoming, United States - RVT152D67 (version 2) ... | reverse complement strand
CGCGCGGCAGGTTTGTCTCCATCCGCTCGTTGACGACGATCCCGTTCTTGTGCATCTCCAGGCCCCACTCCTTGATCGGACCCAGGTCGGCCTTGAACCCGACGTTGATGAGCAGCGAGTCCACCAGGTGGATCTCCTCCTCGTCGGTCCGGTTGTCGAAGATCGTCACCTCCTCGAGATGGCTGTTCCCGGCCACCGAACGGACCTCGTAGTGGGTCAGGATCCGGCAGAATCCGCCTTCCTGGACATACTTGATCGTGGCCTCGTGGGCGCGGAACCCCTCGCGCCGGTGGATCAGGGTCATCGACTCGGCCACGTCCTCCAGGTTCTGCGCCCAGTCGAAGGCGCTGTCGCCGCCGCCGACGATCATGATCCGCTTCCCGGCGAGCGCCATCTTGTCCCGGACGAGGTACTGGACGCCGCGTCCCTCGAACCGCTCTAGCCCCTCGACCTTGAGACGCCGGGGCTCGAAGGCCCCGATCCCGGCCGAGATCACGATCGTACGGGTCCGGTAGGCGTTCTTGTCGGTCGTGATGAGCCACACCTCGTCGTCCTCCCGAACCAGCGTGCGCACGGTCTCGCCGAGGACCACGCTAGGATGGAACTGGAGCGCCTGGTCGACCAAGCCGGTGGCCAGGTCCTTGGCCAGGATCTTCGGGAAGCCGCCGACGTCGTAGACGTACTTCTCCGGATACAGGGTCATGAGCTGTCCGCCGAGCTCCTCGAGGGAGTCGAGGATCAAGGTCTTCATGTGCCGCATGCCGGCATAGAAAGCGCCGAAGAGGCCGGTCGGGCCGGCGCCCAGGATGGCGACGTCGTAGATCTCTCGGGTCATCGAAGCGTCCTCAGAGCGTGTCGAGAAGGCGCTGCAGGGTGACGAGTAGCTGACGCTGCCCCTGGATCCCCAGGGTCGCGGTCACGCGGTGGCGGAGCCGGGTCTCCCGATCGGTCAGGACACGCTCCAGCTCGCGGGCCCGCGGCGTCAAATATAGCCGCTTGACCCGGTGGTCCGAAGGGTCCCTGTCGAGCCGGACGAAGGCGTCCTGGACGAGACCGCGGACGATCGTCGTCATCGACGACTTGGCGAGCCCGGCGCGGGCCGCCACCTCGCTGATCGGAAGCCCGTCCTCGTCGAACAGGGGCCACAGGACCTGGCAGGTCGTGCCCGTCACCTCGGGGAAGCCGGCCGCTCCGCACCCCTCGACGAGGCGCTCCAGCCACCGCTCCGCCCCCCGCGCGAGGAGGGCGCCGAGTCCAACCGCCGCACTCATGGCGTCAATCAGTACGCGATCGAACTATCCGTGTCAAGGCGGGCATCGTTCGAGACCGTACCATCGAATCGCATCCAGCACGGCGGCGTTGGCGGCGGGCATCCCCAGCCCTGCACACTCGGCCGGGGAGACCCACCGCAGGGACGGGCTCGGCCGGCCCTCGAGCCCACGCCTCTCCAGCGCGCACAGAAAGGCGTGGAGTTCGACCCGCCGGTCGGGATAGGGGTGTCCGACCGAGCAGAGCCAGGCGACCGCCCACGTCCGGAGACCCGTCTCCTCCAGCACCTCCCGGACCGCCGCCCGGGCCGGGTCCTCGCCGGTCCCTACCTTCCCCCCGGGGAACTCCCAGACCTCTCCCAGGCCCGGGTCGCCCGTGCGGCGGCGGACCAGGAGCCGACCGGCGTCGGCGACGACCCCGATGGCCACCTCGACCGGATCCGGCGGACCTGTCAGGCGCTCCCGCTCGGTCGTTGGCGTGGCCCCTCGCCGCCACGTAGCGTGTGCGGCCCGGCCGATCCGGCCGGCGACAACACGCCACCACAACCCGGAAAGGGGGCCCCATGGAGCTCCGCTGCCCGCAGTGCGGGACGGTCTACGACGTGAGCGACTACGCGCCCGGCCATACGTTCGCGTGCGCCTGCGGCCAGACGCTCCATGTATCGGCGCCGCCGCCGGGCGGCGCTCCGCCGCAGGTCCGTCCGCCCGACCCAGGTCTGCCCCCGCTCGTCAAGGCGCTCGTCTTCTTTGCCAACCTGTGCTTCAGCCCGCTCTCGGCGATGATCGCGCTCATCGTGTGGCTCCTGATCCGCGCCGAGAAGCCGCGCACGGCCGACGACCTGTGCAAGTTCACGTGGATCCCGTTCGTCCTCTGGATCCTGCTGGTCGGGCTGTACATGGTGTTCGCGATCGTGTTCGGGGTGATGGACTCGATGGGCGACTTCGGCCGGTGACGGACGGGGTATCCCCCGCGCGGGCGGGAACATCCGCGCGCCTCGACCCCCGGCCGCCGATCGTGCGTCCGGGCCCCGGCCTCCGGAACCTGTTCGCCCTCGCGCTCGGCTGCCACGCCCACCCCGAGCGGTGCCTCGCGTGGCGGGACCGCCGGATGCCGATCTGCGCACGATGCACCGGGATCGTGGTCGGGAACCTGGCGGCCTTGCCATGGTTCGCGGCTCAGGGGCTGCCCGGGAGGGGCCTCGCGCTGGCCGGTCTGGCGCTCCTCCTCCCGGCCGCGCTGGACGGCGGCCTCCAGCTCGCGACCCGCTACCGGAGCGGCCCGGCACGCCGCCTCTCGACCGGCCTCGCGGCCGGCTTCGGGCAGGCTCTGGTCGCCCTCGGCGCCGTGGCCGCGCTGCTCGGTCTGCCTACGGGCTGAGCGGTGGGGGGCGGGTTCCGGCGGGGTCATCCGGGGTCCCGACCGTAACGTGATCGTCCGCTTCGACCGGTGGGGACGCTGCAGCATCCGCCGTATACCCGCCTCCGGTCGACTGGAGGTTCGGCCGCTCGATCCAGCAGGCGCCGGTGAGCGGGAGGAGGCCCAGTGCGGCGATTCGAAGGGCACGCAACGTTCTAGTCCTCCTCCAGGATCGGGTCCGCGCGGGAGGCTAGCGGGAGACCCCGCAAAGCGCCACGCGGGCCGAGCCGCCGCTCGACCGCCCGCGAAGTCCTAAGCCGGTTCGATCAGGAACGCTAAGCATCGTCCACTATGGCACGAATGGTGCGACGACCTGACCGATCGTCCGATGTGGCTACCGGCCGCCCTCTTCGCCCTCTGGCTCTCCGTCCTGCCGCACTTGCTCGCCGTCATGGGCACGGGGCATGCCGGCGGGACCAGTGCCGCCGATGCGATGGCCGACTCTACCGCGGAACAGGTCGTCGCGGTCCTCCACCTCCGCCGGGAGGATCTCCCGCACGCGATCCGGGGCGAGATCTATCCGGTCGCGCGGATCGTCGGCGGCCGCTACGAGGACGCGCTGGTGCCCGGACCGAACCCGCTCACCGAGGAGCGGTCGTCGCCGGTCGCGGGGCCGGCGGGCGCGCTCGACTCCGGCCGCGACTTCACGGTCTACGACCAGGGGGCGCCGATCGGGAGCTTCGCCGTCACCGACGTCGGTTCCGCCGTCTACAGCTGCAGCGGGGTCATGGTGGGTCTCGGGCGCCTGGAGATTCCCGACCGCTACATCCGCTTCGGACGTTTCGATCCTCGCGTCCACTCGCTCGCGGTCTCCGGCCAGGGGGTCAGGTACGAGTACACGCTGAACTACTACGTCGCGCTCGGGCGGACCGTCCCCCAGGACGGGTTCCGCGTCGACTCGACCGCCCACCGGAGCGCGACGTCCCGGCTTCGCGCAGCCATCTGGACCGAGGGCGTCAAGGCGCTCAGCGAGTACGGCGAGGGCCCGTGGCTCCCCGGCGCCCGGTGGGAGGACCCGCGCTGGAGTCTCGAGGAGGGATTCCAGGTCTTCGACCTGGAGCGGGACGGTCGGATGGAAGGCGTGGGCGTCCTGGAGGCGATCGTCACCGACGACGGCGTTCCGGTCGACGGCGGTCTCGGCCCCAGCCAGTACGTGGCGACGGCCATCGTCTGGGCGTCGGACCGGCGGGAAGGGCGCCCGCAGCCGCTCCTCGTCCTGCGCCATGCGCGCGAGGTCCGGCACTGGAACTTCGGCTACCACCTGGCCGAGGTCATGGACCTGGACGGCGACGGCCTGGCCGAGCCCTTCTACCAGGTCGAGGCGTGGGAGTACTACGGGTTCCAGATCTACGCGCTCAGGGACGCGGCGCTCGAGGAGGTCTTCAGCGGCGCGGCCTACGGCTGCTGACCTTGCTCACCGGCGCCTGCCTCCTGTAGGATGCGATGAAGCGTCCCGTGGGAAAGCGCCGTTTAGGATTCCGCTTCCCCCGACGGGAGAAGCATCTCGACATCCGGGCGGGAGGATGACCATGGCTGAGGTTCTGCAATGGACCATGAAGGGCGACTGGTTCGACGTCTGCAGTTGCAACATCCCCTGTCCCTGCTACTTCGCGCAGACACCCACCGACGGTGAGTGCGAGGGAACCCTCGTCTGGCACATCCGGCAGGGGCGGTACGGCGAAGTGGTCCTCGACGGTTTGAACGTGCTTGCCCTGGGTGCGTTCTCAGGGAATGCCTGGGCGGGTGAGACCAAGGTCGCCATGGGAGTTTTTTTTGACGAGCGGGCCGACGAGCGTCAGCGGGAGGCGCTGCAGATCATCATGACCGGTCAGGCCGGGGGTTGGCCTGCGCAGTTCGCCGACCTCATCGGGGAGATGCGGGGCCTCGAATTCGTCCCCATCGAGTTCGAGGTCGCCGATGACCTCCGGTGGTGGCGCGCGCGGATTCCGGGGCGGGTGGAAGCCCGAGGCGAAGCCCTCACGGGGCCGACGACGCGCCCCGGCCAGCTCGTGCAGGTCCACAACCCCCCAGGGAGCGAGGTGGGGCCGGGCGCGGTGGCCACTCAAGGGGTCGCGGTCTCCGATCGGGCCGATGGGTTCGAGTTCCGCTGGGAGCGCACCGGCCAATCGAGCAAACACATGGCCTTCGACTGGAGCGGCTCCGTCCCGTCTTGAGGCACCGGGAGGTCGGCGCGCCACGCCATGGGGCACGCACCGCTCGGGCCTGGGAGGCGGTGCTGATCGCGGCTCTTCTGGCCCTCGCGGCCCTTGCCTGGTTCGCAACCAGGGCCAACTCCCCCCCCCACATGCGGACGGGGCTCCTGACGGGCATTGGGATGGCGCCGATGGGAGCGGGGACCATGGGTCCTTCGATGGCGTTGCTGGGGGTCTTCCTGTGGATGTGGCTCGTCATGATGGTGGCGATGATGTTGCCGGCGATCACGCCCGTGGTCGTCACGTTCGACCGCTGGGTGCGGAAGACCGGCCGATCGCGATCGGCCACCGCGCATTTCGTCGGCGGCTACCTGCTGATCTGGGGAGGCTCGGGGCTCGCGGTCTACGGCGCGATCGTCTACCTCACGCCGGTCCTACCGTCGGGCGAGTCGGCGCTGCGCCTGGGGGCCGGCTTGCTTGTGCTGGCGGGTGCCTATCAGCTCACACCGCTCAAAGAGGCCTGTCTCCGGCATTGTCGGTCGCCGCTGGGATTCATCGCCCAGCACACCTCGCCGCTTCGGCGGGGTGGACTGGCCGGGAGCAGGGTCGGGGCCATCCACGGGATTTATTGTCTGGGATGCTGCTGGGCCTTGATGCTGGTCCTGGTGCTGCTGGGGATGATGAGCATGGTCTGGATGGCGGCGGTGGCCGGCGTGATCTTCCTCGAGAAGACCCTGCCGCGCCGCTGGCCCGTTGGCAAGCTCGTGGGTCTTCTTCTGGTGAGCGTCGGGATCGTCCTGCTGGTCTCGCCCCGCCCGATCCGGTGGGGACCGGACGCGACGAAGGTTTCCTCCACGGGGCCGAACGGCATCCCCATGACGAGGGTCCGGCCCGCCGGCGCCGACCCGTTCGCGGAGAGCATCATCGGCTGAAGCGGATCCCGGCAAGTAGCGTCCGCGGCAGCCCGGGCCGCGCCCCGGCCGGCCGGCGGGCGACCACGTAGCTCTCGTCGGTCAGGTTCTGGACGCCGACGAAGAGCGTGCTCCCCGTCCTCAAGCGAAGCTCGCCGCTGGCGTTCCATACGGTGAAGGCGTCTGTGCCGCTCGCTGCCGGGATGGGCCCGCTCCCGGCCTCGGTCCGCATCTCGTCGACGTGGTTCGCCGCCAGGCGCAGGGCCCAGGGACCGGCCTCCATGCCGAGGCCCAAGTGGAGCTGGTGCTCGGGCAGGTAGGGCAGCTCGTCGCCCTCCTCCACCGTCCCCCAGGGCTCGAAGTCGCTCTCGAAGCTGGTTCCGAACTCGGCGCTCGTATAGGTGTAGGCGAGGCGCACCGGCAGCCGGACCCCAAGGGCGGGCGGCTCCGCCAGGTCGTAGTCGAGCGCCAGCTCGAGCCCGCCCACCTCGACCTCCCCGCCGTTGAACAGCTCGCCCGCGCCGGTCGGGTCTCCGGTCGCGAGCGACGCCCGGCCGAGAATGTTCCGGTAATCGTTGTAGAACGCGACCGCCTGGACGCTCAGCGTCCCGCGCCGGGCGCGGGCGCCGAGCTCGTAGTTGACGCTCTCCTCGGGTTCGGTCTCGTCATCGGCTCCGGGGCCCGGGGGTCCGAACCCCTTGTGGACCCCTCCGAACAGATGAACCCCTTCCGCGGCCTCGAAGCTCACCCCGACGCCGGGGATCACCGCGTCGACGCCGTTCTCCCGCACCGCGGGAGCGGTCCTCCCCGGATCGTCGGCCGCGTAATCGGAGCGGGTGAAGTCGATCGACTCGTACCGCACCCCGGGGGAGATCATCCAGGGCCCGACCTCGATCCGGTCCTGCGCGAACAGGGACCACGCCTGCGCGTCGCTCACGCGATTCGCCTGACTGCCCGGGGCTCCGGCCTCGGTCAACACCATCTCGCCGTCGACCATCCGATAGAGGTCGTCGTGCTGGAAGCGGTCCTCCTCGTCCACGTGATAGCGGACGCTGAGCTCGATGTCGTGGCGCACCGCGGCGCCCAGACTCAGGCCCACGATCGACTGGATGCCCTGGGAGTAGTATTCGCGGTTGTTGGCGCGCACCTCCAGCGCTCCGGCCTCGCTGGTCGCACCACGGACCACGGACATCAGCTCCGGGAAGGACGCCGGATCGTCGAGGATGTCGGCGATCCCCTCGCCGCCCACCGCGTCAACCTTGTACCAGTTGCGCTCGAACTCGTTGCGATAGAAGACCGTGGAGACGTCCACCACCGACGCGGGTCGAAGGCGGTGACTGAGCTGGACCTGGCGGTGCTCGGCATGCATGACGTCCTCCTGCGAGGCCGCGTAGCGCCGGAACGGATCCGCGCGAAAGTCCTGCTCCGTGAGGCCCAAGTAGGTTTCGTCCGAGGTCTCGTCGTAGTACTGGAGCTTCAGCTCCAGCGCCTGGGGTAAGGCGGCCTCGTCACCGGTGTCGACCCGCAGCTTCACCAGATAGTCCGAGATCTCGAACCCCGTATCACCGCCTCCGTCCAGGCGCTTGAATCCGTCGGTCCGGATCTGGTACGTCTCGGCCAGCCAGCCGAGGTGATCGTAGGCGTCGCCGGCCCGGGCCCGCAGCTTCCCCGATGCGTCCTCGCCCCCTTCCGCATCGACGAGCCACGACAGATCCTCCGGGATCGGGCTCGAGATCAGGTTGAGCGCGCCGCCGATCGTATGCGGGCCGTACTTGATCTGGCTGGACCCCTTCCTGACCTCGATCGCCTCCATCCGCCCGGCAACCGGGAAGTAATAGGCCGCCGGGGCGGCGTAGGGCGCCGGCGCGATCAAAACGCCGTCCTCCATGAGCGAGATCTTCGAGCTCCTCTCCGAGCCCGTGCCCCGGATCCCGATGTTCGGCCTGAGGCCGTAGCCGTCCTCCTCCTGGATATTGAGGCCCGGGACCTGCCGCAGGATCTTGTGGATGTCGTCGTAAAGGAGTTTCTGCTGCTCCAGGTCTTCCGGGCTGACGACGTGGGCCGACCCCGGGATCGCGTCCAGGTCGCCGACGATCCGGAATCGCTCGAGCAGGACCGCGATCGGGGGCGCCTGGATGGCTCGCACGGGCAGGACCACGACGATCGTTTCCTGACCGACCGCGACCGTCCTTCGTACCATCGAGCGGCCGACGGCCTCCACCTCGAGGGTGTGGGAGCCCGCGCCGACATCGCGGAAGATGAACTCGCCGTCGGCGTCGGTCGTCGCCTCGCGGTCCAGCTCGAGCAACCGTACGATGGCGCCGCGGATCGGATCGCCATCGCGCTCTGCCGTCACCCGGCCCCGGATCTCGCCGGTACCCTGGCCCCTGGCGGGCCCGAGATCGGCTCCCAGAAGGAGCGCGAGCAGCGCCGTTATCGCCAACCCTCTACAGATCATCGACCTCTCCATGTGGTGTTTTCAGTAACGATTCCGAAGTAGATGAGACTCGGTCTCAACCAGATTAGCCGCCAAAACGGACCTGTCAAGTCCGTTTTGAATCCTTGGTCGAGTCTCGCCGCTGACGGCCGGTCCGTCCCGCGGTACAATGGATCTGTCGAGGGTCGCGAGCTCCAAGCGGCCCGGTCGAGTGATCCTTTCCGAAAAAGGCGGTGCGCCATGGTGCAGTGGAGGTCGGGACGCCGGAGCACGAACGTCGAGGATCGGCGCGGCATGAGACCCGGCGTCGCCGTGGGTGGTGGCATGGGCTTCCTGGTGCTCCTTCTCCTGGTCTGGTGCCTCGGGGGTGACCCGATGGCGCTTCTTCAGAACACTCCCGAAGCGCCTTCCACCCAGGAGGGGCCGGCCCCGCCGGCCGCGGACGAGGATGCACAGTTCGTGTCCGCGATCCTCGCCAGCACGGAGGACGCCTGGAGCGGGATCTTCGCCGAGAACAATGCTTCCTACCCGCCGCCGACCCTCGTCCTCTTCACCGACATGGTGCGGTCCGGCTGCGGGACGGCGGGAGCGGCCACCGGGCCCTTCTACTGTCCGCTCGACCAAAAGGTGTATCTCGATCTCGGGTTCTTCCGCGATCTCGCCCGCCTGGGTGGACCCGGAGACTTCGCCGCCGCGTACGTGGTCGGGCACGAGGTGGGGCACCACGTTCAGAACGTGGTCGGAACCGCGGAAGAGGTGCGGGGGCTCCAGCAGCGGAACCCGGGCGCCGCCAACGATCTCTCGGTCCGCCTGGAGCTCCAGGCCGACTGCTACGCGGGCGTCTGGGCGCACCGCACCCATCAGGAGCGGGGTGGTCAGTTCCTGGAGGCGGGCGACGTCGAGGAGGGCCTGGCGGCGGCCGCCGCCATCGGCGACGACCGGCTGCAGCGGAACGCGGGGCGGGCGGTTTCCCCGGAGTCGTTCACGCATGGCACCTCGGAGCAGCGGCAGCGCTGGCTCCGGAAGGGTCTGGAGTCGGGCGACCCGGACGCCTGCGACACCTTCGGCATCGGGGCCTAGCGACGCGGCTTCTTCTCCTCCTCTTTCTCGTCGTCGCCACGCTGGTCGTGGCGCTCAAGCTCGTCGTGCCGCGGATCGTCCACCGGTTCGTCTACCATCCCCACCGTCTCGAGGAGCCCGAGGCCGATCCCGAGGACTGGGGCCTGCCACAGGCGGAGACGGTCTTCATCACGGCCGAGGACGGCGTACGTCTCCACGCCTGGTGGCTGCCCGCCCCCGACGGCGTGGCACGCCGCGGCGCTGCACTCTATCTGCACGGGAACGCCGGCCACCTGGCCCACCGGGCGGGCATGGGGTTCGCCCTCTCGCGAACGGGGCTCGAAGTCCTGATGGTCGACTATCGGGGCTACGGCCGGAGCGAGGGTTCGCCTGACGAGGAGGGGCTCTATCGCGACGCGCAGGCGGCCTGGCGGCACCTGACGTCCGTGCACGGGGTTTTGCCCCGTCGTGTCCTCCTCTTCGGCGAGTCGCTGGGTGGCGCGGTCGCGGTCGAGCTCGCGGTGCGCGAGCCGGTCGGGGCGATCGTGCTCGTCGCGCCTCTCCCCGGCACGGTCCGGATCGCGCGCGCGCACTATCCGCTGCCTGACGTCCTGCTCGACTGGCCTAACCACCGCTTCGACGCGCTCTCCCGGATCGACGGGATCGGGGCTCCGGTCCTGTTCGTCCACGGCGACCGCGACCGCGTGGTCCCGCGTTCCGAGGCCCGACTCCTCTACGAAGCGGCGCCCGAGCCCAGGCGCTGGTACGAGGCCCGGGGCTACGGGCACAACGACCTCTACGACGATCCCGGCCTCTGGCGGGCCGTCGAGGACTTCGTGCAGGAGTTCTTGCCTGCCAGCGACTGAAGGTTCCGCAGGGGCCGCGTATCTTCCCGGCCCGCGTCGGCGCTCTGACGATTCGGGCGGGCCCATGGCCTCCGCGTCCCTTTCCACGCGGACGGGATCCGAGGCGCGGTTCGTGCGGAGGCGTCTTCTGGGCGCCGACAGTGGGTGGAACTCCAGACGCGCCCGCCGTACAATTACGATAAGGGAGACTCGAGATGGCCCACGACCCCCCGGCCTCGGACACTTCGGAAGGCGGTCTTCTCACGATCGAGGAGTTCGAGCGCCTCCCCGACGACGGCTGGCGCTGTGAGCTCGTCCGCGGCAAGGTCGTCCGGGAGCCCCCGGCTGGATTCGAGCACGGTCGGCTGGCGATGCGGATCGGCCTGCTGCTGGGACGGTTCGTGGAGGAGAACAACCTTGGGGAGGTCTTGGCGTCCGAGACCGGCTTCGTGCTGTTCGAGGAACCGCCGACCGTGCGCGCTCCGGACGCGGCGTTCGTCGCCGAGGGCCGGGTCCCGACTCCAGCTCCGCCCGGCTTCGGCCGTCTCGCCCCGGATCTGGCCGTAGAGGTCGTCTCCCCCTCGAACACTCTGGCCGAAATCCACTCGAAGGTGATGGATTACCTGAATGCGGGATCGCGCCGCGTCTGGGTCGTGGATTCATCGACGCGCAGCATCACCGTGTACCGCTCGCGGAAGGAGATCCGTCTCCTGACCGGAGATGACGAGGTCGACGGCGAAGACGTGCTGCCGGGCTTTCGGGTCGGGTTGGCGGAGATCTTCGGGTCTTCAAGCTAGGACGAACGCAGAAGCGAGAACAGCCTCATCGGCGCGACGAACCCTCAGCCCGGCAGCTCTTCCTTGTGCGCTTCGGGGTCGAACCCCTCCGGGGGCGCGGCCTCCGGAACGTCGGCGGTCATGTCGTCGAACTCGAGCCGCTCACCCATGAGCCCGCGGTCGCTCGCCCGGTGGGCCCTGATCGCCTCGTCGAGTGCGTTCCACCCAAGGAGCGCACATTTGATTCTGACGGGGAGCTTCGCCACGCCCTGCAGGGCCTGGAGATCCCCGAGCGCGCGATCCCGTTGCGCTTCTTCGTCCCCGTGCATGAGGTCGAGGAAGCGGCGCTCGAGGGCGAGCGCGTCGTCCAGCGAGCGGCCGGCCAGGGCCTCGGTCATCATCGACGCCGACGCCTGGCTGATCGAGCACCCCTGGCCCCGGAAGCGGACCTCGGCGACTCGGTCGTTCTCGATCCCGAGCATGAGCTCGATTTCGTCCCCGCAGAGAGGGTTCCGCATGGAGACCGTGACGGTGGGGTCGTCGAGGGCGCCCTTGTTCTTCGGCCGGCGGTAGTGGTCGAGGATCAGCTCACGGAAGATCGACTCCAGCATCAGCCGACCCCGAAGATCTCCTCCGCCCGGTGCAGACCCCTGACGAGGGCGTCGAGGTCGTCCTCATCGTTGTAGAGGTAGAAGGAAGCGCGCGCGGTGGCGGCGACCCCCAGTCGCCGCATGAGGGGCTGGCAGCAGTGGTGGCCGGCCCGGATGGCGACCCCCTCGTGGTCGAGGATCGTCGCCAGGTCGTGGGGATGGATGTCGGCCAGCGTGAACGAGACGACGCCGGCCCGGGGGGTCCCCGGATCCGGACCGTGGAGGCGGATCCGCGGGAACTCGTCGGCCAGGCGCGCGAGGGCGAGCCCGGCGATCCTCCGCTCGTGGGCGTGGATCCGGTCCCGTCCGACCTTGTCCAGGAAGTCGGCCGCCGCCGCCAGGCCGATCGCACCGGCGATGTGCGGTGTCCCGGCCTCGAACTTGTGGGGGACGCGGGCGTAGGTCGAGCGCTCGATCCGGACTTCCTCGATCATCTCGCCGCCCCCCTGGTAGGGGGGCATCGCGTCCAGGAGCTCTTTCCGTCCCCACAGGACCCCGATCCCGGTCGGGCCGCACATCTTGTGGCCGCTGAAGGCGTAGAAGTCGCAGCCGATCGCCCGCACGTCGAACGGCATCTGGGGCGCGGCCTGGGCGCCGTCGACGAGATAGAGAGCCCCCGCCCCCCGCGCCCGCCTGGCGATCTCCTCGACCGGGTGGAGCGTGCCGAGCGCGTTCGAGACGTGAGCCGTCGCGACCAGCCGGACACGTCCCTCCGCCAGCCGGCGGTCCAGGTCGTCCATGTCCAGCTCGCCCCGGTCGGTCATCCGGACGGCTTGGATCCCGGCGCCGGCCGCCTCGCAGGCGAGCTGCCACGGCACCAGGTTCGAATGGTGCTCCATTTCGGTTACGAGGACGATGTCCCCGGGTCCGAGGTTGGCGCGTCCCCAGGCCGCGGCCACCAGGTTGATCGACTCGGTGGTCGAGCGCGTGAAGACGATCTCGTCCGCACGGCCGGCTCCCGCGAAGCGCGCCATTCGCCGGCGCGCTTCCTCGTAGCGGTCGGTCGCCCGCACCGCGAGCGTGTGGGCGCCGCGATGGACGTTGGCATGGTCCCGCAGGTAGTAGTCCCGGACCGCGTCGATCACGACGTCCGGCTTCTGGGACGAGGCCGCGCTGTCCAGGTAGGCCAACCGGTGGCCGTGGACTTCCTGGTCCAGGACGGGGAACCGGCGGCGGAGGGCGGCCGTGTCGAGCGGCGGGGTGCGGCCTTCCGCGACCGTGGTCGTGGCGTCGGTGGAGCCGGCTTCCTGGAACCTGTCGTTCATGGGTGCACGCGAGCCCTCGGCCGCCCGGCTCACTCCGGCGGCATGTCGATCTGCTCGAGCGGCGGGACCGCGACCCAGATCTCGCCGTCCCGGACCTCGAGCGGGAAGACCGGCAGGGGTTTGGTGGCCGGAAGCGTCTTCACTTCGCCCGTCCGCAGATCGAACGACGCGCCGTGGAAGTCGCACGTCAGCCGCTCGCCCATGAGGAACCCCTCCGTGAGCTGGTACTGCTGGTGGGTGCAGCAGTCGTGGAAGGCGTAGAACTTTCCGTCCACGTTCGCGATCCCGAGCAGCACCCCACCCACCTCGAACGCCCCCATCTCCCCGTCGGCGATGGCATCCGTCGTCGTGACCTTCACGAACTCGGCCAAAAACTCCCCCATGAGGAGTGCTCAAAATGGCCGAGATCAAGGCGCACGAGCGAGGGCAGCCGAGGCGTAGGGGAACCTACGCCGCAGACTGACCGAGGGAGTGCAACGCAGATATCGGCCATTCTCAGCACTCCTACCCGAGCTTCTTCCGGATCACGCGGCTCAACCGATCGTGCAGCCACCCCACCTCGAGCCGCGACAGGACCTCCTCGAAGAAGCCGCTGACGATGAGCTTCTCGGCCTGCTCGCGCGTGAGCCCGCGGCTCATCAGATAGAAGATCTGCCGCTCGTCCTGCTGACCGATCGTGGCCCCGTGCGAGCAGCGCACGTCGTCGGCCTCGATCTCCAGGTTGGGGAGCGAGTCGGCGTGCGCGTCCTCGGAGAGGATCAGGTTGCGGTTCGTCTGATAGGCGTCCGTGCCCTGGGCGCCCGGAAGGACTCGGATCATGCCGCGAAAGACAGAGCGGGCACGGTCCTTGAGCGCCCCCTTGTAGAGCAGGTTCGACCCGGCGTGCGGGGCCTGGTGCAGCTGATACGTGTAGTGGTCGAAGTGCTGGTTGGAGTCCCCGAGGTAGAGGCCGAGCATCTCCGAGTGCGCACCCTCGGCCTGGAGGTCCGTCTCGACGTCCGACCGCGCGACCCGCGCCCCGAGCGTCACCAGAAGCGACTGGATCTGGGCGTCCTTCTGGGCGAACACGCGGGCCGCCTGGTAATGAAACACGTGCCGACCCCACTCCTGGACGATCGCGTATCGCACGTTGGCGGCTTCCTCGGCCACGATCTCGGTCACCCCGCAGTTCATCGCCCACCCCTCGACGGCCCGGGCCGGGGACGCACACTCCTCGACGAACGTGACCTTGCTTTGCGGACCCGCGATCAGGAGGGTATGCGGGAAGACCGCGGCACCCTCCAGGTCGAGCCAGCGAAACGTCGTGAGCGGGAGCTCGATCTCGACCCCGGCCGGCACGTACACGACCGTCCCCCCGGAG
>Ga0299907_10001295_pt1 | contig 14141 bp, 17 predicted proteins | sample RVTome_16_FD_198680 | JGI IMG/M metagenome (GOLD analysis project Ga0299907, IMG submission 198680) | Soil microbial communities from uranium-contaminated site in the Upper Colorado River Basin, Wyoming, United States - RVT152D67 (version 2) ... | reverse complement strand
GGTCAGCTTGCTCCAGAGCCACGACATCGAGATGTCGCCGGCCCGGTCGCCGAACTTGCCCTGCAGCAGCGGGCCCCAGACCTTTTCCCACGCCTGCCGCCCCATCGCGCGGATCACCCAGTCGCGAGCGAGCTCGCCCTCGAAGGGACGGACGTCGCGGTGGCGGCGTTGGAGAAGCACGACGGCCAGGCCCATCCGCACGCGCGCCGGCGGCGAGAGCGGCCGGAAGCGGAGGAGGTCCAGCGGGCCGTTGAACGGCCATGACCTGCCGTCCGCGAAGAAGGCGACGTTCGACTGGCGCCATTCGAGCTCGTCGGGCATCCCCATCTCGTCGTAGAGCGCCGCGATGTGACGGTCGCTCGTGAACAGGTGGTGGTAGTAGCGCTCGAGCAGGTGCCCCTGGCCGACGTCGAGCGTCGCCGCCTGGCCACCGAGCCCCGGCCAGCGCTCGTAGACGTCGCAGGCGTGACCCGCTTCGGCCAGGCGGTGGCCCGCTACGAGGCCGGTCACGCCGGCCCCGATGACCGCTACCCTCACCCGCCGCCGCGGTCGTCGAAGTTCCGCCTCGACTGCACGAGGTACAAGGGGCGCCGCTTCACCTCGTCGTACACGCGCGCGAGGTACTCGCCGATGATGCCGATCGCCATCAGCTGGATGCCGCCGAGCAAGAGCACCGCGACCACGGTGGTGGTGACGCCGGGAACGAACTCACCCGCGATCCGGAACCCGATCGCCACCGGGATGGATAGAAAGGCGGCCGCCGCGAAGAGGAAGCCCAACAGCGTCGCGAGCTGAAGCGGCACGTACGAGAACGACGCGACGGCGTCGAACGAGAAGCGCAGCATCTTGAGGAACGAGAACTTCGTGTCGCCGGCGTGGCGGGGTGCCCGCTTGTACGGCACGCTCGTTTGGGTGAACCCGACCCACGCAGTCATGCCGCGTATGTAGCGGTTGCGCTCGGGCATCGCGAGCAGCGCATCGAGCGCCCGCCGCGAGAGCAGCCTGAAGTCGCCCGCGTTCTGCTCCACCTCGATCTGCGCGACACGGCCGAGCAGGCGATAGAACCACGCCGCCGTGAGCAGCTTGAGGCGAGTCTCACCCTCGCGCGCCTCGCGGACGGCCACCACGACGTCCGAGCCCTTTCGCCACCAGTCGACGAGGTCCGGGATCAGCTCCGGCGGGTCCTGCAGGTCGGAGTCGATCATCACGATCGCGTCGCCGGCGGCGTGCTCGAGGCCCGCCGTCAGGGCGGTCTGGTGGCCGAAGTTACGCGACAGCGTCACGACGCGAATGCGCTCGTCGGCCGCCGCGAGCTCGTCGAGGATCGCCGCCGTCCCGTCGGTGCTGCCGTCGTCGACGAGGACCAGCTCGATCGGGAGGCCCTCAAGAGCGGCGACTGTCCGCTCACAGAACACGCGCGCGTTGCCCTCCTCGTTGAAGACCGGGGCAACGACACTCAAGAGCGACAGCTCCCTCGGGGCCAGGCTCACGGCGGACAGGCTAGCCTCGCCTCGCGTGAGCGCGCGCTGCGCAGTGTGTGGCGGGGACCGGCTCCTGGACCATCTCGCCGTCGCAGGCGAGCAGGGGCCGGAGGGGCTGATACCGACGACCGACCGCTTCGGGACGGCCCTCTCCGACATCGTGCGCTGCGCCGACTGCACGCATATGCAGCTGCGCGCGATACCCGGGCAGGCCGAGCTCGATCAGGCGTACGGCGAGGCCGCATCCGACGATTACGTCGAGGAGGAAGCCGGCCAGCGCGCCACGGCGCGCGACCTGCTCGAGCGGCTCGAGCGTCACGTCGCCAAGGGCGCCCTCGTCGACCTCGGCTGCTGGGTTGGGTTCCTGCTCGACGAGGCACGCGCTCGCGGGTGGAGCCCGGTGACCGGGGTCGAGCCGAGCACGTTCGCGTCCGGCTACGCGCGCGACCGGCTGAACCTCGACGTCCGGACCGCCGACCTCATGACGGCCGATCTTCCGCGCGGGAGCCACCAGGCGGTCGTGCTCGGCGACGTCATCGAGCACCTGCCTGATCCGGGCGCCGCGCTCGACCGGGTGAGAGACCTGCTCGCGCCGGGCGGTGCCGCCATGCTGATGCTGCCGGACGCCGGCAGCCGCCTCGCGCGCGCGATGGGGAAGCGGTGGTGGTCGGTCATCCCGACGCACGTGCACTACTTCACGCGCGCGAGCCTCACGCGACTTCTTCTCGACCGCGGTTACGAGCTGCGCCACCTCGGGACGACGCCGAAGGCGTTCACGGTCCGCTACTACCTCGAGCGGATCGGCGGGTACTCGCCCTCGCTCTCGCGCGCACTCGTCGCGGGCGTCGCCGCCGGCGGCGTGGCGGACCGGATCTGGGCGCCCGACTTCCGCGACCGGATGGTCGCGATCGCGGTCAGGACGTAGCCGGCCCCTCGGTGCCGCCTTCCTCCATGAAGTCCTCGGGCGTCACGTTGTCGAGGAACTCCTTGAACTTGTCGACGACCTGCTCCTCGTTCTCATCCTCGTGCTCGAACTCGATCGCCGACTCCGCGATCACGTCCTCGGCGGCGAAGATCGGCGCGCTCGTCCTGACCGCGAGCGCCAGCGCGTCGGACGGCCGCGAGTCGATCTCGACCTCGCGCCCGTTCACCTGGAGCGTGATCGACGCGTAGAAGGTGTTCTCGCGCAGCTCCGTGACCGACACGCGGCTGCACGTCGCCTCCATCTCGGTGAGCATGTCGTTGATCAGGTCGTGCGTCATCGGCCGCGGAGTGTTCGCGCCCTGGAGCTTCATGAGGATCGCCGCCGCCTCCGGATGGCCGATCCAGATCGGGAGGAACTTGTTGCCGTCACGGGTCTTGAGCAGGACGATCGGCTGCTTGCCGACCATGTCGAAACTCACGCCGTAGATGACCATCTCCTGCATGGCAATTCGCAGTGTAGGCCGGAGCGCGGCCCGCCGACTGTTCGCTAATCGCCGGACGGCCTCAGCGAGCGCCACCCGAGCAGTTGGCCCGCGTCGGTCTCGGCGATCCCCATGACGCCGACCGTGATCTTCTTCCAGACCTCGGGGTCCGGAACCCGGAACTCGGCGCAGTCGTACTCGGCCGACTGCAGGTGCACCATCTGACGGTCCACCAGCTTGGCGGTTACCACACCCTCGACCCAGCGACGTACGGGTTCGTCGTTCGTCATTCGCAACCCCGGGCGTAGGGTGAGCCGCGTGCGCAGGCGTGTCGATGGGACATCCGTCCAGTGGCGCGTGATATCCCTCTTCGGATGCCGCCTGTGACGCACGAAGGCAACTGGCGGGATTCACTTGCCGACGTGGTCTGGTACCACACCCTGGAGCTCCCCGGCGGCATCGTCACGCCGGGCGAGTACGACCTGCGCGGAGTCCCGGACCAGATTCCGTTCCCGTCGTCACTGGCGGGGCAGCGGTGCCTCGACGTGGGCGTCCGGGACGGGTTCTGGGCGTTCACGATGGAGCAGCGCGGCGCTGCCGAAGTCCTGGGCATCGACGTGCAGGACGAGCGCAGGCTCGACTGGCCATACCCCGTGCCGGACCTACAACCGGCTCGCGACGATCTCCAGTCTCGGCGCGGCGCGTTCCAGACCGCCGCGGCGGCACTCGAGTCGTCGGTAGAGCACCGTGACCTGTCCGTTTACGACCTCGACCCCGATGACGTCGGCGAGTTCGACTTCGTATTCGTCGGCACGATCCTCCTCCATCTGCGCGATCCGGTCGGCGCCTTGGCGGCGATCCGAAGGGTTTGTCGCGGGTACGTCCTCATCAACGACGTGGTGTCGATAGCGCTAACGGCGTTGCGTCCGAAGAGCCCGACCGCCGCGCTGATGACCCTCGCGGAGCCGTTCTGGTGGATCCCCAACGTCGCGGCACTTCACCGGTATGCCCGGTCCGCAGGCTTCGAGGTCACCTCGTCCAGCCGGCGCCCGTACCTCATACGCAACGGACCCGGGATGCGGCATCCGCCGATTCGTCGCCGCCAGGCCGCCGGAAAGGTGCATCGCCAGCTGTTGATGCGCCGCGGCTCGCCGCACGCGTGGCTCACGGCGCGACCGCTGCGGAACGATTGAGTGGGCGATCCAGGACTCGAACCTGGGACCTCTTCCTTATCAGAGAAGCGCTCTAACCGACTGAGCTAATCGCCCGCTGCGCGGCAGCGATGATAGCGGCGTGCCGACGCCCGTCCTAAGCGAGATCAGGGTCGCCGCGGACTTCCATTCGTGGGCCGCCGCGGGGTTCTCGGTGGACGCTGGGAGCACGCGCGTCGGCGGCGTCTCGATCGAGTTCGTGGAGGGCGAGAACGGGATCGTCGACTGGGCGCTGACCGAGGTGAAGGCCGCCGGGATCGACGGGCTTCCGACCCGCGTCGGCTCGCCGTCCGCCGCCGCTGGCGCGACTCATCCAAACCGTGTCGTCGAGATCGATCACGTGGTCGTCGCGACTCCGAGCCTCGACCGCACGACCGCGGCGCTCGAGGACGCGGGCATCGAACTGCGCCGCATCCGCGAGGGCGAGACCGGCATGGGCACGTTCCGCCAGGCGTTCTTCCGCCTCGGCCGGCCGATCCTCGAGGTTGTCGAATCGGCGGAGCTCGACGACGCCGCGCCCGCGCGCTTCTGGGGCATCACGTTCACGACCGCCGACCTCGAGGCCGCGGCGGAGCTGCTCGGCGAAAAGCTCGGGCGGGTGAAGGACGCGGTCCAACCCGGACGGCGGATCGCCACGCTGCGCAGGGAGGCCGGGCTCGGCCTACCGGTCGCGCTGATCAGCCCGAAGGGTTAAGCCGCGAGATCGCGGAGTACGCGCTCGGCGAGGTCGATCGCCTCGCGCGGATCGTCGAAGTCGAACTCGGCGCGGAAGCCGGAGTTCGACCTCTTCACGCGCACCGGACGGCCGAGCGCCGCGGTGAGCGCGTCCTCCGCCAGGCCGATGGCCTCGGCGAGGTCGGGGTGCAGCACGACCGGCCCCTTCTCCTTCGCCGGCTGCTGACCCCAGGCCTTCGCCCGCTGCTCCGTCTCGCGGACCGACCATGCCTGCGCGACGGCGGAGCGCCCCAGCTGCCGCTGCCCGCCGTGGTCCTTGCACATCAGGAGCGCGCGGCCGTGGCCCTCGCTCAACTCGCCCGTCTCGAGGAACGCGAGCGCCTCGTCGGGCAGCGCGAGCAGCCTGATCAGGTTCGAGATCGCAACGCGGCTGCGTCCGAGGCGGCGGCCGAGCTCCTCCTTCGTGATCCCGAGGTCCTCGACCAGCGTCGCGCACGCGCGCGCCTCCTCGACCGGGTTGAGGTCCTCGCGGGCCATGTTCTCGATCAGCGCGAGCTCGAGCCGGTCGGACTCCGCGGCGTCGCGGACGAGCGCGGGCACCTGCTCGAGCTCGGCCATCTTCGCGGCACGGAGGCGCCGCTCGCCGGCTATCAGCTCGTACTCGCCGCCCGGCAGCGGCCGCACGACGAGCGGCTGGAGGATCCCTCGCGCCCTGATCGACTCCGCCAGCGCGATCAGCGACTCGCCGCCGAATTCCTTGCGCGGCTGCTGCGCGTTCGGGCGGATCAACTCGACCGCGATCTCGCGCAGGCCCGCCTCGTCGCGATGCGATTGGGGCAGGATCGCGGCGAGGCCGCGGCCGATCCCGCGTGGATTCGATTCAGGCACGTGCAGCCACCTCCTTGGCGAGTTTCAGATACGCGACCGAGCCCGGGCACAGCGGATCGTGCTGCGTGATCGGCACCCCGTGGCTGGGCGCTTCGCCGATGCGGACGTTACGCGGGATGACCGTCTCGAACACGAGCTCGGGGAAGTGCTGGCGCACCTCCCGCTCGACGTCCTGGGCGAGCCGCGTGCGCGCGTCGTGCATCGTGAGGATCATTCCGGCAACACTCAACCTCGGGTTGAGCTCGCGCTGGATGAGGCCGAGGGTGTCGAGCAGCCCGGCCAGGCCCTCGAGCGCGAAGTACTCGGTCTGAACCGGCACGATCACCTTGTCGGCCGCGACGAGCGCGTTCACGGTGAGCGGCCCGAGCGACGGCGGGCAGTCGAGCAGCGTGAGGAAGTAGCCGCCGCGGATTGAGCGCATGCTCTCGCTGAGGCGCTGCTCCGAGCCCGGCATGCGCGGCAGCTCGACGTTCGCGCCGGCGAGCTCGGGGCTCGAGGGAACGAGGTACAGGCGCTCGACCGAGGTGGCCGTCACGGCCGGGTCGAGCGCCGAGCCGTCGGTCAGGCAGTCGTACACGTTCGGATGGGCGTCCTTGCCCACGCCGAGCGCGACGGTGGCGTTGCACTGCGGGTCGAGGTCGACGAGCAGCGTGCGGTAACCGGCCTCGGCCACGCAGGCGCCGAGGTTGACGGCGGTGGTCGTCTTGCCGACTCCGCCCTTCTGGTTCGCGATCGCGTAGACGGTTCCCATACGCGCGCGAAGTTAGTGACGGAGGCGGTCGGAATCCGGCGGCATCCCGTAACAGTTCGGCACCGAACCGTCACCTCCTTCCGCCCCTCGGACGACCATTCCGCGCTTTCCCCCCATATGCGAGGGAAAGAGCGGAGTCGTCAGGCAAGGGGGCGCTTACGGGCCATGCCCGGACGGCGGGGGAAGCGGTCGGGCGTCGGCGCGGTCTTCTCGTAGAAGTGGAGGTGGCGCGAGTGCGCGCCGGCGAAGGGAGTAACGGACACCACGCGCACGGGTGTGAGGCCGACAACCCGGCCCGCCTCCTCCCCACCCAGCTCCTCAGCGCCGTCCCGCGCCCCCTTCCACGCCACGAGCTGCCCACCGAGACGAAGAAGCGGCGCCGCGTACTCCACCAGCACCGCCAACGAGGCAACGGCTCGAGCCGTGACCACATCGAAAGCGTCCCGGTCGGGGATTTGCTCGGCGCGAAGCGACAGAACGGAGACATCCCGCAAGCCGGCCGCCCTACCCAGCCTCTCCGCGACGGCAGCGTGGCGCCGCTGAGATTCAACGAGAGTCACGTGGGACGAAGGCAGCGCGGCTGCGAGCACCAGCCCCGGAAACCCCGCACCCGACCCGATGTCCACGAGGCGACCAGCGGAGATATACGGGACGGCCGAAAGCGAATCAGCGATGTGCTCATTGACTGGATCCGCGACCGTGGTAGGCGGATCCGGCTCCGCCGCGAGGGCGGCGAGGAGCGCCTCCAACGGCGCAGCATCAACCCCATACCGCGCCGCCAGCTCGCGGACGCGTTTCACGTGTTACGCCTAGCGCGCCTGGACCGGCGTCACGACCAGGCGGCGGTCCGGCTCGTCGCCCTCGGAATGCGTCTCGACGTCCGCGCGCTCCGCGAGGTACATATGAACGACCTTGCGCTCGTGCGGGCTCATCGGCTCGAGCTCGACCGCGCGCCCGAAGTCGAGCGCGTCCGCGACCGCCCGGTCCGCCTGTCGGCGCAAGGTCGCCTCGCGCCGCTCGCGGTAACCCGCGGCGTCGACCACCACGCGCTTGCGGTCACCCGGCGCCTGTGCGTACGCGGCCCGCGACGCCACGTCCTGGAGCGCGTCGATCGTCGAGCCGTGCCGGCCGATCAGGAGGCCGAGCTCCGGTCCGTTCACCGTCGCCCGGAGCTCGTCCGCGGTCTCCTCGATATCGACGGTGCCCTCGAGCTCCAGCGCCAGCACCACGCGCGAGACCACCGCGCGCACGCGTTCGGCGGGCTCCTCCGGGAGCTCGTCGTGGCCCTCCTCCCAGGCGTCGAGGTCGACGGTCGCCGCCACGCGTGCCGGCAGCTCCTCGCCGGCGTCCGGCTCCTCGAGCACCTCGAACTCGACCGCGTCCTGGCTCAGGCCCGGGTAGTGCCGCTCGAGCTGCTTGAAGGCCGCGCGCTTCGCCTCGCCGACCGTCGCACCCTCCGCCTCAGCGCGCGGGTCGTCGCCGGCCACCTAGCGCCTCCTGCCGGTCCGCTTCTTCTTCTTGCGCGGGCCCGGCGGCGGGCCCTTCTTCGGCCCCCCGTCAGCGGCCTCGGCCTTCGCGCCCTTGGCCTTGCCGTCGCCCGCCGCGGCTGCCTTCGCCGGCGGCTTGCCGCGCGCCGGCTTCGACCCCGCGTCCGGCTTCGCCTCGATCGGGTCGGGCTTCGGGAACAGCTTCCGAACGAGGAACTGCTGCCCGATCGTCCAGACGTTCGTCGTGATCCAGTAGACGATCAGCCCCGTCTCGAAGTTGATGACGAAGATGACGAAGACGAACGGCAGCGCGAGCATGATCCGCCGCTGCGTCGGGTCGGCGGTGACCGTGGAGACGAGGCCCGAGACCAGCTGTGTCGAGACGTAGAGGACGATGAGCACGACCAGGACGCCGCCCGTGGCGACCTCGGCGAGGTTGTCGATGAAGAGGAAGCTCTCCTCGCCGCGGATGTCGTTCTGGAACTCGTCCCCGCGCAGCAGGTAGAAGAGCGCGATGAAGAACGGCAGCTGAAGGAGGATCGGGAGGCACGAGCCGAGCGGGTTGACCTTGTGCTCCTGGTAGAGCTTCATCATCTCCTGGTTCATCCGCTGGCGGTCTTCCTTGTACCGCTCCTGGATCCGCTTCATCTCGGGCTGGAGCCGCTGGAGGTCCTGCATCGAGCGGACCTGCTTGAAGGTGAGCGGCAGGATCGCCGCGCGCACCACGACGGTGAGCCCGATGATCGAGAGGCCCCAGCTCAGGCCAACCGTGTCGTGCCAGAACTTGAGGATCTCGTGCGCGACATCGATCAGCGGCTGGAGGACGTTTGCTACCGGGATCGTCATGAGTGGGGGGCCGCGCGGGGGCGGAAGAGGCGTTGCTGCTCGACGGGATCGAAGCCGCCGTGGCTCCACGGGTTGCAGCGCAGGAGCCGCCAGCCGGCCAACACGGCGCCGCGCAGTATGCCGTAGGTCCTGATCGCCTGTAGCGCGTAGGCGGAGCAGGACGGGTGGTACTTGCAGCGCTGTCCCAGCGCCGGCGACACGACGCGCCGGTAGAGCCGGATCGGCAGGGTGGCGGCCGTGCGCGCGCTCACGCGGACGCGTCCCCCCCGAGCAGGCCCGCCTGGCCGAGCAGCTCGCGCAGCGCCTCCTCGACCGCCGGCTCGCCGCGCTCCGCCAGCTCGGAGGCGTCGGGGCGTGCCACGAGGACGAAGTCGTGCTCCGGCGGGAGGTCGGCGGCGGCCGACCAGAAGGCCTCGCGCAGCAAGCGCTTCATCCGGTTCCGCTCGACCGCGCCGCCCACCTTGCGGCCGACCGAGATCCCGAGCCGCGGGCCGTCCGCGTCGGTGGTCCGCGGAAACGAGTGCAGGACGAGGTGCCGGCTCGCGTGCGAGCGCCCTTCGCGGTACACGCGCTCGAACTCAGCGCTGCGGGAGAGCCTGCGGCGGCGCCCCCTACGGGAGCGGCCGCCCTCGGCGCCGGGGGCCTCGGCCATCCTCAGGGCGTGAGCCGCTTGCGGCCCTTGCGCCGGCGGCGCTCGAGGATCGCGCGCCCACCGCGCGTACGCATGCGCGTGCGGAACCCGTGAGTGCGGGCCCGCTTGCGCTTCTTGGGCTGGTACGTGCGCTTCACCGGAGGTCGCGGAGGGTAGCGCGTCGGCGCGTGTCGACAGGCTGTGAACACCCTTTTGTCGCGATTTGCGGAGAGTCGAAAAACACCCTCCGGCGACCCGTCGCGACGGGTGTAGACTCGGCCTCTCCGAGGACTTGACCGGCCACGACGATGGCGTCGAGACCTCCACGACGATGAAACCGATGCGACCCCACCGGAGGCCGTTCGTACGCCCGTGCCCGACGAGCTCGAGACGATCTGGGATGCCGTTCGACGCGAGCTCCGTCGTGACGTAACGGACTTCACGTTCCACATCTGGCTGGAGCCGCTCGAGCTGGCCGCATGCGAGCACGGCACGCTGTACGTGCGGGCTCCGGAGCACATCCGCAGCTGGGTGCGCGACCGCTATTCGGACCTTCTGACGGGGGCTGTCAAGCGCGCCGGGCTCGTGTCCGTGGAGCTTGTGGACGACGACTGGGCCGGCCTGGCTGTGCACGGCCTGCCGCCGATCATGGCGCGGGCCGAGCCCGACGGCCTGAACCCCAAGTACACCTTCGAGCAGTTCGTGATCGGCGACGGCAACCGCCTGGCCCACGCGGCGGCGCTCGCGGTCGCCGAGCTGCCGTCGCAGGCGTGGAACCCGCTCTTCATCCATGGCCCGCCCGGGCTCGGGAAGACCCATCTTCTCCATGCCATCGGCAACTACGTCCACCGCTACGGCGAGGGGCTCCGGGTCCGCTACGCCACCGTCGAGGAGTTCACGGCCGAGTTCGTGCAGGCCGTGCGCGGCCGCAACACCGATGCGTTCCGCGGGCGCTTCCGCGACACGGACGTCCTCCTCCTCGACGACGTCCAGTTCCTCGCCGACAAGGTCCGCACGAAGGAGGAGCTCTTCCACACATTCAATGCCCTGTACGAGTCCGGCCGACAGCTCGTCATCACGAGCGACCGGAGTCCCACCGACCTCGAGGCCTTCGAGGCCCGGCTGAAGGAGCGCTTCGAGTGCGGCCTGGTAGCCGAGCTCGTGGCGCCGGACGCTGCTGTCCGGCACGCCATCCTGCGCAAGCGCGTCCGCCAGGACGGCCTCGACGAGGTGCCCGACGAGACGCTCGAAGCGGTGGCGCGGCTCGTCGGCGCGAGCGTGCGCGTGCTCGAGGGCGCGCTCATCCGCGTCATCGCGTACGCCTCCCTGAAGAACAAGCCGCCCACTCCCGAGCTCGCGATGGAGGTCCTGGGCCGCCTCTACCGCCGCGACGACGCCCGGCGCTGCTCGGTGCGCCGGATACAAGAGGCGACCGCAGAGGAGTTCGGCATAGCCCCCGAGGCGCTGCTCGCCCGCGACCGCACACCGAAGGTCGCATTCGCGCGCCAAGTCGCCATGTACCTCGCGCGCGAGCTCACCGATCAGGCCCTACCCGCTCTCGGGCGCGAGTTCGGCGGACGCAACCACACGACGGTGCTACACGCGTGGAAGCGTGTCAGCGAGCTTGTGGACAAGCCTGGTGAAAAACGTGAAACGGTCGCCTGCATCCGCCGCCGGCTCGAGGGCGGAGCGCCGTGACGACCGCGTCCGTTGACAGAATCAACAGCTTGGACCCGCTCCGTCGACAGCCCGATCACCGCTCCCGCAGCGGGATCCACCCGGGTTGTCCACATCCACACAGCCCCTACTTCCTCTAGACAGGACCGGTAATGAAGTTCGCTATTGCATGTGATGAGTTCGTGAGCAGCCTCGGCGTCGCTGCACGAGGCGTGTCCACCCGCAGCGCGATTCAGACGCTCTCGGGCGTCCTCGTGCGGGCGGAAGGTGGCCGCGTCGAGCTCCAGGCCACCGACATGGAGCTGGGGATCCGGATCTCGGCCACGGCCCATGCGGAGCGCGACGGCGAGGCGGTCGTCCCGGGCCGGCTCCTTCTCGACGTCGTGCGCTCGCTGCCGAAGGATGAGCTGTCGTTGGAATACCGCTCGTCGCAGCAGGACGTCGAGGTCGTCTCCGGCACGGCGAAGTTCCACCTCCGCACGCTGCCGCTCGAGGACTTTCCCAAGCTGCCGGAGGCGGGCGGCTCGACGATGCGGATGCCGTCGCGGGCCTTCGTTGAGACGATCAACCGCGTCGCGCGGTCCGCCTCACGCGACGAGACGCGGCCGCACCTGACCGGCGTCCTGGTCTCGGCGTCGGGCCAGGAGCTGCGCATGGTCGCCACGGACTCGTACCGCCTGTCCGTGAAGGAGACCTCGCTCGAACAGCCGCTCGACGGCGAGTTCGAGGCGAACGTGCCCGCCCGCACGCTGCAGGAGCTCGGCCGAATCGCCGGCACGGACGACGCGGACGGCGAGATCGAGATCGCCGCGCTCGAGAACCAGGTCGTCTTCACCGTCGCCGACACGGTGCTGTCCTCGCGGCTGGTCGAAGGTCGATTCCCGAACTATCGGCAGCTGCTGCCCGAGACGTTCGAGCACGAGCTGCGCCTGTCGACGGCCGAGCTGCTCGAGGTCGTGCGCCGGATCAGCCTGCTCGCGCAGAAGAACGCGCCGCTGCGGATGGCGTTCAGCGAGGGCACGCTCGAGGTCTCGGCCCAGACGCCGGACGTGGGCGAGGCGAGCGAGTCGCTGCCGGTGCCGTTCAAGGGGGAGCCGCTCGAGATCGGCTTCAACCCCGAGTTTCTGCGCGACGGCCTCGAGAGCGCTGAGTCCGACGAGCTCATCCTCAAGCTGATCAGCCCGCTCCGGCCGGGGCTCATCCAGTCGGGCGACGACGGGGGCTTCACCTACCTCGTCATGCCGATCCGCCTGAACGTGTAGCCCATGCGCGTCACACGCGTAAGCGCGCGCGACTTCCGCAACCTCGAGCGGTCCGAGGCCGCACTTGGGGACGGCGTCACCGTGGTGCACGGCCCGAACGGCGCGGGCAAGACGAACCTGCTGGAGGCGCTCTACTTCGGCTGCACCGCCCGCTCGTGCCGGACGTCGAACGAGCGAGAGGTGGTCCGTTTCGGCGCGAAGGTCGCCCGCGTCGAGGTCGAGGTGGACGCCGAGGACGGAACGCACCAGCTCGAGGTTGGGCTCGAGCCTGGCGAGGCGAAGCGGGTGAAGGTCGACGGCGCCGCGACGGCCGGCCCAGCGACGGCAGAGGTCCGCCCGCTCGTCAGCGTCTTCATGCCGGACCGGCTCGACCTCGTGAAGGGCGCCCCGGCGCTTCGCCGAGCGCACCTGGACCAGCTGGTCGTCGCCCTCTGGCCTGCGCGGGCGGGGAACCGGACCGCGTACGCCCGTGCGCTGAGCCAGCGAAACGCGCTCATCGGGCGCATTCGCGCGGGCGCCGCGCGGGCGGAGTTGCTCGACACCTGGGACGCCGAGCTGGCCGAGGCGGGGATTGCGCTGATGTCCGACCGCGACGAGGCATGCAGCCTCGTCGCGCCCCGCTTCAACGACCGCGCCGGCGATCTCGGCCTGCCCGACGAGGCAGCGCTCAGCTACCGGCCGCGCAGCCGCGCCGCCGACGCGGAGACCCTGCGCGCGGAGCTGCTCGCTCGCCGTGCCGAGGACCTCGCGCGCGGATTCTCGGCCCACGGCCCGCACCGCGACGACGCGCTGCTCGCGCACGCCGGCCGCGCGCTGCGCGCGTACGGGTCGCAGGGGCAACAGCGGCTCGGCCTGCTGGCGCTCCTCTTCGCAGAGCGCGACGTCCTCCTCGACGCGCGCGGGCTACCTCCGCTGATGCTCCTCGACGACGTGATGTCGGAGCTCGACGCCGCCCGCCGCGAGCGGCTGGTCGAGCTGTTGGCGGCCGGCGGGCAAGCGGTCATCACCACCACGGACCTCGAGCACGTCCCGGGAGCCGCGGACGGTGGCGTCGCCTCGCTTGCCGTCATGTCGGGCCGCCTGGTGCGGGAGCCGGTGGCGTGAGGCGGCTCGCCCCGCGGCTGCTCGGCGAGGCGCTCGAGCCGCTTCGGCGCGAGCTCGCTCCCGCCACGACGCTGGCCCGCGTGCAGGAGGTTTGGCCCTCGGTCGCGGGCCCCGCCGCGAGGGAGGCGGCGCCCGTTTCCGAGCGCGGCGGAACGGTCACGTTCGCCTGCCGCTCGTCGGTCTGGGCGGGCGAGCTGACGCTGATGGCGGGCGAGCTGAAGGACCGCCTGAACTCCGCTCTCGGCGGCCCTTCTGTCACGGACCTGCGGTTCGTGACACGGTCTGTGTAACGGCGGGAAACGCGGCCGCCCGCCGACCTCCGAAACCCTCGCGTTTTGCAGGCATTTTGTAACGCTCCGGGGTGTCCGCTGGCGGGGTTAAGCTGCTATCCTCATTGAGGCCGCCAGGACCGCCCCGACCCGCATTTGTGGAGGCACTGGGTCGGGGCTTCTCATGTAAAGGACGAGGAAGGCTGGAGCGTGGCTGACAAGCCTGCGAAGAAGACTGCGAAGACGCCGAAGAAACGCTCGAACGGGAGCTACGCCGCGCAGGACATCACGGTCCTCGAGGGCCTCGAGGCGGTCCGGAAGCGCCCGGGCATGTACATCGGCTCGACCGGTCAGCGCGGCCTCCACCACCTCATCTACGAGGTCATGGACAACTCGGTCGACGAGGCGCTTGCGGGCGAGGCCGACCACGTCGAGATCGTCATCCATCCCGAC
>Ga0299907_10001294_pt1 | contig 14144 bp, 17 predicted proteins | sample RVTome_16_FD_198680 | JGI IMG/M metagenome (GOLD analysis project Ga0299907, IMG submission 198680) | Soil microbial communities from uranium-contaminated site in the Upper Colorado River Basin, Wyoming, United States - RVT152D67 (version 2) ... | reverse complement strand
GCGCGTACGTGCAGCGCCTTTCGACCGAGTATTTCTTCCCCAGCTCTTCGAGCTTCACCGGGTCCCCGGATACCAGCGCGGCGAGCTTCGAGTTGCGCCGCGCGTTGCCGAAGGCGGGCAGCACCGCGACCTGGGCGATGTGCCCCAGGCCGACCACGGCGTAGCGGATCTGCCGCCTAGGCACGGTCGCGGATCCCGCTCGCACCCTCGTGCCGCGCGCAGTGCGCGCAGCAGTAGATGTTGCCGCCGGCCTCGGCGAGCGCCACCGAAAGCGTCTTGTCGTAATCGTTGCCGCAGAGCTCGCATCTGGGCATGGCTACCTCCAAAGTCTGGGGTCAGAGCCCGAATTAGGTTGACGTTCATGCGGCCCGCCGCTTCGCCTTGTGGCGCCGTGGCTTTTCCCGCTCCTGCTTGCGCTCGACGCTCTTCTTGAGCAGCGCCATGAGGTCGATCACCTCGGCGCCCGCGGGCTCCTTGCGGCCCTTCTCGGGCTCGGTGATCTCCTCGGTCTGGCCGGCCTTCACCTTCTCCTCGATGCGCGCGAGCAGGTCCTCGCGGTAGCTGTCCTTGAACCGCTCGGGCTTCCATTTCTCCGACATGTCGTCGATCAGGCGCAGCGCCATGTCGATCTCCCGGGCGCTCGCCTTGGCGTGCAGCGCCGCCGCAGGGATGCCCAGGTCTTCCACGCCCTTCAACTCGGCGGCGTAGCGCAGGGTGTTCATGACGAGGACGTCCTCCTGGGGGAAGACCGCGGCGAGGTACTGGCGCGTGCGGATCACCACCGTGGCGATGCCCGCCTTGCCTGCCTTGCGCAGCGCGTCGCGCAGCAGCGCATAGGCCTTTTCGCCGCGCTTGCCCGGGGCGAGGTAATAGGGGGCCTGGAAGTAAAGCGGCGCAATGTCCTTCATGTCGACGAAGGCCTGGATGCCGACCGTCTTGGCCGCCTCGACGTTGGCGCGGCGGAAATCCTCGTCGGACAGCACGACGTACCTCTCGTCCTCGTACTCGTAGCCTTTTACGATCTCGGCCCACGGCACGTCCTCGCCGGTGGACTTGTTGTAGCGCTTGTAGCCCACCGGCGCGAGGTCGCGCTTGTCGAGCATCGTGAGATCCAGCTCGCTCGAGCGCTTTTCCGCCGAGAACAGCTCCACCGGCACGTTCACCAGGCCGAAGCTGATCGCGCCTTTCCACAAGCCGCGCGCCATGGGCGTCAGTGCCCGCCGAAGTCTTCCAGCAGGTTCGCCATGTCGTCCGCGTGCTCCTCCTCGGTCGCCAGGATGTCCTCCATCAGGCGACGCGTCGTGGGGTCCTTGTCGCCGAGGTAGAGGATGATCTCCTTGTAGCTGTCGATGGCGATGCGCTCCGCGACCAGGTCTTCCCGGATCATGTCTTCCAGCGTGTCGCCTTCCACGTATTCCGCGTGGCTGCGCGTAGCGAGGCCTTCGGGGGAGAAGTCCGGCGCGCCGCCGAGCTGGGTGATGCGCTCGGCGATGCGGTCGGCGTGCTGCTGCTCGTCCTGCGCGTGCTCGAGGAACTCGGCGGCCACGCCCTCGGCGTGGATGCCCTTCGCCATGAAGTAGTGGCGCTTGTAGCGCAGCGTGCAGACGATCTCGGTGGCGAGCGCCTCGTTGAGGAGCTTCACCACCGTGTCGCGGTCTGCGGTGTACCCGGGAGTCACCGCGCCCTGCGCGATGTGCTCCCGGGCCCGCTTGCGGAGCGTCTGGATGTCGGAGAGAAACGCTCCGCTCACTTCGTGCTGCCCTTCGTGCTGTCCTTCGTGCTGCCCGTGGTGGAGCCGCCGGCCGCGCCCATGGGCCGCGTCTCGCCCGTGGCGGCCGAGCGCTTCGGACGGTCGGTGCGCTGCGCGTACTGCTGCTTGATGTCGGCCTTGGCCCGATCGTGCTTGGCCTTGGCCTGCTTCTCGCAGGCGTCCTTCTGCTCGCCTTTCTGATCGTCGCACTTCTCCTTGGCCACCTCGTACTCGGCCTCGGCCTTGGCTTCGGCGACCTTGCGCTGGTTGCGCTGCGACGGATTGCTCTTCGCCGCGAGCTCGGCCTTGGCCACCTTCTCCTTCGCCTTGGCTTCCTTCTCGCACACGTCCTGCGCGTTGTCCTTCAGCGCCTCGCACTTCTCCTTGGCGGCCTTGTACTCGGCCTCGATGCGGTCTTCCGCCGCGTTGTGCGCCTTGCGGTCCGCGCCCTTGCGGTCGGCGGAGGGACGGTCGGCGCGCGTCGAAGGATCGGTGCGCGGCGTGGTCTGCGCCTGCGCGCTGGTGGCGAAAGCCAGTGCCAGTGCGGCGGCGATGGAACAGAGTTTCAACATTGGGATGCTCCTAATCGGATGAAGAGAGAGAGAGGGCTACGGTCGTCTCAGCAGGCCGGCGACCAGCGATACCAGGAACAGCACCACGAACACCACGAACAGGATCTTCGCGATTTCCGCCGCGCCGGACGCGATTCCGGTAAAGCCGAAGACTGCGGCGATGATTGCGATGATGAAAAAAGCAAGCGCCCAGCTAAGCATGACCCGACTCCTTGAATGAGGTTTGAGGCTAAGGCCCCTTGAGCAAGCTTCATGCCGGGCTCCTCGATGTAATTACGCGTTGCGCGTGTAGAAACTCCCGGGAAGGCCGATGCGCGCTCGTAGAGATTCCGCTACAAGGCATCGCAGGCACGACGCATGCAGCATCCCCTGCAGGCCCGCATGATGAGAGACGTGAAGCTCGCGACGACGAAGACCGAGGAGCCGCTACCGGTGATGCTCTGGCGCGCGCGGCCGGACCTGTCCTGCGAGTACCTGAGCGAGCAATGGCTCGAGTTCACCGGCTGCAGCGAGGAGCAGGCGCTGGGGGAGGGCTGGTCGCGCGGCGTCCACCCCGAGGACCTGGCGCGCTGGCTGGACACCTGTCTGCGCGCGTTCGACGCGCGCGAGCCCTTCGAGGTCGAATACCGCCTGCGGCGGCGCGACGGCGCATACCGCTGGGTGCTCGACCGGGGCCGGCCGCGCTTGTCTGCCGACGGGGTGTTTCTCGGCTTCATCGGCGCCTGCCTGGACATCCACGAGCGCAAGCGCGCCGAGCACGAGCTCGCCCGCTCGCTCGAGCGCGAGCGCAAGCTGCGCACCGCCACCGAGGAGGCCGGCCGCCTGAAGGACGGCTTTCTCGCCACGGTGCTGCTCGACCTGCGCTCGCCGGTGCAGGCCATCGCCGTCTGGGCGGCGCACCTGCGCCACCAGGTCCCCGGCTCCAGCGAGGCGGCCCAGGCGCTCGACGCGATCGAGGGCAGCGCGCGCGCGCAGGACCGCATCATCTCGAGCCTGCTCGACCTGTCGCGCGTCGCAGGCGGCCGGCCGCCGCTGCCCCGCGCCGAGGCCGATACGCCGCTGCTCACCGGCGTGCGGGTATTGATCGTGGACCGGGACCCGGCGGCGCGCGAGATCATTACCAAGGTGCTCGGCATCGCCGGCGCGCAGACCCGGGAGGCCGCGAGCACCGAGGAGGCGCTCGCCGTCCTCGGCGCTTTCCATCCCGACGTGATGCTGTCGGACATCGGTATGCAGGGCGGCGAGGCCTACGGCCTCATCCGCTCGGTGCGCGCGCTGCCCGCCGAGCGCGGCGGCTGCCTGCGCGCCGCGGCGCTCACCCCTGCGGCGCACGCGCACGACGGCATGCGCGCAGTCGCGGCGGGCTACGACGCGCAGCTCGCCAAGCCGGTGGAACCGGTGGCGCTGCTCGCCACCGTCGCGCGCCTGGCGCAGCCCGCCGGGGTGTAAGAACTTCGCTTGTAGGGCAATAAGTGCAGCGGGCACGCGGTTTGCAATGCCCAGGTGCTGTCTACCTCAACCTACGGAGGACACCGCATGAACTGGGATCGCATCGGCGGCAACTGGAAGCAGATGAAAGGCAAGCTGAAGGAGAAGTGGGGCAAGTTCACCGACGACGAATTCGACCAGATGGCGGGCAAACGCGACCAGCTGGTGGGCAAGATCCAGGAGCGCTACGGCATTACCAAGGATGAGGCCGAGCGCCAGGTCAATGACTGGGAAACCCGGATGTAAGGCACGGGTTTTGCAGCGCCGGGCGTGCATATGACGCAGCAAAAAGCAGCAACTCGACAAGGAGAGCAAGTGATGCATGCTTCGAAACGCGATTTTCTCGTGGCGGCGGCCGCGGCCGCGATCCTCGGCCTGGGTGCCTGCGCCTCCGACGGCCCCCAGCGCAGCACCGGCGAGTTCACCGACGATGCCGCGACCACGGCCAAGGTGAAGACCGCGATCGCCACCGATGCGGGCGCCAAGACCGCCGCGGCGGTGAACGTCGACACCTATCGCGGCGTGGTGCAGCTCACCGGCTTCGTCGACTCGGATGACCAGGCGAGCCGGGCGGTCTCCGCGGCGAAGAAGGTGCAGGGCGTGCGGTCGGTCAGGAACGACATCCGCATCAAGAAGTAGCCTTGGCCGGCGTATGGTGAGCCGGCCAAGCACAGCTTTAGTCGTAGTGGCAGCGACGGCGTTGCTTGGGGCATGCGCGCTGCCGCAACCGGCTCAGTTGCCGGTGCGGCAGCCCGCTGGCCCGACGGCCGGCCAAAGCCTTCTCAACCATCACCTCTCGCAAGTCCAGTCGTCGCTCAATTCACCGCTGGTCAAGGGCAACGACGCGCGGCTGCTGGTCGACGGGCCGGCGGCGCATGAGGCCATGCTGCAGGCGATCGCAGGCGCGCGCGACCATGTCAATCTCCAGAGCTACATCGTCGACGCCAGCACCATCGGGGAGAAGTTCGCCGAGCTGCTCGCCGCCAAGGCCGCTCAGGGCGTCAAGGTCAGCGTGCTGTACGACAGCGTGGGCTCGATCCAGACGCCGCGCGAGTTCTTCGAGGACCTGCGCCAGCGGGGCATCGCGGTTTGCGAGTTCAACCCGGTGCGCACCCGGCTCGACAAGGTGAACAACCGCGACCATCGCAAGATCCTGGTGGTCGACGGCCGCGTGGCTTTCACCGGCGGCATCAACATCAGCGAAACCTACGCCTCGAGCTCGCGCCGGGCGCGCCGGATCCCCGACCAGGAGACCGACAAGAAAAGCGGCTGGCGCGACACGCAGGTCAGGGCGAGCGGTCCGGTGGTGGCGCAGTTCCAGCGCCTGTTCCTCGACGCCTGGGCGCTGCAGGACTGCGGCCCCTATCACGAAGCGCTGTACTACCCGTCGCCCGAGCCCAACGGCAGCATGGCCATGCAGGTAGTGGGCAGCGATCCGGGAACGGCCAAGAGCGAGATGTATGTGGCGCTGCTCAGCGCCATCGGCCACGCGCAAAGCCGCGTGTGGCTTACCTGCGGCTATTTCGTGCCCGATGCGCAGACCAAAAGCGCGCTCATCGAAGCGGCGCGGCGCGGCGTCGACGTGCGGCTGGTGCTGCCGGGGTTCACCGATTTCTGGGCGCCGCTTTATGCCGGGCGCTCGCACTACGACGAGCTGCTCTCTGCCGGCGTGCGCGTGTACGAGTGGCACGAGGCGCTGATGCATGCCAAGACCGCGGTGATCGATTCGGTGTGGTCGAGCGTCGGCTCCACCAACCTCGACTGGCGCAGCTTCGTGCATAACTACGAGGCCGACCTCGTGGTATACGACGCGGCCTTCGCGCGCGGGCTGGAGCGGCTGTTCCAGCGCGATGTGGCCGCCTCGGTGGAGTTAGAGCTGCAGGCGTGGCGCCGCCGCGGCGCGGCCGAGAAGCTCAAGGAATGGTTCGCGCGCCAATGGGAGTACCTGCTCTGAAGGTCCGGAGCTTGCATGAAGAGGGGACAGTCCCGAAGGAGACATCCTCATGCCAGCAGCCACTGCAAAAGCCGTGCAATCCCTGCATTTCGATCTGCCGCCGCTTCCTTATCCGGGGGACGCGCTCGAGCCCGTGATCTCGCGCGAGACGCTCGGCCTGCATCACGGCAAGCACCACAGGAAGTACGTCGACACGACGAACGAGCTGCTGAAGCAGGAGCGCATGCAGGCGAGAACGCTGGAGGACGTCGTGCGCGCAAGCCAGGGCAAGCTCTTCAACAACGCCGCGCAGGCGTGGAACCACGACTTCTACTGGAAGTCGCTCTCGCCGCAGCGGCTGCGCCCGGCCGGCGCGCTGCTCTCCCGGATCGAGGCCGACTTCGGCAGCTACGACGGCTTCGCCGAAGCCTTTGCCGCGGCGGCCGCGGCGCAGTTCGGCAGCGGCTGGGCCTGGCTGGTGGAGCAGGGCGGCAAGCTGAAGATCGAGACCACCGCCAACGCCGACACGCCGATGGCGCACAACGCGCGCTGCCTGCTCACCATCGACGTCTGGGAGCACGCCTACTACGTCGACTACCGCAACCAGCGCGAGCGCTACCTCTCCGCGGTCATCGGCGAGCGGCTCAACTGGAAATTCGCCGAGCAGAACCTCGCATAGGCTAGGACTCGAGCTTTTCCAGCAGCACTTCCGGATCGACCGGCTTCACCAGGTGCAGGTCGAAGCCGACCGCGCGTGCTCGCCTGCGGTCCTCGTCCGCGCCGTAGGCGGTCACCGCGATCAGGCGGGCGCCGGCGGTGTCCGGGTCGTCGCGCAGCGCCCCGGCGAGCACGAAGCCGTTGCTGTCGGGCAGCCCGATGTCGCAGAGGATCACGTCGGGGTGGAGCAGCTTCGCGGCGCGCAAGCCGTCGTGCCCGGTGTAGGCGAGGCTCACCTCGTAGCCCGAGAGGTACAGCAGCCGCCGCAGGCTCTCGGCGGCGTCGCGGTTGTCCTCGACCACCAGCACCTTGAGCGGGCGCTTCGCCGGCGCGGCGGGAAAATGCTCGCTGCTCAGCGCGCGCGGCTCCTCGCGCTGCCTGCGCCGGCGCTCGAAGGCGAGGGCCTGCTGGCGCAGCCTTTCCTGCTCGATCGCGTTCAGCCGGCCGCGGAAGCTGGAAAGCTCGTTGGAGATGCGCAGGCGCAGGAAGTCCAGCCCGGAGAGCGAGCCCGCGTCGATGCCGGCATGGCCGTCGTCGGAGAACAGCAGGCTCGCATAGCTCTTGATGCCGCGCAGCGATACCCGGCATTCGAGGTCATCCACCTCTCGGATCGCGAGATCGCACAAGTGCGCCACGCGTGCGAGCGCTTCCGGATTCGTCCGGCCGCCGGTGTGGGCGACGAACATTTCCAGCAGCGCGGCATGCAAGGCGCGCGCTTCGTCGAGGTCGTAGAAATCCATCGTGGGGCAGAGAATAAGCGATTCTGGCCTTTTCGTTATGTCACATCTACCTTTGTTTTCAGCCGCTTGTAGTGAAACCGCTACAAAACAGCTCCGCTACTCAGGGGTTCATCAGCGGAACGCGCGGGTCGAAGTCCTTCCAGCCGTTGCGCCAGTCGCCTTCGGCACGCCCGACGTCGCGCGCGCCGAACTCGCGCAACACCTTCACGGCGCGCTGGTCGGTGCCGGGCCGGTCGGCCCTTACCGCGATCATGCGCCCGCCCTTGGGCTCGACCGGGTGCTCCTTGCTCGCCCGGTACTTGCGCCCGCCGCGCACCTTGTTCATCGCGCCGAGAAACGAGCCGACGTAGGCGCCCAGAGCCGCGGCGAACAGCATCGCCGCCGCGCGGTAGTTGTCCGCCACCAGCCAGGCGATGGCGAGGCCGAGCAGCGCGCCGAGGATCGCCCCGCTGCCGGCGCGGCGCGCGCCTTCGCCGGCATACGAGTCCCCGCCCCAGGGATTGATGTCGTGCTGCCCGGGCGGCGAGACGTAGAAGGAGTCGAGCTCCTCGCGCGCAAAACCTTCCAGCTTGAGCCGCTCGACCGCGGCGTCCGCGTCCAGGGTGGCGTCAAACCGCCCGGCAATGATCTTCGACAACGAGCTTACCTCCTGAGATCCGCGCGGCGCACGTCCACGCTGGGCAGGCGCATCAGCGCGCGGTATTTCGTGATGGTGCGGCGCGCGACGCGCAGGCCCTGCTGCGCGAGCAGGCGCGCGAGCTCGGCGTCGGACAGCGGCGCGCGCGGATCCTCGGCTGCGATCATCTCCCTCATCACCGCGCGCACCGCGGTGGCCGAGGCCGCGCCGCCGTTCTCGGTAGCGAGGCGGCGCGAGAAGAAATGCTTGAACTCGAACAGGCCGCGGGGCGTCGCCATGTACTTGTTGTTGGTGACGCGGCATACGGTCGACTCGTGCAGGCCGAGCTCGCCGGCGATCAGCTTGAGCGTGAGCGGCTTCATCGCCACCTCGCCGTACTCGAAGAAGCCGCGCTGGCGCGCCACGATCGCATCGGCGACCCGCTGGATGGTGGCGAAGCGCTGCTCGATCGAGCGCAGCAGCCAGCGCGCCTCCTGCAGCTGGCGCGACATCGACTGGTTGGAGCTCGCGCGGTTGCCGATCGCCTCGGCGTAGGCGCGGTTCAGGCGCACGCGCGGCAGCGAGGCCGGGTTGATGGTCGCGGCCCAGCGGTCGCGCAGCTTTCTCACCAGCACGTCGGGCACCACGTAGCGCGCCTCGGGCGCGCCGAAGCGGTGGCCCGGCTTGGGATCGAGGGTGCGGATGAGGCCGCGCGCGACGTGCAGCGCCGCTTCATCGCAGCCGAGCGCGTGCTGCAGGCGCGCCCACTCGCGGTTGCCGAGAAGCTGCAGATGCTTGCCGCGCACCATGGCGAGCGCGTAGGCGCGCCCGGGCGCCGCGTCGGCCAGGGCGAGCAGCTGCAGCTCGAGGCATTCCTCGAGCGTGCGCGCACCCACGCCGGCCGGGTCGAGGCTCTGCACCAGGCGCAGCGCCGCCTCGAAGTCCTCGCCGCGCACGTCGTGCTCGGCCGGCACCATCGCCGCGAGCTCGTCGAAATCGGCCTTGAAGTAGCCGTCGTCGTCGAGGCTGTCGACGATCATGTGCGCGAGCGCGCGGTCGCGGCTGCCCATCTGCGAGATCATGAGCTGCTCGCGCAAATGCTCCTGCAGCGTGGGCTGGGCGTCGGACACGCCGGCCCATTCCTCCTGCTCGCGGTCCGAGATGCCCGGCGAGGCCGCCTCCTGCGGCACCACCACCTCCTCGACGGTGCTCGACTCGCGCGGCGCGGTCACGGCGGCGTCGCTGTTGTCCTCGAGGAACGGGTTGCTCGTGAGCGCCTGTTCCATTTCCTGCGCGAACTCGAGCGCCGACATCTGCAGCAGGCGCAACGCCTGCTGAACCTGCGGGGTGAGCGTGAGATGCTGTCGAAGCCGAAGGGCGATAGCCGGGCCCATAAATTTCCTTTCAGGGCCCATGTCTGCAAGGCCTATGCCAGCGGCCAAGCGCCGACAGGCGCATGCGGAGCGCTGTAATAGTTTCCGTTTCTGTAGCAATTACCGGGCTGGCGCGCGCTTTGCTGTGCGTGATCCCCATGAGCGAGCGCCTGGGCCGGTACCGCGAGATGCGGGATTTCTCCGTAACGCCGGAGCCCGCGGGCAGGCGACGCAAGCTCGCGGCCGGGCAAAAGCAGCTGCGCTATTACATCCAGCGCCACGCGGCGACGCGGCTGCACTACGACTTTCGCCTGGAGCTCGAGGGCGTGCTGAAGAGCTGGGCGGTGCCGAAGGGGCCGAGCTTCGATCCCGGCGACAAGCGCCTCGCGGTGCAGACCGAGGATCATCCGCTGGAATACGGCGAGTTCGAAGGCGTGATCCCCGAGAAGCAGTACGGCGCGGGCGAGGTGCTCCTGTGGGACCGCGGCGTGTGGACGCCCGAGGACCGCGATCCGCTCGCCGCGCTGCGCAAGGGCCGGCTGCATTTCCGCCTGGAAGGCGAAAAGCTCCGCGGCAGCTGGGTTCTGACTCGGATGAAAAATCAGGAATGGCTGCTCATAAAGCGCGGCGACGACGCCGCACGCGGCGGTTTCGACGTGGTGCGCGAGCGCCCGGAAAGCGTCAAGCGCGCGCCCCGGCGCGCGAAGCGCGCGCAGAAGGCGGAGCTGCCGCAGTTCATCGCGCCGCAGCTCGCCACCCTGGTCACCGAGCCGCCCAAGACCGGCAACTGGGTCTATGAGGTGAAGCACGACGGCTACCGGATGCTCGCGCGGTTTTCCGATGGGGTGCGTCTGTTCACCCGCAGCGGAAGGGAATGGACCGACAAGCTGCCGCATCTGGCCGCGGCCCTCGAGAAGCTGAAGCTGAAGGACACTTGGCTCGACGGCGAGATCGTGGTGCCCGGCCCCGATGGCCGCTCCAGCTTCCAGAGGCTGCAGAACGCCTTCGAGGCCGGCCGCGATGGCGGCGTCGTGTACTACGTGTTCGACGCGCCGTTCCTCGCCGGCCAGGACTTGCGGGCGCTGCCGCTGCTCGAGCGGCGCCGGCGGCTGGACAAGGCGCTCGAGTCCTCGGCGCGCGTGCGCCTGAGCGGCTACCTGGAAGGCGACGCCAAGCAGGTGCTGGAGGAAGCGTGCAAGCTGCAGCTCGAGGGCCTGATCGGCAAGGACGTGGAGTCCGTCTATGTATCGGGGCGCGCGAAAAGCTGGATCAAGCTGAAGTGCCGCCCGCGGCAGGATTTCGTGATCGGCGGATACACCGCGCCCGGAGGCTCGCGCACCGGGTTCGGCGCGCTGCTGGTCGGCTATTACGACGCCGAGGAGAAGCTGCGCTTCGCCGGCAAGGTCGGCACCGGCTTCGACGAGGACCGGCTGCAAAGCCTCACGCGCCGGCTCACGGCGCTCAAGCGCAGCGATGCGCCTTTCGTCGATCCGCCGAAGGAGCGCGGCGTGACCTGGGTGCGCCCTGCGCTGGTGGCCGAAGTTGCCTATACGGAAAAGACCCAGGAGGGCATCCTGCGCCAGGCCTCCTTCATGGGCTTGCGCGCGGACCTGCCGGCGAAGTCCGTCCACGAGGAGAAAGCGCAGCGGCCGCCTTCGCCGAACGAGGTGCTGGGCGTCAGGATTTCGCACCCGGAGCGGATCATCTGGCCGAAGCTCGGCATCTCGAAAATCGAGCTGGCGCGCTACATCGAGGCGGTAGGCGAGCGGCTGCTGCCGCACGTGAAGGACCGGCCGCTGTCGCTGGTCCGCTGTCCCGACGGCGCCGAGGGCGAGTGCTTCTACCAGCGCCACCTCATGATGGGTGCGAGCCCGGGTAACCTGCGGACGGTGCGGCGCGAGCGCTCGAGCAAGGGCGCCTACATCTACGCCGCCGGGCTGGACGCGGTGGTGAGCGCGGTGCAAAACGGCGCCATCGAGCTCCACACCTGGGGCGCCACCGTGCCCGACATCCAGCATCCCGACCGCATCACGATGGACCTCGATCCGGACGAGAAGCTGCCGTGGAGGACCTTGGTGGAAGGCACGCTGCTGACGAAGCAGCTGCTTGACGGTTTGAACCTCGTTTCATTCCTGAAGACGACGGGCGGAAAAGGTCTGCACGTGGTCGCGCCGCTCGAGCCGAAGCTCGGCTGGGACGAGCTGAAGGAATTCACCCGGCGCATTGCCGAGATGCTCGCCAGGGCCCGCCCGGATCTTTTCACCGCGAAGATTTCCAAGCAGCGCCGCCCGGGCAAGATCTTCGTCGACTACCTGCGCAACTCGGAGACCGCGAGCGCGGTCGCCGCCTTCTCGCCGCGCGCGCGGCCCGGCGCCGGCGTATCGGTGCCGCTCGCCTGGGACGAGCTCGACGCGAAGAGCGACCTGCGCGCGCGCTTCAACGTGCGCAACGTGGGCGAGCGCCTGAAAGAGGATCCCTGGGCGGACTACTGGAGGGTGCGCCAGTCCATCACGCCGAAGATGATGAAGGCGCTTTCTTGATCACGGTCACCTGGCCGTCGGGCTCCATGTAGGCTTTGGCCACCTGGCCGGGCTCGGTGACGCCGTGCTCGCGCAGTTTGGTATCGAGGTCGGCCTGCGACATGAATTCGATGCGCAGGTTGCGGTGCAGCACGCGCCCGTTGTCGATGATCAGCAACGGCGGCGGCTCGAGGATTCTCTGCAGCCCCGGCACGGCGAACACCAGCCAGTCGATCAGCACGTTCCAGGCAATGAGCGTGGCGACCAGGATGAAGCCGTCGGTGATCGATTTGTAGTCGCCCGACATGCCGTTCTGCGCGGCGTCGGCGACGATGACCAGGATCAGGACGTCGGCCATGCCGACCGCCCCCATGCGGCGCTTGATCACGACGCGGAACAGCAGGAACAGGAACAGGTACATGGCGCTGCCGCGGACGATCAGCTCCCAAGGCGACACGCTGAGGCCGAAGAGCTCGCTCCAGTCCATGCTTTTTTTGGATTGCGAGCGGCGTGCCTGTCGCCGGGACAAGACATTCCGTCCGCGCAGGCGCCGCGGACGCACTGTCATGCAACAGGTCCGAACGGCGCCTTTACGCTTGCCGCTCATGAACTTACGGTAGGGGCGTGGCTGCAGCTGGAAATTATTACCGCTCTTGGTACGCAGTTTGCGTGCTGGAGTAATTACAACCTACCGGTTAATTCGATGCCCCATCTCCTCCTCGTAGACGACGACCCCGAAGCTGTCGAATGGCTCTCCGAGCTCGCCAAGGCCGAAGGCTTCTCGGTGGCCGCCGCGGACAGCCTGCGCTCGGCGCGCATCCACATGTCGCGGCTGCAGCCCGACATCATGCTGACGGATTTGCAGCTGCCCGACGGGCGCGGCATCGAGCTGGTGGCCGACCTGGAGACGCGCGCCGCCACCGAGGTGGTGATGATCACCGGGCACGCGAGCGTCGAGAGCGCGGTCGAGGCGCTGCGCCTGGGCGCGACCGATTACCTGGTGAAGCCGGTCGACGTCGAGCGCCTGAAGGCGATCCTGCGGCGGGTGCCGAAGACCGGCGAGCTGCGCGCCGAGATCGGCGAGCTGCGCGACGAGCTGCGCAAGCTCGGCCGCTTCGGCCACATCCTGGGCTCCTCTACGCCGATGCAGAAGCTCTACGACCAGCTCGGCCGCGTGGCGCCAACCTCCGCCACCGTGCTGCTGATCGGCGAAAGCGGCACCGGGAAGGAGCTCGCCGCGCAGACCACGCATGATCTGAGCCGCAGGAAAAGAGCGCCTTTCCTGCCGCTCAACTGCGGCGCGGTGTCGCCGCAGCTGATCGAGAGCGAGCTGTTCGGCCACGAGAAGGGCAGCTTCACCGGCGCAGACCGCCAGCACAAGGGCTACTTCGAGCGGGCCCACGGCGGCACCCTCTTCCTCGACGAGATCACCGAGATGCCGCAGGAGCTGCAGGTGAAGCTGCTGCGCGTGCTGGAGACCGGCAGCTTCATGCGGGTGGGCACCACCACGCCGATCACCGCCGACGTGCGCCTCATCTGCGCCACCAACCGCGTGCCGGAGCAGGCGGTCGCCGACGGCAAGCTGCGCGAGGACCTCTACCACCGCCTGAACGTGTTTCCCATCCATATGCCGCGGCTGCGCGAGCGCGGCAACGACATCGAGCTGCTGGCGCAGCACTTTCTCGAGATGCTGAACAAGCAGGAATCCGCGGCCAAGGCGTTCGCGCCGGCGACGCTGGCGGCGCTCTACGCGCACGGCTGGCCCGGCAACGTGCGCGAGCTGAAGAACTACGTGCAGCGCGCCTTCATCCTCGCCGACGACGTGATCGAGGCCGACCTCGCGCCGGCCACGGTGGCCTCTCCGGAGTCGGCCTCGCTCCTGAGCGTGCGCGTGGGCAGCACGCTGGAGGAGGTGAGCCGGCGCCTGATCGAGGCGACGCTGGCCGAGTGCGGGTCCAAGAGGAAGGCCGCCGACATGCTCGGCATCAGCCTCAAGACGCTCTACAACCGCCTCGCCGCCTACAAGGCAAACGAGCCGACCGAAGACGACGACGGCCCGTCGAAGCCGGCGCCGCAGGAACGCCGCCACGCGGCATGAAGTTTGCTTTTTGAAGCCTGCTTGATTCCCCCTGGAGAAACGATGGCCACGACGACGAGTACCGGAACCCAGAAGCAGCAGCTCGACAAATTGAGCGAAAGCGCGCATTCCGCAGTAGACCGCGCCGCGCAGGTCGCCGAGCGCGTCGGCGAGCGAGGCGAGGAGCTGCTCGCCCTGAAGGACGACTATCTAGAGCAGGCGCGCGAGTACGTGAAGGAGAATCCGATCATGGCGCTCGGCATTGCGCTCGCCGCCGGGTACCTCTTCGGCAAGATCACGAGCTGGCGCTGAGCGCCGTGGCGGCAGTTCCGCAGAAGCCGCCCGGCCTGGGCGGGCTA
>Ga0299907_10001293_pt1 | contig 14147 bp, 11 predicted proteins | sample RVTome_16_FD_198680 | JGI IMG/M metagenome (GOLD analysis project Ga0299907, IMG submission 198680) | Soil microbial communities from uranium-contaminated site in the Upper Colorado River Basin, Wyoming, United States - RVT152D67 (version 2) ... | reverse complement strand
GCACCCCGTCGAAGCCGTCCAGATGATGCAGCGGATCATCACGGCTGCCGAGACGGAGCGGGATCGAGCGGCCTGGCGCCGGCGCCGCGGGACCGAGTTCACCGAGGACTTCGCCCAGGCGATCTGCGACGCGGCGACGCTCGTCGCGGCCGAGGTCGGGGCCAAATACATCGTGGCGTTCACCCAGTCGGGCTCGACGGCCGGGTTGCTGGCCAAGTACCGGCCCCACGTCCCGTTGCTGGCCTTCACGCCGCACTCTCGCGTGCGCGCCCGGCTGGCGCTTCACTGGGGGGTCACCCCGCTGGTGATGGAGATCGCGAACTCGATCGACCGCCTGATCGCCAACCTCGAAAAGCGTCTGATGGAAGAGGGTCTGGCCCGAACGGGCGAGATCATCGTGATCATCTGCGGGGCGCCGCTCGACATCAGGGGAAGGACCAACCTGATGAAGATCCATCGGGTCGGGGATGTAACCCGTCTCGACGAAGTCATGTCCGGAGGAACTGCCTCACGCTCGAATTGACGCCCTTCTGCAGGCCGGATAGGTTCCCCGCATGCCGGATCAGACCGCCACTTCCGCACCGCCGCCCGAGGCTCCTGCCGCCGGGCTCGAAGGCGTCGTCGTCGCCGAATCGGACATCTCGTACGTCGATGGCCAGGCGGGGAAGCTCGTCTACCGCGGGTACGTGATCGAGGATCTGGCGGAGCACTCGACGTTCGAGGAGACGACTGCGCTGCTCCTGGATGGTGAGCTTCCGTCGCGCTCCGCGCTGGACGATCTCACCGCGAGCCTCGAGGCCGAGCGCGAGCTCGACGATCGGGTGATGGATCTGCTGCGGAAGCTCCCCTCCGACGCTGAGCCGATGGCGGTGCTCAGGACGATCGTGTCGGCCGCCGGAACGGTCGATCCGGACACGCTGGACGGCTCTCCCGAACCGACGCGCCGGAAGGCGATCCGGCTGATCGCCGCCTTTCCGACCATCGTGGCCGCCTTCGACCGGCTGCGGAACGGGAAGGAGCCGGTCGCCCCGCGAGGTGACCTGGGCCACTCGGCCAACTTCCTCTACATGCTGTCGGGCCGGGAGCCGGATCCCGAGGATGCCCGCGTCATGGACGTCTGCCTGATCCTCCACGCCGAGCATGGCATGAACGCGTCCACCTTTTCGGCGCGCGTCACGGCGGCCACCCTGTCGGACATCCACTCGGCGATCACCAGCGCGATCGGGACCTTGAAGGGACCCCTCCACGGCGGCGCCAACCAGGAGGTCATGAAGATGCTCCTGGAGATCCAGGAACGGGGCGTCCAGCCGGCCGAGTACGTGCGCGAGAAGCTCGGCCGAAAGGAAAAGGTGATGGGGTTCGGCCACCGCGTGTACAAGACCATGGACCCGCGGGCACCCATCCTGCGCCGGTTCTCCCGCGACCTCACCGAGCGGGCCGGGCAGCCAGAACTGTACGCGATGAGCGAGGAGATCCTCGAGACGATGGCCTCCGAGAAGGGAATCGATCCGAACGTCGACTTCTTCTCGGCGTCCACGTACTACGCCCTCGGCATCACGCCCGACCTCTTCACGCCGATCTTCGCGATCGCGCGGATCAGCGGCTGGTGCACCCACGTCGAGGCCCAGTACGCGCACAACCGGTTGATCCGGCCGCGGGCGAAGTATGTGGGGAAGAAGGGGCTCAGCTACATCACGCTCGACCAGCGCTGAGCGCCTCCCCGCCTTCCTGCCACAAAACTTGCTCAAGGAAAGGAGCGACCGTTCGATGGGATACGAGCGTCTGACGGCTCCCGCCGCCGGGGAGGTGATCGAGTACAGCCGGGCCTTCGAGGTGCGCTGCCCGGAGCGGCCCGTGATCCCCTTCATCGAGGGCGACGGGATCGGGCCCGACATCTGGGCGGCCTCGCGTCGGGTATTCGACGCTGCCGTCGAGAAGGCCTACGGGAGCCGGCGCCGGGTGGAGTGGTTCGAGATCTACGCCGGGGAGAAGGCGGTCTCGATGTACGGCGAGGGATCCTGGCTCCCGGCGGACACGCTGCGGGCGATCCGGGACTACCGGGTGGCGATCAAGGGGCCGTTGACGACCCCGGTGGGCGGCGGCATCCGCTCACTCAATGTGACGTTGCGTCAGGAGCTCGACCTCTATTGCTGCGTCCGGCCGTGTCGCTACTACACGGGCACCCCTTCCCCGATGAAGGCGCCGGAGAAACTGGACGTGGTGATCTTCCGCGAGAACACCGAGGACGTCTACGCCGGAATCGAGTGGAAGGCCGGATCGTCCGAGGTCGAGCGGGTGATCGGGTTCCTGAACGGCGAAATGGGGACGAAGATCCCCGCCGACTCGGGGATCGGCATCAAGCCGATCAGCGCGAGAAACACGAGGCGTCTAGTCGCCGCCGCGATCCGCTACGCGCTGGATAAGGGCCGGCGCTCGGTGACGCTCGTCCACAAGGGGAACATCATGAAGTTCACCGAGGGGGCGTTCCGCGAATGGGGGTACGAGGAGGCGGCCGAGAACTTCGGCGACCGCACGCTGTCGGAGTCGGAGCTGTGGAAGGACGGGGCGGCCGATCCCGCCGGCCGGGTCGTGATCAAGGACCGGATCGCGGACGCCATGTTCCAGCAGCTCCTCCTGAGGCCCGACGAGTACGATGTGCTCGCGCTGCCCAATCTGAACGGGGACTACCTGTCCGACGCAGCGGCGGCCCAGGTGGGCGGGCTCGGGATGGCGCCCGGCGCCAACATCGGTGACCGTGAGGCGGTCTTCGAGGCGACCCACGGCACGGCCCCCAAGTACGCAGGGCAGGACAAGGTGAACCCGGGGAGCCTCATCCTCTCGGGCGCCCTCATGTTCGACTATCTGGGGTGGACGGAGGCGTGCGAGCGGATCGAGCAGGGGCTCGAGGCGTCGATCCGGGACAAGGTCGTGACGTACGACCTGGCGCGGCAGATGGAGGGAGCGACGGAGGTGAGATGTTCGGAGTTCGCGGAAGCGGTCGTCGAGCGGATGTGAGGCGGTCGTTGAGACCATTTTGAACGACCGCACAGCCGCCCGAAGGTTTGCAGCTCTCATACGGCCATGCAGTTCGTCGACGAAGCGCGCATCTCGGTGAAAGCGGGCGCGGGGGGGAGCGGCTCCGTGTCGTTCCGGCGCGAGAAGTACGTCCCCCGCGGTGGGCCGGACGGCGGCGACGGGGGACGGGGGGGCGACGTCATCGTCGAGGTCGACCCCAATCTGACGACCCTCTACGACTACCGTTATCGCAACCGATACCAGGCCGGCCGGGGCGGCCACGGCTCTGGGAACAACCGGACGGGTGCTGAGGGAATCGACGTCCGGCTCAGGGTTCCGGCCGGGACCATCGTGCGCGATGCCGAAACGGGAGAGACGCTCGCCGATCTCGATGCGCCGGGCCGCGACGTCGTCGTCGCGCGCGGCGGGCGCGGCGGGCGCGGCAACGCCGCGTTCGCCGGACCGACCCGCCAGACGCCCAGGCACGCCCAGCCGGGCGAGGCCGGCGAGGAGCGGGAGGTCGTCCTCGAGCTCAAGCTTATCGCCGACGTCGGGCTGGTGGGGAGCCCGAACGCCGGAAAGTCGACGCTCCTGTCCCGGATCAGCGCGGCCCGGCCCAAGATCGCGGATTATCCGTTCACCACGCTGACCCCCAACCTGGGTGTGGTGGCTCCGGGCGAGGGGCGGTCGTTCGTCGTGGCCGACATCCCGGGGTTGATCGAGGGCGCCGCGGGAGGGAAGGGGCTCGGCCATCGCTTTCTGCGCCACCTCGAGCGGACCCGCGTCCTGTGCTTCCTGATCGACGTCACGACGCCGGACTCGGGCTCCGAGTACGAGACCCTGAAGCGGGAGCTCGCCGGATGGTCGCCCAGGCTCCTCGAGCCGCCGCGCGTGGTCGTGTGGTCGAAACGAGACCTGGGCGTGCCGCCGGCCGAGGTCTCGTTCGCGGACGCCGAGGCGACCGTAGAGGTCTCAGCGGCGACCGGACACGGGCTCGAGGAGCTGGTGATCGTCCTCGAGCGGCTGGTCCGGCAGTCCATCCAGGGCGGCTCGGAAGAGGGAACGGAGGGAGGTGGACCGGACGTCGGCTGGACACCCTGACCGCGGCGGCTCCTCGCGATCGATGCGGCGCGGAATGCCCGAATATCCTCCCCTCCTCGAAGCGATTCCCGATCCGCCCCCCGACCTTCATGTGCTGGGCGACACGGGACTTCTCTCCCGTATGGCGGTCGCGGTCGTCGGCTCCCGAAAGGCGAGCGACCTGGGCCGGACCATGGCCGAGCGGCTGGGGGCCCGGCTCGCCGAGCGGGGCGTCGTGGTCGTGAGCGGTCTCGCGATCGGCATCGATGCGGCCGCCCATCACGGCGCCCTCGCCGTCGGCGGAGGCACCGTCGCGGTTCTGGGCGGGGGCCTGGACGTCGCCGCGCCGCCCGCCAACCGGCGGCTGGCCGAGCGGATCGGGCGCGAGGGGTGCCTGGTCACGGAGTTTCCTTCCGGAACGCCTCCGCTACCGCACCATTTCCCACGCCGGAACCGGATCATCGCCGGGCTGGCGAGGATCGTGGTGGTGGTCGAGGCGGCCGAGAGATCGGGCGCGCTCACGACCGCGCGCCACGCGCTCGCCGCCGGACGCGAGGTCATGGCGGTGCCGGGCCATCCGCTGATGCCGAACGCGGTCGGCGTGAACGGGCTTCTGGTTGACGGCGCCCGACCAGTCCGGTCGCCGGACGACGTGCTGGACGAGCTGGGCGAATTGCCCGGCCTTGTCCAGGACCGCCCGGCCCCCGAGGTCGGCGCGGCGATCGCCGAGGGGCCGTCCCGACTGCGTTTGATGAGTGCCCTCACCGACGCCCCGGCCCCCGCCGAGCGGCTGGCGAAGGAGACACGGTTGACCCTCGCCGAGACGCTGGCCGTCCTGACCGAGCTCGAGCTCCTGGGGCTCGCCCGCTCGCATACGGGGCATCGCTACAGCCTGCCGCTCGTGAGACCGGCGTGATGCCCGGCCTCCACGTCTACGTGCACGTCCCCTTCTGCCGGTACCGGTGCCCGTACTGCGCCTTCTACAACGTTCGCCCGACCGAGGACCGGGAGTCCGCGTTCCTGGACGGCGCGGCACGCGAGATCGAAGCGTGGCGAGCGCGGGGCGCGTTCGACGCGGCCCAGCTGGAAACCCTGTACTGGGGTGGCGGGACACCGTCGCGGCTCTCGCCGTCCGGCACGCGCCGGTTGGTCGAGCTGTCCCTCGGGGTCGCGCCCGCGGCCGACGATCTCGAATGGACGGTCGAGGTGAACCCGGCCGACGTCGACGGGGATCGCTACACCGCCTACCGGGGGCTCGGGGTCACCCGGCTCTCGGTGGGGGTCCAGTCGTTCGACGCCGGGCGCCTCCGGTTCCTGGGCCGGGACCACGGCGGCGAGCGCGCCCGCGAGGCGGTCCTCGGCGCGGCCGCGGCCGGGTTTCCGGAGATCTCGCTGGACCTGATCTTCAACCTGGCGGTCGAGGGAAGCGAGGCGGCGTGGCGCGAGGATCTGGAGGCCGCGCTCGACCTGCCGATCACCCATCTCTCTCTCTACGGTCTCACGATCGAACCGGGGACTCCGTTCAGGCGCCGGACGGATGCCGGCGAGCGCCTCACCCAGGCCGACGACGGGTACGGCGTTGAGTACCTGCGGGCCTGCCGGGCGGCCCGCCGGCGTGGCTTCGAGCACTACGAGGTGTCGAGCTTCGCCCGTCCGGGGCACCGGTCGCGGCACAACCAGTCGTATTGGACCGGGGAGCCCTATCTGGGGCTGGGGCCGGCCGCCCACTCGTTCGACGGCCGCCGCCGGTGGGCCAACGTGGCCTCGCTGGAAGGATGGTCCCGGACCCTCGCCGAGGGCGGCGATCCGCGCGAATTCGTGGAGGCGCTGGCGCCGGCCGAGCGCGAGCTGGAGGCTCTCTACCTCGGGCTCCGCACGGCGCGGGGGGTCGAGGCGGACCATCCGCTTCTCATGCGGCCCGAGGCGCGGCAGGTGGTCGAGGGGCTCGTGAGGCGGGGGCGTCTTCGTCTCGAAGGGGGCCGCGTCAGGTGCACGGAGCGGGGGTTTCTGGTCCTCGACGCGATCCTGGCCTCCCTGAGCGGTCGCTGACCGGGCCATGGCGCCGGCCACGTCGACGGCGAGCGGGCCCTAGGCTTGCGGGGCTCCGTGGCGGTCGCCGGTTTGATGGGGTTCGGGGGGAGGAATAGTTTCAGACCGTGGTGAGCATGGACGAGCACGAACTGACACCCCGTGAGGCGCGCATCCTGGGCGCGGTCATCCGGAACTTCGTCGAGACGGCGGAGCCCACGGCGTCCCGGACCGTGGCGCGCAAGAACGAGCTCGGGCTGAGCCCGGCGACGATCCGCAACACGATGAGCGATCTCACCCAGCGCGGCTACCTGACCCAGCCGCACCCGAGCGCGGGCCGGGTCCCGACCGACAAGGGCTACCGCTACTACGTCCGGAGCCTCATGCGGATCGAGAGGGTGACCCCAGAGGACGTGCGCCAGCTCGAGGCAGGGGTCGGGTCCGCGGGGACGGGCGACGAGGTCCTGAAGCGGGCGATCCAGGCGCTCAGCGTGGTCACGAGCGAGCTCGGCATCGGCCTCGGCCCCAGCCCCACGGACGGCCGCCTCGAGCGGATCGAGCTGGTCGGCCTCTCGAGCGAGCGGATCCTCATCGTGATCGCGATCGCCTCGGGACCCGTGCGGACGATCTTTGTCGAGACCCGGGTCGAGGTCGCGGAGTCGGAGCTGGGCGCGGTCGCGTCCTTTTTGAACGAACGGCTGGCCGGGCTCTCGCTGCGCGAGGTCCGCGAGACCTACCGTGACCGGCTGGGCGGGCTGCCGTCAGAGCACGCGGAGCTCCTCAACATCTTTCTGGAACAGGCCGACCACGCGTTCGCGCCCGCGCCGGCCGGCGACGAGGTCATCCTGGGGCCCGCCTCCAGCCTCGCCTCCCAGCCCGAGTTCGCCAGCCGCGAGAACCTGCGCAACCTGATCGAGCTCACCGAGCGTCGCGACATCCTTGCAGAGGCGCTGCGCCTGCGCCGCGCGAGGGGGATCGTCATCTCGATCGGCGACGAGCACAGCCTGCCGACGCTGCTGGATTTCAGCCTGGTCACGACGCAGTACGAGGTCAGCGGCGTGCGCGGCACGATCGGCGTGATCGGACCGACGCGGATGCCGTACGAGCGGGTCGTCTCGGTCGTGCAGTACACGGCCCGGCTCCTGTCGTCGGTTCCTCAGGCGGGCGCCTGACGGCGCCCTGGGGAGCGATGACCAAGCGCGACTATTACGAAGTGCTGGAAGTGGCCCGCGAGGCGGACGGGGAGACCATCAAGCGCGCCTATCGGCGGCTCGCGATGAGATTCCATCCCGACAGGAATCCCGACGACCCCGAAGCCGGCGAGCGGTTCAAGGAGGCGTGCGAGGCGTACGAGGTGCTGCGAGACCCGGAGCGCCGGGCGCGCTACGACCGGTTCGGCCACGCCGGCGTACGCTCCGGCGCCGGCGCCGGAGCGTTCGACTTCGACCTGGCAGATGCGCTCAGGGCCTTCATGCGTGACTTCGGCGGCTTCGAGGATTTCTTCGGCCGTGGCCGCGGGGCCCGGCCGAGGGGGCCGCTGCGTGGCACCGACGCCCAGATGCAGATGCGGGTCACGCTGGAAGAGGTCGCCACCGGGGTCGAGAAGACGATCCGCGCGCGTCTCCTTCAGCGCTGCGGCCGCTGCAACGCCACCGGAAGCCTGGGCGGTTCGCCGATCACCTGTCCGCAGTGTGGGGGGCGAGGCGAGGTCCAGCGCTCGCAGCGGTCCATCTTCGGCCAGTTCGTCAGCATCCAGCCGTGTCCGGCGTGCCACGGAGAGGGCACGGTCGTCTCCGATCCGTGCCCGGAGTGCGCCGGCGATGGGCGCACGCGCTCGGATCGGCGCATCAAGGTGCGAATCCCGGCCGGCGTCGAGACCGGCAACTTCCTCACCCTCCGCGGCGAGGGGAACGCGGGGCCCCGGGGTGGCCCGGCCGGCGACCTGCTGGTCGTCATCGAGGTGAAGCCCCACGAGCGGTTCGTCCGCCAGGGAGACGACGTCGTGCTCGAGCTGTCGGTCTCGTTCCCCCAGGCCGCCCTGGGTGCCGAGATCGAGGTCCCCACCCTGCACGGTCCGGCTACGCTCGAGGTGCCGGCCGGCACCCAGAACGGGGCGGTCCTTAAGCTGGCCGGGATGGGCCTCCCGCAGCTCGAATCGGATCGGCGCGGCGACCAGCTCGTCCGGGTCCGGGTGTGGGTGCCGAAGCGGCTGACCGCCGAGGAGCGGGACCGGCTGGAGGAGCTCCGCGCGTCGGAAAACCTGGCTCCGCCGGGAGAGGAAGGCGGTTTCTGGCGAAAGATGAAGGAGGCGTTCACCGCGTGACCCACGTCGAGCTCGCGGTCGCCGCCCCGGCCGAGGCCGAGGACATGGTGGCCGCGGTGCTCGCCGCGTGCGGCACGACGGGCGCGTGGATCCCGGCGCCGGGCGACGTCCGGGCCTATTTCCGGATGCCGAGCCCCGACCTGGAGCGCCGCTTCGCGTCCTGCTGGTGCAGGCTGACGGGGGAGGAACCCCCGTTCACGCTCCGCGTGCGCCCGGTCCCGGACGAAGACTGGCTGGCCGGCTACTGGGCCGCGGCCCGACCGATCCGGATCGGAGACCGTCTCTGGATCGTCCCGCCGGACTTCGAGCCGGACACCGCCGGTCCGGAAGCGGTGGTCCGGATCGAGCCCGGGCTCGGCTTCGGGACGGGCGAGCATCCCACGACCCGCACTCTCCTCCGCTGGATCCACGACGCCGGCCCCTTCAGCCGTGCGCTCGACGTTGGTACCGGGAGCGGCGTCCTGGCGCTGGCGGCTCTGGCCGGAGGCGCGAAAGCGGCGATCGGACTCGATCCGGACGGTCTGGCGCTCGAGAACGCAGCCCGGAACCGCCGACTCAACCGGGCCTGGGGGCTGGCACTCGTCCGGGGGTCGATGGACACGGTGGCCCCCGGCGCCCGCTTCGACCTCGTGCTCGCGAACCTGGACGGCCCGACTCTCGACCGACTTTTCCCGGCCCTCGCCGGGAGGGTGGCGCCGGGAGGACGGCTCGGGGTGGCGGGCGCCCTCGGGTCCGAACGGTCGACGCTCCTCGCGCGGTCAAAGGCGGTCGGTCTCGTGCTTCTCGACGAGCGGCTCGATCCCGACCCCGCTCCGGGCGGCGGCTGGTGGAGCGGCTGGCTCGGGCGGGCGTGAGGCCCTTTCCAGGGCCCCCGCTCTGTCTCGAGCCCGACCGGATGGAGGCGGTCGACCGAGCGGCGGTCGAGGCCGGGCTTCCCGGCGCGGCGCTCATGGAGAGCGCCGGCCGCGAGACCGCCCGCGAGATCCGGCGCGGATGGCCCCGGCCGGGACGCGTCGTGGTCCTCGTGGGAGGCGGAAAGAACGGCGGGGACGGCCTGGTCGTGGCGCGCCACCTCCGTGAAGCCGGCTGGGAGGTCGAGTTGCGTCTACTCGCCGATCCGGCCCGGCTGCCGGGAGATGCCGGGCTCCAGTGGCGGCTGGTCGAGCCGATGGGGCTACCGGTCCGCCGCGTGTCGAAGCCCGGCGATCCCCTCGAGGTCGAAGGCGCCACCGTCGTCGTGGACGCGCTTCTCGGGACGGGCCTGAAGGGCGAGGTGCGGGAGCCGGTCCGGTCGGCGATCCAGGCCCTCGTCCGGGCCGCCCTCCCGGTGGTTGCCGTCGACACGCCCTCGGGACTCGACGGCCGGACCGGCCGCGTCCACGGGACCGCCGCGCGGGCCGTCGTGACGGTGACGTTCGGGTTCCCGAAGCCGGGGCTCTTCCTCGCCGATGGTCCGGCCCATGTCGGACGGCTGGTCGCCGCGCCGCTCGCCTATCCGGCCGGGGCGCTGGCGGCGGCGGGTCCATTTCCCCTCGCGTGGACCACGCTCGAGACCGCCGCCCGCGCGCTCCCGCCGCGGCGGCACGATGCCCACAAGGGAAGCGCGGGCCGGCTCCTCGTCGTGGCCGGATCGGAGCGCTACCGGGGGGCCGCGGCGCTGGTTGTCGGAGCGGCGCTGCGTTCGGGGGTCGGGATGTGCGTCGCGGCCACGCCCGAGCCGGTGGCGGGGCTCCTGCTGGCCCGGCATCCCGAAGCGATCGTGGCGTCCCTGCCCGTGAGCCGCTCGGGCGCGCTCGCAACGCGGGCGGTCGACGTCCTCGCGCGGGCCATCGCGGAGGCGGATGCGGTGGCGATCGGCCCCGGACTCGGAACGGGGGATCGTGTCCGCGACTTGGTCGAGGCCGCGCTCGCGGCCGCCGTTCCGACGGTCGTGGACGCCGACGCGCTGAACGTGCTCGCGGAGGATCCGGCACCGGTGAGGCGTGTGACGCCTACGCTGCTCACCCCGCACCCGGGGGAGCTGGGACGGTGGAACGGCCAGCCGGCGGACCGGGTGAACGCGGAACGCGTCCGAGCCGCGCGCGAGGCCGCGCGCGCCCACGGATGCACGGTCCTCCTCAAGGGATCCCCGACCGTCGTTGCCGGGGCGGATGGCGAAACCCGGCTCAACCTGACCGGGAATCCGGGTCTGGCGACGGGCGGAAGCGGGGACGTCCTGACCGGCGTCCTGGGCTCGCTCCTCGCGCAGGGCGTGGATCCGGTCACCGCAGCCAGGGCGGGGCCCTTTCTCCATGGCCTGGCGGCCGACTGGGCCGCCCGCGACCTGGGCGAGCGCGGTCTCGTCCCCGGCGACCTCCTCCGCTACGTGCCGCTGGTGGTCCGCGAGATCGCGGCCGGCCGCGGCGTGGACCTCCTGGAGCGGATCGACCACCGCTACGGCGACCTGCTTGCCGCGACCGGCGGCGGCGCGTGAGGCGCGGCGCCCCCAAGGCCCGGATGCCGGCCTGGATCGCGACGGCGGTCCTCGTCGGCTGCGCGCCAGCCAGGGCCGGCGGCGGCGCCCCGGCCGGCGAGACCCCCGCCGAGCGGTCCGTCGGCCGGTTCGATCCCGAGGCCTGGATCACGCTCCGGGACTTCCGGTTCGTCGACGCGGTGGCGGTCAGCCAGACGACCGCACATCTCGGGACGACCGGCGGGGTCGAGCGATACGACACGCTCCGCGACCGGTGGCTCTCGCCCGTCACCGCCGCCGACGGCCTGCCCGACGACCAGGTGACCGCGCTCGCCGTCGATCCGGTCGGCGACGACGTCTGGATCGGCACCCGCCGCGGCCTCGCCCATCTCGTCTTCGACGGGACCGTCGAGACGGCGTGGGGTCCGCCCCCGACGATCGTCCAGGATCTGCGGATCGACCCGGCCGACGGCTCCGTCTACGCGTTCGTCGCGGGCGGCTGGTGGCGGGGGAGCGGCGGCTCGCCCGTCTTCGACCGCTCCGAGCCGCCACCCGCCGGCGCCCGGGGCTCGGTTGACGTCGAGGACGTCGATCCGACGACCCTCCCCTGGACCGATCCGCTCTACGTCCGGAGCCCGGTCGATCCCGGGCAGGTCTTCCGCCTCACCCGCCTGACCCGTGACCTGCGCGGCGACTTCTACGTCGGCACCTGGGGCGACAACGGCCGCCGATGGGGCGCGGCCATGGCCGACTGGGAGGCCCTCCATTTCGGGCTCGGTGGTCCCCCCGGCGGACCGATGGCGAGCACCACCGACGGGTCCTGGTTCGCCGCCGGCCCGGGCGCGGCCGCCCCGACGGCCCTCGCCTTCGCCGACACCGCGGGCCGCTGGTCGTACCAGGTGCCGGGCCGGACCCCGGGGCTTCCAACCGCCCAGGCGCGCGCCCTTCTCGCCGCCGGAGACACCCTCTGGATGGGATCCGAGCACGGGCTCTCGCGGCGGGTCGGCGACGCCTGGACCACCTGGGGGTGGGACGCCGAGCCGCCGATCGGCGCGGTGACCGCGCTCGCGATCGACGGCGACCGGCTCTGGGTCGGCACCGACCAGGGGCTTCTGGCGTTCGACCCGGCCACCGGCCGCGGGGTGGCGGTCCACCTGCGGGGGCGCGGGATCACCGCGCTCCTGGCCATCCCGGGCACCGTGTACGCCGGAAGCCCCGAGGGGCTGTGGGTGGGGGTCCGCGGCGCCCAGGCCGACTCGTTCGGCCGGCTGGCGACCCTGGGGAGCGACGTCAGGGCGCTGGCCCGGATGGGCGACCTCCTCGCTGTTGGAACCGGGACCGGGCTCGAGATCCGTCCGCTGGAGGGTGGCGAGCCCAGGCAGATCCTGGCGGGTGGGCAGCTCGCCGATCCTCCGCTCAGCCTGGCCGCCGATGAAGAGGGTTTCTGGATCGGCACGCGGACCGGGCTCGTCCGATACCGGCCCGCCACCGAGGAGTGGCAGCGGTTCGGTCCGGAGGACGGCCTGGCCGGGGCCCCGGTCCTCTATCTGCTGGCCGATGAGGGCGCGGTGTGGGCATCCTCCCGCCACGGGGTGACCCGTTTCGACTGGCGGGGCGCCGGTCGTTGAACGTCCCGCGGGAAGCCGGGGAGTTCGAGCGGATCGATCGGCTGGTCCGGGCGCTGGGGGATGGCGCCGTCGGGGCGATCGGGGACGACGCGGCCGTGCTCCCCGCGGACGGCCATCCCTGGGCCTGGACGGTGGACACCCTGGTCGAAGGCGTCCACTTCCGATTCGACTGGCTGGACCCCGGCGACGTCGGCCACCGGGCCCTGGCCGCGGCGGTGAGCGACCTGGCGGCGACGGCCGCCCGGCCCGTCGGCGCGCTCGTGGCGGCGGCGGTCTCGAGGGAGGCCGCGGACGTCCTCGAGGCCGTGTACGGGGGTTTCCGGACGCTGGCCGGCCGGGTCGGCTGCCCGGTCGTGGGCGGCGACCTGACGCGCTCGGAAGGGCCGCTCCACCTCACCCTCACCGCGCTCGGGCGCTGCCCGGGCGATCCGCTCCGGCGGTCCGGCGCTCGTCCCGGAGACGAGGTGTGGGTCACGGGCGAGCTGGGGGGACCGGCGGCCGCGCTCGGCTGGCTCGCCCGGGAACCGGCCCCCGGCTTCCGCGACCACCCGGTCTTTTTGCGCCTGGCGCGACCCGAGCCCCGAGTATCCGAGGCCCTCTGGCTGCGCGAGCGGGCGGCGGCTCTCACGGCCGGCATCGACCTCTCGGACGGCCTGTCGGGGGACGCCGGCCACATCGCCCGGGCGAGCGGCGTCGCCCTCCGGCTTGAGGCCGAAGAGATCCCGATCCATCCCGGAGCCCGGGAGCTGGCCGCGCGCCTCCACGAGGACGTCCGCGCGTGGGCGATCCACGGCGGCGAGGAGTTCGAGCTTCTCCTCTGCGCCACCCCCGGGGCGATCCAGCCGCACGCCGCTGCGTTCGTCGAGCGGTTCGGACTTCCGCTGACCCGGATCGGGCGGGTCGAGAGAGGCGACGGCGTCTGGATGCGCGACGAGACGGGGGCGGAGGCACGGCTCCCCGCGCTATCGTACGATCACTTCCGCGTCGGCTGATGAGCCGGGGCGTTGCGCTCACCCCCTGGCCGGCGTAGGATTCAACTCCCCATCCGAGTGCAACGGCTCCATCACGCCAGAGATCGGAACGATGACCCGAATCGCACGCCTTTCGGCCCGCGAGATCCTCGACTCGCGCGGCCGGCCGACGGTGGAGGTCGACTGCGTGGCGGAGAGCGGCGCCCGCGGCCGGGCGGCCGTCCCGTCCGGCGCGTCGACGGGGGAGCACGAAGCGCTCGAGCTCAGGGACGGAGACGAGCGCTACATGGGCGCCGGCGCCTTGAAGGCGGTCGCCCACGTCCACGAGGTGATCGCGCCGGCCCTGCGCGGGATGAAGGTGACCGACCAGGCCGACATCGACGCCCGTCTCCGCGAGCTCGACGGCACACCCGACAAGTCACGACTCGGAGCCAATGCCATCCTCGGCGTGTCGATGGCCGTCGCCGTGGCGGCGGCCGACGAGGCGGGTGACCCCCTCTACGCCTCGCTCGGTGGGCAAGAAGCCGATCTCCTGCCCGCCCCCCACATGAACATCCTGAACGGCGGAGCGCACGCCGACAACACGGTCGACATCCAGGAGTTCATGGTCGTCCCGGTCGGTCCGCCGACCTTCTCGGAGGCACTCCGTG
>Ga0299907_10001292_pt1 | contig 14154 bp, 14 predicted proteins | sample RVTome_16_FD_198680 | JGI IMG/M metagenome (GOLD analysis project Ga0299907, IMG submission 198680) | Soil microbial communities from uranium-contaminated site in the Upper Colorado River Basin, Wyoming, United States - RVT152D67 (version 2) ... | reverse complement strand
GTAGGGGCCGCGGTCGTTAATCTGTACCTCCACTGATTCACCGGTCTCCAGGTTCGTCACTTTCGCTTCCGACCCGAGCGGGAGGGTGGGGTGCGCGGCGGTCAGGTCGCCCTGGTCGAATTTCTCCCCGCCGGCCGTCGTCTTCCCGTGAAAGCCCTTGCCGTAGTACGACGCCTCACCCACTTGCTCGATCACCTTCTCACCTCCGGTGTCGGTTTTCGTGCGGACGGTGTCCTCCACTAGGTCATGCTTACCTTCGGCCTTCTCAGTCCGCTCGGCCCTTTTCTTGACTTTTTCGGCGACGGCTTCGACTGTTTGCGAGGCTTCTTCGGCGGCCGCGGCGCCGCACAGCACGGACGCCGCGACGGCGGCGCGGAGTACGGGGGGTACACGTAACGGGGTGTCCATGGTAACGACCTCCTTGACTGACGTGAAAGGTTAACTCGACGAACAATCTGGTACACGACCAGACTGCCCGCAGAGTGTAAGCTGCAGACTGTGCCGCGCTGGCCGCCTCAGCCTAAGTCACGGTTTGCCTTACCAAGCTGCACCAACTCTCTGGTCTACATGAGCAGCACAATAACGCCCTGCCACCGGCCTCTGCATCCCCCTATTTGGGGGGCGCGTTAGTCGCCGGGGCAAGAGTGATCGATCGGGAGCGGCGGGAGGGTCTCTGTGGGTGGGGGTTGCTAGTGAGCGTAAGGTGCGCTGCGCGCATGCGGTTATGGTCAGGTCTTGTCATTTGCCCCAAGCGCTTTGACGATCGGGTTCGGCTACTATTGCGCCCTACGATCCCTGATACCGTAGCCAGCCAGCCCTTGGGCAATGAGCGCTTCTACGTCATGATCGCGCCGATGAAGGGGCAGTGGCGCGAGGCGAGGCTGTGGGGTCGGCCGCGGTTGGAACGTGATGTTCCCAGGGAAGTGATCGAGGGTAGGGAGAGTCGGGATGGTGCACAGCATTTCGGTCCTGGGCGCTTTCTGCCCCACGGTGGCTCAGCGCTGACGGCGGGTGATATAATGATTTAAATGGCGTACGCGATTGCGTTTGCGCAATCAGTTCGGAAGCAGCTACTGACACTTACCGCGCGCGAGCGGACCAGGGTCTCGGATGCGATCGAAGAGCAGTTGTCTCACCAATCGTTGGTTGAGACCAAACACCGCAAGGTTCTGCGGCCCAACCCAATTGGACCGTCGGAATTGCGCGCCGGCTATTTCCGAGCGTTCGATGACGTGGCTGTTGATGAACCGGATACGGTCTGGATTCGGGCGGTGGGGCGGAAGAGGGGTAACAAGCTCTATTTCGGCGGGCAGGAGATCAGGTTATGAAAACGATAGAGCTATCCGACGCATCCAAACCTTTATCGGATTATGCGGAGGCATTGGATGACGATATTCTCGTTGTCACTTCCAGAAGGAAACCCGTAGCTGCGCTAGTACCACTGAAGCACGTGGATCGCGAGGCTTTGGCCTTGAGTACCAATCCAGAGTTTAGGGCTATTATTGAGACAGCCAGGGCGGAATTCAGGGTTGGCAAAAGGTTATCGCTCGGGGAGATGAAACGGGAGGTGTTGAAGTAGGCACCCGCTCAATAATCGGCCCATAGCGTCGGGGGAGATCGAGACAGTCAGATGCCGGCGCCCTGAGGAGCCGCGCGCTTTCGCGCCTGCGCCGCCAGTTGTTGCCAGAGTCATCCGAAGCTGATATCCAGCCTCCCATATCCATCCGGCCCACTGGACCATCCCTCTTATGCTCGAACAAATCGCGATCTTCCTAGCCGCAGCGGTGATCCTCGTGCCGCTCTTCAAGAGGCTTGGTCTCGGCACCGTCCTCGGCTATCTCATCGCGGGCATGCTGATCGGCCCGTGGGGTCTCGGGCTCGTGGGCGATGTCGAGAACATGCTGCACTTCTCCGAGCTCGGCGTGGTGCTGCTGCTCTTCATCATCGGCCTGGAGCTGCAACCCTCGCGACTCTGGGTCCTCCGCCGTACCGTGTTCGGGCTGGGCAGCGCACAACTGTTCCTAAGCGCCCTGCCGATCGCGCTGCTCGCCGCGGCCATGGGGCAGTCCTGGTTGGCAGCGGTGGTGATTGGGGTGGGGGCAGGCCTGTCCTCCACGGCTTTCGTGCTGCAGACACTGGCGGAGCGTGGCGAGCTGACCACGCGGTACGGGCGCGAGGCGTTTGCCGTCTTGCTGTTTCAGGACCTGGCCGTGATCCCGGTGCTCGCCATCGTCCCGCTCTTGGCAGTCGGCCCGGAGCTGTCGGAGCAGGGCGTGGACTGGGTCGGGATCATGCGTGCGCTCGCGGTGATCGTCACGCTGGTGGTCGTCGGCCGCGAGCTGTTGCGATGGGTGTTCCGCGCCGTGGCCCGCTTCGGCACCCGCGAGATCTTCACCGCGGCTGCACTGCTGGCGGTCATCGGGGCGGCGCTGCTCATGCATGCGCTCGGGCTCTCGATGTCACTGGGCGCCTTTCTCGCGGGCGTCCTGCTCGCCGACTCGGAGTTCCGCCATGAGATCGAGGCCGAACTGGAGCCGTTCAAGGGCCTGCTGCTCGGCCTTTTCTTCATCGCCGTCGGGATGTCGGTGAATCTCGGCCTCGTCGAGGAGCAGGGGCTGCTGCTCATCGGCCTCGCTGCGGCGCTCATTCTCATCAAGTTCGCCGTGCTCTATCTCATCGGGAGGCTGGCCGGCTGCGGCGGCGATACCGCCCGCAACCTCGGCATCGCGCTCGCGGCGGGCGGGGAGTTCGCCTTCGTGCTGTTCGACGTTGCTCGCGACTACCACATTGTGGCCGCCGATACGACCGAAACGCTGGTGATGGCCATCACCCTGTCAATGATGGCTGCCCCGGTGCTCTTTCTAATCAACGACAAGGTGCTCAAACGCTGGGCCGCGCGACACGAGGAGCCCGAATACGACCGCATCGACGAGCCCGCCAACCCGGTGGTCATCGCCGGCTTCGGGCGCTTTGGCCAGATCATCGCGCGCATCCTGCGCATGCGTAGCATCGCGTTCACGGCGCTCGAGATCAGTCAGCCCCAGGTCGACTTCGTGCGCAAGTTCGGCAGCAAGATCTACTTTGGCGATGCGTCGCGCCTGGAGCTTCTGCGCGCGGCCAAGGTCGAAAACACGAAGCTCTTCGTGCTCGCCATCGACGACATAGAAGCCTCCGTCAAGACCGCAAGCTTGCTCCGCAAGCACTTCCCGCATGTTCCCATTTACGCGCGGGCGCGCAACCGCTTTCACTGCCACAAGCTCATGGATCTCAATGTCGAGGTGCTGTACCGCGATACCTTTCTCGCCAGCCTGGAGATGGCGCGCGAGGTACTTTGCGGATTAGGGATAGCGCGAGCGGAGGGAGAACGAACGGTGAGGATGTTCCGCGCCCACGACGAGGCCCTGCTGAAGCGGCAGCACGCGATCTACCACGATGAGACCGCCCTCATCCAGAGTGCGAAGCAAGCGGCCGAGGAGCTGCGCAGCCTGTTCGAGTCCGATGCCGCCGAGCCCATCGAATAGGCCCCGTCAGGACATCGCCTCGCGCCGCCACATGCCGGTCGAGCCGTAGCGCTCGCCGGTGTCGGAGAGGACGGTGACGATGGTGCGGTAGCGGCCGGTGGCGGCGAGGCGGAGTGCGCCCGCGGCGAAGGCGCCGGAAGAGGGGCCGACGAAGAGGCCTAGGCGGGTCAGGCGCGCGCACATCGCGGCGGCCTCCTCGCTCGTCACCTCCGTGCGTTCGTCGATGAGACCTTCATCCAGGATGGCCGGGACGATGTCGCCGGGCTGGCCGAGTGGTTTCAAGCCTTCGATGCCGGGGAAACGCTCGGGGATCACGGCGAGGATATGGAGGTTCGGATTGGCTTCCTTGAGGCGCCGGCCGGCGCCGGTCAGGGTACCGCCGGTCCCCACGCCGGCGACGAAGGCATCGGGGACGTCGCCCGTCTCCGCCTCGATCTGCGCCAGGATCTCGGGGCCCGTGCCCGCGTAATGGGCGCGCCAGTTGTCGGGGTTGCTGTACTGATCGCAATACCAATAGCGCTCGGGATATTCGGCCGCGAGCCTTTTGGCCTCATCGAGCGCGAAATCGTAGCCCTTCAAGGGATCCGTCATGATGAGCTCGGCGCCGTGGGCGACGATCCGATCCAGGCGCTCGCGGCTGGCGTTGCCGGGCACGACGATGGTGATCGGCACGCCGAGCGCGGCGCCGAGCATCGCATAGGAGATCCCGGCATTGCCCGAGGACGAGTCGAGCAGGCGACGCCCGGTCGCGAACCGCCCGGCGCGTAGCGCCTCGGTCAACATGCGCAAGACCGGCCGGTCCTTGATCGACCCGCCAGGGTTGACCGATTCGAGCTTGGCATAGATGCGGATGCCGCTCGGCGCCCCGAGGTCCAGGCTTACCAGCGGCGTCTGGCCGATCGCGGCCGGGAGCCCACGCGTTTCGGTCCCGGCGGCGAGGGTTTCCATCATCCGCTTTCGGCGGCGCAGAAGGCCTCGTAGTCGATATAGCCTGGGAAGTGCGCGCCTGGGCCGCAGTAGCGGCACTCGGGGTCGCGTGCCAGCCGAAGCTCGGAGAAACGCGCGGCCAGGGCATCGTAATAGAGCATGCGGCCGATCAGAGGCTCCCCGATCCCGAGGACGAGCTTCACCGTCTCGACCGCCTGCAAAAGCCCGATGACCCCCGGCAGTACGCCCAATACCCCGGCCTCGGCGCAGGACGGCGCCAGCTCCGGTGGCGGGGGCTCGGGATAGAGGCAGCGATAACAGGGTCCGGCGTCTTTGGGGTAGCCGGGCCAGAACACCGATACCTGGCCCTCGAAGCGGAACACGGCGCCATGGACGTTCGGGATCCCGAGCTTGATGCAGGCGTCGTTGACGAGATAACGGGTCGCGAAGTTGTCCGAGCCGTCCACGACCACCTCATAACCCCGCAGGAGGTCCTCGACGTTGCGGCTGTCGAGGCGCAGCGCATGCCCGTCGATGTGGAGCGCGGGATTGAGCGCGAGCAGGGTTGTGCGCGCGGAGTCCACTTTGGAAGTCCCGACGCGGGCGTCGGTGTGCAAGACCTGGCGCTGGAGGTTGCTGCGGTCGACGACATCGTGGTCCACGATCCCGAGCGTGCCGATCCCGGCCGCGGCCAAATAGAGCGCGGCCGGCGAGCCCAGACCGCCGGCCCCGATCAGCATCACTTTCGAGTTCATGAGCCGGTGCTGCCCGGCCTCGCCGACCTCGGGCATGAGCAGGTGTCGGGAGTAGCGCTCGCGGCTCTGCTCGTCCAGGAGCAGCGGTAACTCGAAGGGCAGCCCCTCGTTCTTCCAGCGCGTGAACCCCCCGACGACGGAGCGCACATCCCGATAGCCCAGGCGCAAGAGGTCCTCGGCGGCGAACAGCGAGCGCGTCCCGCCCCCGCACATCACCAGCACCGGCCGGTCGAGGTCCGGGATCGCCTCCTCGACCCGCAATTCCAGGAAGCCCCGGCCCAGGCGGTGCGCCCCGGCCGGGCTGCCTTGTGCGATCTCGTCCTGTTCGCGGACATCCACCAGCGCCGCCCCTTGCTGTTGCATGGCGTGGGCGTCGCCAGGACTCAGCTCGGGGATGCGGGCGCGCAGATCGAAGAGCCGGCGTTCGCGTGCCGGGCCTTTCACCTCTTTTTTGGCCCCGCCCGCGACGGCCGGGATGATGGACAAGACCACGCCCTCCGGTACGGTGGTGTCGAGGCCTTGCAATACCCGCACGTTTTCTTCGCCGAGGTAGATGTTCACGAAGCTCCGGATCTGCCCCTCGGGGGTCAGGATCCGGGGCAGGAGCCCGCCGTGGTCCTGCCCGAGCGCCGCCAATACCTCCCCCACCGTGGCCCCGCTGCCGACCACCTCGGCGGCGCCGCCGGTGAAAATCCGAAGCGGCATCGGGATGCGCACCGTCACCTTTGTCATGGTTCCCCCGTCATCGTTCCCCGTGTCATGGTTCCAAGTTCTCTTCTTCGAAATGCTCGCCGCGCAGGCGCCAGGAGCGGAGATCCGGCACGCCCTCCGCGGTGACCGACAGGATCAAATACGACCAGCCCTCCCACGCCCCGTTGCGGTCGGTCTCCGAGGGTCGGGCGGGATGGTCGGGGTGGGAATGCCAGACGCCCACCACCGTGAGCCCGAGCGCCCGCGCCCGTTCTTCCGCGCGCAGGTGGGCCTGGGGGTCGAGGTCATAGCGGTCCCCGGGCCGTTCGCGGTTGAGGTTCTCGGCGGCCAAAGCCTCATGGACCCGCACCCAATCCGGGCCCGCCTGCCCGAGCAAAAGACCACAGGTCTCGTTGGGATACCCTGCCCGCACCACGGACCGGAGATGGGCACGGACCGGCTCGGGGAGTTGCAGCGTCGCCATCGTTCGATGCCATCGTCACGATGGGAATAGTATATCGAGATACTCGGGTATCATGCTGCGCCGAAGTGGCGACCAGGACCCCGATGGAGCCCCCGCCTCCCGAGAGCGAGGAGGAATTGCGCCTACGCGCCCGGCGGCTCGCGGGCTGGACGCTTTCGGATCTGGCCGGCCATCTGGGCGAGCGCGTCCCCCTGGATCTCAGGCGCGCCAAGGGCTGGGCCGGTGAGGCGCTGGAGCGCGCGCTCGGCGCCACCTCGGGCTCGCAGCCCGAGCCGGATTTCCCGCATCTCGGGATCGAGCTCAAGAGCATCCCGGTCGGTCACGATGGCCTGCCGCGGGAATCCACCTATGTTTCGACCGTGCCTCTCATAGGCCACGCCGGATTGCGTTGGGAGGGATCGCTGGTGCGCCGCAAGCTCTGCCGGGTGCTGTTCATTCCGGTCGAGGGCGCGCGCGACATCCCGGTACCCCTGCGCCGCATCGGCTCACCGCTCCTGTGGAGCCCGATACCGGAAGAGGAGGCGGTGCTAAGTCGCGACTTCGAGGAATTGATGGAGATGGTGTGTCTCGGCGAGGTTGAGCGCATCTCCGCGCATTACGGTACCTACCTCCAGATCCGACCCAAGGCCGCCAACGCGCGGGCGCGCACGGCTGGTGTCGGCACCGATGGCCGCGCCATCGAGACCCTGCCGCGCGGGTTCTATCTGCGCGCGACGTTCACGGCCGGGCTACTGCGCCGCCATTTTCTTCTGCCCTGACCGGCCGCACCGCCCATCCGTGCTATCCTTGGTCGCCAATCCGAGGCGAACGTGCATCCACGCCACCCACCATGTCGCAGCATCAGGCCGTCGCGCCTCGTTCATTGCTCGCCTGGCGCGATTATTACGCGCTCTGCAAGCCCCGCGTGGTGGCGCTCATCGTACTGACCGCGGTGGCCGGGATGCTGGTCGCGAGCCCGGGCGAGGTGCCGCTCCAGGCGCTCGTGTGCGGGACCCTCGGCATCGCGCTCGCGGCGGCCTCGGCGGCGGTGATCAACCAGGTCGCCGATCACCGCATTGATGCGCTCATGTCCCGCACCCGCTGGCGGCCCCTGCCACAGGGGGCCCTCGATAAGCAGAGGGCGCTCTGGTTTGCCGCGGTGCTGGGGGTGGCGGCCATGGGGCTCCTCGGGTTCTACGTCAACGTCTTGACCGCGGTATTGACCCTCCTCTCGCTCATCGGCTATGCGGTGATCTATACGATGTTCCTGAAGCACGCGACGCCCCAGAACATCGTGATCGGCGGTGCGGCCGGGGCGGCCCCGCCGGTGCTCGGTTGGACCGCCGTGACGGGGAGCGTGGACCCGCACGCGCTGTTGCTGTTTCTCATCATCTTCGCCTGGACCCCGCCGCATTTCTGGTCGCTCGCCATCTGCCGCCGCGGGGACTATGCACGGGCCGAGATCCCGATGCTGCCCATCACCCACGGCCTCGACTACACGCGCTTGCAGATCCTGCTCTATACGGTGGTGCTGACGGTGGTGAGCCTCTTGCCGTTCGCGACCTATATGAGCGGCCTCTGGTACCTCGCCGGCGTGCTCGTCCTCGACGCCGGTTTCCTGTATCACGCGATCCGCATGCAGCGCGACCACGACGACCGCCTGGCGATGAAGACCTTCGGTTATTCGATCTTTTATCTGGCGATCCTGTTCCTGTTGCTGGTCGCGGATCGTTATTGGTATCTCTACCATCCCGGATGAGCAGCCCCGCGGCCGCGGTTCGGGCGCCGATTTCCTCGGGGGAGCCGCCACGCTGGCTGTGGCTGTGGTTCCCGCCGCTCCTCTTGATCCTGGAGCTTGGTGTTCGGGTCTATAGTGGCGCGGCCTACACCCGCTGGTTCGATAACGAGTTGGGGGTGGTCGAGTTGGCCACGCCCCTGGCTTCGGCGCTCGGGGTCGTCGCCGGGATCGCGGCCTTGCGCCATCGGACCCGTCTCCCGACGGGGTGGCTCCAGGGCTGGGTGGCGCTCGTCACCCTGGCCTGCGTGTATCTGACCGGCGAAGAGCTGAGTTGGGGCCAGCACCTCTTCGGCTGGTCCACACCGGAGTCGCTCATGGCCGTCAACGACCAAGGTGAGACCAACCTCCACAACATCAGCAGTTGGTTCGATCAGAAGCCGCGTATGCTGCTCGAGCTGTTCGTCCTCTACGGCGGGATCATCCGTGTGCTCCTGCGGCGTGGCGACGTGCCTTGTGATCATATATGTTGGGGCGACTGGCGTATCTGGTTCTGGCCGACTCCTATCTGCCTGCCGAGCGCGCTCCTCGCCATCCTGGTGCGGGTGCCCGATCGCCTGGAGGATTTGTTCGGGATCGGCCCCCTGCCGTTCGCCATCCGCTGGAGCGAACCGCAGGAGTATTACTTCGCGCTGTTCCTGTTCCTGTATCTCTTATCGATCGGGTATCGGGTCCGCCGTACCGATTAGTCCGAGCTCAGATGAGCGCTTGATCGAACCGCGGCGACGCGGGTCTTGGGACGTGTCTACCATGATGAACCGCTGGCCGTGAAAACAGACGGTGCGGCCGGACGGGCCCGAGCGCCGGGCCGCTTGAGACCGCTGCGTGATCTGCTGCCGTATCTGCGACCTTACGCAGCGATCATGGCGCTGGCCGCCGTCGTGCTGCTGGTGGCCTCCGGCGCCTTGCTGATCCTGCCCATGGCCTTCAGGCGGATCATCGACACCGGGCTCCTGGGCCCCGAAGCCGCTGCCCTCGATCGCCCCCTCGACCGTCAGTTTCTCGTCTTGTTCGCGATCGCCGCGCTCATTGCCGTGTGCGTCGCCTTGAGACACTACCTCGTGTCGTGGCTCGGCGAGCGTGTGGTCGCCGATCTCCGCAATGCGGTCTACGCGCGCGTCATCACCTTGAGCCCGGGATTCTTTGAGGTCACGCCCACCGGCGAGGTGCTCTCCAGGCTCACGGCCGATGCGACTTTGGTCCAATCCCTGGTCGGATCGAGCGTGTCCATGGCCTTGCGCAACGCGGTAACGCTTTGCGGCGCCCTGGTCTTGATGGGCCTGACGAGCCCGCGGCTCGCGGGTCTCGTCCTGGTGCTAGTGCCCGCCGCCCTCGCGCCCTTGGTGGTGCTGGGACGCCGTGCCCGACGCTTGTCGCGCCAGAGCCAAGACCGGCTCGCCGAGGCGGGCGCGCTCGCGGGGGAGACCTTGAACGGGATCGCGACCGTGCAGGCCGCCGTGCTCGAGGAATGGTTCGCCCGCCGCATGGCCGAGCGGGTGGAGCAGGCCTTCGATGCGGCCCGGACGCGTTTTCGCAATCGCGCCGGGCTTGCGGCGCTCGCGATCATCGCCGTGTCGGGGGCCATGCTGTTCGTGCTCTTGGTGGGTACAAAGGCGGTGCTTGCGGGGCAGATGAGCGCTGGAGAACTCGGGCAGTTCGTCTTATATGCGGGTATCGTGGCGCTCTCTACGGCGGCATTGAGCGAGGTCTTCGGCGATGTGCAGCACGCCGCCGGCGCCATGGAACGGCTGATGGAGTTGTTGCGGGCCGGATCCGAGGTACGCGTACCCGTGCCTGCGCGGTCGCTGGCGCATCCCACGCGCGGCCGGATCGAATTCAGCGATGTGAGCTTCGCCTATGCCACGCGGCCGGAAATACCCGCGCTCAGGAATTTCGATTTGACCGTGGAGCCGGGGGAGACGGTGGCGCTCGTCGGGCCCTCGGGTGCGGGAAAGACCACGGTGTTTCGCCTGCTCCTGCGGTTCTACAACCTCGGGGCGGGCAGCATCCGCCTCGATGGCATCGACATCGCGGACGTGCACCCGCAGGCGCTGCGCGAGCGCATCGCTCTGGTGCCGCAGGAACCCGTGATCTTCGCGATGGATGCGATGGAAAACATCCGTCTCGGGCGGCCCGAGGCCGGTGATCCGGAGGTGATGGCGGCAGGGCGGGCCGCGGTGGCCGACGAGTTTCTCGCGCGTCAACCCGAAGGCTACCGCACCTTCCTCGGCGAGCGCGGCTTGAGGCTCTCGGTGGGTCAGCGGCAGCGCATCGCGATCGCGCGCGCCATCCTGAGAAACCCGCCCATCCTGCTCTTGGATGAGGCCACCAGCGCGCTAGATGCCGAGAGCGAACGGCTCGTGCAATCGGCGCTGGCCGGGCTCATGGAGGGCCGCACGACGATCGTCATCGCGCACCGCCTGGCGACGGTGCGCCGGGCCGATCGCATCGTGGTCCTGGATCGCGGGGAGATCGTGGCGGTCGGCACCCACGCGATGCTGGTGCGTCAGGGCGGCTTGTACGCGCGGCTGGCGGCCCTCCAGTTCGGCGAAAAGCGCGGCGGCGCCAAAGGAAAACGCTTGGGGGGGATATCGGTATGAACGGCCGCAGGCTTATGAGGGGGGCCGGTCGTTCTTGCCGGTCTGCATGGGGCGGGACGAATCGCGCCGGGCGGCGAAAGCGCCGGGGGGACATCGCGGGATGGCACTCGAAAAAAACAAGGCCGGTTCTCTGACGATCCCCGGCCTTGTGAGCGCTGCCGCGGGAGACCGCGGCCGCTTACTTGGTTTTGCGCTTCGCGGCCGTCTTGGGGGCGGCCCGGCCCGCGGGTTTCGCGGTCTTGGCCGCCGGCTTGGCCGGCTTTTTCGCGCTGGCTGCTGTCTTTGCCATGCTTCTCTCCTAAGGTTGAAGGAACTCCATGGCAATCCGTGCCCAGGCATCGATCCCCTAACCAAAGCCCTATTAGGTTCAAAGGCCCGATCGATGCGAGTTACGGTCGGTTGCTCACCTGTTTTCGTCCGTTGACACCGTAACCCTTTTATTATTAAAGCACGTCATGTGCCCAGATCAAGGGGCTAAGCGGACAAGCCCCCGGGTGGTGGTGAGAAATGCCGGCTAGGAGGGCACCGCGATCCGGGGGGGGACGGAGGCTGCGCACGGTCATTCGCTGTTCGACGGTTGCCGCCTTCCTCGCTCTCGCGATATCGTTCCGATACGGCGCGCGACGGCAGCCCAACAGGGCCAATCTGTTAGCCACCGGTCTCGGAGCGATGAGCGCATCGAGAATGGGGCGGGGCGATGATATTGGCGAGGGGGAAGAGCGTGATGACGACCTTACAACGACTACAAGACCTCTTGGTCAAACGCTTCGATCTGGAGCGCAAAGACCTCGATCCCGCTGCATCGCTGGAGCAGCTCGGGCTCGATTCCATGGGCACCATCGATCTGATGTTTCAGGTCGAAGACGAGTTCGGGGTGACCTTTCCGCGCGACGCGAACGCGCTCAAGACCGTGCAGGACGTCGTGGACTGCATCGATTGCCTGCTGGCCGATTCGGCGGCGGTCGATTCCGCCCCGGTCGATTCCGATAGGGGGCCTGTGCCTTGAGGCGGGTCGTGGTGACCGGGATGGGCGTGATCTCCCCGCTCGGTCAGAACCCCGCGGCGTTCTTTGAAAACCTGCTGGCCGGCGTCTCCGGGGTCCGGCGTCTCCCCGACGAATTCCGGAAGCGGCTCTCCGTGACGGTGGCGGCGCCGGCGGCGTTCGACGCGGCCCGGCATTTCGGCGAGCCGCGGCTGCGGATCCTGGACCGCGTCAGCCAGTTCGCGATCGTCGCCGCCGGCCAGGCGCTATCCGATTCGGGGCTCGAGCTCGCGGCAGAGGACCGCGAAGGCATCGGGGTGTATCTCGGCACCGGCATGGGCGGGGCCGAGACCACCGATGAGGGCTATGCGACCTTTTATGGCAGGGGCTCGGATCGGGTCCGGCCCTACACGGTGCTCATGTCCATGAACAATGCCCCCGCCTCGTGGATCGCGCTGGAGCACGGGCTCGGGGGTCCGAACATCACCTATTCGACCGCCTGCTCTTCGTCGGCCGTAGCGGTGGGGGAGGCCTACCGGGCGATACGGTCCGGGGAGGCGGAGGTGATGTTCGCGGGGGGCAGCGAAGCGCCCTTGACACAAGGGACGCTCAAGGCCTGGGATGCCCTCCGCACCCTGGCCATCGAAGACCCCGAGGACCCGGCGCGCTCGTGTAAACCGTTCGCCAAGGACCGCACCGGGCTCGTGCTCGGCGAAGGGGCGGCGGTCCTCCTGCTCGAATCCCTAGACCATGCCCAAAAGCGCGGCGCCCCGATCCGGGGCGAGGTCGGGGGTTACGGTCTCTGCACCGATTGCGGCCATATCACGCGGCCCTCGGTCGCGGGCCAGGCGCGCGCCATGCGTCTGGCGCTCGCGGATGCGGCGGCGGTCGCGGCGGATGTCGACTATATCAACGCCCACGGCACCGGCACCCTTCAGAACGATGCCGTCGAGACCCAGGCGATCAAAGAGGTGTTCGGCGATCGCGCCCGCCGTATCCCGGTGAGCGCTACCAAATCGATGCACGGCCATCTGCTCGGCGCGGCCGGGGCCATGGAGCTGGTGGCGACCCTCTTGGCCGTGCGTCGCGGCGCGATCCCGCCCACCATCAACCTGCGCGTCCCGGATCCGGACTGCGATCTCGATTATGTGAGGGACCGCAGCCGTGAGCGTGTGGATATCGGATTGGCGCTCTCCAACTCCTTTGCCTTCGGCGGCACCAACGCCGTCCTGGTGGCCCGGGCGATGGAGCGCGCCCGGGAGATTGCGTGACCGGCGTTGCAGTCCGGTGGCGCGCGTGTAGTCGATCGATGGTGTATAGTTCTAGAAAATGACAAGACACCGCGCGGGGAGATTGTAAACGTAGGCCGGTTAGGCTGCAGTGCCAAACAGGTCCGGCGGTAGGCTGGCGGGGCGATCAGGACGGAGGCGAGGATGAGCGGGCCGCGGCAACGGTTCGGGGCGGCCCGGGTATAGCCTTGCTTCAAGGCAGGCACTCCGATGACAGGTGATGGGATTGGGGTGGAATCCGGATTGCCCACGGTCGTGGTGATCGACGATAGCGCGGCCGTGAGAGGCTACTTCGAGCTCTGCATGGGGCCGCTCGCAGTGGACGTCAAGTCCTACCCGTCCGCGTCGGCTTCCCTGGAATACCTCTCCGGCGGCGGTGCGGCCCTGATCTTTTTGGATATCATCATGCCCGGCAAGGACGGGCTGACCTTCCTGGAGGAGTTGCGCAGCCATCCTTTGCACCGCGACACCCCGGTGGTGGTGATGAGCTCCAAGGACTACCGCCAGGACAAGGGCATCGCGAGGCAGCTCGGGGCCGAGTATGTCACCAAACCGGTCGCCTCGCGCACCATTCAGGACCTGGTGATCCAGCTCGCGAGGGCGGAACCGAGGGGCGCCGCGCAGGGCGCATGAGCGGGGCCTACCTCCGATTCCGGGGTGTGCGCGGCTCGCACGCGGTCCCCGCCGTGAGCCACATGGGGGTGGGCGGAAACACCTCCTGTGTCGAGTTGCGCGCCGATGACCACCTGCTCATCTGCGATGCCGGGACCGGGATCATCCCGCTCGGCGAGGACTTGATGGGGGACGGCACGCCGCGCGAGGCGCTGGTTGTCGTCACCCATTACCACTGGGACCATATCTGTGGCCTGCCCTTTTTCCAGCCGGCCTTTGACCCGGCCTGGCGCCTGTGGTTCTTTGGTCCCGGCAGGGACGCGGACGAGATCCGGCTGCGCCTCTCCGATCAGATGCGCGCCCCCTATTTTCCAGTACAGACCGAGCACTGGATGGCCGCGACCCGTTATCTCGATCCGAACGACGGCGGCCTGCGCCACGGCCCGTTCCGGATCCATTATGATCATGTCCACCATCCGGGGGCGACTTACGGGTATCGTATCGAGGCAGCGGGGAAGAC
>Ga0299907_10001291_pt1 | contig 14158 bp, 14 predicted proteins | sample RVTome_16_FD_198680 | JGI IMG/M metagenome (GOLD analysis project Ga0299907, IMG submission 198680) | Soil microbial communities from uranium-contaminated site in the Upper Colorado River Basin, Wyoming, United States - RVT152D67 (version 2) ... | reverse complement strand
GCAGCGCGCCCAGAAACACCAGCGCGATCAGCGCCGGGAACGAGAGGTGTCCGGTCAGGTGGAGGAGCGGGATCATCGCCACCGTGACGCCGCTGACGACGTCGGCCGTTACGCTCATGCGCCGCGGTCCGAGACGGTCCACGAGCGCCCCGCCGAGGAAGCTCGCGAGCACGATCGGCGCGAAGTTGAAGAACGCGATCAGCCCCGTCTTCGAGGCGCTGCCGGTCGTCTGGAGCACGAACCAGGGAACGGCCGTCAGTGTCATGACGTTGCCGGTGAGAGAGACCGCGTCCGCGGTGTAGAGCGCGAAGAGCGCGCGCCGCGACGAGGGCGCCCTGGGGCCGGGCGCGGTCACAGCGATGCCCGGCGGACGGGGAAGGCGTACAGGATCACCTCGGTCGACTCGACGTCGTCCGACGGTTCCGGCTCGCGGGCGCGCCACCGGTTGATGACGTCCCAGAGTTCCGTCGTCAGCTGCTTGAGCTCAGTCGGCGTGAGCGTAAGCCGGAGGTCGCTCATCTCGGATGCGTCGAGCCACTCACGGCTCCAGCTCGGCGCCCCCGCGAAGAACTCCTCGATGCGATCGAAGTGACGTTCGAGGATTTCGCGCTGCAAGACGCCGATCGCGTCGAGGCGCTCGGGCGTATCGAGGAAGTCGGTCATCGACCACGAGGTGAACTCGTGCGATGACTTCCACCACGTCTCGCGACGATCCTTGGCGAGCTCCGGTGCCTCCTCGATGAAGCCGTGTTCGGCGAGCTGCCGCAGGTGGTAGCTGACGAGCGGTACGGCCTGTACCACGGCCGTCGCGAGGCTCGAGACGGTCGCCGGACCGCCGGTGCGCAGCAGCCCGAGGAGCTTCAGGCGGAGCGGATGCGCGAGGGCCCGGAGGGTCCGCGGATCCTCGAGCTTCTTGACCTTTGGGGCGGCGCTCACGACCCAACCGTAATACAAGAACGAGAGTTGCGCAAGAGTTCTTAACGAGCGTTCTCCCTGTTCAATGGGCTAGCCTGGCCTGGATATGGTCGTCGTGATGGAACGCTCCAACCGGATGAGCCCCGGTGTGCGGGTCGGCCACTGGACCGCGCCGTCGGGCGCGAGCGGATGTACTGCGATCCTCCCGCCCTCGGGGAACGTCTCCTCGTACGACCTCCGCGGCTCGTCGCCCGGCTCGCGCGAGATCGCCACTCTCGATCCCGACCGGCAACGCACCGAGGTCCACGGGATCCTGCTCACCGGCGGCTCGGCTTTCGGGCTCGCCGCTGCGGACGGCGTGGTGCGCTGGCTCGAGGAGCACGACGTCGGGTTCAAGACGCCGATCGCGACGATCCCGATCGTGCCGGCGGCTGTCATCTTCGATCTCGGCGCCGGCGATCGCGACTCGCGGCCGGGCCCGGACGCGGGCTACGCGGCGAGCGAGACGGCGACCGAGGAACGCATCCAGACCGGCCGCGTCGGCGCCGGAACCGGCGCGACCGCCGGCAAGTGGGCGGGTCGCGAGTACTTCGTACCCGGCGGTCTCGGCATCGCGGTCGCGCGGGATGGGGAGCTGGCGGTGCACGCGCTCGCGGTGGCGAACCCCTTCGGCGACGTGGTGGCCGAGGACGGCAGCGTCCTCGCGGGATCGACGTCGCCCGATCCTGCGATGCGTCCTCCCCCGGCGGAGCCGCGCGTCGCCTGGAACACGATCCTCGCGGTGGTGACGACCGAAGCGACGCTCGGGCGTGGGGACGTCCGGTTCCTCGCGGCGCGCGCGTCGGACGGGATCACGCAAGCGGTTCGCCCGGCGCACACGCGCTACGACGGGGATATCGCGTTCGCGGTGGCGATCCCGCCGGACGGGGACGGGGCGGGGATCGGGGAGCTCGATCGGCTGGCGGTTCTGGCGACGAGCGCGACCTCGGCGGCGATCCGGGCCGCGGTCGCGGTCTAAGGCGTCAGCCGTCGGAGCGAGCGGCGCGACCATCCCCCGTGTCGCGCCGCGATGCCGCTCCGACGGTCGCCGCCACCGCGCCTGCGGCTCCGAGTAGCGCCGCGCCTGTCGGTCCGAGGTCTCCCGTGCCGGTGGCCGGCAGCTCCGCCGCCGGTTTCCGTGCACGAGGTTGTGCGCCCTTGGGAGCCGTTTCCTGGCTGTTGGCCGGTGCCTCGGCCCCCAGGACGCGAGCCTTACGGAACGGACCGGTGACTTCGTACGTCACGCCGAAGCCCGAGCCGATGGGCAGTCCGGCGGGAACGCCGAGTCCGGATCCGCGCTGCGAACTGAAGTAGAAGCGATCACCCGACGGATCCATCGCGGGACCGGTTATCTCCGAGCCCGTATGCCCGTCGCCCGTCAGCTTGAGCAGCCGGGCGGCGACGCGGTTCGGCGTCAAGAGCACGATGTCGAGGTCGCCGCCGTCCTCCGCCACGAACACGTCGCCCGACTTGGGCGACACGAAGACGTTGTCGACGCCGGTAAGGATCGGATCACGGGCGCGATCGGCGTCGTAGAGGAGCTCGATCGTCGCCTGCTGCAGGCTGTAGATCCACACGCGGTTGTCGCCCTTGGTCGTGAAGTAGATCGTGTTCGCGTCGTACCAGCAGCCCTCTCCCCCGTCGAACGCCGTCGAGTTGGGTTGCTGATGGCGCGTCGGCGCGGCCGCGGCCGTCGGGTCGCCGATCGGCAGCCACGTCACTGCGCTCGTCTCGCCGGCAAGCACGGCTTTGAGGTCGATCACGCGTGCCGCTTCGAGCGTGCCGGTTGCGAGGCTCGGGTAGGCGTGGGGCGTGAACCGATAGAACCGCCCGTCGCCCGTGTCTTCCGTGAGGTAAACCTGCTTCCCCTTCGGATCGATCGCCGCCGCCTCGTGGGAGAAGGTCCCCATCGAAGGCCGCACCTCGGCCGGCCGCACCCCGGCCGGATCGCATTCCCAAACCTGACCCGTGTCGGTCTCCTCGCACGAGAGCCAAGTTCCCCAAGGGGTCGGCCCGCCGGCGCAGTTCGTGCTCGTCCCGGAGAGGATGGGGTAGGCGTCGGCGATGTCGCCGTCTTTGGTGAAGCGCACAGCACCGGCGCCGCCGATCTCCGGAACCTCGCTGTTGGAGACGTAGATCCAGCCGCCGTCGTCGGTCGGGTAGGTCGCTCCCCCATCCGGGAAGATGTGCCACACGTATGCCGAAGGAACCACGGGAAGCGTGCTCATCGCGACCACGCGAGAGGTGAAGCCTTCCGGCAGCATCAGCCCGTTGGCGTCGGGCTCCTGCAGTGGACCGTACGGCCCCTCTCCGGGCTGTGCCGGGGCGGCCGACAGCCCTCGCCACAAGGCGGGGCCGAAGATCGCCGCTCCGACCGTCACCAGACTCGAGGCGAGGAAGTCTCTGCGTCGGATCGCTCGAGGGCTCACAGGCGATTCACTTCGGCAGACGATCGGTGCGGACCTGCGTCGATCCGTAGCCGCGACATGACTCCGGAGCGAACCTTCGGTGAATGTCCCTACTCGACGTACTTGTAGCCGAGCCCGCGCACCGTGACGATGTGATCGGGCTTGTGCGGGTCGCTCTCGACCTTCTCGCGGACGCGTTTCACGTGGACGTCGAGCGTCTTCGCGTCGCCGAAGTAATCGGGCCCCCAGATCTCCTCCAGCAGGAACTGACGCGTGACGAGGCGCCCTTTGCGGATCAGGAGCAGGTGGAGGAGCGCGAACTCCTTGGGGGGAAGGGGGATCAGATCGCCACGCACACGGACCTCGTGGCGTTCGGGATCGAGGACCACCGGCCCGCCGGACAGGACCTCGTCGTTGCCGTCCGGGATCGACATGCCGGCCCGCCGCAGCTGCGCGCGCACGCGCGACACCAGCTCGCGCATCGAGAACGGCTTGGTGACGTAGTCGTCGGCGCCGAGCTCGAGCCCGGAAACCTTGTCGGCCTCCGAATCCTTCGCCGTCAGCATGATGATCGGGACCGTCGACTCTTCCCGGATCAGCTTGCAGAGGTCGAGGCCGGACATCTCGGGGAGCATCAGGTCCAGCACCACGAGGCTCGGCCGGTCGTTCCGGAACCGCTCGAGGCCGGCGTTTCCGTCGGGCGCCACCGACACGCGGAAGCCCTCACGTTCGAGGTTGTACCGAACCGACTCCGCCAGCGACGCCTCGTCCTCGACGAGGAGGATCATCCGGCTCCTTCGACTTCGGGATGGGATGCGTCGGTGAACTCGCGGAACTCGCCGGTGATCAGGAAGGCGACCTGTTCTGCGATGTCCACGGCGTGATCGCCGATCCGTTCGAGCTGTCGCGACACGACCATCATGCGGATCGCCCACTCGAGCATCTGAGGATCCCACGCGCAGGAAGCGACCTCGCGGTACATGCCGCGGTTGAGACGGTCGACGGGGTCGTCCATCTCGGGGAGTTTCGTCGCCAGCGCGATGTCGCGCCGGGCGAGCGCGTCCATGGACGCGCGGAGCATCTCCCGCGCGATGTGCCCCATCTCTGCGAGATGCGAAAGGATCGTCTGGTTCACCGGCAGCCCGTGAACGACCCGAACGATCTTCGCGATGTTCACGGCCATGTCTCCGACCCGCTCGAGGTGCACGTTCGTATGCAGGATCGCGGAGATCAGCCGCAGATCGACGGCGACGGGCGTCTGGAGCGCGAGCAGCTCGAGCGTGCGGCGCTCGACCATCATGTAGCGGTTATCGAGGTCGTCGTCCGAGTCGATCACCTTCTGAGCTGCGATCAAGTCGCTGTCCGCCAGCGACTCCATCGCGTTCGCGAGCATCCGCTCGGCGACCTCGCCCATGCCCAGCACGTCCAGCTCGAGCCCTTCGAGCTCCTCGTGGAAGTGCCGGCGCGGCTGGGTCGTCATCAACCGAACCTTCCGGTGATGTAGGCCTCGGTCCGCGCATCGCCCGGCCGGGTGAAGATCAGTTCGGTGCGATCGAACTCGACGAGCGCGCCGGTGCGCGAATCGCCGTCGTCCGACGTCTCGGTCGTGAGGAACGCCGTCATGTCCGACGTGCGCGCCGCTTGCTGCATGTTGTGCGTCACGATCACGATCGAGTACTGGCTCCGTAGCTCGCGCATGAGATCTTCGATCTTGGCGGTCGCGATCGGGTCCAGCGCGGAGCACGGCTCGTCCATCAGGATCACATCCGGGTTTACGGCGACCGCGCGCGCGATGCAAAGACGCTGCTGCTGTCCGCCCGAGAGAGAGTAGGCGTTCTTCTTGAGATCCTTGCGAACCTCGTCCCAGAGAGCAGCTTGCTTCAAAGCCTCCTCGACCCGCGCGGGAATGTCATCGGTGATGCCGTTGACCTTGAGGCCGAATGCCACGTTGTCGAAGATCGACTTTGGGAACGGGTTGGGCTTCTGGAAGACCATCCCGATGCGGCGCCGCACCTGAACAGGATCAACCGCCGGACCATACAGATCCTGCCCGTGGTAGAAAACGCGGCCGGACACAGCAGCCCCCGGGATCAGGTCATTCATCCGGTTGAACGTCCGGATTAGGGTGCTCTTCCCACAGCCGGACGGCCCAATGATCGCGGTGATCTGGTTGGCGGGTACGTCCATCGTTATGGAGCGGACAGCCTCAACTCCGTCATACGAGATCGATACGCCCTCCAGCCGGAAGACGATCTCCCGGATCTCGGGAAGATCTCGCGCGGCCTCCCGTCCAACCTCGATATGCACGCCGAAGATACTGCCAGGTTCGGCGACTTCCTTCATCGTGACGCCGGTCGTGGCCACCCCTCCGCTCTCCTTCTCCTGGTCGTATCCCATCAGGGCCTCACGCAACCACGCGCCCGGCGCCCATCATTCGAAACCTCTCGGCACGATGCTCACCAACGCTTCTGGAAGCGGTTTCGAAGCAAGATCGCCGTCGTGTTCAGTGCCAAAAGAACGACGAGAAGAACGATGATCGCCGCCGCGGCAACCACGTGGAACTCGGCTTTCGCATCCGATGCGTACTTGAAGATCAGCAACGGGAGCACGGTGTACCCGCTGTCGAGGCCCGTCGGATTGAACGTGACGAAGGTCAGTGCTCCGAGCAGAAGCAGAGGAGCAGACTCACCGAGCGCTCGAGAAACGGAGAGGATGCTCCCCGTGGCGATACCGGGCACCGACGCCGGAAGCACCTGCCGCCAGATCGTCTGCCACTGCGTGGCTCCTAGGGCCAGTGACCCTTCGCGTAGCGAAGGTGGGACCGCACGGATCGCCTCGCGCGAAGCGATGATCACGGTCGGCAGGACGAGGATCGTTAGTACCAATGCGCCGGTTCCGACGGTGAACCCCCAGGACAACGGGCCCCTTGCGATGAAAGCCAGCCCGAGGATCCCGAAGACCACCGACGGCACTCCGGCCAAGTTCTGGATATTGAGCTCGATCAGTCGCACGTACCACCGGTCGCGGCGTGCGAACTCCTCTAGATAAACCGCGGTGCCGACCCCAAGCGGGAGCGACAAGGCCGCCGTGATGCCAACGCACCAGAGGGAACCGAAGATCGCCGACTGAAGGCCCGCCCGGGCCGGACGCGCCGAGGGCATGTTTCGGATGAGGTCACCGTTCAGCCGAGGTCGTCCAGTCATGAAGGCATCCATGAGTAGCGCGAAGAGCGTTATGAGTGCGACGGCGACACTCAGCATGATCAGCACTCGGAACGCCGCGTCGCGGAGCCGTCGCCCCGAAGTTATGCGACCCGAAAGGGTCTGAGATTCGGGCCTGGCGGCGACCTCCGCCGTCGTCACTCGTACGCCTCCCTGAAGCGTCTCACGATCCTGACGCTCAGCATGTTGAGAAAGAACGTGATCAAGAACAGCAGGGTGCCCACTGCAAAGATCGTCTTGTAACCGGTCGATCCGGTGGGCTGGTCTCCGATCCCGGCGAACCCGATGAATGAAGCCATGGTTTGAACGCCCTGGCCGGGATCGGCCGTGAACCGCGGGTTGCTCCCTGCGGCCATGAGGGCGATGGTCGTTTCCCCTATCGCGCGGGAGAGCGCCAGAACGATCGCTGCCACGATGCCCGAAAGTGCCGCCGGGAAGATCACCTTGGTCGACACTTCCCGCCGGGTAGCTCCGAGCGCTATCGCACCGTCGCGGAGGGAAACGGGAACTGCCGTCATCGCGTCTTCTGCGAGAGATGCCATCGTCGGCAGGATCGCGATCCCGATCACAAGGCCGGCCGCGAGGGCAGAGAATGTTCCGACGCGTCCGACCGGCCAGAACCGCTGGACGATCTCAGGGTTGACGAAATACAGAGCGAAGAATCCCAGAACAACCGTCGGGATGCCCGCGAGGATCTCTAGGACCGGCTTGATGATGCCGCGGACCCGTGGCGAAGCGTATTGGCTGAGATATACCGCGGCGCCGAGTCCGAAGGGAACGGCCACCAGAATGGCTATCCCCATCACGAGCAGGGTGCCGGTGAGGAGGGGCCACACCCCGAATTGCCGTTGGGATGGCGAGAATAGCGGGGACCATTCCGTTCCGGTGAAGAACTCGCCGATGGGGATCTCTCGGAAGAAGTCGATAGCGGGTCGCAGCAAGGACAGAGCGATCGCGACCGTCACGACGACTGAGATCGATGCCGTGAGGGCGAGGCCTCGTCGGACGACCCGCTCTACCCTCCGCCTCCGGCGGAGATGTGGGGAGGGTAGGAGCGGGTCGCCGACCATCAGACGGCGGCGATCTTATCCAGCTCTGCCTGCGCTTCAGCAACCTGTTCGTCGGTGAGCGGGACGAAGAGAGCTTCTTCTGTGATGGCATTCTGGTTGTCGAAGTAGTACTGCGCGAACGCCTTCACCTCGGGCCTCTTCGCGGCATCGGTCTTGGTGTAGATGAAGAGCGGCCGCCCGAGTGGCTTGTACGTTCCGGCCTGAACCGTATCGGTGCCGGCGGCGACGCAGCCTCCCCCTCCATCGATCTCGACGCCTCTGATCTTGGTGGCATTCTCGAGGAGATAGGAGAGCCCGAAGTACCCCAACGCACCGAGGTCCCCTGCGACGCCGGTCACCGTGACGTTGTCGTCCTCGCTGGGATTGTAGTCCGTGCGAGTGGCCCCCTCTTCGCCGTTGATCTCGTCCGTGAAGTAGTCGAACGTTCCCGAATCCGATCCGGCTCCGAACAGCGTGAGTTCCTGGTTCGGGAAGGATGGGTCCACCTGGTTCCAGTTCGTGACCTTGCTGCCCGGTTCCCAGATCTTCTTGAGCTGCTCCACCGTGAGACACTTCGCCCAGGTGTTCTGCGGGTTCACGACGACCGAGAGGCCATCGTTCGCCACGATGAGCTCGAGCGGCTCGATGCTTTTCGCCTGGCACGCGGCAACCTCTACGTCCTTGATGGGTCGCGACGCCATCGAGAAGTCTGTTTCGCCGTTGCAGAACTTCTCGAATCCGCCGCCGGTGCCGGATGTTCCCACGGTCACCTTGACTCCGGAGTTCTCAGCCTGGAAATCCTCGGCCGCGAGTGCGACGAGCGGCGTCACGGTGCTGGAGCCGTCGATCTTGATGGTTCCCGATAGATCCGAGGCTCCGCCATCGTCCCCTCCACACGCAGCAGCGACGATCGCCAGAGCCGTGAGGGCCACCACGAACGTGACCCAGCGTTGCTTCCTCATCCTGTCTCCCCCTCTCGGCGCCTCGCCCGACTCCTCCCGCATCCGCGGAGCGGGGCCACCGGGGACAGGCCGGTGGCCCCGTTCGAGTCCGCGGGTGTGGGGTTCTGTCCGACGGAGCGGTCCTCCATCCGAGGCCGACACTAACCACCGGTTATGAACGGCCTCCGTGGCGAAGATGAACGGGGGGTGAACAGTCGGCGAAGTTCGAAGTATCGGTCCGGGGCCCGGAGCGTAACGAGGTGCCGAGAGTTCACGCAGTCCTACTACCGCCGGCGCTCACGGTTCCTCCAACGGTCAGGTGACGTCGTTAGCGTAACGGCGACTGGATCAGGACCTCGGCCGCGGCGACGTTCGTCGCGAGCGGGATCGGCGCGAGATCGCACACCTTCAAGATCGTCGAGATCGACGGCTCCGACGGCAGCGCGGCGAGCGGGTCGTGGAAGAAGATCACCGCATCCAAACGGCCCTCCACCACGGCCGCGGCCAGCTGCAGGTCGCCCCCAGCGTGCCGGGGGGCGAGGACGTCCATGTGCAGCGGGAGCTGCGCGAGAGGGTCGCCGTATCCTCCGGCGCCAGGAAGCGGATGCGACCGACGATGTCCCGATGAGCTCGGACGAATCTGGCCAGCGCTTCCTTCTGGGGGTCGTGAGCGATGAGGCCCAGCGTGATCGCGGGCGTGGCTTCCCCGTTACCGGTTCCGAGCGGCCGAACGGTGCCCACGCCGCGACCATAGAAGACGCAGATGGCACGGCGTCCATGGGCGGATGAAGGCGAGGTGAACTCTGGGGGAACGTCGCCGTCGCTGGCCCTACACTGCTTGAGGTGAACTCGGACTTCCTCGCCATCGCGGTCGTGGGAGGGCTGGCGCTCGCGGTCGGCTTCTCCGCCGCGCGGCTCATCGCGCGGCGGATCACGAAGCCGCTCGCCGCCGTGAACGAAGCGGCCGGCCGGATCGCTGCGGGTGATCTCGGGCATCGAGCGCCGGAAAGCGGGCCCACGGAGGTCGTTGCGCTGGCTGCGACGATCAACGCCATGGCCTCGGATGTCGCCGCTCGCATCGATCAGGCGCGGGCAGACCAGAGAACCCGCGACCTCGTGCTGGCCGCGCTCGATGAGGGAGTCGTTCTCATTGACGAGCGCGGCGGCATCCACTACGCCAACCCGGCCGCGATCCGGATGCTGGGACGCATGGCCGGGGACTTCCCGCTCGCCGAGAAACGGGGGGCGAAGGATCCCTTCATCCCACCGGTTCTCCGCCGCCTCGTCGGTCAAGCGTTCGAAGCGGGTTCGGTTCGCGAGCAGGAGCTGGAGATCGGGCAACGGGCTCGCACGGTGCTCGCGACGGCGTTGCCGGCCGGTGGAGAGGGCCTGGTGCTGCTCGTTCTCCGGGACGTCACGGAGGCTCGCAAGGTCGACGCGATCCGGCGCGATTTCGTCGCGGCGGCCTCGCATGAGCTCAAGACGCCGGTGGCGTCGATCCAAGCCGCTGCCGAGACACTCTCACACGCTCTCCACGAGGATCCGGAGGCGGCTGGTCGTTTCGTCGCCAACCTCCAGCGCGACTCGGAGCGCCTCTCACGCATCGTCATGGATCTGCTCGACCTCTCGAGGCTGGAGAGCGAGCGGCCGACGTTCGAGTCGGTGCGCCTCGATCTTCTCGCGCGGGAAGAGGTCGAGCGGGTTGGCGAGCGAACGCGCGAGGCGGGACTGGCCGTCGAGGTGGCCGCCGACCCGGTCACCGTCCGGGGGTCACGCAAAGACCTCTCTCTGGTGTTCAGCAATCTGCTGGACAACGCGGTCCGCTACACGCGCTCCGGTGGGACGATCCGGGTACAGGTTTCCGGCGACAACGGCGATGCGAAGGTGACGGTGTCCGACACTGGCATCGGGATCCCGGCACGTGAGTTGCCGCGCATCTTCGAGCGCTTCTATCGAGTCGATCGGGCTCGCGCGCGCGAAACCGGCGGCACCGGGCTGGGGCTCGCGATCGTAAAGCACGTCGCAGAGCAACACGGCGGGAACATCGAAGCGACGAGCGAGCTCGGTAAAGGGTCAACGTTCGTGATGAGGCTCCCCTCTCGCGCGACGTGATCTGATCGGACCGACTCTGCGCAAGAAAAAACCCAAAACACACAGCGTGGTCGTCAAACAAGGGAACCTGCAGGTTGAGCTTGATTGTGGATAACCGGGACTCAAGTCGTTCGTAGTAAGTTCCGAGTCCCACAGGCGTGTGGGTCGGCGGACGTACTTGCTTGGGCCTTCAGACCTCCGTAGGGTACCGCGCGGTGTCTGGGGGGAATACCCGTGTCTGGCGGGTACTCGCAGCCCTCGTCGGCGCTCTCGTCTTCACTGCAACTTCCCCCTTCCCTAAGGCGGATGCGCTCACGTCCGACGAGGGTTCATTGCTGTCCTACATAAACAACGCGCGCGCCAAGTACGGGAAGAGCCGGCTTTCGGTCGCGAGCGATCTCGTCGCCGTCGCTCGTCAACACAGCAAACGGATGGCGTCGCAGGGAGCGATCTTCCACAACTCGCATCTCACGAGCGACGTGGACGGGTGGCGCAGGATCGGAGAGAACGTCGGTCGTGGTCCGTCAGCGAAGGCCGTCCATGACGCGTTCATGTCTTCGAGCTCGCACCGCGTACATATCCTCGACGGTGCCTACGATCAGGTCGGGGTCGGCGCGGTCTGGGGCGGGAGCGGCTCGAAGCGGCTCCTCTACATCACCGAGGTGTTCGTCGAACGCACGAGCGGCGGCACCCGCACAACGGTCTCAAAGCCGAGACGGGCCGTCGTCCACCGCGCCGTGCCGGTCCGCAAACCTCCCAAACGGAAACCGACGCCTGCTCCGCCGCCGGCTGTGCAGGTGCCGATGACCGTCGACCTGCTGATCCAGCTGCTCACGATGGACCTCGTGCCGCCGCAGCCGGCGGTCGATAAGCCACCCGTACGCTGACCTGCGCGTTCGGCCGGGCGAACGCCGACCGGGGAGGGAACAGGCCTCCCGTGGTCGAAATCGTTCCGACCGACCACTCCGCAGGGAAGGAACGATCGAGATGCGTTCACGCACACTTCTGGCAGGCGCCCTAGCGCTCGCGCTGGCCATCCCCGGCCTGGGCTTCGGTCACGCCGAGCGCCACCTGGAGTCCCCGCCCCGCCCCGGCGCCGTCCCGAACCAGAACCGGGTACCGACCGCGGTCCTCGACGTGTGCAAGACCGGCGAGTGCGCGTTCGAGCACATCCAGGCGGCGGTCAACGCGGCGTCGAACGGCGCGCTGATCCGGATCTGGCCGGGCTTCTACAAGGAAGAGCCGAGCCGACAGGCGCCGCACCTCCCCGGCGACAACGAAGACGGCACGTACTCCTACGAGCACCACGTGCAGCACCCGCATTCGCAGAACCTGATCGCGATCATCGGAAAGAAGAACCTCACGCTCCGAGGGATGGGCGCGAACCCGCGCCAAGTCGTGATCGACGTCGAGTTCAAGAAGCACGTCGGGATCCGCGGCGACCGCTCGGACGGGCTGATCCTGGAGAACTTCTCGCTGTGGCACTCGTTCGACCACGGGGTCTACATCCTCGAGACCGACGGATTCATCATCGATCGCGTCGTGTCGGGATACTCGCGCGAGTATCCGTTCCTGACGTTCGCGAACGACCACGGCGTGATGAAGAACTGCGAGGCGTTCGGCGGCGGCGACGGCGGCCTCTATCCGGGCGGCGCCGCGGACGTGGTCGGTGGCAAGCTCGGCCGATACGCGATGGAGATCGCCAACTGCAAGAGCTACCACAACGTGCTCGGCTATTCGGGAACGCAAGGCGACAACGTCTGGGTCCACGACTCCGAGTTCTTCGACAACGCCGTCGGTCTCGTCACCGACTCGGAGACGGATCACCCGAACTATCCGCAGAACAATCTGACGCTCGAGCGCAACAAGTTCTACGACAACAACTTCAACGTGTACTCGAAGGACTCCGACATCTGGCCGACGGTGTTCGCGAACTCGATCCTGATCCCCGTCGGCGTCGGTGTGTTGCTGGCGAGCGGCAACGACAACCTCCTTCAAGAGAATCAGGTCTGGGGCAACGAGCGGTACGGCGTCTGGCTGCTCAACGGCGTCGGGCTCGTCCTTGGGCCGGGCGGCCCGGTGATCGACGGGAGCCCGTTCGCGCCGCCGTTCGTCTCGGAGGGGAACCGCTTCCTCGCGAACAAGATGTACAACCCGGCATCCCCGGCGGGGTCTGAGAACGCGATCGACTTCGGGTGGGACGGCGTCGGGCTGACGAACTGCTGGGAGAGCAACACCAGCTCGCCGGAAGGCGGCGCCGTGACGTCCAACGTCCTGCTGCTGCCGCCGTGCTCGAACCCGCTCGACAACAGCAGGCTGCCGGTCGCGCCGGGGGTCCCCGACCCGACGAACTTCATCGAGCAGGCCGGATTGGTCTTCATCGACACCGACAACGATGGGGCGAACGATCAGCCGATCTGCGCGGTTGCGGGAACGTGCACGTACGAGGGCGGTCCGCCGCTCGAGAACGCGCGCAACGTCCCCGAGGGCTACAAGCCGCCGCCGACGCCGCCGACGTGCGGGCCGAGCACGTGCCCGAGCGCGAGCGGCGCGTCCGTACGCGGCGTCAAGACGTCGCGGACGTTCCGCGGCGAGGCGAGCGCGCTCCCGGCGACCGGCGTCCCGGCCGCGACCGGCGCCGCGCTGACGCTGCTGGGCATCGCAGGGCTGATCGGGCTCGGGGCGCGCAAGCGCCGCTAACACATAGCGTTCAGACGGCGGCGCGGGCCTTCGGCCCGCGCCGCAACGGTTCCCGACCTAGGACACCGAACCTTCGATGTTGGCCTTGATCTTCTCGAGGTCCTTCATCAGATTCTTCGGCGCGAGGCGGCTGATGAGCGGCTTGGCGAGGCGTGCCGACAGTGCGGGTTTCGTGAACTCCTGGACCTTCGTCAGCCTGGTCGTCGCGCCTTCCTCGACGATCTCGAACGAGTTCCGCACGTCGCCGGCATCGCCCTTGGTCTCGAGGGCGAACTTCTGGCCGGGGACGTACTCGGTGACCGTGCAGGAGTCCGTGTGGTTCCCGAACTGTTTCCCGTCGGTCTCGTACGTGCTCCCAACGCCGACCGGTCCTTGCGACGTCTGGCGGACGGCGACGGAGAACTGGCCCCACTCCGGAAGCTTCGTAAGGTCCGAGACGTATTCGAAAACCTTCTCCGCCGGCGCGTTTACCGCGATCGACTGCTCGAACCTCATGGCCGTCCCCCCGTTGCTCGGTTTCCTGAGCACAAGGGAATCCCCCGCGGGCTCCGCAGTCAAGCGGGGCTAGACGCGCGCGAGCGGAAGCGGCAGGCCGGGCACGTCCGACCGTGAGCGGAACAGCGTCCCCTTGTGGTCGGCGGGCTCGGTCGCGCCGGCGGTGCCGATGTACAGATCCCGGAGGTCCTCGCCGCCGAACGACACGGTCGCTACGAACGAGGCCGGGACCTCGAGAACCTGGTCGAGCGCTCCGTCCTGCGTGAACCGCGCGACGCCGCCGCCGGGCCCGAGCGCGA
>Ga0299907_10001290_pt1 | contig 14161 bp, 8 predicted proteins | sample RVTome_16_FD_198680 | JGI IMG/M metagenome (GOLD analysis project Ga0299907, IMG submission 198680) | Soil microbial communities from uranium-contaminated site in the Upper Colorado River Basin, Wyoming, United States - RVT152D67 (version 2) ... | reverse complement strand
AGTCCGTCGAAGAAGCCCACCGGGAAGGCTAGGGCAGGTAGGCCGGCCAGGTTGACCGGCACCGTGAGGCGGGACGGGCTGCCGTCATGGATGCCGAGCACCCCGCCGCTCACCTCGACGTGCGTCCCGCTGGCGGGCGGGGCCGGATAAGGCGTGGCCGGGGCGAGCAGCAGGTCGACGGAGGCGAGGGTCCGCTCGAAACTGGCGCGGATCTCCCGGGCCCGGGCCAGCGACGCGGTGTACTCCAGCCCCGAAAGCGAGCGTCCGAAATCGACTAGGGAAGCCACTTCCGGGTGCACGTCTTTTTGATCCCACAGTTCCCGATAGTGGTAGGCCACGTCCGCCCAGACGTGCTTGAAACCCTCCCACCCCTCATCGAGCTGGGGGCCGTCGACCCAGTCGATGTGGGCACCGAGATCTTGGAGCAGCCTGGCTGCGTCCTCGACCGCCGTCCGCACGTGGGTGTGCACCAGCGAGAAGAACGAGCTGGGAAGTCCGATCCGGAGTCCCTCGGGCCGCACCTCAGGTGCGGGGGCGACGGGCTGTAGCGGAACCCGCGCTCCCTGCTCGGGGCGGCGCAGCACCCTCAAGGCCACGGCGCAGTCCTCGGCGGAGGCGGCCAGAGGACCGGCGGTGTCAAGCCCGGGACTCATGGGGAGGACGCCCCGCAGGCTGATGACCCCGTGGGTCGGCTTGAGGCCGGTGACCCCGCAGAAGGAGGCGGGGATGCGGATGGAGCCGCCGGTGTCGGAGCCGAGGGCGATCGGCACGGCACCCACCGCCACGATCGCGGCCGAGCCGCCCGAGGACCCGCCCGCCAGCCGCTCGGGGTCCCAAGGGTTGCGGACGGGCCCGAAGGACGAGAGAGCACCGGTGGCACCGGCCATCAGCTCGTGCTGATTGGTCTTGGCCACGACCACCGCCCCCGCCGCCACCAGCGCGTCCACCGCGGCGGCGTGCCTGGTCGCCACCCGCCATCCGAAGGCCGCACAGCACGCCGTGGTCGGCGCCCCGGCCACGTCGAACGCCTCCTTCACCGCCACCGGCACGCCGTGCAGCGGACCGGAGGGCGGCTCTCCCTCGAGGGCCTTGGCCCGGGCCCGGGCCGCCTCGGCCAGCAGGTGGGTGACGGCGTTGGTCCGGGGCTGGGCCGCCTCCACGGCCGACAGGGCGGCCTCGACCAGTTCGACGGGCGAGATCGCTCCCTGGGCGATGCTCGCCACGGTCTCCGCGATCGTCGGCATGGCACCCCTCCCTACGGCCGGGCCTCGAGGATGATGTTGAAGGGCGTCTCGGTCGCCCGGCGGACTCGGTTGAAGCCGCCTTGGCGCAGGACGTCGGTGAGCCTGGCCTCCCCGGCCTGGGCACCCAACGCCAAGCCGGTGTCCTGAGCGAGCGATGACGGCACACAGGCGAGAGTCGACGCCGCGTAGTAGCCACGTCCGAGCGGAGTCAGGTTGTCGGCCACCCGGTCACCCGCCGTCGGTTCGACGACCATGCAGGTCCCGTCGCGAGCGACGGCGTCGCGGATGTGGGCGGCGGCGGCGACGGGATCGCCCATGTCATGGAAGCAGTCGAACAGGGTGACGAGGTCGTAGCTCCCAGGGAAGGCGGTGGCCGCGGTGATCTCGAAGCGGACCCGGTCGCCGACACCGGACTCGGCCGCCAGCTTGCGGGCCCGTTCGATCGACGCCTCGTGGTAGTCGAAGCCCACGAAACTGGAGTTGGGGTACGCCTGAGCCATGAAGATTGTTGACAGGCCGTGGCCGCAGCCCACGTCGGCCACCGCGCCACCCGCCCGCAGCTTGGCGTCCACGCCGACGAGGGCGGGGATCCACGACGACGCGATGTTGGCCTGGTAGCCGGGTCGGAAGAACCGCGCCACCCCGGTGAACACCTCGGGGTCGTGTTCGTGCCACCCGAAGCCCCGCCCGTTTCTCATGGCCTCGGTCACCCCGGGTTCGTCTCGGGTATAGCCGGCGGCGATCTGGAAGGCGCCGAGCATGCAGGCGGTGCTGGTGTCGTCGGCGAACACCAGTGCCTGCTCGTTGGTCAATGAGTAGCGCCCGGTGTCGGCGTCGTATTCGACATACCCGCCGGCCGCCTGGTTGGCGAGCCAGTCTCGGACGTAGGGCTCGGGCACGCCCACCCGCTCGGCCAGATCGGCGGGGAGCAGCGGCCCCGCCCCGGCCAGCGCCCGGTACAGGCCGAGCCGGTCCCCCATCACCACCAGCGGAGCACTCATCGCCGCCGCCCAGTCCTGGAGAGTCCGGTTCAGCAGCTCATTGAGTTTCGTCTCGTTGACCGGCATCTGGATCTCCTCTCGATCGCCCATCTATCGGGAGGAGCATGAGCTGGGAGCCGGGGCGCCACATCGGGGCCGAGCCCCCATCTTCGAAAGCAGCGCCCCCAGTTAGTTAGTTAGCTATAGCTACTTCCCCCTGAAAAAGTCGTTGCGGAAGTAGCTGCTGATCAGCGGTTTCGCGCTTCGAGGGTGCTCGCGTTCGGGGCTGAATGTTGAAACGATGGCCTCTACTCCCTGCTGCCACAAGGAGTTGAGGCCATCGTGCTTGTGACCATAAACCCGAACGTGACCCTGTGGGAAGCATTGCTGCCGGTGGAGTGTCTGGGGATGCCAGCGGAGCTGGTGGCGGTGGATCGGCTGCTGGATGATCCGGTGTTCTTCGAGCCGTATCGGAAGTTCTTCGATCCGGTGTGGGGCCGGCCGAGCGTGCCTGTGGAGACCTACCTGCGGCTGATGTTCTTGAAGTCCCGGCACCGGCTGTCGTTCGAGGCGGTGGTCCGGGAGGCGGCGGACTCGTTGTCGTGGCGGCGGTTCTGTCGGGTGCCGCTGGGAGAGAAGATGCCTCACCCCACGACGTTGATGAAGACGACCAAGCGGTGCGGGGAAGCGACGATCGCCGCCTTGAACGAGGCGCTGTTGGCCAAGGCGGTCGCCGCCCATGTCGTGAAGTCCGACAAGGTCCGGGCGGACACCACGGTGGTCGAAGCCAACGTGGCCTACCCGACTGACAGCGGCCTGATGGCCAAGGGTGTGGCCCGGATGGCGGGGATGGTCAAGGCCCTTCAGGGCATGGGGCTGGCCACCCGCACGAAGGCTCGGGACCGGACCCGGTCGATGCGGCGGCGGGCGCACGCCATCGGGGCGTGGCTGCGACGCCGCAGCGACGACGCCAAAGAGGAGGTCAAGGCGATCAACGCCGAGATGGTCGCCATCACTGAGGCGGCCGTGGTCGAAGCGCGGCGGGTCGCCGTCAACGCGGCCCGGTCGCTGCGCCAGGCCGGCAGCGAGGCCAGCGGCAAGGCCCTGGCCGTGGTGGCCGATCTGGTCGAGACGGCCGAGCTGCTCGAGCGGGTGGTGGCCCAGACCCGCCTCCGGCTCTCGGGGGAGACCCCCGACGGTGCCACTCGCATCGTGAGCCTGCATGACCCTGACGCCCGCCCGATCGCCAAGGGCCGTCTCGGCCGACCGGTCGAGTTCGGCTACAAGGCCCAGGTCATCGACAACGCTGACGGGATCGTCGTCGACTACCAGGTCGTCATCGGCAACCCCGGCGATGCCGGTCTCCTACCCGGAGCCATCGAACGGATCAAGAGCCGTGTCGGCCGGGCGCCGGGAGCGGTCACCGCCGACCGGGGCTACTCCGACGCCAAGACCGAAGCCGCCTTGGTGGTGACTGGCGTCAAGACCGTCGCCATCCCGCGCCAGGGCCGCATTAGCGTCGCCCGCCAACAGGTCGAACGGCGACGAGGGTTCCGCAGGTTGATCAAGTGGCGCACCGGCTGCGAGGGGCGGATCTCGCATCTCAAGCACGGCTACGGGTGGAACCGCACGTTGATCGACGGCCTCGCCGGTGCCCAGGCCTGGTGCGGTCTCGGGGTTCTCGCCCACAACGCCGTCAAGATCGCCGATCTCATCGAAGCGCAAAGCCAACCCGGCGTTCCGATGAAAACGCCGACGACACGAAGGAGGCCACGCCAACGTGCCGGCACCGACCCGCCCCCAGAACCACCCCCGTCCCTGGCCGCCCCCTGAGCCCCGGTCCACCCGCTCTCCCAGCGCGGCCGGCCTCCCACCACGGGAGCCGGAAACGAGCTGGGAGAACGGGAACCGGGGCCAGAAGACGATGCAGCTGCAGCGCCGAGCGCCGTCACAGGCCACCACCGGCCCCACGGGCACTCACTTCTTCAGGTCGAAGTAGCTAGAGCTCCTCCGGGGACACCCCAGCCCCGGGCCGTCACCGGGTCAGGTGATGCCGAGAGCGACGATGGTCACGATCAGGGCCACCGCCCCCAGGAAGTCCACCGAGGACGTGACCACGGGGACGCCGTAGTTGTCGGGATCGAGGCCGAGGCGGAACGACGCCACCGTGCCGTAATAGGCGACGGCCACGACGAAGGCGACGGCCACCGCACCTCCCAGCATGGACGCGGCCACGACCTGGAGGAGCCCGGGGCTGGCCTCGTGGAGCAACCGGGCCGTGAAGTGGGCCCCCACGGCGTTGAAGAGGAACACCGGCGCCCCGAGCAGGAAGACCGAGGCGCCGTCGAGGCGGGCCTCACGGGAGGGGACGGCCCGGGCCTCGAGGAGGCCCAGATGCAGCTTGGTGGACAGCCGGGAGGAGAGGATGCCGCCCAGGGCTCCGGCCGAGGAGATGAAGGCGGGCAGCAGCACGAGCAGGGCGGGGTACCGGGAGAAGACGTCCAGGCGCCGCTCGATGACGACGCCGGCCAGCGTGGACAGGAACACGGCCACGAACAGGATCGGGGTCGACTCGCGCACCACCTGGCGCAGGATCTCCCGCCGTGACCGCCACCCCTTGACCAGCGCGGCCACGGCGGCGATCCCGGTCAGCAGCCCGAAGGCGGAGGGGAAGATCGGCACGGTGAGGACGAACGTGACGAGCCACAGGGCGGGCAGGGTGAGCACGTCGCCCATGGTCGACACCAGGGGGGCGGTCACGTTGTCAAGGTCCCAGCCGTACCGCACCGAACCGGCGGCCAGCGCCAGGGTGGCGGCGAGCACGGCGGCCGACGCCAGCATGCCGCCCACGATGGAGACCAGGGCGAGCTGGAACAGCGAGATGGTGCCCTCCACATGGAGGCCCACGGCCACCACCTTGGCCGCGGCGGCGACGAGGAAGGACATGGCCACGGTGAGCACCAGGGCGGCGGTGACGTTCTGGCCCAGGAGCGTTCCCGGGCGCAGCGAGAAGCGGAACAGGCCCGTGTGGACGGCGGTGGACAGCCGGTTGCCCAGGGCCGAGAAGACGTTTCCCCGCAGCCCGATGGCGGCGGGGACCATGACGAGGAGGCCCGGGTAGCGCTCGAGCGTCGGGGTGATGGAACCCAGGACGGCGCCGGCCACGAGGCTGGTGGACGAGTTCAGGCCGAGCGCCACCAGGCTCTGGCGAACCGCGCCGCTGCTGGGCCCCAGCAGACGGACGACCCGACCCGGCATCCGGCGGACGAGCCGGAGGGGGCGCAGCCGCCCTGGGCGGGAACTGAAGCGTCGCAAAGCGCGGGGGCACCCGGGACCGGGGGCGCCGGGAATCTAGGTCAAACCGGGCAAAGGCTCGGTGTCGCCGCAGCGGCAGGCACGTTTCGGCCGATGACTAACTCATGCGGGAGAGGAATGCACCCAGCGGGCGCCGGAGGTACATCGCGGCCGTCGCCGCCGTCCTCTCCGCGCTGGTCATAGGCCTGCCCGCCGCCTCGGCGAAGGCGACGGCCGCGGCGGCCGATCCCGGCGCCGGGAGCCTCCTCGTCCGCTTCAAGCCGAAAGTGGCCGACGCCGCCGCCGGCGAGGCACTGGACCGGGCCGGCGCCAAGGCCGGTGAGCCGGTGGGTCGCACCGGGTTTCTGGAGATCGCCACCGACGGGCACCGGGCCGAGGACGTCCGCCGCCGGCTGTTCGAATCAGGTCTGGTCGACACGGTGGAGCCCAACCGGGCGCGCCGGGCGTCGGCTGTCCCCTCCGATCTTCTCTATTCCAGCCACCAGGCCTCCTATCTGTCGGCCGTGGGCCTGCCCCGGGCCTGGGACATGACCACCGGGTCCGACAACCTCGTCCTCGCCGTCATCGACAGCGGCGTCGACCGCGACCATCCGGACCTGGCCGGCCGGCTTCTCTCGGGCCGGGACATCGTCAACCGCGACTCCGACCCGAGTGACGACGAGGGCCACGGGACGATGGTGTCCGGGGTGGCCGCCGCCCGCAGCAACAACGGGGCCGGCGTGGCCGGCGTCACCTGGAAGGGCCGCGTCCTCCCCATCAAGGTCCTCGACCGGGACGGCATCGCCCTCGACAACGACATCGCCGCCGGGATCACCTGGGCCGTCGACCAGGGCGCCGACGTGATCAACCTGTCGCTCGGGGGGCCCGGGGCGAGCAGCGTCCTCCAGGCCGCCGTCAACTACGCCACCGCCCGCGACGTGGTCGTGGTCTCGGCCGCCGGGAACCTGAGGCCGGGCATCGATCCCGTCGAGCCGCACTACCCGGCCGCCTGCGACGGCGTCATCGCCGTGGGAGCCACCGACGGTTCGAACAACCTCGCCTCCTTCTCCAACTTCGGGAGCTGGGTCGACCTCGTCGCCCCCGGGGTCGACATCACCACCACCGCCGCGGCCAGCGGGGCGACCGAGGCGTACGTCACGGTGGCGGGCACGTCCTTCGCCGCTCCCCTGGTGGCCGGGGCCGCCCTGCTGCTGCGGGCAGCCGACCCGTCGGCACCGGTCGCCGTCATCGCCGACCGCCTACGCCGCTCGGCCCGGGACCTCGGCGCCGCCGGCTTCGACGCCCGCTTCGGCGCCGGCCTGCTCGACGCCGGCGCCGCGCTCCGCCTCAGTTCGGCCGCCGGGTCGACGGGGGGCGTGGGCAGCCAGGTTCTCTCCGGCTACTGGACGGTGTCGGCCGACGGACGCGTCTACGACTTCGGCAACGCCACGATGCACGGCGAGGCCTACGGACTGCTCCAGCCGTCGGCCGTGGCCGTCGACCTCGAGGCCGCCCCGGGCGGCGCCGGCTACTGGATCGTCGACCAGCACGGCGCCGTGTTCACCTTCGGCATCGCCGAGTACCACGGGGGCCTGAAATCGACCGACCTCCGCCCCGGGGAGACGGTCACCAGCCTGTCGTCCACCCCGGGCGGGGCCGGCTACTGGCTCTTCACCACCACCGGGCGGGTGTTCCGGTTCGGGAACGCCCAGCTGTTCGGCGACCTGGCCGCCGTGCCGCTCAACGCCCCCATCCTCGACTCGGTGCCCACCCCGACGGGCAACGGCTATTACATGGTCGGCGCCGACGGCGGGATCTTCGCCTTCGGTGACGCCCGCTTCGCCGGCTCCACGGGCAACATGCGCCTCAACGCCCCGGTCCAGTCCCTGGTGCCCGACCCCGACGGCCGCGGCTACTGGCTGGTGGCCTCCGACGGCGGCGTGTTCGCCTTCGACGCCGGGTTCCGGGGCTCGCTCGGCGGGACGCCCCTCAACAAGCCCGTCACCGGGATGGTGGCCTTCGGCGACGGCTACCTGATGGTGGGCGAGGACGGCGGCATCTTCAACTTCTCGAACCTGCCCTTCTCCGGCTCCCTGGGCGGCACGTTCCTCACCTCCCCGGTCGTGGCCGTGGCCTCGCTCCCCCGCTGACGGGCCGGCGACCTCCACCGGGCGCGCCCGCCCCCGCGTGTTGTATTTGTTGAAGTTGGGGAAAATGAGGTTATGGACTCCCCGGAAGCGACGGCAGACGCCCTCGTCACCCAACTGAGCCGGGGCGACACCGACCCCGTCCCGCTCCTCGACCGGCTCCGGGCCAGCCGCCGCCCCTACTACACCTGGGCTCTGGCCTGGGCCCAGTGGACCGGTGTGCTCGAGCGCCAACCCGATCACGAGACCGCCCGCCGGGCGGTGGCCACCCTCCGCTCGGTGGAGCCGGCCGCCAACCATCTCGACCTGTTGTGTTCCCGGGGGGACAACACAGCTAGCGGAAATCGCGGGACCGGGTGAGGAACCGGCTGGGCAGGAGGGACAGGCGCTGCGCCACCAGGTTGGTCACCCCCTGGTGACGCTCCAGGACCCCCTGGACCACCAGTGCCGGGGCGCTGCGGCCGGCCCGTCGGTGACGGCGCCACACCCCGGGCGAGCAGATCACGTTCAACAGTCCGGTCTCGTCCTCCAGGTTGAGGAAGATCACCCCGGCGGCGGTTCCCGGACGCTGGCGGTGGGTGACCACCCCGGCCACCTCCACCATCCGGCCCGGCGCGACCTCGGTGAGACGGTCGATGGGGATCACGCCGGCGGCGTCCAGGCCGGGACGGGCGAACTCCGTCGGATGCGAGGTGGGTGAGAGGCCCATGGCCCACAGGTCGGCGGCCGTCTCCTCCACCGGGGTCATGCCCGGAAGGGAGGGAGCCTCCAGGCCGGTGACGAGGCCGGGCAGCTTCTCCGGTCGGGCCTCCCGCAGCGCCGCCGCCGCCCACAGGGCGTCGCGGCGCGACAATCCGAGACCGCCGAAGGCGCCGGCGGTGGCCAGCGCCTCGATGGCAGCCGTGGAGGCGCCGGTGCGCCGGGCCATGTCCTCCATGGAGGTGAAGGGCCCACCGGCCCGCGCCTCCTCGATGCGCTCCAGGAGCCCGTCGCCCAGGTTGCGCACGTAGCGCAACCCGATCCGGACCCTGTATCCGCCCGCCGTGTCTCCGTCCGAAGGTTCCAGAGTGCAGTCCTTGCGGGACGCCAGCACGTCGGGACCGACGACCTCCACGCCGTGGCGGCGGGCGTCGCGCACGATGGTGTGCGGCGAGTAGAACCCCATGGGCTGGCCGTTGAGGAGGGCGGCGGTGAACTCGGCCGGGTAGTGCAGCTTCATCCACGACGAGGCGTAGACGAGGTAGGCGAAGGACACCGAGTGGCTCTCGGGGAAGCCGAAGTCGGCGAACGCCTCCAGCTTGTGGGCGATCTCGGCCGCCACTTCGCCGGTGATGCCGTTGGCCGCCATCCCGGCCAGGAGCCGGTCGTGCATCGCCGCCATCCGCTCGTGGGAGCGTTTGGAGCCCATGGCCTGGCGCAGCTGGTCGGCCTCGCCGGGGGTGAAGCCGGCCACGTCGATGGCCATCTGCATGAGCTGCTCCTGGAACAGGGGAACGCCGAGCGTCTTGGCCAGCGATTTCTCCAGGAGGGGGTGCAGGTAGGTGACGGGCTCCTCGCCCCGGCGCCGGCGGATGTAGGGGTGGACGGAACCGCCCTGGATGGGGCCCGGGCGGATGAGCGCCACCTCCACCACGAGGTCATAGAAGGTCCGGGGCCGGAGCCGGGGCAGGGTGGCCATCTGGGCCCGGCTCTCCACCTGGAAGATCCCCACCGTGTCGGCCGCGCAGAGCATGTCGTAGACGGCGTCCTCCTGGGGGATGGTGGCCAGGTCGATCTCGATCCCCCGGTGGAGGGCGACGAGGTCCACGGCCAGATGCAGGAGGGTGAGCATGCCCAGGCCGAGGAGGTCGAACTTGACCAGGCCGGCCGCGGCGCAGTCGTCCTTGTCCCACTGGAGGACCGAGCGGCCGAGCTCATGGCGCTTCGCCTGGCGGCTCATCGCGGTGTCGATGGGGGCCCCTGCCCCATCGACCGCCGAAGCAAGCTTCGGCACCATGGCCGCCCACTCCACCGGGCAATACTCGGTGAGGGGCCGATCGGCGATGACCATGCCACCGGAGTGGATGCCGAGATGACGGGGGAAGCCCTGGACCTGCTGGGCCAGGTCGAGCACCCGGAGCGGGATGCCGGCCAGGCCGGCGTCGCCCGCGTCGGCCCGCACCTCCCGCATGGTCCAGCCCTCCACCGACTTCGCCACCGCGTCGGCCGCCCCCGGGGACAGGCCGCAGGCCTTGGCCATCTCCCGCAGCGCCGAGCGGGGCCGGTAGGTGATGACGTTGGCCACCTGGGCGGCCCGGTCCCGTCCGTAGCGGCGGTAGACGTACTGGATGGCCTCCTCCCGGCGCTCGTGCTCGATGTCGAGGTCGATGTCGGGTGGCCCGTCGCGCTCGGGAGAGAGGAAGCGCTCGAAGAGCAGACCGAGGCCCACGGCGTCGGCCTTGGTGATCCCCAGGGCGTAGCACACGGCCGAATTGGCCGCGCTGCCCCGGCCCTGGCAGTAGAGGTTCTCCCGCCGGCAGAACTCGACGATGTCGTGGACGAGGAGGAAGTAGCCGGCGAAGCCCAGCTCGGAGATGGTGTCGAGCTCGGCCGCGATACGCCGGCGGGCGTCGGCGTGCCGGGGATGATCCGGGGGGTAGCGGTGGGCGGCGCCGGCCCAGGCCAGCTCCCGCAGCCAGCTCATCTCGGTGTGCCCGGGGGGAACGGGGTAGTCGGGCAGGCAGGGGGCGGCCATGGCCAGGTCGAAAGCACAGGCCCGGGCCACCTCCACCGTCCGTTCGACCGCCCCGGGCCAGCGGGCGAAACGCCGGGCCTGCTCGGCCGGCGAGCGCAGGTGGGCGCTGGCCGCGGCGGGCAGCCAGGGATCGAGGGCGTCCATGGGTCTCCGGGCCCGGATGGCGGCCAGGGCGGTGGCCAGTGGTCGCTCCCGGGGGGTGGCGTAGTGGACGTTGTTGGTGGCCACGATCCCCACTCCGACCTGGGCGGCGAGGGTGGCCAGAGCGTCGTTGCGGGGCTGGTCGAGCGGGTCCTGATGGTCCCACAGCTCGACCAGGAGCCGGTCGGCCCCGAAGGCGTCGACCAGGTGGGCCAGCCCCCGGGCGGCGGCGGCGGGACCCTGCTCCACCAGGGCTTTGGGGACGAGACCCTTGCGACAGCCGGTGAGAACGAACCACGTGTCATTGACGGCACTCGGGTGCGGGTGACGGTGGACGGGCGCCCGGGCGGCCTCGGCCAGGGTCTCGAGACGGAACCGGGGGGCGCCCTTGCTCCCCTCCATCTGGGCTCCGCTGAGCGCCCGGGCCAGCCGGGCGTATCCGATGGGCCCCTCGGCCAGGACGACGAGGTGCTCGCCTTCAGGATCGGGGAGACCCGAAGATGGCTTGGTCGTGTCCAGGGTGACCTCGGCCCCGAAGACGGTGGGCAGCCCCAGGACCCGGGCCACCTCGGCCATCCGCACCGCCCCGTAGAGCCCGTCATGGTCGGTGACGGCCAGGGCGTCGAGGCCGAGGCGCACCGCCTCCCCCACCAGGTCCTCGGGGTGGCTGGCCCCGTCGAGGAAGGAGAAGTTGGTGTGGCAGTGCAGCTCGGCGTACCCACCGGCGGTTCTCGGCCGGACGGCGTCCGGCACCGGCCGGGGCAGCTTCCGATCGCCCCACGGCCCTGCCTTGGGCGGCGGATGCTCAGGCACGCCGCCCGTCCCTCCCCAACCGGCGCTGTTCAGCCCCGGTATGCGGGGGTGAGCCACGCCGGTTCATCCGTAAGCCCCCTGCTTTCCCAACCGGCGCTGTTCAGCCCCGGTATGCGGGGGTGAGCCACGCCGGTTCAGCGCGGCGGGCGCGGGCACGGGCTCAGTCATAGATCGCCTCCAGGGAGGCGCGGCCGCCCTCCACCGCCACCAGACAGGCCACTCCCCCGGCCACCTCCACCTGCCACAGCGCCCTCCGGCGCCGGCTGGAAGGGTCCCACCAGCGCAGGTCGTGGAGCCACGGCCCGGCCCACCCCTCTACCGCTCCCCCGCCCCCGGGCAGGTCGGCGCAGCACAGACGCGCCGGCTCGCCCGAAGCCTGACCCCGCCCCGACACCGTGACCGGCCGACCGCCGGCGTCGAGCATCTCCGCCGGACGGGGCGGGCGGAACACGACCGCCGGCGCCGGCGACGGGACCGCCCCCGGCCAGGGCTCGTAGACGGGCGGAGGCGGCGCCTCCTCCCCGAAGGGGACCCAGGCCACCCGCTCCTCGGGGGTACGCCCACCCCGCAGCACCGGAACGGTGACCGCCTCGGGACCGAGATGGGCCTGCAGGCGTACCAGGGCCCGGGCCGCCCTCTCGGCCGCGGCCCGGTCGCCGCCCCACAGCCCCAACTGGCTGCGCCCGGCCAGGACCACCTCCTCCGGGACGAGGCGCAGCAGGCTGAGCCCCCCGGTGGCGTCCTCCGCGGTGCCCGCGTCGGCGCGCCCCCCCACCCATGCCTCCAGCTGCCCACGGACCCGCTCGGCCAGGAGGGCCGGGCTGAGACCGTCGCCGGACCGCCAGCACCGTGCCAGGCGCTCGCCGTGCTCCGTCTCCGCCTCCACCCGCACCCGGGTGCACGCCAGCCCGTCACCGGCCAGGGCGGTGGAGAGGCGCTCGGCCAGCGCCCGGCCGGCGAAGACGGCGACGTCCACCCGGGGGGTCGGCGGGTCGAATTCGTGAGCGACGTCCCATTCCGGAGCCGGGGCCCGGGTGGCCACCCGATGCTCCTCCTCCCCCCGGGCCCGGCGGTGGGCGGCCAGACCGGCTGGACCGAAGCGACCCAGCACCGAGGCCGGGGGAAGGGCGGCGAAGTCACCCAGGGTGCGCAGGCCGAGCCGCGCCAGGAGGCTGGTCAGGTTGGCTGTGTCTCCGGGAACACCCCGAACCCCGGGATCGAGCACCCCCACCGGCCAGGGGGCGAGAAAGGCGGGGCTCCCCTGCGGGGGAACCACCACTGCCCGGCCGGGGACAGCCCGCCGGGCGGCCAGGCGGGCGGCGAAGGTGCCGTCAGCCACCCCCACCCGCACCTCGGGGACGCCTGCGGCCTCTACCTCGGCCCCCAGCCGCGCCGCCAGGGCGGCGTCGCCGCCGTGATAGCGCGAGGGACCCAGGGTGGGAACGAACAGGAGCCCGGGACGCTCCAAGGCGAGCTTGGGCGCCACGGTCTCGATCGCCCCGGCCAGGGCCTCGAAGGCACGGCCCTCGGCCGCCGGGTCGGCCGGGACGGTGACGAGCCCCGGGCAACCGGCCTCCGCCTCCCGCTTGCGCATCCCCCGGCGCACCCCCCCGGCCCGGGCCTCGGCCGAGGCGGAGAGCACGAATCCCCCCTCGAGGACGGCCACCGCCACCCCGGTCAGGTCGGGCTCCCGCTGACGGGCGGTGACCACCGGCCAGTCGGGACACCACAGGCACGCCATCCGCGCTGTCATCCCCGGCTCACTGGCATGCCCACCTCAGCTGGCGGCCCGGAGGGGGACCTCCGCCGTCCGCTCCCGGCCGGCGGCGCCCCGCCCGGCCACCGTGACCCGCAGGGTCCGGGCGCCGAGCAGGCCCTCCCCCCGGCCCAGGCCGGACCAGGCGGAGCCCTCCGCCCGCAGGCGCAGGGCGACCTCCCCCGGCCATCCTCCGGCCGCCACCAGCACCGAGCCCTGCTCCCGGGCCCGGGCCAGCAGGCGGCGGGCCTCGGCCGCCCGCATCTGACGGGGAACGGTCACCGCCACCACGGTCATGCCTTCGAGCAGCGTGGCGACGACCTGTCCGAACCGCTCGGGGACATCCCGGAGACGCACCACGGCCAGGCGCTCGAGGGCCACACCGGCCTCGGCTGCGGCCAGGGGCCCGAAGCTCTCTTCGGCATCGATCACCGCCGCCCACTCCCCCACCGCCGTGGCCGCGGCCAGGAACGCGAGGACGACGGAGGCTCCCCCCGTCCCCCCGGCCCCCTCGACCGACACCACCGTCCCCCGCTGGAGCCCGCCGCCGGGGAGGAGATCACCCAGGGGGCCCGGGACCGGCAGACGTCGCTCCCCGGCCAGAACCACCGGTCGGGCCCGACCGGCGACCTCCACCAGCGCCGGACGAGCAGGCTGGATGAGTGCCGGGGAGACCACAGAGCCACGGTAAACGAACAGGTGTTCGTAGTGCAAGCCGGCATGGGCTTCAGGTTGAAGAGTGGACCGCCAGTCCTTTCGCCGGGAAGACTGCCGGCGTGCCCGAGATCCGCCAGACCTCTCTCCCCGGCGTGGGCGTGCGCCATGAGCTCACCACCCGGTCGGGGCAGCGCGTCGGGGTGGTGTCCCACCGCACGGGTCGCCGTGATCTCCTGCTCTATGCCGCCGCCGATCCCGACGCGGCGGAAGCCAGCGTCGCCCTCACCTCCGACGAAAGCGCCACCCTGGCCGAAGTGCTGGGGGGGACCCAGCTCACCGCCAGCCTGGCCGACGTTCAGCACAGCATCGAGGGCCTGGCCCTGGACTGGGTCCCC
>Ga0299907_10001288_pt1 | contig 14169 bp, 15 predicted proteins | sample RVTome_16_FD_198680 | JGI IMG/M metagenome (GOLD analysis project Ga0299907, IMG submission 198680) | Soil microbial communities from uranium-contaminated site in the Upper Colorado River Basin, Wyoming, United States - RVT152D67 (version 2) ... | reverse complement strand
GCGAACAGCCAGCCGCCGTCGTGGGCCAGCCCGCCGCCCAACAAAGAGGCCCCGGCATCGATGTCCTCGGGCTCGACGCTCCAGAGCTGCCGGCCGCCTTGAGCGTCGAAGGCGGTGATCGTGGCCTCGGCATCCATGGTATGGATGCGGCCATCGGCGATCACCGGCCGCGCCAGCATCTGGGTACTGCCCGAGGAGCCGCTACCGATCCCCGCCTGCCAGGCGAGGTCGATGTGTTCGCCTGCCGCGAGATGATGCATGGCATGGGCCGGCAGGCCGCCGTTCTGTGGCCATTCCTGGTTACGTTGCGGCGGCGGCAGGCGGACCGGCACGTCGGCCAGCTGAGGATCCGCCTCCAGCTGCCGCTCCAGCAGCATTACCGGAATCCGCTCGCCCGGCAGCGGCGGCTCCTCGTCGCCGCCGAACCAACCATCTCCCGAGCATGAGGCGAGCAGCAGCGAGACGCTGCATAACGCGAGGCGCAACAGCCTCGTCACTGCGCTGCTCCCTCCGCTCCATCAGGGTCGGCGTCCTCGACAGCGGTCTGGTCCTGCCGGACCTCCCCGGCGGGGCCGCCACCCGCCGGGCCGCCGATCGAGGCCATGAGCTCGGCCGCGCGGCGGCTGAGGTTGGGCGGCGTCTGCGGGTCGCTGAGCAGGCTCTCCAAGGTGGCGCGCGCCGCATCCAGATCGCCCGCCTCGATTTCTGCGAGCGCCCTGAGCTCCAGGGCGCTGTATCGCCAGGGGGCAGCCTGCCCGGCCAGCGGCTCGACCCGCGACCGCGCGGCTTCCGGATCGAGCGCCGCGAAGCCCTGCTGCAGGGCAAGCAGCTCGGCTAGCTGGCGGTACAACGGCGTGGCGCCCTGATCGTCGGCCAGGCGCTCGAGGGTTGCGGCTTTGGCCGCGGCGTCGCCCGCCTCGGCCTGGGCCTCGGCGGCGCGCAGCCTCGCCAGCACGGCGTAGCCGCCACCCGCGTCTTCCGCCATCGCGGCGAAGGCCTCGGCGGCCAGCGCAGGATCGTCCTGACGCAGCAGCTGCTGCGCCTCGGCGAAGCGTGCGGCCTCTGCCAGACGGCCGCTTTCTTGCCAGTTGCGCCACAGGACGCCGGCCGTGGTGCCGAGGACGATCGCGAGCGCGGCGCCGACGATGTAGGCCCCGTACTCCTTCCAGAGCTTCATCCAGCGATCCTGGCGGACCGCCTCGTCGACCTCGCGGACGAACTCGTCCGCACCGCCGATGGGACCTCGTCCTCGCATGCCCGACCTGTTCTTTCGCGCGACTGCCGCGCTCCCCGCTGGCAGTCGCCCCCGATGTCCGGCCCTAGAGCAGCATCCGAATAGACGAGATCCCCAAGGGCGATCATCGTCCGGACAAAAGCTGCTCTAACCACCAGGAATAGAGCAATTTCCACCCGATGAGCGGAAGATGCCGCGATCCGAAGCGCGTCCATCTCATCGGGAATTGCTCTAGGTATGGGAGCACTGATCGTTTGGCAAGGCCGCCATCGCGCCTTATATCGGGGCGCTCCAACGGCTTTGCGATCGCTTTCCCCATGCCGCGCCTGTTCGTTGCCCTCGATCTTCCCGATGACGTCAAGCAGTCGCTCGAGCCTCTGACCCGCGGGCTGGGCGACGTGCGCTGGCTCGGGCCGGAGCAGCAGCACCTGACGCTGCGCTTCATCGGCGAGCTGGACAACGGGCGCATGTACGACATTGCCGAGGCGCTTTCGTTGGTCGCCGGGATGCCGTTGGAGCTACGCCTGAAGGGACTGGGCCACTTTCCGCCGCGCGGCGAGCCGCGCGTCCTGTGGGTCGGCGTTGAGAAGAGCGCCGAGTTGGCCGGCCTCAAGCGGCGGATCGATCGGGCGCTGGCCCAGTCCGGTCTGCCGCCCGACGAGCGCAAGTTTGCGCCGCACGTGACGCTGGCGCGCATGAGGGGGCCGCTCTCGCCCGACCGGCTCGGCACCTATCTGATGCGCCACAGCCTGTACAAGAGCGAGCCGTTCTCGGTCAGCGGCTTCCAGCTGTACTCGAGCTGGCCGCGGCCATATGGCGCCGAGCACCACGTCGAGGCTGGCTACGAGCTGGTGCCGGGGCTCGAGGACGAGCTTGGATGAGCTCGCGGGTGCGGTCCGGGAGGCGCGGGCCTGCCGGCTGTGCGCGCCACACCTGCCCTACGGCCCGCGGCCGATCCTGCAGATCGACAGGCGCGCCCGCATCCTCCTCGTGAGCCAGGCGCCGGGCCGGCGCGCGCACCAGAGCGGCATTCCGTTCGACGACCGGTCCGGCGACCGGCTGCGTGCCTGGCTCGGCCTGGACCGGGCCGCCTTCTACGATCCGGACATTCTGGGAATCCTGCCGATCGGCTTCTGCTATCCGGGCCATGGGACGCGCGGCGACCTGCTGCCCCGGCCCGAATGCGCGCCGACCTGGCATGCGCGCCTGCTCGCCCTGATGCCGGAGCTGCGGCTCACCCTGCTGATCGGGCGTCCGGCCCAGGCGCGCTATCTGCCCGAGGCGCGTCCTGCCACCTTGACCGAGGTGGTCCGGCGCTATCGCGATTACCTCCCCGACCGCTTCCCGCTGCCGCATCCCTCGCCGCGCAACGGGCCTTGGCTCCTGTCCAACCGTTGGTTCGAGCGCGACGTCCTGCCGGCGCTGCGCGCGGAGGTTCGTCGAGCACGCGGTCGCTCTTAGCCCAGATTGTCCATGACGCTGATGATCGCCGGGCCGATCAGGACGATGAACAGGGTCGGCAGGATGAAGACGATCATCGGCACGGTAAGCGTCGCCGGCAGCCGGGCCGCCTTCTCCTCGGCCTTGAGCATGCGCTGGTCGCGGAACTCGTTGGCCAGAACGCGCAGCGACTGCGAGAGCGGCGTGCCGTACTTCTCGGTCTGGACCAACGTGTTCACCACGCCGCGGACGGATGGCAGGTTCGTGCGCCGGTTCAGGTTGAGCAGCGCCTGACGACGATCCGGCAGGAAGCCGAGCTCGATCGAGGTCAACTGCAGCTCCTCGCCGAGTTCTGGGTTGGCGGCGCCGAGCTCGTTGGCCACCCGGTCCAGGGCGGCGTCCAGCGACAGGCCCGATTCAGCGCAGATCACCAGCAGATCCAGCCCGTCGGGCAGGGCCTTCTGGATCGCCTTCTGGCGCTTGCCGGCCTGGTTGGAGACATAGAGCTCGGGCGAGAAAAAGCCGAGCGCCACCCCGCCCAGCACGGTCAGCAGCCGGGCACCGGGCGAGAGATCGACCACCTGCAGCAGATAGACCGCGATGAAGGCGAGCGCGCCCAGCACCACGGGCATGGCCACCTTGAAGAACAGGAACACGATGATCGCGTCGCGCGAGCGCAACCCGGCCTGGGACAGCTTGTCGTGCAGCTTGTCGGTCTGCTGGCTCTGCAGGAGCTTGAGCGCGGCGACCACCCGGCGCATCTGGCTCAGGCCTTCCTTCTGCCGGCGGCGCGAGCCCTTGTCCTTGAGCATGCTCCCGCGCAGCTCGTCGCGCCGGGAGGCGAGCATCTTCGCGCGCGCCTCCATCGGATGACGCTCCAGGAGGCCGTACCAGATGGCCACCACCATCAGGAACGCCGCGCTGGCGCTCAGGAGGATCAACACACCTTCGCCGGTCAGGCCGAAGGGCAGGGTCTGGTCGAGCGGGTTCATATCTCGAACCTGATCATCTTGGCCATGACGCCGACACCGAAGCCCAGGCTGGTCAGGCCGACGCCGATCATGGTCCAGCCGCGCGGGTCGGTGAACAGCGTGTCCATGTAGTTGGGATTCACGAACCAGATCACGCCAGCCATGATGAAGGGCAGGGCGCCGATGATCATCGCGGAGGCGCGGGCCTCCGAGGACATCGCCTTGACCTTGAGGCGCATCTGCTCGCGCCGGCGCACCATGTCGGACAGCTTCTCCAGGATCTCCGCGAGATTGCCGCCGGTCTCCTGCTGGATGGAGAGGCTGATGACCAGGAAGTTGAATTCCGGGATGGCGAGCCGCCGGGCGGTCGTCCACATCGCCTCGTCCATCGCCACGCCGATCTTCATCTGGTCGGTGACCTGGCGGAACTCGCCGCCGATCGGCTCCTGGATCTCCTCGCCGATTGTCCGGAGCGCCTCGCTGGCCGGGAGACCCGAGCGGATGCCGCGGACGATCAGGTCGAGGGCCTCGGGCAGCAGGCTCACGAACTTCTTGGTCCGCCGGGCGATCCTGCGAGCCAGGACGAGGTGGGGCAGACCGAGGCCGCACGCGATGCCGATCAGCGTGCCGACCAGCCAGCCGACGCCCGCCAGCAGCACGGCGCCGAGCCCGGCGATCGCGGCGGTGGTCAGGCAGATCAGCAGATAGTCGCCGATCCGCAGCGGCCAGCCGCTCCGGTCGAGACGCTGGCGCAGAAGCTTGATCTTGGGCAGCGAGCGCTTGATCAGGCGATCGAGCGAGGCGATCGAGCTGTCCTGCAGATTGCGGCGGACTGTCTCGACCTGCTGGTCCTGCTCGGCGCCGCGCGCGCGGGGGGCGTTCAGGCCGTCGATGCGCCGGCGCATGCGGCGCTCGTCGCCCTGGAACAGCAGCATCCAGAGGCCGACGAACAGGCCGACGGCAAGGAGCGTGCCGCCGAACACCGCGAGCGTCAGAAGGTTCGGGTCGCGGCCGATCTGGCCGAGCAGCGGGATCATGTCATCATGGCCTGCTGAAGGGCTCGCTCGAGGCCGAAATAGGCGGCGCGCTTGGAGAAGTGGGGGCGCACGCCGCTCGACTTGAACTGGCCGACGAGCGTGCCGTCGCGGTTCTCGCCCTCGTACTCGAAGGTGAACAGATCCTGGGTGGTGACCACCTCGCCTTCCATGCCGATCACCTCGGTGATGTGCGTCACCCGCCGGACGCCGTCGCGCATCCGCTGCACCTGCACGATCAGATGCGCCGCGCCGGTGATCTGGGTACGCACGGCCTTGCTCGGCAGGTTGACGCCGGCCATGCCGATCATGTTCTCGAGACGGGTCAGGGCCTCGCGCGGGTTGTTGGCGTGCAGGGTGCACATCGAGCCGTCATGACCCGTGTTCATCGCCTGCAGCATGTCCAGGGCCTCGGGGCCGCGCACCTCGCCGCAGATGATCCGGTCCGGCCGCATGCGCAGCGCGTTCTTGACCAGGTCGCGCATCGTGATCTCGCCGGTCCCCTCGAGGTTGGCCGGACGGGTCTCCAGGCGCACCACGTGCGGCTGCTGCAGCTGCAGCTCGGCGGCGTCCTCGATCGTGACCACGCGCTCGTTCGGATCGATCAGCTGCGACATCGCGTTCAGCATGGTGGTCTTACCGGAGCCGGTACCGCCGGAGATCACCACGTTCAGCCGACAGGCCGAGGCGATCTTCAAGACTTTGGAGGCGCTCTCCGAAATGTTCCGCTGGCGCATCATGACGTCGAGCGTGATTGATTTCTTGGAGAACTTGCGGATCGATATGGAGCAGCCGTCGATTGCCAGCGGCGGCGCGATGATGTTGACGCGCGAGCCGTCCGGCAGACGGGCATCTGCGATTGGGCAGGTCTCATCGACCCGGCGGCCGATCCGGGTGACGATCCGCTGCGCCACGTTCATGACGTGCGGATTGTCGCGGAACTTGACGTCGGTGAGCTCGAGCTTGCCCTTCCGCTCGACGTACACCTGATACGGCCCGTTGACCATGATGTCGTTGATGGCCTCGTCGGCGAGGAGCGGCTCGAGCGGGCCGAAGCCCACCATGTCGTCGACCAGGGTGACCGTCAGCTCCTGCTGCTCGCGGGAGGTGACCGAGAGCTTCTCCTCGGTCACGATCTCGCCGATCAGCTCGGCGATCTGCCGCTGGAGCTCATCGCGCGAAAGCTTGGCGGCGGCGCTGGCGTCGATCCGCTCGAGCAGGCCCATCTGGATGCGGGCGAAGACCTGCTTGGCCGCTGCGGCGCGCTTCTCGTTGGTCGCCGGGTTCACTGGCGACGGCGTCGGTGTCCGCGGCGCCGGCGGCTGGAGCGGCGGTTTGGACTGCTGGTGCTCGCCCGGGCCGCTGGGCCGGGGCGCCGGCCGTGGCTCGGAGCCGGCCGGCAGCGTCACCTCCGCCTGTTGACGACGACCGAACATGGGCTGTCCCTAGCTTTTCTTCAGGAGCTTCTGCAGGAACCCCGCGCGCGGCGGGTTGGTGCCGGCCGCCGGTCCGCACAGCCGGTCGGCGATCTCGCGCAGGCCGTTCGCGACCGGCCCCTTGGTGGCGGCCACCGGCTGTCCGAAGTTGGTCGCGGCGGCAACGGTCTTGGCATCGAACGGCAGGATCAGGTCGAGCTTGCGGCCGATGCCCTTCTCGAACTCGGTCCGCGGCATCTCGCCCTGCTTGTGCTCACCGGCGCGGTTGACGATCAGGTTGATGCTGCAGGACGCGGTGGTGGTCGGCATCAGGCCGGCCATGCGCATGGTGTCGCGCATGCCGGCGAGCGAGAGGTCGGTGACCAGCACGAGATCGGTCGCACTCTGCATCACCTGCTGGGTGCAGGGGTTCGGGCTGCGCGGCAGATCCACCACCACGTAGTGGAACTTGTTGCGCAGCTCCGTCAGCAGCAGCTCGACGGCGTTGTAGTCGAGCAGCAGCGGGTCGTCCGGGCTCTCCTCCGCGCTCAGCACGAACAGGCGCTCAGAGTGCGATACCAGCACCCGGTCCATGAACAGACCATCGATGCGGTTCGGGTTCTCCAGGGCCTCGCGCAGGCCGTGGCTGGGCTCCAGATCCAGCGAGAGGGCGACCGTGCCGAACTGTAGGTCGAGATCGACCAGGGCGACCCGTCGCCGACGCTCGTTGGCGATCAGCCAGGCGATGCTGGTCGCCAGGGTGGTGGCGCCGACCCCGCCCCGGGTGCCGCTCACAGCCACCAGCTTGCCGAGCTTGCTGCTGGACGCGCGGGCCATTCCGGTCTGGTCGGACGCGCCCTGGATTGCCTTCTGTAAGAGCGCCGGCGTCAGCGGCTTTATCAGATAGTCGGCGACGCCGTGCTGCAGCAGGTCGCGAAACAGGCCAACATCGTTTCGATCGCCGATCGCGAGCACGCTAACGCCCGGCTCGCAGACGTCGGCCAGGCTGTTGATGTCCGAGAGCGGAAGGTCCGATCCGCTGAGATCGACCAGTAGCAGCTTGGGCGAGCGCTGCTCGCTCAGATGTTTGACCGCTTCCTTGACTCCGCCCTCGCGGATCGAGGCGTGCGGCAGCATCAGCTCGCCGACCACCTGATCGATCACGCTCGATGTCTCAGCATCGGCGACGAACGCCAGGAACTGCTCGCGCTGCTCTGCAGCGGGCTGTTCGGTGGTGGCGGCAGCGGCGGTAGCCATCAGTTTGCGACCTCCTCCACGTTGGGCTGCTTCACCTTGTCAGTGCGATAGCGGACGATCGCCTCGGCCTGGTGGGTGCCGTCGGCTGGGCCGAGGCCGCGACCGCGCACCAGATCCCCGGGCTCGGCGATCATCAGGCCGAGATTGCTCTCGGTCGCACAGCCTTGATTGCTGTGTGGCAGGTTGGCGAAGTCGGTACCGCTGCGCCGGCTCCAGTCGGGGCAGGCCGGCAGGGTCACCAGATAGCGCTCGAGGATCAGCTCGGCCCGCCGGTTGCGCTGCCAGGCATCGGGGGCGCCGCCCTCGACCGCGGGCACCGCCTCGCCATAGGCCGCGGTGGTGACCTCGATGCCGCCGTGGCCGTGCTCGCGCAGGAACTCCTCGACCGCCTGGATTCGTCGCGAGGCCAGCTCGAGGTTGTAGAGATCGGTCGCCCGCTCGTCGGCGTGGCCCTCGATGCGCAGCAGGTCCTGGCCCGAGGGCTGGACGCTGTCGAGGAACGCCAGCAGGCGGTCGCGCTGCGCGCCGGTGAGCTCCGCCCGGTCGGTCTCGAAGTACACTGAGTGGCGATAGACCGCCTGATCGACCTCGAGCCGCTTGGGGGAGCCTGCCTCGATCCAACCGAGCTTGTCGTTGGGGCCGACGCTACCGGCGCAGGCGGCGAGGCCGAGGCCGAGGATCGGGATCCAGGCCAGCCGCCGACCAAGCGGCCGGTTGCGGGCATGCCGCGGGGCAGCCGTCATGAGTGTTCTCCTACTCCAGAACGAAGCCGACCGGGCCGGCCAGCCGCTGACCTTGCGGTGCGAGAGGGCCGGGCCGCCCGGGCTGCAGCCGTGCGCTGTGCAGACGGCCCTCGAGGATCCGCTCGACGTCGGTCGGCGCCCTGTAACCGTCGGTGGGCAACGCCATGACCGGCTCGTCGACCGGACGCACCAGATAGGGGGTGACCAGGATCACGAGCTCGGTCTCGTTGCTTTGGAAGCTCTGCGAGCGGAACAGCGTGCCGAGGACCGGTAGGTCGCCGAGACCGGGGAACTTGCGCACGCGGTTTTGGACATCGGTCGACAGCAACCCGCCGATGGCGAAGGTCTGGCCGCTGCCGAGCTCGACCGTGGTGTCGGCTCGGCGCGTCGCCAGGGCCGGGATGATCAGGCCGCCGATATCGATCGCGCCGACATCGGACAGGTCGCTCACCTCGGGCCGGACCCTGAGGCTGATCCGCTCCGAGGTCAGCACGGTCGGCGTGAACGCCAGGCTGACGCCGAACTCCTTGAACTCGATGGTGACGCCGTCCTCGTCGCTGTCGATCGGGATCGGGAACTCGCCGCCGGCCAGGAAGCTCGCGGTCTCGCCGGACATGGCGGTGAGGTTCGGCTCGGCCAGGACGTTAATCAGGCCCTCCTCGGCCAGGGCGTCGACCGCGGCATTGATGAAGTCGTCACCCGACGACCAGCTGCCGAAGCCGCTGTTGGCGGTCGGCGAACGCAGGAAGTTGCCGAGCCCGTCGCTCACCGCCCTGCCGTTCACCAGGCCGAAGCTGAAGTTGCCTTTCGCGAAGATGGCTTCCCAGTTGATGCCGAACTCCTTGAGCACGTCGCGCGACACCTCGGCGACCCGCACCCGCAGATGCACCTGCGTCGGCGACGACACGTTCACCCGGAACAGCAGGGTCTCGTTCTCGCCGAGATAGCGACTGGCCAGCTCGCGCAGCTCCTGCGCCTGCACGGGGCTCTGCACGGCGCCGTCCAGGACGATGCTGCCGTCGATCGTGGTCGCCGCGACCCGGCTACCCGGCATCAGCTGCTCGATCGACTGGCGCAGGCCGGAAAGATTGTGCTGAACGAACACCGTGCTGCGCAGCAGGAGCTCGTCGTTCTCACCCACCGCGTACAGGCTGGTGGAGCCGGCGCGACGCCCGAACAGGTAGACGATGGTCGGCGACTGCGCCTGAACGTCGGCGATCTCGGGATCGGCGACGAACACGGTGGCCGCGGCGTCGGGCATGCGGACGACCTGACCCTTGCGCACCTCGAGCGTGATGCTGCTGTTCGTGCCGACGGTCTCCGGCTGCCCCTGGCCGATGGCCGGGCTGGCCACGAGCCCGACCAGCAGCGCCGCGCCGAGGGCGAAGACCTGGCGCCGGAGCGCGGCGGCGTTGCCGGGGCGGTGGCCGCAACTGTGAGCTGTCATCGGTTCGATCCCTCGAGCGAGACGTCTTGAGAGTTGGCGCCACGCAGCACGAGGAGCCGCGAGGTCAGCCGCCCGGCGCTCAGCACCCGGGAGACGTCGCGGTCCCAGGTGACCTGCGGGGTCGCGTCGGCCGCCTGGACGATCTCGGTCTCGGGGCGGGCCAGGCTGCGAAGGCTGAGGGACAGCTTGCCGAGCTCGGTCAGAAGGGCGACCTCCTCGGCCTGCTTGGGGGTGACCTCGAAGGTCGCCGTCCGCGCGCCCTGGTGCGACTTGCCCTCCGCCGGGTCGTCGCTGGTCACGGCGCCCATGGCGATGATCCGGAGATTCTCGAGCACGGTCTCGCTGACCCGGCGCGCGCCCTCGCCTTCATTGGCGATCAGCGACTGGGTCAGGATCATGTCGACCCGGTCGCCCGGGAAGATCAGGCCGGAATTGCTCGAGGTCGGGTTGATCGGCACCGAGACGGCGCGCATTCCGGGATCGAGGACCGCGGCCAGGAAGCCGCGCTCGTCGGGCTTGACCACGCCGCCGTCGGTGATCGGCTCGCCCACCGAGATGCCGCGGCGGACCACTGCGCCGATCATCTCCTCCTCGGCGCGCTCGCCCTTGAGGACGTAGCTCGCGGGGACATCATCGGTCGGCCAGGCCTGCCAGCGCAGATGCTGGGGCTTGACGAAGGTGCCCGCGGGCAGAGCCATGTCGGCCACGAGCACCTCGTGGAGCTCCTGCTTGGGCGCTGGCGCTGCCATCACGGTGACGTTGGCTTGCTGGCCTTGAATCCAGCTGCGCGCGTACATCGCCGTGCCGCCGGCGGCGATCAGGGCGATCAGCAGAACAATGATGCGACGCAGACCCATCGGGGCCTCCTCAGAGCTTCATCAACTGGACGACCACCGCCACGCCGCCTGCAGCGATGGCGATGCCGTAGGGAAGGGTGATCGGGCCGGACCCGCCTTCGGCGGCCGGCGGTTCGGAGCCCGGTGCGCTCGCCTCGGCGGCGGGCCTGTCACCGGGTGCGGCGAGGCCGAGACCGGTCAGGTGCGCCTGGATCGAGCCGTTCCAGCGCTGGCACCAGAGGCAGATCATGCCGAGCGCGCCGCCGGTCAGCGCTGTCACGAGCGCGAACAGCACGAATTGATCGAGCCCGGCCCACAAGCTGATGACGGCGATCAGCTTGACGTCGCCGCCGCCCATGATCTGCCGGGCGAACAGCCCGAGCCCCACCAGGAAAACCAGCACCGCGAGCCCGAGCGCGCCGATCCAGGCGACCGGCGTCGGGCTGAGCGCCACGTAGAGCGGATAAAGAGCGGCCGTGCCGCCGGTCATCCAGTTGGGGATCCGCCGCTCGCGCAGATCGGTCAGCGCGACCAGAACGAGGAGCGTCAGCAGACCGGCGAAGCAGATATACAGCGGCAGCAGCGGCATGTTCGGCATTCTCGACCCGATTGGTCTTCGCGAGGCGCTCAGGATAACGCGGCGACGATGGACCCCAGCGGCAGGCCGCCGAGATCGACGCCCAGCGCCTTGATGCTGCCCAGGATCGCCAGGACGATGAGGGCGGCGATCAGCCCGTACTCGATGGCCATGGCGGCCTTCGTCTCGTCCCACAGAGCGCGGACGTGGCCAAGGAAGGCGCGGGAGCTCGGGGGGTAAGGTCGTGAGCGCACCGTGTTCCCTCCGATCGAAGGCTGCGGTCGGCCGAAGCGCGTCGTGTCAACCTGCCCGCTAGGCATCGGCGGCCGATGAGGCCGCCGATGCCACGGCGTCAGCCGCCGTTGGCGGTGTTGAGGTTGTCGGCGACGGCCTTGAAGGTTTGGTTTAGCTCGTTGCCGAGGAGGGTCAGCATGGCGATGATCGCGACCGACACCAGGGCCGCGATCAGGCCGTACTCGATCGCGGTGGCGCCGCTGTCGTCCTTGACGAACCGGCGGAAGGTGCTCATGGAACGTTCCCCCATGATATTGAAGTGACGCGCCGACTTTGCCCTGAATTCATTAATAAAAAGTATAATTCGCATCACTACAGGAGTGGTCACACACGACAACAGTATTTATCGGTATTAACCAAAGTATGTTTAGCAAGATCTTGTTTTCATTTTCTCAATTTATACTTGTAGAGACGGCTGGCGAATGTGCGCGCGGCAGTGGCAGCGCGAGCGATGCCGCAAAGAACAGGAGGTCGCCGACAAGCGTCACCAGGCGCATCGCGAGCGCGACCAGCACGCCGGCCTCCCGATCGAGGCTGCTCTGCATGACCATGATCAGGACCGCTTCGCGGACTCCGAAACCTGCCGACGATCCGGGCGTCACGAAGCCGGCCATCCAGGCGAGCGCCAGAGCCGAGATGCTGATCATGAGGTCCGGCGCGCCGAGGTCGTGGCGGCCTGCCGAGAGGGTCAGCAGCCAGAGGAGGACGCCACCGACGACGAAGAAGGCCGCGTACAGGAGCGCCGCCCGACAGAGCCTCAGCGTCGTGATCCGGGCGCTCCAGGCGCGCCACCGGTCGCGCCGTACCCCCCACCCTGGCCCTCCCCCGCAAGGGGGGAGGGGAAGCTCAGGGCACCGCCCTTTTTCCCCCTCCCCCTCGATGGGGGCGGGAGGGGTGGGGGTGCTCGGTGCGGAGCGCATGAGAAATCGAATCGTCAGCATTGCGACGATGGCGATGGCAAGCGCGGCACCAGTCCAGGCGACCACCGGGCCCAGGCTCAGCCAGCGCGGCACGAGCGGTGCGGCGAGGCTCGCGGCGACCAGGAGCAGCAGCAGGACCTCCGCCATCGAGGCAAGGGCCAGCGTCGCCTGCTCGTGGCCGAGGCGTCGCCCGAGAATCTGCCGGCCGGCGAAGTGGAACACGTTGCCGGGCAGATACTTGATGATCTGCGTGCGGCCATAGACCGCATGGTAGGAGCACGCCGGCGCGCTGCCTGCGGCCGGCCCGAGCAGCTGGCGCCAGGCTTCGGCCAGGAGAAAGCTCGCGAGCGCGTAGGCGAGGGCGCCGAGGAGGACGGCCGGGGCGAGCCGCTCGAGACGGTCTCCCGCGAGCTGCCAGGCGCCGCCTTGCGTCAGCTGCCAGCCGACGAAGCCGAGCGCGAGCCCGGTGAGGAGCCAGCCGATCAGTCTCGAGACGCGTCCGCGCAAAAGCGCGTCGCATCGCGCGAGGTTCATCGGGCGCGACAAAGCGCCATCGCCCAGGGGAGAGGCTTTCGCACCTCGACGACTTCCAGGCGGCTGCCGAGCATCTCCGCGAAGCGGGCGCTCGACCAGTGCTGAAGGTGGCCCGGGGTGTTGCCGAGGTCGCGCCAGTATCTGCCCCGCGCAAGATTGAGCAGGCGCCAGAGCGGCTCGCGCGGCACGCTTGCGATCAGGTGCGGGCGGGCGAGCCCGGCCAGGATGTCGAGCGCCCGTCCGGGGTCCGGCAGGTGCTCGAGGACCTCGCAGCAAACCACCAGCTCGGCGCCGTCGCGCTCGGGATCGAGCCCGTACAGGTCGGCGACCCGGAACGGTATCGACGCCCCGAGCCCGGCCGTCCGCTGGCGTGCCGTCGCGATCGCCGCCGCTGCCACATCGCTGCCACGTACCGCGAGGCCGAGGCTGGCGAGCCGCGTGCTGAGGAAACCCTCTCCGCAGCCGACCTCGTGGATGTCACGCGCTCCGGTCCGACGCACCAGATCCTCGAGCGCTTCGAGAAAGCCCGTGACCAGTCGCCGGGCGGCGGGATTTCGCGTCGTGTATTTCGGGTAGTGGTTGCCGCCGACATCGTCCCCGGCGACGAGCGAGAGGTTTCGCATGGCGGTTGCTCCCGACCCGGCCGATCAGGCGGCGCGCGTCGGCCGCTTCGCCGGCTGCCGCGGCGCGGGCCTGGCGGGGGCGGCGCCGGTCGCGACCATGTCATCCTGGCGGGCCAGGAGCTTCTCCAGGAGCCGGCGGTTGACCGAGATCAGGTCGGCCAGGATCCCGATCAGGCCGGTGAGCATGCCCATGCCCATGAGCAGAGCGCAGAGGATCACCGACTGCAGGTGGCCGGCACCCTCGCCGATCCAGGCGAAATAGGTGTAGCGAAGGCCCAGCGTGAAGCCGGCCGCGAACAGCAGCGTGCCGATACCGACGAAGAAGCGCAGCGGCTTGTAGGTCGCGAAGCTGCGGATGATGGTGCCCGCCGAGCGCAGGACGTAGTTGGGAAGGCTCCGCACCAGGCGCGAGGGTCTGAGGTCGGCGTTGGTGCGGATCGGGACCGAGGCCACCGCCATGTTCTTGCGTCCGGCGGCGATGATCGTCTCGAGGGTATAAGTGTAGTCGCCGTGCACGTGCAGCCGCAGGGCAGCCTCGCGCGAGAGCGCCCGAAAGCCGCTCGGCGCGTCGACCACGGTGGTACGCGACGCCATGCGCACAACCATGGACCCGAGCATCTGGAGCGCCTTCTTAGTGGGCGAGAAGTGCGGCGTGTCGAAGATCGGCCGGGCGCCGATCACCAGGTCCGCCTCGCCGCAAAGGATCGGCGCGGTGAGCTTGGGGATGTCGTCGGCGCAATACTGGTTGTCGGCGTCGGTGTTGACGATCACGTCGGCCCCGGCGCGCAGGGCGGCCTCGAGCCCGGCCGCGAACGCCCGCGCGAGGCCTTGATTGCGGCCGAGC
>Ga0299907_10001287_pt1 | contig 14174 bp, 12 predicted proteins | sample RVTome_16_FD_198680 | JGI IMG/M metagenome (GOLD analysis project Ga0299907, IMG submission 198680) | Soil microbial communities from uranium-contaminated site in the Upper Colorado River Basin, Wyoming, United States - RVT152D67 (version 2) ... | reverse complement strand
GCTCGGTAAGGAGCGCGATCTGGACCTCTGGTGAGCCTGTGTCAGCCTCCGATCGGGCGTGATCCGCCACGATGCCTTCCTTGGTCTCCCGCGCCAGGGGCACCCGTTCCTCCGTATTTATGTGTCTGTCTAATCGCCGCGAGTCTACCAGCCGTTCGGTTTGACCGTACTGCCGTCCCTTGTGAGTCGCTACGTTGCAGCTCCTGCGAGTACCTGGCGGGCACGCTGCACATCGCGATCCATCTGGCGTACCAGTGCCGCGGCCGACGGGAAAAGCTTCTCGCCACGCAGGCGGCGTACGAACTCGACGCGCAGCCGCTCGCCGTAGAGGTCCTCGTCGACCTCGAACAGGTGGACCTCCAGCACGCGCGCGCCGCCGCCGAAGGTGGGACGGACGCCCAGTGACGCCACACCGTCGGCGGTCCGGCTTGGCTGCAGCGCATTGTCGCCGCCCCACGATGCGCGGACCGCATAGATGCCGTCCGGAGGGAGGGCAACCGGTACCGAAAACGCCAGGTTGGCGGTGGGATAGCCGAGGCTCCGCCCGCGCCGGTCGCCGGGCACGACCTCGCCGACGACCGCATACGGGTGGCCGAGCAGCCGGGCAACGTCGGCAAGACGGCCACGCTGCAGCAGGTCGCGCAGCCTCGTGCTCGAAAGCGCAGCACCACGGGTGGCCACCTGCTCGATCTCGATGACCTCGAAGCCGAGTGGCCCGGACAGGCGCCTGATGTGCGACAGGCTGCCGGAGCGATCGCGTCCGAAGGCGGTTTCCGGCGTCATGACCAGCCCGACCAATCGCCTGCCGCTACATATCCGCTCGAGGAAGACCTCCGGCGACTGATCGGCGAACTCGTCGTCGAAGCGCTGAACGACGACAATGCCGACGCCCAGTCCCTCGATGCGCGCCAACCCCTCCGCGCGGTCGCACAGGAGCGGCGGCGAGCTGCCCCGCAGCACGGCGGACGGGTGCGGCTCGAAGGTCAGCACCACCGATTGCGCCGCGCGGGCGAGGGCGGCGCGCGTGAGCGCCTCCAGGACGCGGCGATGTCCGCGATGAACGCCGTCGAACATGCCGACTGCCAGCACGAACCGCAACCCGGACGGCAAATCGTCGATGCTGTTGAGCCGCATCAGGCCAGGAAGACCTTCTCGGGCTTCAGCAATCCATCGGCTGCACGGGCGATGGCTAGCAGCCGGCCACCTTCGTCGCGGACGCGAACGAGCCCCTCGATCGGTAACGCGCCAGTACGCCTGACCTGCTGGCCTCGCGCGAGATGCGCCGCCTCGGCCGCGTTGAGGAACAGCTCAGGGAACTCCAGGCCGGCGTCCATGGGCAGCATGATGGCGCCCGCGCGCCCTTCGGCCAGCACAACACGCACCTCATCAAGGGTGCGTGCCTGCTCGAGTCGGAAGGGCCCGCTCGCCGACCGCGTCAGCGCTCCCAGGTACGCGCCGCAGCCCAGCGCCTCGCCCAAGTCGCGCGCCAGCGAACGGATGTATGTGCCGGCGGAGCAGCCCACCTCCAGCGTGGCAATCGGCCGCTCAGGGTCGGCGTCGTTCCAATCCGTCATCTCAAGGCGATGGATGATCACCCGGCGTGGCCGCAGCCCCGGCTTCTGCCCGTGGCGAGCGAGCTCGTATGCCTTGCGGCCGGAGACGCGGACGGCAGAGTAGTCGGGCGGCACCTGCTCGATGGTCCCGCGAAAGCCGCTCAGGGCCTGCTCAACGACACTTCTCGTGGGAGCCGGCGCACCGCTGGGGGTGAGCTCGCCGTCCAGATCGTCGGTCGTCGATCGTGCTCCGAAGCAAACCAGCGCGCGGTAGTCTTTCTCGTCCGCCAGGTGGTACTCCACGAGCCGCGTTGCATGGCCGAGGAAGACCGGAAGGACGCCGGCGGCGAAAGGATCCAGGGTGCCGCCGTGCCCGACGCGTCGTGCACCGCTGAGGCGTCGCACCAGAGCAACGATGTCGTGCGAGGTCGGGCCGGGCTCCTTGGCCACCACCAGGATCCCGTCTACCTGTGGCCGGGCCGCGGTTCGCTGTGCCCGCGGCTCAGTCACCGTCGACAAGCATGCGCCGAGCGGCGTCGAGCACGACCGACATCGCTCGCTCGACCGGCTCGTCCAGGGTTGCGCCAGCCGCTCGAGCGTGACCCCCGCCGCCGAAAGCGCCCGTGAGCACCGTCGCGTCGGGGCCGCCCTGGGGGGTGCGGACGCTGATCTTGGTTCGCTTGCCGTTCTGGCGAAAGAGGATCACGAGGTCGGCGCTGGCCGATTGGCTGAGCAGGTCACTCAGTCCCTCCGCGTCATCGGCCGCCGCGCCCGTGGCGTCATAGTCCGCCTCGTACAGCGACGACCACACCAGGTGCCCATCAAGGTCTTCCTGCAGGCGCCCCAGCACGACGCCGAAGAGTTTCAGTTGGCGATTGGGCTTGGTCCGGTACAGCCGTCGCGCCGTGTCCGACAGCGGTCCTCCGGCGCCAACCAGCTCGGCCGCGACGCGCAGCGTGCGTGGCGTTGTGTTGGGATGCTGGAAGTTAGCCGTGTCGATCACCACGCCGGCCAGCAGGTTGGCGGCTATCGCGCCGCCAGCGGCGTCGAGGCCGACGCCAAGGGCGGGCATCAGCAGCGCGTCCATCTCGCAGGTCGCCGCGGCGGACGGATCGACCCAATCGACTGCGCCGAAGCCAGTGTTCGACACATGGTGGTCGATATTCACGATCGGCAGTCGTCCGAAGAGCTCCGCGTGGCGTTCCAGCACCGGTCCCACTCGCTGCAGGTCGCCGCAATCGCCGACCACGATCAGGTCGTACTGCCGGCCGGGCTCGGGATCCTGCCTGAAGCGCTCGATGTGGGGCATGAAGCCGTACATGTGCGGCACCTCGTCGGCACACACCGGCGTCGCCCGACCACCCAGTTGCTCGATCGCGAGGGCCAGCCCGAGTGCCGAGCCAAGCGCATCGGCTTCAGGGTTCTCGTGGCATACGGTCAGCACGTCGCGAGCGCCGAGGATCCTGTCGACGACCTCACTCGGGACGGCGGCCAGGTCACTCTCCGTGATCGAGGTGAGCGGCATCCCCGCCCCGACAGCGTTCATCGTTCACCCTCGTGATCTCCCGAAGCGGGATCCAGCGCCGCTGCGCCGCCCGGAGTGGGCAGCGTCTCAGTGGGCGTCGAGATGTCTCCAGAGCCGCCGTGCCCGAGCTCGTCCAGGATGCGCAGCAGTCGCGTTCCGCGCGCTGCGGACACGTCTTCCTTCACATGCAGCTCGGGTATCCGCTTCAGCCGCAGGCGGCCCAGGCGTTGGCGTACGAATGGCATCGCCCGTGCCAGAGCGCGCAGTGTCAGCCGCTTCTCGTCCGCGTCGGCGATCACAGAGACCCACACTGCGGCATGGCGGAGGTCGGGAGTGACCTCGACATCGGTAACGGTCACGAAGCCGATGCGCGGGTCATCAACCTCGCGCCGGATGACCTCGCTGATCTCCTCGCGCAGCAGCTCGTCCAGCCGCGCCGTGCGCTGGCTCATCTGTGCCTCAGGCCGAAACGACGCGCGAAACCGTCTGCTGGCTGAAGCACTCGATGATGTCACCCTCCTCGGGCTCGTTGAAGCTCGCCAGGCCGATGCCGCACTCGTAGCCCGCGGCGACCTCGCGGACGTCGTCGCGGAAGCGCCGCAGGGACTCGATGCGGTCAGTGGCAAGGAGCTTGCCGCCGCGATACACGCGCGCCCCGGTGCGGACAATCCGCCCGTCGGTTACATAGCACCCCGCAATCACGTTGCGTCCAGCGCGGAAGATCTGGCGCACTTCGGCGCGACCCTCGACGACCTCGACCTCCTCCGGCTCGAGCAGGCCGCGCAGTGCCGCACCCATCTCGTCGGTGAGCTGATAGATGATGTCGTAGAGGCGGACGTCGACGCCTTCCGCCTCGGCCGTCCGGCGCGCCTGCGGGTCGACCTTGGTGTTGAAACCAACGGCAATCGCGTTGGACGCGGAAGCCAGCAGGATATCGTTGTCGGTGATATCGCCGGTGCCTTCGTGGAGGACGTTGATGCGTACCTCCTCGGTCTGCACCTGCTCCAGGGCATGGCGAATTGCGCCCAGCGAGCCCTGCACGTCTGCCTTCAGGATGACGCGCAGCTCCTTCGTCTGACCGGCCTGGATCTGGCGATACAGGTCCTCCAACGTGGCACGACCCGCCTGATCGGGCGCGGCACCGGCGCGGCGCTCCTCGATCATTGCGCGTGCCGCCTTCTCGTCGACTACGACGCGCAGGATGTCGCCGGCGGCGGGCACCTCGGCCAGTCCCAGCACGACTGCCGGTGAAGACGGTCCAGCTCGGGTGACACGATCGCCGCGACTGTTCTGGAGCGCCCGCACTCGGCCGTAGGTATCGCCCACAACGACGACGTCGCCGACTTTCAGCGTTCCGGTCTGGACGAGCACCGTCGCCACCGGGCCGCGCCCCTTATCGAGCTCGGCCTCGACGACTGTACCCACCGCTGAGCGCTTGGGATTGGCCTTTAACTCCTGAACGTCGGCAACGATCAGGATGGTGTCCAGGAGGTCATCGAGGCCGGCGCCGGTCTTGGCACTGACCGGCACCAGCGGCACGTCCCCGCCGAACTCCTCTATGACGACGGCGTGCTCCGACAGCTCGGTCTTTACGCGCTCCGGGTTGGCATCGGGTTTATCGATCTTGTTGACCGCCACGACGATCGGCACCTTGGCCGCCCTGGCATGGTCGATCGCCTCCAGGGTCTGGGGCATCACACCGTCGTCGGCGGCCACCACCAGGACAGCGATGTCGGTCACCTTGGCGCCGCGGGCGCGCATCTGGGTGAACGCCTCGTGACCAGGTGTATCGAGGAAGACCACCCGCCGACCGTCCTTGTTGATCTCGCTCGCGCCGATGTGCTGGGTGATGCCACCCCGTTCGCCGGCGGCCACGCTCGTCGTCCGCATCGCGTCGAGCAGGCTTGTCTTGCCGTGGTCGACGTGGCCCATGACGGTCACGATGGGCGCCCGCGGCTGCAGGAGGCTGGCGTCGTCCTCTTCGAACAGCACCTCTTTGGCTGCCTCGGGGGTAGGGGCTTCGCCGTTGCCCTCGGCCTGCTCGGGTTGGCGCGCCTCGGCGACCTCGAAACCGAGCTCGCCCGTCACCAGGCTGGCCGTGTCGCGATCGAGGGGCTGGTTGATGCTGGCGAAGATGCCGCTCTTGATCAGCTCGCGGATGACATCCGCGGCATTCACGCCCAGCAGCTCCGAGAGCTCCTTGACGGTGATCGAGCTGGGGATCTCGATCGCACCACGCGCCCCGGGCTCCATGGTCTGGACCGCCGACTCACCGGTCTGCTCCGGACGTCGCTGCGGCTTGCGCGGACCACGCAGGTTGCGCGTACCACTCCTACTGCGTGCCATGCACACCTCCCCCCGCGCTGGTCAGCACATCCAGTTGTCCCGACTCGAGCCTATTGCGCACCTCGATGGGCAGCGCTGCCGAAAGCGCGCGCTCGATCGACTTCTTCTTGAGCGCCACGGCCCAGCACGAGCCGTCGGCACAGATGTACGCGCCCCTGCCGGCCGCACGGCCGGTGGGGTCGAACGCCACGATCCCGTCTGGCGCGCGAACGACGCGCAGCAGGTCGCGCTTCTGGCGCTCGGTGCGGCATGCCACGCACGTCCTGACGGGGAAGCGTCGCGCAGGAAGCGCCTGCTGTCGCTGCTGGAAGGCGGCGCTCACTCTCCGTCCTCCGGCTTCTCCGCTACTGCCGTCGCCGACTTGCGCGTACGACGGGCGGGCTCCGCAACCGCGACCTTGCGCGTGGCGCGTTTGGCGACGGGCTTGCTGCCGTCGTCGTCGGTGGTCTGCGACGCGACGGCCGCGGTTTCCTCGACTTTCTTGGTTCGGCGGGGTGCGGTCTTCTTGACGACACGCTTGGGCTCCGGCTCGGGGGCCGGCTCGGCCTGGGGGGCTTCCGACTCCGCCGCGGGCGCAGCTTCGGGTTCCGGTTCGGCGGCAGGCTCGGCTACGGCCTCTGCCTGCGGCGCAGCTGCTGGGGTTTCAGTCGGCGCCGCCGGCCGAGCCTGGGCCTGGTCAGAGCGGATGTCGATGCGCCAGCCGGTCAGTTTTGCCGCCAAGCGTGCATTCTGGCCTTCGCGACCTATGGCGAGCGAAAGCATGCGCTCGGGGACCGTAACGCTGGCGATCCGGTTCTCCTCGTCGATGTCTACCTTTACGACCTGTGCCGGGCTCAGGGCGTTGGCCACGAACACGGCCGGGTCCTCGTGCCACGGAATGATGTCGATCTTCTCGCCCCCCAGCTCGGCCACGACGGCCTGCACGCGACCACCGCGCTGCCCCACCGTTGCTCCGACCGGATCGAGACCCTCCTGGCGACTGGCGACGGCCACCTTGGAGCGGCTGCCGGCCTCGCGGGCGATTGCCTTGACCTCGACCGCGCCGGCGTGGATCTCGGGAACCTCGAGCTCGAAGAGCCGGCGCAGGAAGTTCTTGTGCGTCCGGCTGACATAGATCAGCGGGCCCTTTGTGGTGCGCCGAACCTCCAGGACGTACGCCTTGACGTGCTGGCCGATGCGGTAATGCTCGGTGGCGCTCTGGTCGGTGACAGGCAGGATCGCCTCGGCGCGCCCGACGTCGAGGATCACCCCGCGCGGCTCGACACGGCTGACGGTGCCGGTGATGATCTCGGACTCACGCTGGGCGTACTGGCCGAAGACCTGCTCGCGCTCCACCTCGCGCAGGCGTTGGCGTACCAGCTGGGTGGCCATCTGCGCGTGGATGCGGCCGAAACTCGACGAATCCAGATCGGCGATCTTCACCAGGTCGCCGTCCTGCGCATCGGGCTTGTGCTGCCGGGCTTCGTCCAGCGTGAACTGTGTCTGTGGATCCTCGACTTCGTCGACGACCACCATCGCGCGGTAGGCGCTGAAACGGCCACTTTCGGGATCGACGTCGACGTAGACGTTCTCGTTATTGGGTGTCGCGCGCCGGTAGGCCGACTGAATGGCCTCGGCAAGAGTGGCGACGAGCTGCTCGCGGGGGATGTTCTTCTCGGCGTTCAGTTGCAGGAGTGCGCCGATGAAATCGCGGTTCAAAGCGCCCTCCTTTCCCGAGCCGGCTGAAATCTTCCCCCGTTTTCGAGGTCTCCCTCCGCATAATTAAACGTGGGGGTCACCCACGTTCAGAGGCGGCCGAACAACTGCCCCGGAGTATACACGCGACCGCTATTTCCCCTCAACCGCGCCGCTGCCAAGCCTCCGGCCAGCCCGGAAACTCGGCGACGCCGGGTTACCTGACGACGTCCATTCGCTGGACGCATCACTTGGCCGGTGCCGCGAACGAGTGATGCGTGCAGCGTGTCGGGATCGTGCCTGAGGCTTGATCCGGGAACCTACCTTCTCTGCCGCCTTGCACCGAATTGACCGGCGCCGAGGAGGGAGGTAGCGTCGGGGCGTGGCGTCAGCTGTCAGCAGCCCGGCAGTCAGGTACTCGGCTACAGATCAGCAGGCAATCGAGTGGCTGCTGGCGTGTGCCGAGCCGGGCATCCGCGCCCAGGTTCGGCGCAACCTGCTCGACGAGCCCGAGGGCGAGTCAGCCGCTGCCATCGCCGGCGGTCCGTGGATGACCCAGTTACTCGCCGGGCAGCACCAAGACGGCGGGTTCGGCGTGCATCCGTACCAGAAATGGGCTGGAGCTCACTGGCGTCTGGTGTCGCTGGTCGAGCTGGGCATACCAGCGGGCGAGCCGCGGGCCGTCGACGCCGTCAACACGGTTCTCGATTGGTTAACCAGCGCTCAGCACCAGGCGACGATCAAGACAATCGAGGGCCGAACACGCCGCTGCGCGTCACAGGAGGGAAACGCACTTGGGGTGGCCAGCCGGCTTGGCCTCGCCGGCGACCCGCGCACGCAACAACTCGCCGCATTTCTGGTCGGGTGGCAGTGGTCCGACGGCGGTTGGAACTGCGACAAGACACGCACCGCGACCCACTCGTCCTTCCACGAGTCGCTGCCGCCGGTCTGGGGACTGAGCGAATACGCACAGGCCACCGGTGACGCTGACGCCGCACGCGCGGCGCGCCGGGCCAGCGAGTTCTTCCTGCAGCATCTGTTGTTCCGTTCGCATACGACCGGCGAGATCGCGGATCGCAACTGGCTTCGGTCACCCTATCCAGCCTATTGGCACTACAACTTCACGCAGGGCCTGACAGTCATGGCGCGTGCCGGCGCACTGCCGGATCCACGCGCTGATGAGGCGCTCTCCTTGCTTCGCGATGGGCGCCAACCCGATGGTCTGTGGCATGTCGGTGGCGCGCCATATTGGCGCCGCTCTGGGCCGATGTACTGGGACCCGGCGCCTTGGGAGCGATCGGGACCGAGCCTGATGCTGACCCTCAATGCCATGCGCGTCCTGCGTGCCGCGGCCGCCTGACAACGCATATTCCAAATGTTCCTCAGTGGGACGCTGCTCAACGTCTTCACCGTGCTGTTGGGCACCACGGTCGGGTTACTCATCGGGGCGCGCATGCCGCCGCGGATGCAGGAGATACTCACCGACGTCCTCGGCCTGTTCACGCTGGCGATCGGCCTCGCATTGACCCTCGGTTACCTGCTGGATTCGGAGCTGGCGACCGGAAACGACCTGGCCGTGCTGCTGGGCCTGCTGGTCGGCGCTGCGATCGGTGAGCTGCTCCGGATTTCGGATCGGCTGGACGATCTGGGCAACTGGTTCCAGCGCCGGCTGGCTCGTGGCGATCAGCCATCCCGCATCAGCGAGGGCTTCGTCACCGCCAGCCTCGTGTTCTGCGTCGGCCCCCTGACAATCCTCGGCTCGATCCAGAACGGCCTGACCGGCGACATGCAACTGCTGGCGGTCAAGAGCCTGCTTGACGGCGTGGCGAGTATCGCCTTCGCGGCCGCGCTGGGTGCCGGCGTCTACCTCTCGGCGCTGGCGATCCTGGTCATTCAGGGCAGCATCGCGACCGGTGCCTGGCTGCTCGGCGCCGGCATCGAGGAATCCCTGATCGGCGCCGCCGGCGCGGCCGGTGGATTGATGCTCGTCGGCATCGGTCTGCGGCTGCTCGAGATCAGACGCATCCGCGTGGCCAACCTGCTGCCGGGGCTGCTCCTTGCGCCGCTGGCCGTTCTCGTCGCCGGAGCAACCCGGCAACTGCTTCCTCAGTAAGCCCGCGCGAACAGGACGCGGCGCTCGGACGGACGCCCGTCGATCAGGCACTTGCCCTCCTCGGCGGGCGAATCGAACGGGATGACGCGGATCGTCGCCCCGGTCGCTGCGTTCACTTGCTTCTCGCAATCACCGCTGCCGCACCAGTGCGCCATCACGTAGCCCCCGACCTTGTCGAGAACGGCCTTGAACTCGTCGTACGAGTCCGCAAAGTGGGTGTTCTCGGCGTTGAAGTCGAGAGCGCGCTGGAAGAGCTGCCCCTGGTAGTCCGTTAACAACCCGGGCAGCTCGGTGGGAAGGGCATCGAGGCCGATCGAGTGCTTCTCACGGTCGACCCTTCGTACCAGCACGCCCTGGGCTTCGGCCACGTCGCGCGGGCCGATCTCCAGTCGGAACGGCACGCCGCGCAGCTCCCAGTGGTTGAACTTGAAGCCCGGCGACTCCTCGCGCCAGTCGGTCTTCCAGCGCAGCGGGCCGGATGCCGTCCGAACGTCGCCGAGCGCCTTCTCGACCTGCTCGATGGCCTGGGCAACCTGGACGCGGTCGTCCTCCGTCCGGAAGATCGGGACGATGGCCAGCTGGACGGGCGAGACGTTGGGTGGCAGGACGAGACCCGAGTCGTCACCGTGGACCATGATCGTTGCCCCGACCATGCGCGTGGAGAAGCCCCAGGACGTGCCGTACGGGGCCTTCTGCTGGTTGTCGCGATCGAGGAACTTGATGCCCGCCGCATTGGCGAAGTTCTGGCCCAGCATGTGGCTCGTGCCTCCCTGGAGGGCCTTGCCGTCGCGCATGAGCGCCTCGATGCCGTCGGTGTAGACGGCGCCGGGAAACTTCTCGTTCTCGGTCTTGCGGCCCCTGACGACGGGGATTGCGAGCCAGTCCTCGGCTGTCGCCCGGTATGCCTCCAAGCCGGTAGCGACCTCCGCTGCCGCCTCCTCCTCCGTCGCGTGGAAGGTATGCGCCTCCTGCCACAGGAATTCCGCCGTGCGCAGGAAAAGACGTGTGCGCAGCTCCCAGCGAACAACGTTGTTCCATGAATTGAGCAGCAGGGGAAGGTCGCGGTAAGAGTGGATCCAGTCCTTCACCACCTCGGCAATGATGGCCTCACTCGTCGGCCGGATGGCTAGCCACTCGCTGAGCTCCTCTCCGCCGGCATGCGTGACCCACGCCACCTGCGGATTGAAACCCTCGACGTGCTGTGCCTCCTTCTCGAGAAGTGAGCGGGGGACGAAGAGAGGGAAGTAGACGTTGTCGTGGCCGGTGCGCTTGATGTGCCGGTCGAGCTCGGCCTGCATCGACTCCCAGATCGCGAAGCCGTACGGCCGAATTACCATGCAGCCGCGCACTGGCGAGTAGTCGGCCAGCTCCGCCTTAAGGACCACGTCGTTGTACCAGCCCGGGAAGTCCTCGGACTGCGGCGTGATCGATGCGACGAAACGGCTCTTTTGCTCTGTGGTCAAGGGATGCGTGCTCTCCGCGCGCGGGATGTCCAAACGGGACGGTAATGCTAGCGCAGGAATGGGCTGCCGCTCGGTCGCTCCCCGGTCGCCTCCCCCATCGCGCAAGAGATCGCTAAGCGGCCTAACGCGGCCGGTGAAGCGTTTCGGACTCTACGAGCATCTTTTAGGTATGACCGAGATTGCACCGGATGCCACGGTGGCGCAGTCCGACCTCCAGCTTGCCGTCGCAGGCGACGAGGTTGCGTTCGCCAGGCTTGTCGCCGCGCACCATGCCGGCATGGCGCGGGTGGCGTACGCCATCGCCGGCGACCGTGCGCTGGCGGAAGACGCGCTCCAGTCGGCGTGGGTCATAGCGTGGCGTAAGCTCGGCTCGGTGCGCGACCCAGGTCGGATCCGCGCGTGGCTCATGTCGATCGCGGTCAACGAGGCTCGTCAGATCCTGCGTCGCCGGCGCCGCGCTCAGGTCGTCGAGCTGAACATGAATCAGCCTGCCGCCGAGCGGACCGACCCACAGGTAGGCATCGGACGCGTCGACCTTGTCCGGGCGCTCGGTCGCCTCTCGGCAGACGACCGGGCGCTGATCGCGCTGCGCTACGTACTCGGCTTCGACACGGCGGAGATCGGGCAGATAACCGGACGGTCGGCGTCCGGCACGCGGACACGCCTGTCGCGGGTCACGGCCCGCCTGCGAGAGGAGCTCGGACGATGACCACGTACGATACCTTCGAGCGCGATCTCGCCGCCAGCCTGCGCCAGTACGTCGCCGACGCACCGATCGACGTCGAGCCGGTCGCCCTCACGCGAGCAATCGCGGTCGCCCATCCGCGCCGGCCTGGCTTGGCGTACATGTTCGGTCTCCGCCGCCAGTATATGTGGCTGCTCCTGGCCGGGCTCCTCATCCTCGCGTTGCTGGCGGCCCTGGCGGTCGGCCTGCGACCACCCGTGGGCGGTACGGGCCTCCTCGCCTTCGAGCGCGACGGCAACATCTACCTCGCCGATTCCGATTCCGGCGTCGTGGTCACAGCGATCGACCACGACGTCCCATTCACTCTCGGAGGCTGGTCGCCGGACGGTAGTCACTTGGCTGTCGCGGCCAACCTACGAACCTATCTGCTCGATCCATCCAGTCTCGCCCTGGCCGAGCTGCCTGGCCTGCCGGACGGACCGTTCGGTTTCGTAAGCTGGTCACCGGACGGCCGATACGCACTGACACGTGGATCTCTCGATCGCGCTACAGAGCTTCATCTCGTCGATGTCGAATCGGGCACCGCTCAATCACTTGACGATCACTGCTTGCCGGTCTGGGCTCCCGATGGGCAGTCAATCGCCGCCATAGCCCGCGGATCGGACGAGCTCATGGTCATCGATGTGGCGACTGGCGACCAGATTCGAATCGGCCGTTGGGCAGGATACGGCTGTGGCTGGAGTACCGGCTGGGACGCGCCGACTTGGTCCCCGGATTCGGATCTAGTCGCATTCGTTTCCGCGCAGGATCACGCGGCCCAGCCGCTGTTTGATGCTCCCGATGCGACGACGATCACCATCGTTCGACGCGATGGCAGTGATTCGCGCGAACTGACGGATACCGCCGGAGCGTGGCCACGGCCACTCTGGTCGCCCGACGGCGAATTTATCTCGTACCGGACACGCGACGGTTTGAGCGTGATTCGTCCAGATGGAACGGGCGGTCGACAGCTGGTCGACTTCGAGGTTGACCGAGGCCGGATCTCCTGGACTGCGGATTCATCTCGCATCGAGTTCGGAAAGGTGATCGAAAGCGAGCGGTCCGGCGGTTACTACGGACTCGTCGAGCTCTGGACGGTCGACGTCGAGACGGGCATCGCCGAACGCGTCGAGGAAGCTGGCCCGCCGGTTCTGTTCTTCGCACGCCAGCCGACATCGCGGGAGCGTCCCGCGCCGGGACTGCCCCAAGAGCTCCCAACTTCGCTGCCAGACCCAGGAATTGCCCTCCAATCGCCTGCAGCCGGCGGCCAGCCCGCCAACCCGGGCGACGCTGCAGCCGGACTTGCATACGACCTGGATCCATTGACTGGCCTGTGCGACGCCGTCATTGACTGGTTCGACGGCGGACCTTCCACCCGCTTTGCCGCTCTATGCGTGGAAGATGCGTCTGCCGGCTGGTCTGCCGGGGGTGGTGCGTACGCCAGCTTCTGCGGGGACTTCTACGTCACTGACAGCGGAACGATCGTCATAACGGCGCGCGATGGTAAGCAGATCGCGAACGTGACTGAGGCCGGCGTTGGTGATCGGATGGAATGGTCGCCTGCCGGCGGCTGGTTGTCATTCCGAACGTGTTGCCGCACCGGTCGGTCCGAGGCTGAGTACACGTACCTCATCCTCCGCCCTGACGCGACAGGCCTGCGCGAAGTGCCGGGGGACCCGAGTTGGTCGCCGAACGATCAACGCATTGCCGTGGCGTCGCCCGACGGTAAGCTTCTGATCGGCTCTCCTGATGGTTCCGACCTGCGGCCGATCGGCGCCTTTCCCCCACCAGCGGCATGGTCGCCTGACTCCTCGCGCTTCGCCTACCTAACCGGTGGTGACGTTTGGATCGCCAACGCGGACGGCACGGAGGTGCGGAACCTGACCCAGTTCGGCATGACGGCTGCCGCCACGGCCGTGTCCTGGTCGCCGACCGGCGCCCTCCTTGCTGTCGTACACGGGGACGTCGTCTGGGTCTTGTCAGAAGACGGCAGCGAGCAACACCGCGTCTCCTTCGCTGGCCTCCATCCGAGGTCCGCGACCTGGTCCCCGAACGGCCGCCGACTGTCAATCGTGATGGACGACGAGGTAGTCCTCGTCGAAGTCGGGACTTTGCAGGCGGTCCTGCTGGAAAGAGCGGCGGGTGCGGTCTGGTCTCCTGACGGATCGATGCTTGCCCTCGGCACCTTCGATTCATCGGTGGGAGCAACCGGGATCGATATCGTTCGCGCCGACGGGACTGGTCGAGTCTTGGTAGTCGCAGGCAATGGACCAATCACCGGCATGCAGTGGGTGCCTTGAACGACCTCCAGACATGGCAACGGAGGGGCTCGTGGCCCCTCCGATTGCCTAGCCGGTTCGCTGCGTCTGACTAGGGCAGGAAGCTAGCGATCCAGGCGAGCGTGTCCGCGCGGTCGACGCGGCTCGAATAGCCCACTCCGGCGCAATTGGAGTTGGTGACGTACGAGTTTACGGCGATGACCGTATCGGTTCCGCCGACCAGGTCGGGACCTCCAGAGTCACCGAAACATATTCCACCCTTGCCTCTGCTGGCGTTCAGGCTGTACTTGATAACCCAGTCCGAGTGAACGTATCTCGACGTGGCGACCAGCTCGCCCCACGCGAACAAGCGCACGCGCGGTCCACCCCAAATGGGCGGGCCACCACCGACGAATAGCTGATTGACGCCGTAGCCGACGAAGTCGACACGTGACTTGTTGGCCAGGGTGTCGACGATGCCCTCGGCGGGTAGGTCGGCGTATTCACCTACCTCAGAG
>Ga0299907_10001286_pt1 | contig 14185 bp, 14 predicted proteins | sample RVTome_16_FD_198680 | JGI IMG/M metagenome (GOLD analysis project Ga0299907, IMG submission 198680) | Soil microbial communities from uranium-contaminated site in the Upper Colorado River Basin, Wyoming, United States - RVT152D67 (version 2) ... | reverse complement strand
TTCCCGCACCCGGCGACGGCGGGTTCGTTCAGATCGCCGGTGCCACGATCGTCATCGACCCGAGCTTCCCGGCACGGGTGGCAAACCAGACGACGGGCGAGCAGTTGATGGCGGGTCAACGGGTGATGTCCCTCGTACTCGACGATGGCACCGTGGTCGTGGCCAACGGCGTCACGCAGAACGTGAGCGTCGACGTCGCAGGCCTGAACTTCTCCCTCAACGGTGGCGACGCCTACCCGGCGGTGCCGTTCACGAACCTCGGCATCACCGACCAGCAGTCCCTCCAGGGCTACATCGAGGGTCCGCTCGGCGGAATCGTTACCGAGGCGCAATACCCGCGGGGAGGCGAGGGTCGGATCACCATCGTCGCGCCCTGACCGGTCGACCACCTGGCGCCGTGGACGGGGTCCTGGCTAGCGCGGCCCGGACCCCGTTCGGTCGCGTGGGCGGGAGCCGAGGCCGGTGAGCCTCGCGTCGACATGCAGGTTGTTCAGGCCGTCGGCGGCGGCGTCGAGGAACGGGTTGGACCCGTTCCCGGATCCCGGTGGGTCGGAGATCCGGACGGGTGCAGGCCCGGTCACCCAGGCATCCTCCGCACTCCCCCGGCGGCGTGGCCGGGCCCCACCCGACCCTGGTCTCCCCGGATACTGGCTTCCAGTCGCTGGCTGGAGGTCAGCATCGTGTGGGGCGAGAACGCACCGGGGAGCCGCTGGCCGGTCGCCTGGCGCCGGGTCAGGGCTGGAGGATCACCTTGCCCGGGATCCTCTCGGTCGACTTGGCCCTGAACGCCTCGCGGGCGTCGGCGAGCGGGTACACCGCGCCGACCTGCGGGCGGAGCTGGCCACCGTCCACCAGGCGAGCCAGCTCGACGAGTTGGGCGCGGCTGGGCTCGCGGACGAAGTGGAGTGCCCGGATGTCCTGGCGGTCGGTTGGCGGAGGGGCGCAGACCGACACGAGGGCGCCGCCGGGCCTGACGAGCGCCGCCGATCGGGCGAGCACGTCGCCGCCGATCGTGTCGAGGACGACGTCGGCCTGCCCGACGGCATCCTCCCAGCGGTCCTGCTCGAGGTCGACGAAGCTGTCGGCGCCGACCTCCAGCGCGCGCGACCGGGCGCCGCTACGACCCGTGCCGATCACGTGGGCACCGGCGGAGCGGGCGAGCTGCACGGCGACGGAGCCGACGGCGCCACCGGCCCCGTGGATCACCGCGGTCTGCCCGGCGGCCAGCTGCCCATGATCGAACAGCGCCTGCCAGGACGTGAGCCCCGCTTGGGGGATGGCCGCGGCGTGCACGTGATCGATCGTCGTCGGCTTCGGCGCGATGTCGCGCGCCTCGATGGCCATGAACTCGGCCGCGGCCCCGTCGCGGTAGCCATCGATGAGGCCGTAGACCTCGTCGCCCACCGCCACGCCGGCGGTGCCGTACCCGAGGGCGGCGACCACGCCGGAGAACTCGTGAGCCGGGATGATCGGCCCCCGATCGCGGCCCGCCCGGTCGGTCCAGAGCGGCCACAGCAACTCGGTCGGGGTGAAGCCGGCGGCGTGAACCTTGACGAGCACATCGCCGACGGCCGGCACCGGCTCGGGTGCGTCCTCGTAGACGATGCCGTCGATCCCTTCGAGGCCGATGGGCTCATGGACTCTGGCGACCTTCATCGTGAATCCTCCATCGCGTCTGCTCCTCTGTCACATCGGCGGTATTGCGGCGGTCACTGCTATGACACGGCGTGACGAGGGAATGTGACGATGGCCCAGGACGACTGGTTGACCGAGCGCTTCGAGGAACAACGGGCGCACCTGCGGGCGGTGGCGTACCGAATGCTGGGCTCGCTCAGCGAGGCTGACGACGCCGTCCAGGAGGCGTGGCTGAGGCTCGACCGCGCCGACACCAGCGACGTCGAGAACCTGGGTGGCTGGCTCACGACCGTCGTCTCGCGCGTGTGCCTGAACCGGCTGCGGTCGCGCTCGTCGCGACGCGAGCAGCCGCTGGACGTGTACGTGCCCGATCCGATCGTGCGGCGCGAGGACGGCCTCGACCCCGAGCACCAGGCGGAGCTGGTCGACTCGGTCGGCCTCGCGCTGCTGGTGGTCCTCGAGACGCTCGCGCCCGCGGAGCGCCTGGCGTTCGTCCTGCACGACATGTTCGCCGTGCCCTTCGAGGAGATCGCGACCATCGTGGGGCGGTCCCCGGCCGCGGCACGGCAGCTCGCCAGCCGGGCGCGTCGCCGGGTCCGGGGCGCGGCCGCACCCGACGTGGACCTGGCGCGCCAGCGGGAGGTGGTGGACGCGTTCTTCGCCGCCGCCCGCGGCGGCGACTTCGATGCGCTCGTCGCGGTGCTCGACCCGGACGTCGTGCTGCGGTCCGACGGCGGCATGGCGCGTCCGGGCGTCTCGGTCGTGGTCCAGGGCGCGGAGACCGTGGCCAGCCGTGCGCTCATGTTCACGCGGTTGTCACCGTTCGTGCGGCCGGCCGTCATCAACGGCGTCGCCGGGGTCGTCGTGGCTCCCGCTGGCCGTCCCGTCTCGATCATGGCCTTCACCGTCAGGGGCGGCCGCATCGTCGAGATCCACGCGATCGCCGACCCCGAGCGGCTGGACCAGCTGGACCTGCCGGTGCTCGACGACTGAGGGTCGATTCCGGGGATCATGCAAGTCACACCCATGGCGATGGTCGAGCGAGCGCTCGGCGGAATCGACCCTCACTGATCGTTCAGTCGCCGTCGAACACGCGCAGGAACGTCGCCGTCGTTCGTCGCAGGTGCTCCGAGTCGAGCGTGTAGCGCCGTTCCCGGCCGGCCTTCTCCACGTGGACCAGCCCCGCGGCCTCGAGCCGTTGCAGGTGCCGGGTCGTGGTCGACCAGGAGTGGCTGAAGCGATCGGCCAGCTCACCCGCGGTCATGGCCCCGCCCCGCGCGTGCAGCGTGACCAGGATGTGCCGGCGATGCTCGTTGGCGAGGGCCCCGAACACGGCCTCGAGCTCGTCGAGCTCGCGCAGGCCGCGCGGCCGGCGGTTCAGAGCGTCTCCTTCACGGCGAAGTGCGGGAACGCCATCCCGGGTCCCATCGCGCGGTCCTCGACAAGAGTGGCCATCCGCTCCCACAGTGCGGCGATCCGCGGGTGCTGGTGGGCGCGGCCGGGCGCCTCCGCGTCGACCCACTGGAAGATCGCGACCACGAGAGGCCCGGCGCCGTCCTGGTCCTCGCCGACGTACACCTCCTCGGGACGGCCAGTCGCCAAACCCAGCTCGGTGTAGGTGGAACGGTGCTCGCGGATCAGCCCCATGAGCTCGTCCACCTTGTCCGCCCGCGGTCGGTACTGGCAGATGACGGTGTTGTCGATGCGTTCGCCCATGGCCGCTATAATTTCCTAATTTAGCCAAATATGCAAACGTAGCACAGCTCAGATCTTGAAGATCACGATGTAGGTCGCGCCGGTATCGGTCGCGAAGTCTGCGTGGGTCGAGCTCGCGGCCGCGGCGTAGCCGTCCCCCGTGGTCATCTCGAGACCCTGGTTCCTGACCGAGCCCTCGACCAGGTAGAAGAACTCGGGGTGAGCGTGCACGTGCGGGTCGCCCTCGTAGCCGGCGTCCGCTTGAACGTACGTGACCATGTAGCCGTCGGCCGAGCCAAGGATCTTGGCCCTGGCGTTCCCTTGGGTGCCCCATGGCACCCAGTCTGCGGATCCTGCCGTCTGGATGTCCCAGCCCTCGAGGGAGATGTCCATGTGTGCCTCCTTTGCTCGATCTCATGTGAACGTCGTAACGGACCTCGTTCGTGGTGACGGCTCGCCGCGAGGGCCGCTACGCGACCAGTACGGCGGCGCCCGTGAGCCGGTCGTTGGCCAGGTCGGCGAGCGCCCGGTCGGCCGCGTCGAGCGGGTACGGCGTGGCCATCACCCGGACGCCGAGGCGCGCGGCGAGCGCCAGGAACTCCTCGCCGTCGGCCCGCGTGTTGGCGGTGACGCTGCGCACCTGCCGCTCCTGGAACAGGTGGCTCTGGTAGTTCAGCGGCGGCACGTCGCTGAGGTGGATGCCGGCGATGGCCAACGTGCCGCCGCGGTCGAGGGCGGCCATGGCGGACGGAACCAGTTCCCCGGCGGGCGCGAACATGATCGCGGCGTCGAGCGGCTCGGGGGGCGGGGCGTCGGCGGGCCCTGCGGAGTGCGCACCCAGGTCGAGGGCGAGCCGGCGGGCGGCCGCCGCCCGGGTCATGACGTGCACGGTGGCACCCCGGGCGAGGGCGACCTGCGCGGCGAGGTGCGCCGACGCCCCGAAGCCGTAGATGCCGAGGCGGCCTCCCGGCGGCAACTCGGCCCGCCGCAGCGCCCGGTAGCCGATGATGCCCGCGCACAGCAGTGGTGCGGCGTGCACGTCGTCGAAGCTGTCGGGAAGCTCGTAGGCGTACGCCTCGTCGACCACCGCCCATTGGGCGTAGCCACCGTCCGCGTCCCAGCCCGTGAAGCGCGGGTCGATGCAGAGGTTCTCCTGGCCCCGCCGGCACCAGCGGCACCGCCCATCCGTATGGCGCAGCCAGGCGATCCCGGCCCGCTGCCCCAGCCGGAACCGGCCGGTGCCGGGGCCGAGCGCGTCGACGGTGCCGACGACCTCGTGCCCCGGGACGGTCGACGGCCGATGGGGCGGCAGATCGCCCTCGGCCAGGTGGAGGTCGGTCCGGCACACGCCGCACGCAATGACCCGGACGCGGATCTCGCCCGGACCCGGTTCGGGGACCGGACGATCCACGGCCACGAGGGGGCCCGTTGCGATCGGCCCGGGCGATTCGACGACCCACGCCTTCATGGTTCCTCCCTGCGCTCGACCCGTTCTCCGCGGTGACCTCATTCTGGATGGACCCGGCCACGCCGAAGAACTAGGCACCGGTTCCATGGTGACGATCGAGCAGGTGCGGGAGCTGGCGCTCACGCTTCCCCGGACCGAGGAGGCCCTGGTCAGGGACCGAGTTAAGTTCCGGATCGGGCGGATCGTCTACCTCGCGTTCTCCCGAGACGAGACCCTCATGGGATTCGCATTCCCCAAGGATGAGCGTCGGGCCCTGATCGACTCCGAGCCCCACAAGTTCCTCATGCCCAAGCGCTCCGATCAGCGGTACAACTGGGTGGTCGTCAGGCTCGAGGCGATCGACGACGTGGAGATGCGGGAGATCGTGCTCGACGCCTGGCGCATGGTCGTACCGAAGCGGGTCGCCGCCGAGCACCTCGGGGACTGACGCGATCGGGAGCACCGATCGATAAGCGGGTCGTGGCCCGGGGCCGATCCAGGCACAATCCTCGGGTGATGGATGCTCAGGTCCTGACCGACGCCGGCGTGTCGACCCGCGAGGCCGACGTGCTCTCGGGTGTCGCCGAGCACCTCACCAACGCCGAGATCGCCGCTCGCCTGTACATATCCGTGCGGACGGTCGAGAGCCACGTGTCCTCGCTGCTCCGCAAGCTCGGCGTCGCCGACCGCCGCGAGCTCGCCAGTTACGCCGCCGCGCTCGCCGCCCAGCCGGCGGGCTCCGGGGGGCCCAGCGGCCGCGCCGCAGCCGCCGCCACCGCCTCCCGGCCGCCGGCGCCGGCGATCCCCACGCCACTGACGTCCTTCGTGGGCCGGGCGGCCGAGCGGGAGGCGCTGGCCGCGGCCATCGCCGGGCACCGGCTCGTCACCGCCGTCGGTCCCGGGGGCGTCGGCAAGACCCGGCTCGCAATCGCGGTCGCGGCCGAGACGGTCGAGGTCGCCGACGCGGTCTGGTTCGTGGACCTGGTCCCGATCTCCGATCCTGGGATGGTGGCGGCCGCGGTGGCTGCGGTCCTGGGCGTGGCCGAGCGTCCGGGCGGCACCATCGACGACGCGGTCCTCGCCCGCCTCGGCAGGTCGGAGGCGGTGATCGTGCTCGACAACTGCGAGCACCTGGTCGACGGCGTCGCCGTCTTCGTGGAGCGCCTCCTGGCCACGTGCCCGCAGACGCGCGTGCTGGCCACCAGCCGCACCCGCCTCATGCTGCCGTTCGAGCACGTCTTCCCGGTGCCCGGACTGTCGCTGCAACCCGACGATGGCGAGGCCGCCGACGCGGTGGCGCTGTTCCTCGAGCGGGCCCGCGCGGCCGCCGGGTTCGAGCCGGGCCCGGGCGACGTGCCCCGCATCGCCAGCGTGTGCCGCTCACTCGACGGCATGGCGCTTGCCATCGAGCTGGCGGCCGCTCGCCTCGCGACGCTGGGGCTCGACGGCGTGGAGTCGGGGCTGGCCGACGCGCTGCGGATGCTGTCGGGCGGCTCACGGCTCGACGAACGGCACAGCTCCCTCCGCTCCACGATCGACTGGAGCTATGCCCTGCTCGAGGCGTCCGAACAAGCCCTGCTCCGGCGGGTGTCGGTGTTCGCAGCTCCGTTCACGGTTGAGGCCGCCGCCCAGGTGGCCGGGTTCCCGCCGGTCGGCGTGGGGTTGGCCGACGGGCTCGCCCGGCTGGCCGACAACAGCCTCGCCGTCGCCCGACCCGGCTCCGAGACCCGCTATCGGGTGCTCGAGACGATCCGGCAATACGGCGTCGACCAGCTGGGGCAGGTCGGCGAGCTCGGCGAGGTGCGGACCCGGCAGGTGCGCTGGTGTCTGGCAACGGCCGAGGAGCTGGTCGAGCGGGCCGACGAGGACGTCGAGGACTACGTCCAGGGCGGGGGTGGCGACGGCGCCTGGCGCGGCGCGTTCGACCTGGTCGCCGACGACCTGCGTGCCGGGCTCGCCTGGGCCGTGAGCCGGCCGGACCTGCGCGCCGAGGCCCGCCGGTTGGCGCTGCTGCTGGCGTCGTTGACGTTCCTGCGGGGCCTGCCCGCGGAGGCGCAGCGTCGTTTCGAGGAGGCGGCGACCCTCACCGACGACCCCGCGGCGCGCGTCACGGCGCTCAACGACGCCGCCGGCGCGGCGATGTGTCGCCACGTCGGCAACGACACCTTCCGCCTCTGGCGGCGGGCCGCCGACATCGCCGCCGACGCCGGCGACGGGGTCACGGCGGCGCACAACCTCGCCATCGCGGCGACGCTGATCAACCGCGGCCCGGGCATCATGGCCGAGGTCCCGCCCGCGGAGGTCGTCGACGAGCTGATCCACGAGGCGGTGGCGCTGGCGGGCGACTCGCCCCTCGCCGAGCCGTCGATCCTGACCGCGCAGGCGTTCAACGGCGACGAGCTCGACCCGGTTACGCAGGAGCTGGCCGAGCGGGCGGTCACGCTGGCCCGGCGAGTCGGCGACGCCTACGACGAGAGTGCGGCGCTCGACGAGCTGTCCGCGGTTCACCTGGCCGGAGGCGACGTCCCTGCGGCGGTGGCCACCGTGCGTGCCCGGATCGAGGTGTTGGGACGCATGCAGCTCGGCCCGGCCAACGGCATGGAGTTCTCCGACTGCTACGCCATGGCGTCGGAGATCAGCCTGACCGCCGGCGACTTCGCCGCCGCCCGCACGTATGCGGACCGCCTGGCGTCGCTGCCCTTCGTCACCGAGCTCGACCACATCGCCAGCGCCCGCCGCATCAAGGTCGACGCCATGGCCGGCGACCTCGACGCCGTGGTGGCGGCCGCCGAGCGGTTCCGGCGGGGTTGGGAACAGGCGGGCCGTCCGGTGGCGAGCAACCTGACCGGCGCCGCGCTGGCGGTGGCGATGGTCCACGGCCTGCGCGGCGACGAGCGCCAGCGCGCCGAATGGCGGGACCGCACCATCGCCATCGGCAGGACCGCCGAACGCCTGGAGAGCCCGCTGAGCGGCGACGGCCCCACCTTCGACGCCATCGTCCAGCTGCACGTCGGCGACATCGACGCCGCCGTCGCCCGGTTGGCGGTGGATCCCGATCGGCTGCGCACCTGGTTCAGCGGTGAGTGGCGGCCCTGGTATGCGGCCCTGTGGGCCGAGGCTGCGGTGCTCGCGGGGCGCGCCGACGCCGCCGAGCGCATCGAGCGGGCCCGGCTGTCCGTTGCCGCCAACCCGGTGGCGACGGCGATGGTGGAGCGCGCCGCGGCCTTCGCCGACGGCGACGCCGACCGGTTGGCGGCGGTCGCGGCGGCGCTCGAGCCCTCCGGCTGCCCCTACCAGTGGGCCCGCACCCTGGTGATGGCGGGTGGCGAGCACCGCGAGGCCGGAGAAGCGGCACTGGAACGCATGGGCGCGACCCCGATGGGTATGCCGGGGTAGTGACGGCAACGGGGTCAGGGTGACGACGGTGGGGCCGGCGGCGGGCGGGGGAGTGACGACGAGGACGGTGACGACCGAATGAGCGAGCCGCTGGAGCTCGGCCCGGTGCTGCACATGCGCGACGCGGAGGTGCGGGTGGGCACCTGCTCGTGGACCGACAGAACCCTGGTGAAGGGCACCGACTGGTACCCGAAGCGCTCGATGAGCGCCGCCGAGCGGCTGGCCTTCTACAGTGCCCGCTTCCCGGTGGTCGAGGCCGACAGCACCTACTACGGACCGCCGTCGCGCCAGCTGGCCGAGGGCTGGGCCGAGCGCACGCCCGACGGCTTCCGCATGAACGTCAAGGCCTACTCGATGATGACCGGCCACCCGACCAAGCCCGAGACCCTCTGGCGCGACCTCGCCGACGCGCTCGAACCCGAGGCCGCCGCCAAGCGCAACGTGTACCCGCACCATCTTCCCGCCGACGCCGTCGCCGAGGTGTGGACGCGGTTCGCCGACGCCCTGGAGCCCCTGCGGGCCAGCGGGCGGCTGGGGTCGGTCCTGCTGCAGTATCCGCCCTGGTTCACGCCCAAGCGCGCCAACCGTGACGAGCTGGCGCGGGCGCGCGAGCGGCTGGGGGGCCTGCCCGCATGCGTGGAGCTGCGGTCGCCGCTGTGGTTCGGCAAGGACGACCTCGACCGGACGCTGGGTTGGCTGGGGGACCACGAGCTGACGCTGGTGAACGTGGATGCCCCCACGGTCAGCAAGCTGCCGCGCCTGGCGGCGGCGACGACGGACCTCGCGGTCGTGCGGTTCCACGGCCGGGCAGACGACACCTGGTCGGGGCGGGCGACGTCCGCGGCCGAGCGCTTCCGCTACCTCTACGACAAGCGTGAGCTGCGTCCGTGGGTCAAGCGCGTGCAGCAGCTGGCCGGCGAAGCGCGCGAGGTGCACGTCCTGATGAACAACTGCTACGAGGACTACGGCGTCCGCAACGCCGCGGACATGACGGACCTCCTGGCGTCGGTGGTCGACTGACCTTCCGGACGTTTGGTTGTCACTAGTGTTTGCGCGGCGCCGGCCCGCGCGCAGGAAGGAAGCCGTGGTCAACGAGGCAAGAACGACGGCGACGCAGCCGGCGGCGAGGCGACCACTCCGCAGGGCCCGCGAGCGCAGGCGCAGGGTGACCAACCACGAGGACCGGTGGACCGACATCGTCGAGCGTGCCGGCGCGATCTTCTACCGGAAGGGCTACGAGGCGACGAGCCTCCAGGACATCGCCGACTCCGTCGGGCTGCTCAAGGGCAGCATCTACTACTACATCAAGACCAAGGAGGACCTCCTCTACGAGCTGGTCTCCCGGGCGCAGGACTTGTTCGAGGCCACGCTCGACGAGGACGACGAGACTGCACGATCGCCGGCGCCGGTGCGCCTGCGGGCGTTCATCGGCCGGTGGATGGCCCTGACGTCCAGGGAACGGGAATGGGGCCTGGTCGCGGAGCGTGAGTTCATGCGGCTGAGCAAGCGCCGTCTCAAGCGGGTGATCGAGCGCCGCGACGAGCTCAGCAGCCACGTGAAGGACATCATCCGTCAGGGCATCGACGAGGGGGCCTTCGACCCGTCGACCGACGAGTCCGTGGGGGCGACGGCGATCTTCGAGCTGATGAAGACCAGCCACCTGTGGCATCGCCCGTCCGGGCCGCTCTCCATGGCCGAGCTCGGCGACTGGTACGCCACGTTCGCGATTCGCGGCCTCGGCGGACCCCGCTGGCATGACCGGAAGCCCGGCTGATCCCGATCCGATGGACGCCTCGCTCACCGACAATCGCGAGCTGCGCAGCCGCCTGCTCGAGGCCGGCAACGCCGTGTTCAGCGAGGTCGGGTACACGGGGGCGACGGTCGACGACCTGATCGAGCATGCCTCGACGTCGCGGGCCACCTTCTACCGCTACTTCCGCAACAAGGACGAACTGTTCGACGAGCTCAGCCGCGCCTGCTTCCAGGACATGAAGGCGATCGTCGAGGAGCTGGGTCGCGTGCGGGCGGGCGAGATCGACACGGACGGGATCGAGGAGATCCTGAGCCACTACCGCGATCTGCACGCCCGCCACGCCGGGGTGTTCCGCGCATGGTGGGAGCGGGTGGCCCGCCTGGATCCCGAGGTGCCGGCCGAGGAAGGCCACGTCTTCAACCGCCTGGTCGAGAGGCTCACCCAGTCCGTGAGCGACGCCCGGGTGGAGTCGCTCGTCGCACCCGAGGTGCAGGCGGCCCTGCTCTACCTGCTCATCGAGGCGTCGTACTCGGCAGTGACGTCGCGCTGGTCGCGCATCGACCCCGACGCGTTGGCCCCCACCCTCGCACGGATGGTGCACCGGACCTATCTGGGAGGCGATGCGCCGCGCCGCGCCAGCCGTCTGCGGCTCGTCTGAGACGGGGCATCCCGCGGCCGGCCGGAATCGATCAGATCGGCTGGGCAGCCGCCGTGGGCTCGTCCGACCCGAACACCGAGCGCTGCACGAGCTCGGTGAGGCCGTCGACCAGCTCGTCGAACGTGATGACGAGCTGCCCTCGGTGCTTCGATCTCGTGGCGCGGTCGATCAGGTTGTAGATGCACAGCGCCGCCAGGTAGGGGTCGATGTCGGCGGCGCCCGCGGCTCTGATCCGATCCGCCAGCGCCGTCGTCCAGCGTCGTTGAGCACGTAGGCCCTGCGTGGTGATGCGGGGGTCGGCGTCCTCGACGATCGCGTCGAGCAGCGCGGCGTGGATCGCCGAGTGCTCCAGGAAGAAGCCGCACACGTCCGCGAGCCAGGCGCGCAGCGTGGCGAACCCGGCCGGGCCGGGCTCGAAATCCGGGATCGTGGCGAGCAGGTCGTCCATCGCGGCGACGATGTCCTCCTGCATGGCGAGCAGCAGGTCGTCCTTGCCGTCGAAGTAGACGTAGAAGGTGCCGTGCGACGTGCGGGCCCGTTTGGCGACCCGCGCCACCCGGGCGCCGTGGTAGCTGTACGCAGAGAACTCCTCCACGGCGGCGTCGAGCAGGCGGGTCAGCGTGCGGCGGCCGCGCTCCCGGCTCGTGCGAGCGTCGAGCACACGGCGCCACCGCTCCGTCGAACCCCCCACGCCGTGCGACACAGGTGTCAGGTTAGGACCCGCGGAAGGTGGGCTTGCGCTTGGCGACGAACGCGGCCGCCGCCTCGCGGTGGTCGTCGCTGACGAACGTGGCGCCCTCGAGCAGCAACCCGGTCTCCATGAGCAGGCTCATGCGGTCGCGCACGATGCGGTTCAGCGTCGCCTTCGTGCCCTGGACCGCCAGCGGTGCCCCGTCGGCCAGGCGCCGGGCGAGAGCAGTCGCCTCGTCCAGGAGCTGGTCGCCGGGCACGGCCTTCAACACCATGCCGAGGCGAGCGGCCTCGGCGCCACTGATCGGATCGCCGGTCAGCAGGTACCACTTGGCGGCGCCGAACGGCATGATCAGCGGCCACATCACCGCACCTCCGTCGCCGGCCACGAGTGCCACGCTGACATGGGTGTCGGCGAAGTGCGCGTCCTCCGCAGCCACCACGACGTCGCAGAACAGGGCGATCGTGGCCCCGAGGCCCATCGCGTAGCCGTGCACGGCGGCGACGATGGGTTGCGGCACACCGAGGGTGGCCTCGAGGAGCTCGGTGGCGTTGAGCGTGTGCAGCACCGTGTGGGCGGGGCGCGCCGGCTTGGCGCCCGAGGCGCGCTCGTCGAAGCCCTTGACGTCGCCCCCCACGCAGAAGGCCTTGCCTTCGCCCCGCAGCAGGATGGCGCCCACGGAGTCGTCTCGACCGGCGCGACCGAGGATCTCGATGAACTCCTCGTGGAACCCACCGCCGACGGCGTTCAGCCGATCGGGGCGATTGAACGACACCGTCAGGAGCCGTCCGTCGTGACGCGCCAGCATCGTCGTGTACCCGCCCCAGTCCTTCCCCGGAGTGGTCATGAACGCCGCCTACCGGGTGATGCCGAACCGCTCGAGGCCGAAGGCGCGGATGGCGTTGCCGCGCAGCAGGCTGTAGGTCTCGTCGTCGTCCAGTCCCGCCTTGCGGCAGATCTCCTCGGCGACGGCCTCCGAGTGGGGGAACGTGCTGTCGGCATGCGGGTAGTCGGTCTCGAAGCAGATCGTGTCCATGCCGATGCGGTCGCGGTTGGCCAGGCCCGTCTCGTCGTCGAAGATGCACCCGTAGACCCGGCCGCGGATGTAGCTCGTCGGTGGTTCGGGGAGGTTGGTGCCGAACGAGTTGTCCGATCGCTCCTCCCACAGCTTGTCCATCCGTTCGAGCAGGTAGGGCATCCAGCCGACCTGGCCCTCGGAGTAGGCGACGACCAGCTCGGGGAACCGTGCCAGCGTGCCCGAGAACACGAAGTCGAGCAGCGAGCCCATGGCGTTCTGGAACGTGAGCGTCGAGCTGACGATGAACGGCGCGTCGGGGGTCGTGCCCGGCATCTTCGAGGACGAGCCGATGTGCATGCACAGCACGGTCTCGGTCTCCACGCAGGCGGCGAACAGGGGGTCCCACTCACCCGAGTGGATCGACGGCAGGCCCAGGGGATAGGGGTTCTCCGAGAACGTGATGGCGTGGCATCCCTGCGCGGCGCAGCGGCGCACCTCGTCGGCCGCCAGCTGCGGGTCCCACAGCGGCACCATTGCGAGCGGGATGAGCCGTCCCCTGCCGTCAGCCGCGCACCACTCGTCGATCATCCAGTCGTTGTAGGCCCGCACACACAGCAGCGCGAGCTCCTTGTCGTCCCGCTCGGCGAACGTCTGCCCGCAGAATCGGGGGAGTGTGTTGGGGAAGCAGATGGACGCGTCCACGTGGTTCGCGTCCATGTCGGCGAGCCGTTCCTTCTGCTGCCAGCAGCCGGGCCGGATCTGGTCGAAGGTGACGGCCCCGAAACCCAACTCGTCGAACCCGGCGGCCGCCGACAGCTTCATCAGCGGCGAGACCATCCCGTCGTAGTGCCACACGTCGGCCCACTCGCCGTCGTCGTGAGCCGTCCACACGAGGCCGGTCTTGGCGACGTCGTACGAACCCGTCTCCCGCACGATGCGGGGACCTCGATCGTCGTACCTGGCGGGAAGCCGGCTCGACCAGAGATCCGGCGGCTCGACCACGTGATCGTCGACCGAGATGATCCGGGGGATCTGCGTCATGCGGTGCCCTCCCTCACGCGGCTTCTCCCCGGTCTTTCCTCGGATTTCCCCGGAAACCGGAACTCTCGGCCACCCTATCCGTATATGACAACAGCGTCTAACAAGCGGGCGTGATCACCGTGGCGCGGCGAGCGTCGCGAGCTCGGCGATCATCGGCCCGACCGCCGATGCGCAACATCGTCCACGTGAAGTTGCGGGCCGGCTCGGGTCTCCTGCTCAGGAGGTGGCGGGTTTCTCGTACACCGACACGTGCCTCTGGCTGTCGTCGCCGAACGGCTCGCGCTTCCAGCCTCCCCACCGGTGCCGCAGCCGGAGGCCGGCCAGGCGGGCCATGAGGTCGAGCTCCGACGGCCAGGCGTAGCGGAGGGCCACGGGCACGAGGCGCACGCCGGCGCCGCTTATCACGACGTGCTGGGCGTCGACCCGCTGCTCGACCGGCCGGTGCAGCGACACGTCCAGCCGCACCCGATCGAGGTCCAGGTTCATCACGTGCACCCGCTGGCCCCGATCGAAGCGAGCTACGTCGGGGACGAAGCCCTCGAGCGAGAAGCAGCCGCCGGGTTCCAGCCGCCGGGCGACATTTGCGAAGCAGCGCACCTGGTCGTCCTGCGTGAGCAGGGCGAAGAACGTGTTGAAGACGATGAAGATCAGCGAGAACGAGCGGTCGACGGGCACGTCGGCCAGGTGGCCGAACGTCACCCCGATGCCGCCACCGCCGGGCTTGGCCCGCATGTGCTCGACCATCGCCGGGGACGCATCGACGCCGTGGACCTCGAGTCCACGCGCCGCCAACGGGATGGCGACCCGACCGGTCCCGATGCCGAGCTCGAGCACCGGACCGCTGCTCGCCA
>Ga0299907_10001285_pt1 | contig 14185 bp, 10 predicted proteins | sample RVTome_16_FD_198680 | JGI IMG/M metagenome (GOLD analysis project Ga0299907, IMG submission 198680) | Soil microbial communities from uranium-contaminated site in the Upper Colorado River Basin, Wyoming, United States - RVT152D67 (version 2) ... | reverse complement strand
CGTGCACGCGCTCCACCGCGTGGAGGACGAGCTCGTAGGCCAACCTTTGCTCGGCCAGCAGGGTGAACTGCTCGCGGTTCTTAATCTCCTCTGCGGCGACGGCAAGGAGTTGTCGGCTGGGTCGAATTGCGCTGGTCAGCAGCCGATCTGCAGCTGCGGCGCCAGGTGACGGCGTGAGGTGGTGGCGAAGATAGTCGAGGAACTCGCTGCGCCGTTGAGCCGTGAACAGCCGTCCGCGCTCATCCTGGCGCAGGCTGTACAGGTCACGCACTCCATGATCTGTGGCGTTGTGCAGATAGACCGCACCCTTGACAGCGCCCTCGCGCCCGTTAAGCGATGCCGTGAAGTCCGTCAGATGCTCGCAGTAGCCGCGGACCTGCAAGATCGGGTGCAGCCGTGGCCCACCGCGAGTTCCCTCCACGAGCAGCAGCTGGTCGTCGTTTTCCCAGGTGTGCGCGGCGCTCCACTGCTTGAGCTCCACGACAACGTAGGAATCCTCGCCACTGCGGGGGTCGATGCCGGAGAGGATGACGTCCACACGCTTGCTGGTAAGAGGGAGCCGGTGCTCGACGAGCATCTCGACATCGCCGAGCCCGGCGTCGACGAGGTCATGTGCAAGGACCGGCAGGCTGCGGTTCCACGAGCGCACCTCGGCGTCCGAGGCCCGAAAGCCCGTCGTATGACGGACGTGTTCGGCGATGCGGATTCCCAACGTGCCATCCAAAGCCAGCGCGGCCAGACCAGCGGCGGAGTGGCGAAACGCCGTCACGGGCGAAGACCCCCAGGCAGCACGAAGTGATTCGTGCGGGTGGGGGCCTGCCCGGCTCAGCCGGGAGCCCGTCGGGCCGCAACCTTATGGTCCGCGACCTTAGCGAATCGACCACGCGTGGGTTCGTGCGCCCGAGAGGTTGAGCCGCACTCGCATGCGTCCGGGGGTTTTGTACGCTGTCGCACACACCAGGTCGTGTGGATAGCAGGGATGAGGGGCGAGGACTTGGCGGACTCCCTGGGCCTTCAGAAAGCTCATCGCCCGCCACACAAGAAGCAGCCGGGACGCCGGCAGATCGTCGACAGTGCTGCTGCCGGCCAAGACTGCCGGGAACGAGGCAAGGGCCTCCTGCAGAAGTGTCTCACTCTCATAGGGGTGCTGCTCGAGCAAGACCAGCTCCCCATTGCGGATCAGGAAAATGCACTCGGCGCCCACGAATCTGCCCCTTTGCTGCCCGCCATGTCGCCGCGGTTCGCGGCAGGTCACAACGCAACCATCTCGGAGTGGACGGAACCCTCGACACCCGGTTCTAGGCCGTCACCCGGAATTATGTCGACCGGTGCACTCAGGATCTGCTCCAACTCGCCCTGCAGCCTGGCCAAAGCGAACAGGCTCACTCCAGGCGAAAGATCGACAAGCAGATCGACATCACTCTCGGGCCCGTCCTCCCCACGCGCCACGCTGCCCACGACTCGTACGTTGGACATGCCATGCCGTTCGGCCGTCCGTTTGATCTCGCGCCGGTGATGCCTGACCCGCTGTCCGATCGGGCCGACCAGCCGCTTGAGCCGGGACGGAGTTGAACGAATCCGCGTCTCCAGCTCGCTGCCGGTCGCCTCGACCAGGCGTCTGAGCGTGGAGAACGACGGCTCCCTGCGTCCGACTCGTAGGCGCTGATAACGCTCTGCGTCACGCCAGCGCGGCGCGCGTGCGAATGGCAAGCTTCCCGGTCATGAACGACTTCGCGGAGGGGATCTACGAGAAGGTCCGCACGCTCGACCTCGATCGGGCGATCGAGCGCATATCACCGCAGCTCACGGCGGGGTTCTCCGAGGTCGACCCGGCGGATGCACCAGACGTGCTGGCTGGGCACATCTCCGACGCCGTGCGCCGCGTCATCACAAACGAAAGCGACGCCGACGAGCGGATCGCACTCGTCAACGAGGTGCTGCGCCTCGTGCAGGCACCTGACGAGCAACTCCCGGGCACCATCGAACAGTTGGTCGTACTGGTAAGCCGGCTGACTCCCGGCCCGGGTGCCATCACCCGGCCGGTGACGCCGCTCTCGCAGGCCGCGCTGCTAACGAATGCTGTCGATGAGCCGTCGCTGTCCGCCGAGCTCCGCGCCGAACTGGCGAGCGCCGACAGCGTCGACCTGCTCTGCGCCTTCATCCGCTGGCATGGCCTCCGCGTGCTGGAAGGCCCGCTCGCCGAAATGCGCGAGCGCGGCGTCCCGTTTCGCGTCCTCACTACGACCTACGTCGGGGCCACCGAGCGCCGCGCGGTCGACGAACTCGTCCAGCGTTTTGGCGCCGAGGTGCGCATCAACTACGAGACGCAGTCGACGCGGCTCCATGCCAAGGCGTGGCTGTTCCGGCGCAACTCCGGATACGACACCGCCTTCGTGGGCAGTTCGAACCTCTCGCGTTCGGCGCTCGTCGACGGCTTGGAGTGGAACGTCCGGCTCTCCGGCGTCGCGACACCCGATCTGATCCGCAAGTTCGCCGCCACGTTCGACACCTACTGGGAGTCGACTGCCTTCGTCCCCTACGATCCCGCTCTTCACGCCGACCAGCTCGACGATGCGCTCGCACTGGCCGGCAACCGACGCGGGCAGACGTCCACCGTCATCAGCCTGACCGGCCTTGAGGTGCGGCCACTCCCCCACCAGGAGGAGATCCTGGAGGGACTGGACGCCGAGCGAGCGGTGCATGGCCGGCATCGCAATCTGGTCGTCGCTGCGACGGGAACCGGCAAGACGGTCGTGGCGGCGCTCGACTACCGCAAGCTGGTCCGCGAGACGTACGAACGCGACCTGTCGTTGCTATTTGTCGCCCACCGCAAGGAGATCCTCGACCAGTCGCTACGCACCTACCGCGAGACGCTCGCCGACGGCTCGTTCGGGGAGGCGTACGTCGCCGGGACTCGGCCGGAACGGTGGCGGCACGTCTTCGCCAGCGTCCAGTCGCTCTCGTCGTACGGCATCACCAACCTCGAGCCGGAACACTTCGACGTCGTCGTGATTGACGAGTTCCACCATGCCGAGGCGGCCACGTACCGGCGGATACTCGATCACCTGCGACCCCAAGAGCTCCTCGGCCTGACGGCAACGCCGGAGCGCGCCGACGGCGTAGACGTCCGGTCGTTCTTCGACAACCGCACTGCCTATGAACTCCCGCTCTGGGAGGCGCTCGCCGCCGACCTGCTCGTCCCGTTCCACTACTTCGGCGTGGCCGACGATGTCGACCTGTCGGCCGTCGAGTGGAAGCGCGGTGCGTATGACATCGAGGGTCTCGATCGGCTCTACACCGGCAACGACGCTCGTGCCGCGAAGGTGCTACGTGAGCTGCGCGACAAGATCACCGACGTCGGTCGGATGCGCGCGCTCGGCTTCTGCGTGTCCGTCGCGCACGCGCAGTACATGGCCCGTGTCCTTCGTGAGGCGGGAATCCCGTCACTGGCCGTGTCCGGGATGACATCTGCGACCGAGCGTGCGGCCGCGGTGAACAGGCTGCGCCGTGGTGAGATGAACGCGCTGTTCGCAGCAGAGCTGTTCAACGAGGGCCTGGACATCCCGGAGGTGGACACCGTCCTGTTCCTGCGGCCGACGCAGAGCGCCACCGTCTTCCTGCAACAACTCGGTCGCGGGCTGCGGCGGTCACCCGGCAAAGCGGTGCTTACGGTGCTCGACTTCATCGGGCAGCATCGCCGGGAATTCCGCTTCGACGTCCGCTACCGCGCCCTCACCGGGACGGGCCGGCGGACGCTTGAGCGAGACATCCAGCACGGCTTTCCGTTCCTTCCGTCGGGCTCGCAGATCGTCCTCGACCGGGTATCGCAGCAGGTGGTATTCGCCAACGTCCGCGCACAGCTGGCGATGACGAGGCGGCAGCTGGTTGCCGACGTCCGTTCGTACGGCGACGTTAGCCTCGCGCAATATCTCGACGAGGCCGGACGTGAACTGGCCGACGTCTATGGCAGCAACGGATCGTGGACGGCGTTGCGGCGCGAGGCCGGCCTCACCACTCCACCAGCTGGGCCCGACGAGGAGACGCTGCTTCGGCGCGTCGCCGCTTTCGCACACATCGACGACCGGGAGCGGGCCGGGGCCTACTCGCAGCTGGCCGATCCGTCCGGCCCGACGTACCGCGAGCTGAGCGCGCGCGAGCAGCGGCTGGCACGGATGCTGTTCTTCACGCTCTGGCCGAACCTCGGAGGCTTCACCTCGTATGACGACGGGCTCGCTCAACTGCGACGGCATCCGGCCGTCTGCGCCGAGATCCGGGAGCTGGTGGCTTTCAGCCTGGACCGAGGCCGCCACATGCCGTCGTCGCTTGGCCTCGGCCTGCAGCACATTCCGCTGGCTAGCCATGCCCGGTACCGGCGGGAGGAACTGCTGTCCGCGCTGGGCTGGACGAGTCTGGAGCGCGCGGCCCGGGGCGCAGTCACCGGCGTCGCGTGGGCAAAGGAGACGCAGACCGACGCCTTGATGGTCAACCTGCACAAAACCGAGAAGGAGTTCTCCCCCACGACGATGTACCGCGACTACGCCATTAGTCCGGAGCTGTTCCACTGGGAGTCACAGAACACCACGTCCACGGACTCCACGGCCGGTGACCGATACGTGCGTCACCGCGAGCTCGGCACGCACGTGGTGCTCTTCGTCCGGTACGCGCCACGCGACGAACTCGGTGCGGCACCGTTCCTGTGCCTGGGTCAGGCGTCGTATGTCGAACACCGCGGCGAACGTCCCATCGCCATTACCTGGCGACTGCACCGGCCGATGCCCGCCAACACATTCGCCACCGCGTCCGTCGTCGCCCACTGAGGATTTGAGCGGTCTACCGCGGAGGACGGCGAGGTCGTCAAGTCGTCACGGCCATACAGCTTCCCGGCAGAGGGAATGGCCGCCTGCATCCTTTTTTCGGCTTCGTCCAGGATTGCTGGTGAGGTGGCGAAGTTGAGCCGGACGAATCCGTCGCCACCGGTCCCGAACAGTGGGCCCGGCTCGAGCGCCACTCGTCCGCGCCGCTCGAACACTCCGGCCGGGTCGTCCAGGCCGAGCGGTGTGCAGTCCAGCCAGGCCAGATATGTGGCCTGCGCGTCCTAGGGTCGCCACCGCAGCGCCGGCACATGCTCGGCCAGCAGTGTGTGGAGGTGGCCGCGGTTGGCGTGCAGCGCGACCAGCAGCTCGTCCAGCCACGGCTCCCCCTGGTCGAAGGCCACCGTGTTGGCGACCGCACCGAACAGTCCCGCGCCGAAGGCGACCTCCTCCCCCATCCCGGCCAGCAGCGCCGCGCCGCGGGCAGACCCGGCCACCGCCAGCGCACACTTCAGACCCGCCAGGTTCCACGCCTTCGACGCGGACACGAAGCTGATCGCCTCCCGCGCCGCCGCCGCATCCAGCATCGCGAACGGGACGAACCGATGCGGCCCGTAGACCAGCGGGCCGTGGATCTCATCCACCAAAACCAGCACCCCGAACCGGTCGGCCAGCGCGGCCACCGCCTCCAACTCGGCCCGCGTCCACACCCGCCCGACCGGGTTGTGCGGGCTGCACAACAGGTACGCCCGCGCCCCGGCCGCGAACGCCTGCTCCAGGCCGGCCAGGTCCAGCCCGTACACCCCATCCGCGTCGCGCACCAGCGGAACCTCCACCAGCCGCCGCCGCGCATGCGCGATCGTGTCGAAGAACGGCGCGTACACCGGCGGGTTGACCACCACCTGATCCCCCGGGTCGGTCCCGACCAGCAGCACCTCGAAGATGCCCCACATCACGTCCGGGACGACAAACATCCGCCCCGGGTCGAGCTCCTGCCGCCAACGCCGGGCAGCAAACGCCGCGTACGCCTCGGCCAGCCCGTCCCACGTCACGTATCCCGTGTCGCCCCGCTCGACCAGCTCCGCCAACGCGTCACGGATGGGCTCGGCCAAGCGGACATCCATCTCGGCCACCCACAACGGCAGCACATCCGGCTCCTTGAACCGCCACTTGACGCTGCGCCGCCGCCTGAGCTCGTCCACGGTCAGGTCGAACACCATGGGTCGACCGTAGGCATTCGATCCGACACGAGGCCGCGCGCGACGCGATAGCTTGACCTGGACCCCGGGGTACAGGTTTACGTTCAGGAGCGTGCGAGTTGGAGAGCTGGCCCGTCGGACCGGGGCGACGATCCGGGCGCTGCGCAATTACGAGGCGGCTGGGCTGGTGGTGCCGGCCAGGTTGCCCAACGGCTACCGGGACTATGCGCCGGTGGCTATGCGTCAGGTCGAGGAGATCCGCGCGCTGCAACACCTGGGGCTGTCGGTACAGGAGACCCGGCCGTTCGTGGAGTGCTTGGCGGATGGTCATCTCGCGGGCGACGAGTGTCCCCAATCGCCCGCTGCCTACCGCCGACGTGACACGACTCAGCTCCGAGGTGACAAGTCCATCGTTCGGCGGCCGCGTCGACGGACATCTCATATTTCCGAATCGCCTATGATGGGCTTATCGAGCCCAGCCGGATAACGATTGCCGTTGTGCCCGCCGCGGGGACCGTGGCATCCGTTTCCCCGAACTCGCCGGTCGAACCGAGAGCGCGAAGGCGGTAAACACCGGGCCCTAAGCCGTCGCATACGAAGTGGCCCGTGGCGTCGCTTAGCGCTGCAATGTCCGGGGCGATATCGGGTGATGCCACGATGAATACCGTGGCCTCGGCGACGACCCTCTCGGTCGTGTCGACGACGTGACCGCAGATCTTCCCGTCCATCGGAATCCTCTTGGCCGGCAGCCTGCCGCAGCCGGTTTCAGGCAATGGCAGGTCCCGGCGGATGATCGTACGGCTACGCGACGGCTGGATTAGGAGCGCCAGCCGCTGCGGAAGGTGTCGACGGCGATGTTGGGGCTCCGAGACTGCTCCAGCGCAGTAGATTCTGTGCGACCGGTTGGGTCACCCGGGTGGCTGAGTTGCCAGTGGAGGCGCCGTAATTGTGGATGCCTACCACGTATCGCTTTGCGTTGTGAGTGATGTAGACGGGGCATCCGCTCTGGCCTCCGACGGAGTCGATGTCGTAAATGAGCTGGTCCGCGGCGGCCATTTTGATACGTCGCGCCGTCCCCCACAACTCGGCGAATGGCTTGTCGCCAGGGTAGCCGGCAAGCACGGCCGGCTGGGCGAGCAGGACATCGTTCGAGAAGGGGCCGAATCCGAAGCTGCCGAGCGGCGGGCCGCCGAAGGCGTCCTGCGGTAGGCATATGACTCCGTAGTCGCACGAGGGTTGTGTGTTTTGCACCCACCCGCTGGTGGACCGGTAATCGGTGGCTACGGCGGAGGTGAAGGGACGTTCGGCGCCGTTGCAGCCCGGGATGACCTCAATCCGACGCGCCCAGCCACCCTGGTTGTGCAAATATACGCAGTGACCGGCGGTGGCCACCGCCCGCCGGCCGATAAGGAAACCCGTTCCGCGGTAGACGGCACCGGTGCGGAACTCGATTCGCAAGGCGCAGATCCACCGCCATGGCGACTGTTTCGTCTCGGTGGTACGGACCCGGTCGTCCGTACCGATGATGACCTCCATCGCCCGGACGATTTCGTCCACGGCCGACTCATCCACGGCCTCCGCGGCGCTTTCGGCCGATCGCTGGCGTGCCTCGTTGAACACCCGAGCAAGGACGGAAGCGGTGCCACAGCCCCGGAAAGGTCTGCTGAGGATCCGCCTGGCTCGGCCGCTCAGCCTGTTGTAGACACGGCTGGCGATGGCCGGACCGACCCTGCTCGCCAACGTGGAGACCGCGGTCGTCAATAGGGGAGCGAGAAAGGCGAACTCCTGCCCATCCCCAAGACCGCTCCCGGCGTCCGGTATCTGCCCGTCGGCCGCAGACTCGGCTGACTCCGTGCTTGTAGCCTCGTCAAAGCCCTCGATGCCCCGAAGATCGCCAAGCGCGCTGTCGTCGCCAGCCGGTGCCGCCAGGTCCTCGGCGCTGGCTTCCGCGAACTCCTCGCCCGACTCGGAGCCGTCGGGTCCAATCTCGGCGTGGGGGTCCGGGCCCTGCAAAGTCGACTCTACGCCGCCATTACCAGACACGGGGTCGACGATGATGTCGCTCTCACCTGTTCCGGCAGCACCATGGGGAAGGGCTTCGTTCGCCGTCATCGACATGACGGTCTCCTCTCGAGTTCGCCGGGCGTCCGGCACATTGGTTGTCCTGTGGCTCTTGACTCGTCGGGGGCGTTCGTGCTGAGCGTTACTAGCTCAGTCATGATCGTCGGCTCCCATGAGTTGGGTTGTTTCACATGTGTAGGGGTGGGACTCACGTCGTGGGCCAGGGATGTTTATGTCTCCTCGCATCACACTCGTCCGTGGTGTCGGTGCTTCCAAGGCAGACGGTATGGGGTTGACCTTCCCGTGTTCTTACTCGTGGCCTTCTGTTCCTGTCTGAGGCCAAGGTCAGCCGATGGACCGTGCAGCTAGATCGAGTTCCCGAATGGCTTCTGTGACCGCAGCCTCAGTTGCCATCACTTGGCCAGCACGCCACGCGCGGCCGAAATCGTCGATACCAACCGCAGTCCGCGCCTCTGTGACGGCGGAATCGAGCCATGTCTTGACGAAGGGCAGCAGCCCCGCTCCGATGGACTCCCGCAGCCCTTCCGAGGCTCCAAGCAAGGCAATCACCCGCTGATCCGCACCGCGCCGGCCCTCGAGCAGCGCGGTGAACAGCAGGCCAACGGACAGTCCCCACACGCCGCCCAGGCCCTGGAACGCGCGCAGGCTCTCTCCCAGCGCTTGCGCCGCTGCAGTATGCTCACCATTGCGCCACGCGGCGGCCCCCCGGATAGCTAGCGCCCAACCCAGGCCCTCCGGGTCACCTACCGGCTGCAGCACCGCCTCGCACTCCGTGCTGAGCCACGCGGCCCGCTCGTAGTCGGCGGACGCCAAGGCCGCGGTTGCTAAGAAGACCAGCGACCATCCTTCCAGCCACGGCTCATTGGCGGCCCGGGCGCTGCACAGCGAGTCGTCAAGCAGCTCCGCGGCGTGATCATAGTCCTCCATGTAAATGGCGATGAATCCCAGGTACTGCAGAGCGTGAGCGAGGCCGGCGAGGTTCCCTATTTGCTTGCACAATGCGACGGCCTGTTCACAGTTGGCTGCGGCGTCGTCGAGGTTGCCCTGAATTACCGCGAGCGTCGCCGCACCGAGCAGTGCGCGGACTCGCAGTGCAGGCGGCACCGGCCCTTGGGCGGCGAGCACACGGGCAAGCCACATGCTGCCCTCGGTGTAGTAGCCATGCAGGTCCCAGAAGGGGTACAGGGAGCCCGCGAGCCGCGCGGCCATCTCGATGTCGCCTCGCCGGAGCGACCATTCCAGTGCCGCCCTAATGTTGCCGTGCTCGGTCTCCAGCCGCTGCAGCCAGGCGGATTGCTCGGGACCGCGCAGCGCCTCACCGGCCGATTCGGCAAGCGCGAGGAAGAAAGCGGCGTGATGATCGTATTGCCGGCCGAACTCGCCGCGTTCCTCCAAGCATTCCAAACCGTACCCACGCAGCGTTTCCAGTATCCGGTAGCGACGGCTCGCATCGCCTGTGGTCTCGGTCGTGACCAGCGACTTGTCGACCAAGCAAGCCAGGCCGACGACAGTTTCTATACCCGCGGGCCCAGTGGAGACCGCCTCGGCTGCCTCCAGTGTGAAGCCGCCAACGAAGACGGCTAGCTGGTCGAACAGCCGGCGCTGAGACTTGCTGAGCAGCCCATAACTCCAGCCGAATACAGCGCGAAGGGTCTGGTATGGCCTAGAGCCAGGGCGGCCGCCCCGAGTGAGCAGCCGAAACTGGTCATCCAGTCGGGCGGTGATATGCGTAACCCCGAGTGCGTTCACGCGGGCGGCGGCGAGCTCGATCGCAAGCGGGACGCCGTCCAGGCGCTGGCAGATCTGGGCGACTGCGGCGGCGGTGGCGTCGAACAGGCTGAAATCACCCTGGACGGCGGCGGCACGCTCTACGAACAGGCGCACCGCTGCTGCGTGCCCGACTGCGCTGACGCTAGTCACACCGGGCAGCGGGACGGTGAGCCCAACAACCGACCGCAGCGCCTCGCCGGTGATGCCGAGTCGCTCCTGGCTAGTAGCGAGGATGCGGAGTCGGGGACACTCCCGGAGCAGCCGGTCGGCCAGCTCGGCGACCTCGTCGACGAGATGCTCACAGTTGTCCAGGATGAGGAGCACGTCAGCGTTGCGCAGATATTCGCCTAGCACCTCTATGAGCGGTCGGTGTGGGTGCTCGCGCATGCCGATCGTCGCGGCGATATGGTGCACCAACAGACCCGGCTGGACTAGCTCGGCCAGCTCGATCAGCCACGTCCCGTCCGGATGGTTTAGCAAACAGGTGGCGGCCACCTCCAGAGCGAGACGGCTCTTGCCGACTCCACCGGCGCCAGTAACGGTGGCCAGACGGTTGGTCTGCAGCAGCGCACGGATCTCAGCCAACTCCCGTTCCCGGCCGATGAAACTGGTCAGTGCCGCCGGCAAGTTATTAGGTGGCTCCCGGCGTTGCGCGCCGCTTGCCACAGCGCGTAGCTCCAACTCCGGATCTTGGCGGAGGATGGCCGCCTGTAGCCGCTGTAGCTCAACACCAGGGTCGATACCCATCCGGTCGACGAGAAGTTCGCGGACTGCTTGATAGGTACCCAACGCCTCGCCCTGGCGCCCGGCGCGGTACAGGGCGAGCATGAGCTGGCGCCACAGACGTTCCCGCAATGGATGATCGGCCACGAGGCCCCCGAGCTCCGGAATGACATCGTCGTGTCGGCCCAGCGCCAGGTCAGCCTCCAATCGGTCTTCCAGCGCCTGCAGCCGAAGTGCTTCGAGCCGCGCGACCTCGGCCTGCGCGAAAGCCCGCTCGGCGACCTCGACTAGCGCCGGGCCCCGCCACAGAGCGAGGGCCTCGCGGAGGCTCGCGCTTGCACTCTCGTAATCGGCGCGAGCCATCGCCTGCCTGCCGCTGGCAGCCAGCCGCTCGAACCGACGAGCGTCCAGTTCGTCTGCGCCCACCTGAAGCAGGTAGCCGCCTCCGCGGGTAAGTAGCCCTGCGCTGTGTTCCGGCCTTCCGGCGCGCAATGCCGCACGGAGCTCGCATACGCGTACATGCAACATGGCAGGGGCACTCTTCGGGCTCTCTTCTCCCCACAACGACTCGATCAGCCGCCCGGCAGAAATCACCTCGTTGGCGCTCACTAACAACACGGTCAGAAGGGTTCGATGTCTCGGGCCACCAATAGCAAGCAGGGATCCTGCATGGGATACCTGTAACGTTCCCAGAATCCGAAACTCCATCGAACCTCCCCACGGTGTCATGCAGACCAGCAGGGGTATCGGCTCGAAGTCCTTCAATGACAGTCTGCGCGCTTAACACGCGGACCGCTATGGTCACATCGAGGGATGGTTCGACTTCCTCGGCTTCCACCGCCGACTAGTACACAGCCAGGGTCGGCACGGGGAACGGGATGTGACCTCCCTGGCCAGATGGCCACGATCAGAGCCTTGCAGCACGCCCGCGACCGGATCCGACCCGCCAGGGCCGCAAGCGTGGCGGACGGCGTGGCTGGAACCGGATCGACGCCTTGTGGAGCCGCTGGACCGGACTCCACGCCAGGCGTCGCACCCGGTGACCGCGAATCGCCGCGCGCGGCGTTGGACTCCGCCTGGACAACGCTGGGGGTTCCGTAGCCTCCGCCTGATATTGACGGGGTGTCCCCCCCTGCAACAACCCGCGTCAGGCACCTGTCGCAACCCCGGATCGGGCCGAACCTGGCAACCCGATTGCCAGGCGCCAGAGAGGTTTGGCAACCTCGTCGCTCGCGAGCACTGGCGAGATACGTTCGTGTGAACAAATCCTGCTCATCGGATACCAGCCGTCTCGAGACGCGCCCATGCGGCGAGGCAGACGTTCTCCAGGACCGTGAATTCGCACAGTGCGTCCTCCTGGTTGCCTGCACAATGTTCACCATGGCCGGGTCGGACGCTAAGCGGACGTATATGCTGCTAGTGGACTCCAAGAAAAACAGCTGATTGATCTTCTCGATCGGTGTGCCGAGGGACTTCCTGCGATCGACGAGTTGTCCGAGCGGATCACGCGACTGGCTCGTCGGCGTGATGCGCTCGCCACGCATCTGGAGATGGCCGCCACCAGGGCGATGCCTCCATCGTCCGCGACCGACCTGACGCAGCTTCCCGACCGGCTCCCGGTTCCGAGCGACGACGGCGCGGCGGCCCGGCCCACCTTGCAGGTCTACGCCTGCCCCCAAGTGACGCTTCCTGCTACCGACGGATCGGCCGTCAGGCTGGACGCGCTGGGCGACGGCCGGACCGTGCTGTACGTCTATCCGCTGACCGGCTGCCCCGGGGTCGACCTGCCGGAGGGCTGGGACACCATCCCCGGTGCCCGGGGCTGCACTCCTGAAGCGTGCGGGTTCCGCGACAACCATGACGACGTGTGTGAGGCCGGGGCCGGGCGGGTCTACGGCCTGTCGTCACAGACCGGCGACTACCAGCGGGAACTGGTCGACCGGCTGCACCTGCCCCTTCGCGATGCTGTCGGATCCTGAGTTCACGGTCCAGGGCGCACTGGGCCTTCCCACCTTCGTCGCCAATGGCATTCTCTTGTACCGGCGGCTGACGATGATCATCGACGGTGGCTCGGTCGAGCACGTCTCCTATCCCGTGTTCCCGCCGGACCGTCACGCCGAACAGATCGTCGACTGGCTGCGGGCGCACCCGCGAATCGCACGATGATTACGCGCCACACCATGGCGGTCGTGTTCGACCTCGACGGCACCCTGGTCGACACCATGACCTCGGCTCCGCAGACCTATGCCGACACGATCCGATCCCTCGGCGGGCCCGAGGTCTCGCCGAGCGAGGTCGTCGCCGTCTGGCATCTCGGACCCACCCCGGTGGTGCTGGAACACTTCCTCGGCCGGCAGACTTCACTCCACGACACCGAGCGCTTCCACCGTCACTTCGCCACCGTCGTCGCGAGCGTCGAGGCCTTTCCCGGAGTGGTCGACATGCTCGACGCACTCAGCCGGACCGGCCACCGGCTCGGCGTCCTCACCACAGCCACACACCGAGCCGCGACGAGCATGCTCACGGCCGCCGGTCTCGTTGGATACTTCCCAGTCGTCGTCGGAGGCGACGAGGTGAGCAGGCCCAAGCCCGCCCCGGACGGGCTCGAGCTGAGTTGCCGACGACTCGGTACCGGCGTGGCCGACGCCGTCTACGTCGGCGACGCCGCGGTGGACCTCCAATGCGCGGAGGCCGCGAATGCGTCCGGCATCCTTGCGGCCTGGGGCTCCGTGAACGGCATCGAGCCGACGGCGGAACGCATCGCCCAGCGTCCCCGCGACGTCCTCGAACTCGTCAGGCAGCTACAGACTCATTGATCGCGTCCAGTCAGGCAGGGTTGAAGCATGGAGCAGGACGTAGTGATTCGATCGGCACGGCCTGCGGACATGCCCGCCGTGGCGAATGGCTGTTCGTCCCACCCGGCCAGCGACCACCACACTGGGACGAGGCCGACGCCGTCCGCGTTCTTCACGAGGTCTCGGCCTCGGACCAGTCGGACGTGCTGATCGCAGACGCCGATGGCAACCCTGTGGGGTTCTGCACCGTATACCTCGACATCCTTTCCGTCAGATTCGGCCAGCGCAGCTGGATCGAGGACCTCGCCGTGCATCCCGACCGGCGCTCTCAAAGCATCGGACGTCGGCTCATGACGGCAGCCCAGGATTGGGCACGCGAACGCGGCGCTACCCACCTGGAACTGGACTCCGGCAACGACCGCACAGGAGCGCACCGATTCTACGAAAGCAGGCAGCCGGCATCGCGCTCCCAGTGCTTCAGCTGGACCCTCTGATCACCCGACGGCCTACCACCCGTGTCCGGAGAACCGGTTCAGGCTCCGTGGCGCGCGAACGAGGCGAACCGTGACTGCCCGTTCGAAGCACTCGTCGACAAGCGCCGACGTCAGGTCGGTGCACATCCCGACGACTGACAGCCCGAGTGATACCGCACGCCGATCGACTGGGTCGCAGGTCGACGTACAGGTCACGCCGCGCGCGGGACTCGTTCGTGAGGCAAAGGCCGGGCTGTGTCTCGTCCGTCGGGATGTGCGCCGGCTGCGGCTCTTACGACTTGGTGCGCGATAGGGAGCGGGCGCGTTGGGCT
>Ga0299907_10001284_pt1 | contig 14188 bp, 9 predicted proteins | sample RVTome_16_FD_198680 | JGI IMG/M metagenome (GOLD analysis project Ga0299907, IMG submission 198680) | Soil microbial communities from uranium-contaminated site in the Upper Colorado River Basin, Wyoming, United States - RVT152D67 (version 2) ... | reverse complement strand
GACGTCGCAGGAGCAGTTCTCAAAGTATTGGCCCTCGATCTTCCAGCTCATCTCAGCCTCCTCGCTTGCATACCCCCCGATTCTCTACGTGGCCGACCGACCGAGTCAAGCGCCGCCCCGGTAGCGTTCAGGTTACGTCGAGACAGAGGCGAGAGATGTCTGAACACGCGAAAGGCACGCGCGAGGAGTGGCAAGCGGCGCGGGACGCGCTGGCGAAGCTCGAAGCCGAGCAGGCGGAGCGAAACGAGGAGATAAAGCGGAAGCGACGCGAGCTCCCGTGGGTACCCGTGGAGAAGGAATACGAGCTCGACACCGAGGACGGCAAGAAGACCCTCGCCGAGCTCTTCGACGGCCGCTCACAGCTCCTCGCCTACAACATCATGTTCGGCCCTGATTACGAGCTAGGCGCCTGCCCGGGTTGCACGAACCTTGGGGACGGCCTCGACGGCGCGCTCGTCCATCTGAACCACCGCGACGTGACATTGATCGGCTTCTCGCGGGCGCCGATCGACCGGCTGGTCGCCTACAAGCAGCGGATGGGCTGGCAATTCCCCTACGTCTCCACCTACGAGACGGACTTCCCCTTCGACTTCGGCCTTGCGATGACGGAGGAGCAGGCACAGCAGATCCCCGAGGTAAAGGAAATGATCGACAACCCGCCGGAGTGGCTCGAGGAGTGGTCGCGGCAGATCGGGGCCGAGCTCAAGGACGGTCTGCGCGAAGGCCCAAGCTGGATCGCGTTCGCGCGCGAGAACGGAACCGTGTACCACACCTACACCGTGATGGCGCCCGACCCGTTCGTCGCCCCGTACTACAGCTTCCTGCTCGACCGCACGCCGAAGGGGCAGCCCGAGGAGCCTCGCGCCTGGCGCAAGGACGAGTACCCGGACTAGAGCCGGACCGGTTCGCTACTCAAAGGTCGCGAGGCGCGGAGCGCGACCTGACGCCTCGCCGGATTGCCCAGCCGCCAAGGCCGAGCAGGGCGCCGGTCAGCGCCACGAGTGCGAGCTGGAGCCCGGTGAACGGCAGGCCACCGTCGCCGGCGTTGGAGCCGACTTCGCCAGCGGCATCCTCTTGGTCGCTGTGGCCCTCTCCCGGGTCGGCGCCCTGCGAGCCTCCCGGTTCTTCGCCGGCGTCGTCCTCGGGCGAGGGGCCGCTTGGCGAGTCGCCATCATCCGGGTCGGTGGGTGCGCGATCGGGCGGGCGGGCGGAGCTCCGGAACGGCCAGACGTCGGGTGAGACCTTCAGCGCCCAGAAGCCGCTGGTGCCGTCGGAGTACCAGATCTCGCCGCGCGCCGGGACAAAGTCGGGCTGGGACATCGCCCAGTTGGCCGTCTCGTCGATGACAGGGCCGCCCGTGGCCGAGACGAGGTCGGGAGGCGCGACGAAGTAGGCGATCTCCTTCGGGTGCTCGGGGTCACGTATGTCGAAGACCCGAAGACCCGAGAGGATCATCGAGCAGGCCATGATCCCCGGGTCCTCGCGGCGCGGCACGTTGCAGTAGTGGGCGGCGTAACCCTGCGTGGGGTTCTGCGCTCCGTAGTCGTCGGCGATCGCCTGCCGGTGCTCGGGCTGATGAACCTCGAGACGGATGTTCGACACGACTCTCGGGTTCGTTTCGTCCGAGATATCGATGATCCGGGCCGCGCCGACGCGCGGGCCGTGGGCCGCGACGCCGCTGCCATCTTCGCCAGTCGAGTACTCGTCGACTTCGACGAGATACGGGTTGCCACGGATCGTCACAGGATGTGCGACCTGCGGGATGGTCATGTTGGGCCACGTGAGGCGGCTGATCTCCGGGATCTGCGGATCAGGCTTGCGCTGCTGGATTTCCGTGAGGTCGACGATGATCAGTCCGTCGCCCGATGCCATGTAGCCGCGCATCCCGTCGTCCGAGACGGTCATGCCGTGCGAGTTGAACTCGAAGACCCCCAGTGGCTTGGGCACACTCGGGTCGCTGATGTCAACCGGCGTCGTGTGGCCCGAGCCGATCGACGTCGCATAGAAGGTGTTGCCATCGGGCGCCATTCCGCTCTCGTGCCCCAGGAAGCCGACCGGTGCGCTCGACTTCAGCACCGGCTGGCGGCAGTCGCCGCTGACGTCATAGACGTCGACGACCCCCGGTGCGAACGCCGGGTTCCCAGCGACGGCAGCCAGCAGGCCTCGCTTCACGCTGATGTTCAGCGACTCGTGCGGGCTCTGCATCGCCGGAGTGACCAGCGAAGCCGTGCGCACCGGCTTCGCCGGGTCGCTCATGTCGAGCACAGCCACGCCCGTCAGCTCAAGGCTGAGGTTGAACGTGTTCGTCGGGAACAGCAGCGTCGTGTCGTAGTAGGCGCACTCGTGCCCGGCCTCGTCCACGTAGCGGAGTACCTTGAAACCGCCCGTCTCGCCGCTCTGCCCGACGACCGTGATGTTGCAGCGGTAGCCGTCAGCCGCCTTACCGGACTCGACATCCTCCTTCGCCACCCGCCCCTGGAGCCCGGGCTCAGGGACCGATCCCGGACCGCAATTCGCCTTCGGCGCAGGCGTGAGCGGCGGCTCGGCCGCATAGGCCGCCGGCACAAGGCAGACGATCAGCCCGACGAGCAGGAGAGGGCGCGAAGCCATCGCAGGCCAGTATGGACAGCACGCGCCCGATCGGGGCCGGAGCGCCAGCGACGAGTCCAATGGATTTAGTGGGACGGTTATCGAACCCTCAAGCCCGCCCCGAGGGTTGAGGCCGGCGGCGTCTGACTCCTGGTTTCACGCGCGGGAGCGGGAGCGCCGGGCGCGAGGTGGGCGCACCCGCTTGTCGTCCTTTCCGGTCACGCTCCGGCTCATGAGCGGCGTAACTGCTTTGCGCTGGAAGGAGGCGCCTCGCTTCTTCAGGGCTCGGGGCTACCGAGCTGCGGATTCCTGCCGGACACGGGGCATGCGCCATACGAGAAACGCGAGTGCGACCAGCCAGAGCGACCACAGGACGTACCCGATGAAGTTTGCGAAGTCGGCATCGGGTACATCGAGCGGAACGAGGACGCCGAGCGCGATGAGCGCTGCTGCAGCTAGGCCGAGGATCTCGAACCAGCGGCCGGCGAGGCGCTGTCCGAGGGCGAAGATGATGAGCACCGTCCAGGCGGCAGTAAGGGCGTACCCGAACGTTTCGCCTACCACGGTGCCCAGCAGCGTATGCACTGTCTCGAACGCGTCCGTGTCGTTGGTATCGGCGAGACCGGGAACGATCAGCGGCCAGCGAAGCAGCCCGATTACCTGCACCGTCGCTGCGGCGACGGCCTCGCTGACGGTTAGGCTCAAGCGCCGCCCTTCGACGCGCGCTGGTCGCCGTGCTGATCGCAGCGATCGAGATCAACGACATCCCCGCCGTCGTGCTGTCGATGGCGACGTTGCTCGCGCTTGCCGCGTTCCTCGCCGTGATCACGCAGCGCCTTCGCATCCCGCTGACGCTGATCCTCGTCGTGGCCGGGTTCGCGGCCGGCGCGCTTGCCCGCGCCAACGACGTCGAGCTGCCGATCGAGGGAGACGCGTTCCACGACGTGCTCCTGTTCGTGTTCCTGCCGGTGCTCGTCTTCGAGGCCGCGCTCGCGCTGCCGGCGCGGGTCTTCCTCAAGAATCTCGTCCCCATCCTCACCCTGGCGATCGTCGCGCTGGCGATCTCGGCGGTGCTGGTCGCGCTGCTCGTCCACTTCGGTCTCGGGGTCTCGCTCACCGCGGCGCTCCTGTTCGGAGCGCTGATCTCGGCCACCGACCCGGTGGCCGTCACCGCGACATTTCGCGAGCTCGGGGTGCCGAAGCGCCTCCTCGTCCTCGTCGAGGGCGAGAGCCTCGTGAACGACGGGATCGCGATCGTCCTCTTCGACATCCTCCTCCTAGCGGCGCTCGGCACCGCCGACGTGAGCGTCGCCGATGGGATCGCCGACTTCGCCTACGTGTTCGTGGGCGGCGCTGCGCTCGGGGCGGTGCTCGCGCTCGGGGTCGCCGAGGTCTCCTCGCGGCTCGGCCGGCTGCCCTCGACCGCGCTCACCGTCGCGCTCGCGTACGGGTCGTTCGCGCTTGGCGAGGAGATCTTCGGCTTCTCCGGCGTGATGGCGAGCGTCGCGGCCGGACTGGTTCTCGCCGGGCTCTCCAAGACACTCATCCCCAGTGCGGAGGTCGAGACGTGGCACAGCTTCTGGGACTCGCTCGCCTTCATCGCCAACGCGATCCTCTTCGTCTTGATCGGGGTCGTGATCGACGCCGAGCTGATCGCAGAGAACATCGGCTCGATCGCGCTCGCGATCGGCGCCGTGATCGTCGCCCGCCCGCTCGCGATCCTGCCGCTGATGCCGCTGGTCGAGCGCCTGACCGGGATCCGCGCGGTCGGCTATCGCAACGAGCTGGTCGTCGTCTGGGGCGGGCTGCGGGGCGGGGTCGCGCTCGCCCTCGCGCTGGCGATCCCCGCCGCCCTCCCCGAGCAGGAGCGGTTCGTCGCGATGACCGCCGGCGTCGTGCTCGCGACGCTGATCATCAACGCGACCACGATCCGGGCCCTGATCAGGTTCCTCGGCCTCCATCGCCCGAGCGCGTTCGAGCAGCTGACCGCCGCGGCCGCCCGCTTCGACGGCGCCCGCACGGCCCGGTTCGAGCTGCGCGAGGCGCTCGCCGAATCCGCGGTCGACGAGCAGCTCGCCGCGATCGAGCTCGCGGCGGCGGAGGAGATCGTCTCGCTCGAGCTCGCCGAGCCCCAGGTCGAGGAGGCGCTCGTGCGCCGCGGGCTCGCCGTCGAGCGGGCGTCGCTCGAGGACCTGGTCGAGCGCGGGCTGCTTCCCCAGTGGCATGCCCGGGTTGCTCTCAACTCGCTCGAGGACCGCCTCGACGAGGCCGGGGATCGCGATCAGGCCGACGACGGGCTGTTCGCGGCCCGCGGCCTCGGCCGCCTCGTCTATGGGATCGCGCGCCGGATCCACCTGGGCCGGGTCACCGCCGAGAGGTACGTCGACCTCGCGTGGCGCGACTGCAACGGCCGCCTCACCGCGGCCGAAGCCGCGCTCGGGGCGTTCGACCACTTCGCCGATTGCCCCGGGATCCCGCCCGCAGCTCTCGATCGAGCCCGGGCGAGGTTCGTCGAGTGGCGGGCCCGCGCGCAGGCCCACCTCGAGATGCTGGTCCGGGAGGCCCCGGACGACCTGATCGCGGCCGCGCGCCGTCGCTATGCCACCGACCTCAGTCGCGTCTCTTCGAAGCGTTCGCTCGAGCACCTCGAGCGGGTCGGGCTCGTCTCGTCGGTTGCCGTCGAGCACGCCACCGCCTCGATCCTCGTCTACCTCGAGCGCCGCGACCGCGAGGCGATCGACGTCCCAGTCCCACCCGACGAGGGCGGCGGTGCCTGAGGGAGCGGCTACTGTGTTGCGCGCATGAGGGATGGTGTGTGTGCGCAGGGCCGCACTGGGGTCCTTCCGGAACGCGTGTCATCCGGGTTCGCCGTAGTGCTCGCGCTCCTCGCGATGGCGCTCGGGCTCGCGGCTTGTGGCGGCGACGGGGACGCGGACACCGACGGCCTCGAGGCGAACCTGATCCAGGAGCGCCCGGAGAACAGGGCGGTCAGGCTCACGGTCGGGTCCAAGAACTTCACCGAGGAGCTCATCCTCGGCGAGATCTACGCCCAGGCGCTCGAGGCGGGCGGCTACGACGTCCGTCGCCGGCTCGATCTCGGCTCCGAGCGGATCGCGCTGCGAGCGCTCGAGTCCGGGGAGATCGACGCCTATCCGGAGTACACGTCGACTGCGCTGACGACGTTCTTCGGGATTCCCACCGAGGAGGTGCCGAGTGACGCCCGCCAGGCCTACGAGGCCACCCAGGCCGATTTCGCCGAGCGCGGCCTGACCGCCTTTCCGCCCACACCCTTCTCGAGCGCCAACGCCGTCGGGCTCCTGACCGAGCGCGCCGATGAGCTCGGAGTCCGCACGATCTCGGACCTCGAGGGCATCGCCCCGAGGCTGACGCTGTACGGCTCGCCGGAGTGCCGGCGCCGCGCCGACTGCCTGATCGCGCTGCAGGACGACTACGGCCTCGACTTCGAGAAGTTCGTGCCCGTCGCCATCGGGCGCCGGTACGACGTGCTCGATCAGGGGCGCGCAGACCTGTCGATCCTGTTCACGACCGATCCCCAGCTCTTCGTCTCGGACAACCACGTGGTCCTGGAGGACGATCGCGATGCCCTTCCGGCCGGGAACGTCCTGTTCGTCGCCCGCAACCAGGCCGTCGAGCGAGCCGGTCCCCGGTTGGCGGAGATCGTCGAGGCGGTGCAGAGCGATCTCACCCTCGATGTGATGCAGGAGCTCAACGCCCGGGCGGACATCGACGGAGAGCGGCCCTCCCAGGTGGCGGAGTCCTACCTCGAGGAGTTCGGCTATGTCCGCTAGCCGCGGAGAGAGCCGCAACCTCGCGGCTCGCGCAGGCGCATGGAGCGCCCGTCATCGGGCGATCGCGAGCGTCTCATGGCTCGCCTTCGTCGTTCTCGCCGTGATGATCGGCGGCGCCATCGGCACCTCGACCATCGCGGACGAGGACCTGGGCGTGGGTGAGTCCCGCACCTCCGACCGCGCGATCGCCGAAGCATTTCCGGAGAACGTGGACGAGACCGTCCTGGTGCAGAGCGTGGAGGCCGATCTGACGGTCGACGATCCGCGCTTCCGAACCATGGTGAGTGATGTCGTCCAGCGTCTCGAGGAGACCGAGAACGTCATCGACGTGGAGAGCCCGTTCCTGGCCGCCAGCGAGGGAGCGGTATCGATGGACGGACGCTCGGCGCTCATCACCTTCGAGATCCCCGACCCCGGGGAGGAGAGCGACGTCGAGGCCGAGGATCTGGTCGGTGCTCCGCTGGACGCGATCGCGGCGCTCGACGATGCCAACCCGGACTTCCGGATCGGTGAGTTCGGTGAGGCCAGCGCGAACAAGCAGATAAACGAGGCGATCGAGGACGACTTCCGCCAGGCCGAGGTGACCTCGCTGCCGATCACCCTGGTCATCCTGCTGCTCGCCTTCGCCGCCCTGGTCGCCGCGCTCGTGCCGCTGCTGCTCGCGGTGACCGCGGTCGCCGCGGCGATCGGCCTGCTCGGTCCCCTGAGCCAGATCTGGCCGCTCGACGAGGCGGTCACCTCAGTCGTTCTGCTCGTCGGGCTGGCGGTCGGAGTGGACTACTCGATGTTCTATCTGCGCCGGCAGCGCGAGGAACGGGCGCGGGGCCGGAGCACAGGCACGGCCCTCGAGTTGGCGGCCGCGACCTCGGGTCGCGCTGTCATGGTCTCCGGAGTAACCGTCGCGATCGCGATGGCGGGGATGTTCCTGGCAGGCGCGGCGACGTTCACCTCCTTTGCGGTGGGGACGATCACCGTCGTGGTGATCGCGGTCGCCGGCTCGCTGACCGTGCTTCCCGCAGTCCTCTCGAAGCTCGGTGACCGGGTCAACCGGGGAAGGGTGCCGCTGCTGACGCCGCCTCAGGAGCGGGCGGAGCGGGAATCGCGCGTCTGGTCGGCGCTGCTCGATCGGGTCCTGGCGCGGCCCGTGCTGGCGATGGTTCTGTCCACGGGGCTGCTCCTCCTTCTCGCAAGTCCCGTCCTGAACCTGAAGCTGACGGTGCCCGGCTTCGAAACGCTTCCGCAGGACCTCCCGGTGGTCCAGACCTATGACCGGATCCAGCGTGCCTTCCCGGGCAACCAGATTCCGGCCCAGATCGTGATCGAGCGGGGCGACGCCAGCGACGTCGACCTGACCATCGCGGTGCACAACCTCCGCAGAGCGGTCGAGGCCGGCGACCAGTTCGAGCTGCCGGTTAGCGTGCAGTTCAGCGCCGACCACAGCGTCGCCGAGGTCGACGTCCCGCTCGTGGGCGACGGGACGGATGACGCTTCCTACGCCGCGCTCGCGACGCTCCGCGACGAGATCATTCCGGCGACGGTCGGGCGGCAGGGCGGGCTCGAGACGAGCGTCGGCGGGTTCACCGCGAGCTCGAAGGACTTCAACGAGCTGATGGCGGCGCGCGTGCCGGTGGTGTTCGCGTTCGTCCTCGGGCTTGCCTTCCTGCTGCTGATGGCGGCCTTCCGCTCGATCGTGATCCCGATCAAGGCGATCCTGCTCAACCTGCTCTCGGTGGGAGCGGCATACGGGATCGTGGTGTGGATCTTCCAGGAGGGCCACCTCGAGTCCCTGCTCGGCTTCGAGTCCACGGGCGCGGTGATCTCCTGGCTCCCGTTGTTCCTCTTCGTCCTCCTGTTCGGCCTGTCGATGGACTACCACGTATTCATCCTCAGCCGCGTTCGCGAGCTCTATGACCGCGGGCTCTCAACGGAGGAGGCCGTGAGCCACGGGATCAGGGGCACCGCGTCGGTGGTAACGGCGGCCGCGGCCGTGATGGTCGCCGTGTTCGCCATCTTCGCGACGCTTTCGTCGGTGGTCTTCAAGCAGTTCGGCGTCGGACTGGCGGTCGCCGTGCTGATCGACGCGACGATCGTGCGGGCCGTGCTGCTGCCGGCGACGATGACTCTGCTCGGCGACTGGAACTGGTACCTGCCGCGCAGGCTCGACTGGCTGCCGCGAATCGGGATCGGCGAGCAGCCGGCAGACGACAGGGAGCGGTGATGGCCCCGGCGGCGGTCGCCGGCGCTCGCAGTTGGGACGGCCTGCGCTGATGTCCGTGCTTGCCACGCTGATCCTCACCCTGGCGGGGCTCGCGCTGATCGCGGTCGCGCTCAGCGACATCTTCCGGACGATCCTTCACGTGGAGGCTCGCGGGGCCCTGGCACACGCGACGATGGCGGCCCTGTGGACGGCCTGTCGGCGGCAGGGCGGCCGCAGCGTTCTCGTGCTGGCCGGTCCGGTTGGGCTCCTGGCGGTGGTCGCCGTATGGGCAACCCTGCTCCTACTCGGATGGTCGCTCATCCTGTGGCCGCACATCGAGGATGGGTTTGCCCGCCCATCCGAGTCAACGGCGTTCTGGGACGCAGTGCACGTCTCGATCGCGAGTCTGACCACCCTGGGCTTCAGCGACGTCGTGCCAGAAGAGGAATGGCTGCGCGTCATCACCCCGCTGGAGGCGCTGCTGGGCTTCGGGCTGCTCAGCGCGAGCATCGCCTACCTCCTTCTCATCTATCCCGTGCTGGCACGGCGCCGGTCGATGGCATACGAGCTGTCGCTCCTCCGCAGTGCCGAGGACCGGGGGGGCCCGCTTCTCGAGCAGCTCGAGGAGGCGCCGGCGGAGCGCCTCTTCGCCGAGCTGATGTCCCGGCTCGTCGTGATCGAGCGCGACACAGCCGACTTCCCGGCCGCCTACTACTTCACCGAGCGCGACGAGCGGTTCTCCCTCGCTGCTCAGTCTCGCTACCTCCTTCATCTCGCGCGCCTTGGCACGGGTCCTGACGCCCCGCGGTCGATTCGTTTCCGGGCGCAGCTGTTGCTCGATGCCGTCGATGCCTTCGCCCGGACGAGTGCGGATCGCTTCCCGCACATCGCGGCTGAATCGACGGACGACATACTCGCGGCCCTCGCGGAGGATCACCTGGTCAGCGACCGCGCGATAGATCCAGCAGGCCCAGCCTGAAAAGATGCGCGCGGGCCCGTTTGACAAGTCGACGGAACAGCTCGGAGAACTCCTCGGCCTCAGAGGGAGCCGACTGATCGATCTCGATGCTCCCGGCCCTGGCGACGAAGGTCAGGGCCCCCGCAACGAACGAGAGGAGGCCTGCGCTCAGCAGAATCCTCGGGAGCTCCTTCTGGAGCTCCCCGCCCAGGTCATCGCTGATGAAGGAAACCCGGCTGTCCAGCCACTGCATCCCTTCGACGACGCCGAACACGATCGCGGTGAACAGCACAAACGCGATCAGGGCGAAGACCGCAGCTCGGATCAGATTCGAGATCAGGCGCCCTGAGGAGATCTCAAGGGTGCGCTGGCTCTGATAGAGGCCACGGCGGAACTCCTTGTCCTTGCGCTCGGTTGGAAGGTCGAGCTCGTGGGCTGCGTGGGCGATGAAGTTGCGGTGGAGGGCTTTTCCGCCGAGCTTCCAGGCGTTGTAGACGATCAGCTGCGGGCTTCTGCGGCGCCGCCCCTTCGACCTGGTACGGAACTCGCCCCCAAGGAGCCCGGCCATACTCGATTTGCCCGACCCCCACGGCCCGAATAGCGCCACGTTGAACGGAGCTTCCGCGCGAGTAACGAGATCAGCTACCCGCCGAGCGATCGCTTGATGCTTGAAGGCGTCCTTCTTGGGCTCCCGGAGCACGTCATCCGGGATGACGTCAGCGGCCGAAATCTGGCTGCCCGCTTCCGCCGCCTCGGTTTCCGCTTTAGCCGGCTGGCCGGGCTGTTTGTCTGCCTCGTGCGTCTCGCCAGCTGCAGGCTCGCTGTCCGGGTCCTGTGCCTGGCCATCTGCCGGCTCACCTTCGACTTCAGGCTCTCTGACTATCCGCGCCTCTTCCACTAAACGAGCCTACGTCGACCTCGGAACGAAGGTCGCGCTCAGCCGCGTTTCTGTGACAGCTCGCGGCCTACAGGTGAAGGCTATGCGGCCGAGATTGCAGCCCGCTTGCGCTTTCGCGTGAAAGCGAGCGTCTCCGTTCCCCGGGCCCAGGCGCCCGCTCAGGACGAGCCGCGAGCGTCTGCGCCGGGGCGCGGCACATGCCTGCTTCGGACAGAGAGCAGTCGCGCGACGCCGCTGCCAGACGTTACGACCCATTTCCCTAAGACTCCCGAGGGCGGTCGTCGCCGTTGAGCCGCGCATCGGACGCGGCAACAACGCCTGAGCGCGCAGGTCGAGGTCCGCTCGCGGCTCGGTGCGCGCCGACAATCCCACCGCTGCGGCCACGCTCTCAGGGCTGCGATCGACCATGAATCGAGCCTCGCGCAGGACCCGCGCCAACAAGGACCGAGCCGTCACGGCAACGCTCGTCCCCGAGCAGATCCCGAGCCTCGTTCCGACGCCGTTTATGCGCGACCTGGCCGGCTCTCGCTAGTCGAGCCATCATGCGCCCATTCGCGCCGTGTGGCTGTGGACGGCCGCCACGCGGCATCGCATCCAAAAAGGCCTGAGCATTACCCCTGCTGCTTTTCGCGCGAAGGGCAGTCGGCAACGTGGGTGTAGCCGTAGTGCCACGGCTCCCCGGCCCCTTCGAGGCGTGCGCGGCTCCTAATCAGCCTGAGCGCGCCGCGCTACGGCTCCCTGGGCGCACTGTCAGTCAGCGCCGGCGCGCGAGCATCCGCTACGTCCGGCGCCTACGCAGCGGCGACCGAGGCCCAGGAAGCCGTCCGGTCGACAGGCGCCGAGCGCGCCCAGCCCGAGCGCGAGCAGGACGATACGCGCACGGACGCACGCCCGTAGCAAATCATGCGCGAGAGCGATCAGCGCTCGGATCGGACGGAGCGGGACGGGCCCTACACTAGGCTTCTTTGGAGGCGAGTGCGACGAGCTGGCTGCGCGTTTTTGTGCCGGTGCGTTCTCTGGCGTTTCGGATGTGCGTTCGGACGGTCTCCGGTGAGAGGTAGAGGTGCTCGGCGATCTGCGCGCCGTTCTGACCTTCTGCGAGGAGGCCCACGATCTCTCGCTCGCGGGGCGTCAGGGTCAGGCGTCGACCGCGCTTGGCGGCCGGGCCGTCGGCCGGCTGGGGCTCGATGACCCCGTCGCCGCGCGCGACGGCGCGCAGCGCTTCGACGAAGTGGGCGGTGCTGCCGGTGTTGATGGCCACGCCCTCGGCGCCCGAGGCCCGTGCCGCGGCGGCGCCGGCCGCGTCGATGCTGCCGGTGTAGAGGAGAACGCGCACACCGAGTGCCCTGGCGGTCACGACGAGCTCGAGCGCGTCGGCCTCCAACAGGCTGCGGGCGAGGATGACGACGTCGGGGTTGCGTCGATCGAGCAGGGCCTGGGCGTGGGAGACGGAGTCGGCGCTTCCGACGAACTCGAAGCCCTCCTCCTTGAGCACCAGCTCCAAGCCGTGTGTGACCGCGCCGTCGAGCCCGACAATCAGGACGCGCGTCGGCCTCTCGGCAGCGACGAACAGCGGCGGCCGGTGCTCGCTGTCCTCACTGTCGGGATAGCGCTCGGCGAGCTCTTCGATCTCCGCCAGCGCCGCCTCGAAGGCCTCGATCACCGCGGGGTCGAAGTGCTTTCCGGTTTCCTCGCGGACCATCCCGAGCGCCTTCGTCGTGCTGAAGGCGGCGCGGTAGACGCGTTCGTGGGTGAGCGCGTCGAAGACGTCTGCGACGGCCGCGATCCGCCCGGCGAGCGGGATCTCGTCACCGCCCAGTCCGCGCGGATAGCCGCCGCCGTCGACGCGCTCGTGGTGGGTCAGCGCGATCGTCGCCCCGAGCTCGAGCACCGGGTCCTCGGAGCCGGCCAGGATCTCGTGCCCGATCTGGGCGTGCGTCTCGACGACGGCGCGCTCTTCGGCGCTCAGCCTCCCGGGTTTCAGCAGCACGGCATCGGACACCCCGACCTTGCCGATGTCGTGCATCGCGCTCGCGGCGCGCAGGTTCGCGCACTCGCGAGCATCCCAGCCGAGCCCGCGGGCGATCAGCGCGCAACTGCGGCTAACGCGCTCGACGTGCTCGGCGGTCTCCTCGTCGTGGAAGCGCCCAGCGCGCGCCAACCGGTCAAGCACCAGATCGGCGAGCGGCCGCTGGCTCGGCTCGCGAATAGCGGCGACCTCGCGCAGCCTCCTGATTTCCTCGACCCGCGCGCCCGGCGCCAACCGCTCATCCCGCCTCCTGAGCGCGCGCGAAATCGCCATCTGTAGCCCATCGTCGGACATTGGCTGGGTGACGTAGTCATCCACGCCGAGCTCCACCGCAGCCAGCGCCAGGTCGGGATCGTGCCGGGCCGCGAAGGCGATCGTCGCGGTCCCCGGCTGCCGTCCCTTGACCTCCAGGATCAGGCCCATGCCAGGCCCCCCTGGCTCGCCGTCACAGACAATCAGGTCGAAGGTCGTCCGGGCGAGAAGCTCACGGGCCTGGGCACCATCAGCCACGCATGTCGCGTCAATGCCGCGAGCGTCCAGAAGTCCGCACAACAACTCATTAAGTTTGCGATCCGGCTGGACGACCAACGCTGTCACTTGGATGGCCGAAGTACCGCCGGACGTTGTGGGCGTCGAGGACGTCATGCCGAACCTCCCGTGCTGACATAACCACAAGAACTCCCCTGCGTAAACGTCTTACCCTCGCGGACGAACGAAAAACGGTCGTCGCACCTTCCGCGTCGCCTGCCCCTGGTTCGCCAGTCGCGGGTAAACCAACAATTGTGGCGCCGCCCTTCCGGTCGCTACGAAGGGCCTCAAAGGCGGGGTCCGCTGCGCCGCTGGCGTCCCGCGGGCCAAGGCGCGAACGCCGACAGACTCGTCGTCGACGCGCGGAACATTGCTCACGCGACGATTGATGTCACCCGCGCACGGCTTACCTGCAACCCCGAGCTTGAAGTGAGCACCGATGGGCGGCTCACGCTAACCCTGGCGGGTTGCGACAGGACTTTTCGGTTCAGCGGCAACTAGGCGTTCGGTCGTCTGCCACCACTTCTGCTTTGGCGTGAAAGCGACAGCCGGCTAGCTCCTCGAAAGTTGGGGCCATCCGGGGGCCATCCGGCTCGGGTCAGGCTCTAGCAAGCCGAAGTACCCCCGCTTCCCAAGCCGAGAGTTTTGGGGATGGAACCCGAGCCGTCCCCAAAACCCCGGGCGTTCACGGGTAAGCACGGTCGCTCTGACCCTTCAGAAACCCGCATTGCAGCGCGGAAAGGCGGGTTGGATGCATAGTTGTGGTCCAGGCGGTCGCGGGTTCGAGTCCCGTCGCTCACCTTCACGGTTGCTTGCTTGCGGTCTCGCTAGGGGGGCACGCTGCTGCTTTTCGCGCGAGGCAGCACTCAAGCGGCGACGGCTCCTTCCAGGTCGAGGCACCACTGCTGTTCGCGCGAAGGAGCCGCGTGGTGAATCGCCGACTTCGCTTCTCCTCCGCATGGAAGCAGACATTTGCAATGTCGCGGTCAGTCCGAGGGCGATGAGTCTCGCCGTGATCTCGAGTCTGTACTCACATCGATCAACTGCGGGCGAGGAGAACGACATGACCGCTACCTACACCTTCGACGTCTTTTCCAGCCTCGACGGCTACGGCGCCGCCAGCGCCAACTGGACCGGCTACTGGGGAAAGCAAGGCCCCGAGTTCCTCGACCACCGCCTT
>Ga0299907_10001283_pt1 | contig 14217 bp, 12 predicted proteins | sample RVTome_16_FD_198680 | JGI IMG/M metagenome (GOLD analysis project Ga0299907, IMG submission 198680) | Soil microbial communities from uranium-contaminated site in the Upper Colorado River Basin, Wyoming, United States - RVT152D67 (version 2) ... | reverse complement strand
GATGCTGAAGATCGAGATCTGCTCGGCCATGTAGGAGACGTTCAACGCAGTGGCTAGTGCGGTCTCCGTCACCCAGAGATTCCGGGCTCCGTTCGAGACGGGACTGCCATTCCCGTCCTTAGCTGCTGCCGCTTCGTCGCTCGTGCCGGCAGGATCGTCTGGCTCCTGCGCCGACTGAAAGCGCCCCATCTGCGCGTAGGTCAATCCACCTGAGGCCTCGAGCGCGTGGATGCGCATGTACTGAGCGAAGCAGCGTGCCTCGCCACCGGTGTCTATCGGCTCGTCGACGACGTCGCACGTCGGCAACTCGATGGTCGCCGGGAGTCCCGCGTCGCTTGCTGCCTTCTGGATCTCGGCAGGAGCCATGTCCGATCCGCCGACGATCAGCTCCTTGCCGAGCTCGTCGCCGACCGTCTGGTACCCGTTGATACCCAGATAGAGGGCGACGACGCCGAACACGATCAGCACCGCGCCTGAGACCAAACCGCCTATTTCCAAGAGCCTTCTGCCCGTCACCGCTCTACCTCCTTAACCGTTCGACACGACGGGCAGGAGTGTGACGGGTTCACGGTTGAAATTCTGGGCAACTCCCAGCGTGGCGTCCCCTGGCTAGCTGCTCGTGGTGGTCGACGTCGACGAACGCGCTTGATCGAGACTCGTTCGGTATGCATTACCCGCCGGCAACCGGATGACCTTCGACCCGACTTCGAGCGCGTTCACCTGGCGTCCAGGGACAGTGGTGAGCTCTACGTCGAGCTCGTCCGTTTCGCCGACCGCTCGCCGCATGACGAATACCGACTGCACCGCCCTTACCTCATCGAGCGATTCGGTGAGGACGCGGTGACGGCGTTGACCGAGACGACGTTTGGCGAATGGCCAGCATGGACCTACTCGTTCCGATGGGACGACGGGGAGCGAGCCGTGCTTCTTCTGAGCGTCTCCCGAGATACATACCGCGTCATCCACGACCCTCGTAGCGAGTTGAACGAGCGCGTTCTCCGTACCCTGACCGTGACAGAGTGACCCCACGACTCCGCTCGGCGGAGGGGGGACGCGAGGAGATTCGACACGGCCAGTCCGACGAGGGCGTCCCCAAGATCGAGTTCCCCGCGGACGAATAGGCTCCCGGTGGCTGTCTCGGGCGACCGGTCAGTTCCCCCAGAGCGGCCGGACCTCGATCGTCCCCGTCTGGGCGACCGGGTGCCCGGCCGCAATCTCGACGGCCTCCTCCAGGCTGCCGCACTCGATGATGTCGAACCCACCCACCGCCTCTTTGGTCTCGGCGAATGGACCGTCGATGACGATCGCCTTCCCATCGCGCACGCGGACCGAGCGGGCCCGGCGCGGCGGAGCCAGCTGGTCGCCGGTGACCCAGACGCCCCGCGCCTGCAGGTCGTCCAGCCAGGGGAAGCTCTCCTCTTCCGGGCTGTCCCTCGGGTCGGGCTCGATCTGGGCGTCCATCCTCTCGGCGTCCCAGCAGACCAGCATCACGTACTTCATCGTCGCACCTCTCTCGTCGTTCGTATTCAGCGTTGCCTATCGACGACGAATGCGCCGAACAGACATCGACATTTGTGCACTGAATCGAATGGCTCGTCACCCGACCGGCTCCGCTCATCGCCGACGCGGTCGCACGCGGCGCGAACCGTCAGTTCGTGAACGCGATCGCGACGGCTGCGGGCAGGACCACCCAGGCTCCGACCGTCAGCGAGATCGCGATCACCGCGAACTTGCGGCTCTGATCGCGCGGTGGCCGTCCGCAGTAGCCGACCGTCTGCCAGAGGTCCTCGAGCGGTGCTCTCGTCGAGAGCCGGATCCGGCGGCTGGCCATCGCGGCGCCGCGGAGGATGACCCAGGACCCTCCGACGACGACGAGCACCGTGATCAGACCGGTGAGCACCGCGACCCACCAGTTGCGGAACGCAACGCCCTGAGCGAGGCGCCAGCCCGTCGCGAAGACGGGGATCAGAAGCCCGCCGATGACGAACGACGGAAGGCCGATCTCGCGCCGCTTGAAGATGCCGACCAGTGCCTCGGCGTCGTATCGGGCCCGGCGGATATCGGCCCGCCGAAGCGAGGCCGGCTCGGTCTCGATCTCCCGGAGCCAATAGAGATTTCGCATATCCAACGCCGCCTGTCGCAGGTACGACACGACGACGTACCGCGCGACGAGCTGGATCAGCCAGCGCACGACGGTCCTGGCCGGCCCGACCATGGTCGCGGCGCTCGAGCCGTGGTAGCCGTGGCGGGCGAGCGTCTCGAGGGCTCCGACGACCCGCCGGTGCGCAGACGGGAAGCGGTCGGGGTCGGCGAGGGTCTGCGTGCGGGCGAGCTCGCCGAGCATCTCGCGGTCGCGAGGGCCGGTGACGTCGATCTGGTCGAGAAACGACGCGATCGCCTCGTCGTCGCCCGCGAGCAGCTCGAGGCGCTCGATCGGATTGTGGACGACGTCGATGCGCGGTTCTGCCACTAGCTCACTGGACCACTAGGCCGTGTTGCTCCATCTCCGGGCTCCATTCGCCGGCGACGGCGAGCGAGTTCATGCGGGCGCGATGAATGAAGGCCGCTTGCGCCGCTTCCGCGTTCTCATGATCGCCCGCCCACGCCTCGAGCGCCGAGGCCTGGAGCGCGCGCCCGTACGAGAAGGAGAGCGCCCAGGGACCGCCGATCCGGTTGACCGCGTTCAGGTTCTCCGTCGCCTGAACCTCCGACTGGCCGCCCGACAAGAACACGATGCCGGGGACGGCCGCCGGGACGACTCGGAGGAAGCAGTCCACCGTCGCCTCGGCGATCCTCTCGGCGGGCACCTGCTCGGGGCAGCCCTTGCCGGGGATGACCATATTCGGCTTGAGCAGCGTTCCCTGCAGGTCCAGTCCCTGCTCGTAGAGCGCGTCGAACGTCTCGTGCAGGGTCCGGGTCGTGACCTCCGAGCACACCTCGAGCGTGTTGTCGGCGTCCATCAGCACCTCGGGCTCGACGATCGGGACTATGCCCGCCTCCTGGCAGAGCGCGGCGTAGCGCGCGAGCGCATGCGCGTTCGCGACCAGGCACGCGTCTGTCGGGATGCCGTCGCCGATCGTGATCACGCCACGCCACTTCGCGAACCGCGCCCCGAGGCTGCGGTACTCCTCGAGCCGCGCGCGCAGGCCATCGAGGCCCTCTGTGACCGTCTCTCCCGGGAAGCCGGCCATCTCGTGCGCGCCGGTATCCACCTTGATTCCGGGAATCACGCCTTTCGACGACAAGAGCTCCGCTACCGGCATACCGTCGTCCGCGCTCTGGCGGATCGTCTCGTCGTAGAGGATCACGCCTCCGATCCATTCCTCGATCCCCGGCGCGGTGAAGAGAAGCTGGCGGTAGAAGCGCCTGTTTTCCTCGGTCGACTCGACGCCGATCGAGTCGAATCGCTTCTTGATAGTCCCCGTGCTCTCGTCGGCCGCGAGGATGCCCTTGTGGTCGGCGACGATCGCGCGGGCGGTCTCGTGCAACTCGTTGCCGGCCATCAGCGCGCTCCTTTCATGAGGCTCTGGATCTTGGTCAGAGGGTGCGTGGCCGTGATCCGCCGGACGGTCCCGGAACGGGAGCGCATCACGACCGACTCGGTCTCGATGTGATCCCCGACGACGCGGACTCCACGCATCAGCGCGCCGCTCGTGACACCGGTGGCGGCGACGAAGACGTCCTCACCCTGGACGAGGTCGTCGGTCGTCAGCACACGATCGATGTCGAAGCCGTCCTCGATCAGGCTCGTTCGCTCGTCCTCGCTGCGCGGCCAGAGCTTGCCCTGCATCGCGCCCCCCAGGCACTTGATGGCGGCGGCGGAAATCACGCCCTCGGGCGTTCCGCCGATTCCCATCAGCAGGTCCACACCCGTGCCCACCTGGGCAGCAGCAATCGCGGGAGCGACGTCCCCGTCCCGGATGAGGTTCACCCGCGCTCCTGCTTCACGGAGCTCGGCGATCAGGTCGTCGTGCCGGTCCCGCTCGAGGACGACCACGGTGAGGTCGTTCACGGCGACGTGCTTCGCCTCGGCGACGCGCTCGAGGTTCTCCGTCGGGGTGGCGTCGATGTCGATCGCATCCGCTGCTTCGGGGCCGACCGCGATCTTGTCCATGTACAGGGCCGCGCCTGGAAAGAAGAGCGCCCCTCGCTCCGCCACCGCGATCACCGAGATCGCGTTCGGCATCCCGAGCGCCGTCAGCCTCGTTCCCTCGAGCGGATCGACGGCAACGTCGACCTCGGGTCCCGTGCCGTCGCCGACAGCCTCGCCGTTGAAGAGCATCGGCGCCTCGTCCTTCTCCCCCTCGCCGATCACGACGACCCCGCGCATGCTGACCGTGTCGAGCATCAACCGCATCGCGTCGACCGCGGCCTGGTCGGCGGCGATCTTGTCGCCGCGCCCGATCCAGCGCGCTGCGAACGTGGCCGCGGACTCGGTGACGCGCACGAGCTCGAGCGCGAGGTTCCGGTCTGGGATGGACCGATCGACGCTCACGTCCTCTGATCCTACATCGGCTCCGTTACATGTGATCCGGCGCTTCCACCCCGATCAGATCGAGGCAGCGGGCGACGATCTGCCGGGTCGCGAGGACGAGCGCGAGGCGGAACCCCTCCGACTCCTCGCCGAGGACTCGGTGGCGGTGGTAGAAGCGGTGGAAGTCGTCGGCCACGCGGATCGCATAGGTCGGGATCGCGTGCGGTGCCCTTCGCTCGGCCGCCTCGGCCGCGACCGCGGGAAGCTCGAGCAGCCGCTTGACGAGGTCGCGCTCCTCCACGGCGAGGGGCGAAGAGAGATCTGCCCTTTGGCTCAGAGCCTCGAGGCTCTCTTCGTCCGCGTTTCTCAGGATCCCCGCGATGCGGGCGTGGGCGTACTGGACGTAGTAGACGGGATTCTTCTGCGTCCGTTGCTTCGCCAGGTCGACGTCGAGCTCGATGGTCTGGTCGTGTCCGCGGGCGACGAGGTACCACCGCGCGGCGTCCACGCCGATCGTGTCCAGGAGGCCGTCGAGAAAGGCCACGTCGCCGCGCCGCTTGGACATCTTCTTCGCCTCACCACCCTCGGCGAGGTGGACGAGCTGGTAGATGAGCACCTCCAGCGAGTCCCGCGGGTGGCCGAGCATCTCGGCGAGCGCCTGCAGCCGAGCGACGTAGCCGTGATGGTCGGCGCCCAGCACGTAGATGAGCCGATCGAAGCCCTTCGCGTACTTGCGGCGAACGTAGGCGACGTCGGCCGCGAAGTAGCCGGGCGTGCCGTCGGAACGGATCAGCACGCGGTCTTTGTCGTCTCCGTGTGCGCTCGTCCGCGCCCAGACCGCGTCCTCGGCCTCGTAGGTGTCGAGAAGGGCGATCGCCTCCGGGATCTCCGCCTCGACGTCGCTCTGCAGCACCCAGCTGTCGAAGTGAACGCGGAACCGCTCGAGTGTCGCCTCGATCCGCGCCAGCATCGGAGGAACGGGATCGCCGCCCGAGCTCGCCAGTTCGGTGATGTAGTCGCCCCGGTAGCCGTCCTCAGGAGGCTCCTCCCCGCGCCGAACCGCCTCGATGGAGGCATAGAAGCGCTCCATCTGGGTTCCCGCATTGTTGTAGTAGTACTCCCGCTCGACGTCGTGCCCGGCGAAGGCCAGCAGCCGCGCGACCGAGTCGCCGTACGCGGCATTGCGGGCGGTGGCGACCGTCAGTGGGCCCGTCGGGTTCGCGGACACCAGCTCGACCTGGATTCGCTCGGGACCCACGGCCGTGCCGGCGCCGAACGACTCGTCCGCATCCAGGATCTCGCGCAGCGCGGAGACGAGCCACACGTCGGACACGTGCAGGTTGAGGAATCCGGGGCCAGCGGGCTCGGCGCGCTCGACCACCCCGCGGGCGACCGCGTCGGCCGCGATGCCTGCCGCGATGTCACGCGGCGGACGGCCCTGCGTGGGCGCAAGCCTCAGCGCGACGTTCGTCGCGTAGTCCCCGTGCTCGGGATCGCCCGGGCGTTCGAGCTCGACCGGGGACCCGGCGATCTCGGTGAGGAGCTCCGCGAGGCGGGAGACGGGATCTTTCAGCGGCATGGTGACTCCGACGGAGAACAAGCCGACACCGAGGTCAGGCTAAAGCCTGACCCCACGGGCGCGCGCCGCTAGGACTTGGCGGCAGGGACCGAGCGAAGCGGGACGACGACCCCGTCGCGGTGCAGGGCGAGCTGCACCTCCTCGCGCGCCTTGTAGATCCGCCACTTGACGGTTGCGAGAGTGATCTCGAGCGTCTCCGCGATCTCCGTGTACGAGAGACCGACGACGTCTCGCAGGAGGAGAGCCATCTTCAGGTCCGGGTTCAGTCGCTCCACCGACCGCCAGACGGCGTCGATGGTCTCCGCGCGCTCGGCCGGAGCGTCCACGACTTCGAGCGGCGGAATGTCATCGAGCTGGACCACAGCTCGTGGCCTGCGTTCGAGCGCCCGCAGTTCGTCGAGCACCCGGTTCTTCGTCACCTGGAAGAGCCACGTGGTGAAACGTGAGCGGAGGGAGAACCCGGGAAGTCCCTGGAAAACACGCAGAAAGACCTCCTGCGTGAGATCCTCGGCGAGGTTCCTGTCCCCGGTCAGGCGGACGACGTAGTTGAAGACGGGCTGCTCGTACGTCCGCACGATGATCGCGAAAGCACGCTCGTCACCGCGCTGGGCCTTGCGCAGGACTCCGAGATCGGGCTGTGGCAGCGACATCGACGGGCTGAGTATAAGTCGTCTTGTGTAAGGGCTTTATGGGCGGGGCTTAAGACCGCATTGTGAGCGGCTTTCCGCTCATAACCGCCGGAATGGGAAGGTCGAGCAGCCTCAGAGCGGTGGGTGCGAGATCGGCGAGCTCACCGTCCGAGCGCACACCGAGCGCATCGTCGGTGACGACGAGCGGAACCGGGTTCGAGGTGTGCGCCGTATGCGGGCTCACCCCGTCGGGCTCGAGCATGACCTCCGCATTGCCGTGGTCAGCCGTTATCAGGCACACGCCGCGCGCACGCTCAACGCAGGCGACGACCAGCCCCAGACAGCGATCCGTCTCCTCCACGGCTTCGACGACGGCAGGGATCGAGCCCGTGTGACCGACCATGTCCGGATTCGCGAAGTTGACCACGGCGAACCGGTACGCCTTCCCGATCTCCTCGCAGAACCGGGTCGCCACCTCGTCCGCCGACATCTCCGGCTTCAGGTCGTAGCTCGGGACATCGCGCGGCGAGGGTACGAGGATCCGAGTCTCTCCCTCCCACTCGCGCTCCACCCCGCCATTGAAGAAGTACGTCACGTGCGCATACTTCTCCGTCTCCGCGACGTGCAGCTGGCGCGCGCCGTTACGCGCCAACACCTCGGCCAGCGTCTCTTGGACGATCTGCTCCGCGAACACGACCGGGCACCGGAAGTCGGCCCGGTAGCGGGTCATCGTGGTCAGATCGACGCCTGCTTCGAGCAGGCGCTCCGAGAGCTGGCGCGCACGGTCGGGCCGGAAGTTGAAGAAGATGGCTGCGTCCTGCGGACCTAGCCTGGGTCGACCTTCGAGGACGACCGGCTCGAGGAACTCGTCGGTCACGCCCCGTTCGTAGCTCGCGCGAACCGCCTCGACCGGATCCCGAGCGAGTAGTCCCTCGCCTAGACAGGTTGCGCCGTACGCGCGATCCGTCCTCTCCCAGCGGCTGTCGCGATCCATCCCGTAATAGCGGCCGCAGACGGTCGCAATGCGGTCGTCGGGAAGCTCGGCGAGATCGTTCACGGCCGACCGGGGTGAGACGTCGCGCCCGTCGGTGAATGCGTGAATCCACGTCGTCTGGCTCATGTCCTCGCTCGCGGCTAGCTCCAGCAGCGCCCGCAGATGGTCGATGTGCGAATGGACGCCGCCGTACGAGACGAGACCCAGGAGATGAACCTGGCCGCCTCGATCGCGAGCTCCCCGAAAGGCGCCGAGCAGGGCGTCGTTTGCGAAGAACGAGCCGTCGCGGATCGCCACGTTGACACGCATCAGGTCCTGGAAGAGGACGCGCCCCGACCCGATCGTCAGGTGGCCCACCTCGGAGTTGCCCATCTGCCTCGGCGGCAACCCGACGGCTTCTCCCGACGCCTTCAGAGTGGCATGCGGATATCGCTCCCAAAGCCCGTCGAAGACAGGGGTGTCCGCGAGCTCGACCGCGTTACCGGGCCCGGGCGAGGCAAGGCCCCAGCCGTCCAGGATCACGAGCGCAACGAGGTCTCTCACGCGCCGCTGACTTCGGCTGCCGCGAGGCAGATCGCCTCGAACGACTGCGCGTCGAGCGATGCGCCACCCACCAGTGCCCCGTCCACGTCGGGTTGCGCCAGGAGCCCGCGCGCGTTGTCGGCGTTGACCGAGCCCCCGTAGAGCACGGGTACCTCGTGCAACGACTTGACGAACGCGTGCGCGGCCTGGGCGATCTCGGCCGTCGCAGTGCGGCCGGTGCCGATCGCCCACACGGGCTCGTAGGCGATCACGAGGTGCTCGTGCCGTGGGAGCACCGACACCTGTCGCTCGAGAACCACCGCGGTCTCGTCCGCCTCCCGCTCGGCCTCGGTCTCCCCGACGCAGGCGATGACGGCAAGCCCGGCCTCCAGCGCGGCCTCCACGCGGAGGCGCACGGTCTCGTCGGTCTCCCCGAAGTGCTGACGGCGCTCGGAGTGGCCGACGAGCGCGCCTCTCACCCCGAGCTCCAGCAGCATCGGCGCAGATACCTCCCCTGTGAAAGCGCCCTCGAGCTCCCAGTGAACGTTCTGGGCATAGACCGCGATGCTGCTTCCCTCGCCCAGGCCCCGGATGGTTGCTTCGAGCGACACGAAGGGTGGGCAGACGACGACGTCGACCTCCGGCGAGCGATCCCCGAAGCGCCCCCGGAGCTGCGAGGCGAATTCGCGTGCCTGGTGCGCGCCCTTGAACATCTTCCAGTTGCCGGCTATCAGCACGAGGGCGATCTTAGGCGACCTGCTTGGTAGCCTCGCCGCGATGGCCGCCGACCCCTGGGAGCAGCGCTTCCGCGCGCCCGTCTCGTTCCTCCCCGAGTGGTCTCCCACCGCGCCGGAGCGGGCCGTGTACGCGTCCAACGAGTCCGCGGTCTGGCAGGTTCACGCCTGGGATGTCGCGACGGGCGAGCGTCGCCAGCTCACTGACCATCCCGTGGGAGTGATCGACGGAACCCCCTCGCTCGACGGCGAGCGCGTGGTCTGGTTCCAGGACGAGAGCGGCGACGAGTCCGGCAGCTGGTTGGTGCAGCCGTTCACAGGAGGCGAGGCTCGCGCGTTCGTCGAGGGCATCCCGCACGGCTGGAGCGAGGGAGTCGCGCAGGCGCCGGGCATCGTCGCTGCCGGGCTCAGCGACCGGGACGGATTTGCCGTGTACGTCTCTCTCGAAGGAGCTCCCGCCCAGGTGGTCTACCGCTCGACCGAGTCGGTTCGCCTCGGAAGCGTCGACGAGGGCGGTCTTCTCCGCGGTGCGCTGTCGGCAGACGGCGCACTCCTGTGCCTGGAGCACGCCGAGCACGGCGACCTGATCCATCCCGCGCTCCGCGTGATCGACCCGCGCACGGGCGAGACCGTCGGCGAGCAGCTGGACGAGGGGAGGTCGCTGGTCGCGAAGTGCTGGTCTCCGGTTCAGGGCGACGTGCGACTAGCGTTCGACAATGAGCGCACCGGCGAGGAGCGGCCGGGGATCTGGGATCTCGCGAGCGGCGAGCGCGCCGACCTGGAGCTCGACCTCGAGGGAGCCGTGTTCGCATCCGACTGGTGGCCGGACGCGTCTGCCTTGCTCCTCGTCAACCGCTTCGAAGGCCGAGACCGCCTGTACCGCTACGACCTGGCCGGTGGCAGCCTGGAGCCCGTCTGGAGCGAGCCAGGGTTCGTGTGGAAGGCTCGCGTTCGCCCGGATGGAGAGGTGTGGCTCCTCCACGAGCAGGGCCACCGTCAGCGAGTGATCCTCGACGCTGCGGGCGAGGAGATCATGTCGGTTGGCGCGCGCGCTCCTGCGGGCCGTCCGTACGAGTCCTGGCACTTCGAGAATCCACACGGGCAGCGCGTCCACGGATTCTTCGTCACGCCGGACGACTCCGGCGGACCGTTCCCCGCCCTGATGTTCGTTCACGGCGGGCCGACGTCGCTCGATCTCGATCGTTGGCAGCCGGAGATACAGGCGTACATCGATCTCGGGTTCGCCGTGGGGCTGGTGAACTACCGCGGCTCGATCGGCTACGGGCGCGAGTGGCGCGACACCTTGATCGGCGACATCGGCGGGCCAGAGCTCGAAGACGTAAACGCGGGCCTCCAGGACCTCGTCGACCGCGGCATCGCCGATCCCACACGCGCGGTGATCGCCGGCTGGTCCTGGGGCGGGTACGTCACCCTGCTCGAGCTCGGTAAGCACCCGGAGCTTTGGGCCTGCGGGATGGCCGGCGTCCCCATCGGGGATTACGAGGACGGCTACGAGGAGCTCTCACCGCTGCTCCAAGCGTACGACCGCGCCCTCCTCGGCGGAGCTGAGCCGAAGGACGTCCCCGACCTGATGCGCGACCGGAATCCGATCAACTTCGCGGACGACGTCCGGGCGCCGGTGCTCTTCGTCATCGGGAAGAACGACAGCCGCTGCCCGTATCGGCAGGCGATGCGCTACGTGGAGAGGCTCGAGGTGCGGAATCACCCACACGAGGTGGACGTGTTCGAGACCGGGCATGGGTCGCTCGACGTCGACGAGCGGGTGCGGCAGGTGGGCGTGATCCGAGAGTTCTTCGCGCGCTACGTGCCCGGCTTGACGCTCAACGGCTAGGGACCGCCGCCACGCCTGGGAGCTGCTTGCCCTCGAGGAACTCGAGGGAAGCGCCGCCGCCGGTCGAGACCCACGACATCTCGTCTGCGAGGCCGAGCTCGTGGAGCGCGCGGACCGAGTCGCCGCCGCCGACCACCGTGTACCCGTCCACCGCGGCCACTGCCTTGGCCACGGCTTTCGTCCCCTCGGCGAAGCGCGGCCATTCGAATACGCCCATCGGCCCGTTCCAGAACACCGTGCGCGCACCGCGAATCTCTCTCGCGAATCGCTCGCGCGTCTCGGGGCCGATGTCGAGGCCGAGCCAGCCCTCGGGCAGCTCGTCGAAAGCCGTCACCTGCGTCTCCCCGTTCTCCTCGAACGCCGCGGCCGCTACGACATCCGAGGGAAGCACCGCCGCATAGGGCAGCGGGTTCTCGTCGCGCAGCTCCTCGGCCATCTTCCCGCCCACGAGCACTGCGTCCGCCCGTCCTCCGAGGCTCACCAGCACCCCGAGCTTGTCCGCGACCTTCGCACCGCCGGCCACGAGGACGAACGGTCGCTCGACCTCGCCGAGAAGGCGACCGAGCATCTCCAGCTCCTGCTCGAGGAGGAGCCCCGCGTACGCGGGCAGCAGCTTCGCGACGCCGACCGTCGACGCGTGCGCCCGGTGCGCGGAGCCGAAGGCGTCCAGGACGAACAGATCCCGTCCTTCTGCCAGGCGCTGGGCCGTCGCAGGGTCGTTCCTCGTCTCGCCGAGATCGAAGCGCGTGTTCTCGAGGACCTGGATGCGGTCGTCCGGCAAGAGCTCGCGCAGGCGCGCCGCCACTGGAGCCATCTCCAACGCCGGATCGGGCCCCTTAGGGCGGCCGAGATGCGAGCACACGACGACCTCCGAGGCACCTCGGTCGAGAAGGTGCCGGAGCGTCGGGAGCGAGGCCCGGATCCGCGTGTCGTCCGCGACGCGGCCGCCCTCGAGCGGGACGTTGAGATCGGATCGGACGAGAACGCTCTTCCCCGCCACGTCCGCGACGCGGACGGAGCGGGGCGTTGAGCTCACGGGAGCAGCTTCCCGATCAGGTCGACCAGGCGGCAGCTGTAGCCCCACTCGTTGTCGTACCAGCCGAACACCTTGACCGTGCTCCCGTGCGCCATGGTGAGCTCGCTGTCGAAGATGCAGGAATACGGGTTCCCGTTGACATCCGTGGAGACAAGGGGGTCCTCCGCGTAATACAGGAAGTCCGCGAGCGGGCCGCTTCCCGCCGCGTCCCGAAAGGCGGAGTTGACCTCCTCGACGGTCGTCTCCCGCCCGAGAGTGACGACCAAGTCGGTCAGCGAGCCCGTCGCGACAGGCGCGCGTACCGAGATCCCGTCCACCCTCCCCTGCAGGTCGGGAAGGACGAGCCCGATCGCTTTCGCTGCTCCCGTCGAAGTCGGGATGAGGTTGATCGCGGCTGCGCGCGCTCGGCGGAGGTCCTTGTGGGGGAAGTCGAGGATCACCTGGTCGTTCGTGTACGCGTGGATCGTCGTCATGAAGCCGCTCTGGATCTCGCCCAGCTCGTGCAGCACCTTCGCGAGCGGAGCGACGCAGTTGGTCGTACACGATGCATTCGAGACGATGTGGTGTGATTCGGGGTCGTACGCGTCGTCGTTGACGCCCAGGACGACCGTGAGGTCCGGATCGGTCGCGGGAGCGGAGATCACCACCTTCTTCGCGCCGGCGTCGAGGTGCTTCTGCGCACCCTCGCGGTCGGTGAAGAAGCCCGTCGACTCGACGACGACGTCAACACCGATGTCGGCCCAGGGCAGCGCCGCCGGGTCGCGCTCGGAGAGCATCCGAACCTCCTCGCCCGCAGCCCGGAGGACACCGTCGGCGAGCTCCACCTCGCCCGGAAACGGCCCGAGGTTCGAGTCGTAGCGGAGTAGGTGCGCCATGGTCTTCGCATCTCCGAGGTCGTTCAGGGCGACGATCTCGAGGTCCGACTCGCGCTCGTGCTGTGCTCGGAAGAAGTTCCGCCCGATCCGGCCGAACCCGTTGATTCCGACGCGAATGCCCATCTGCTCCCCTCCGGTCTCGTGACGTGATCGCGAGCCGAGTCTAACGGGGCGCGTTCCCGCGAACACCGTGCGCAAGCTCTTCGAGCCGGCCCAGCCGGCGATGCATCGCCGCCTTGCTCGTCGGAGGATCGGTGCGAGCCGCGAGCTCGCGTAGGGAGTCCGTCGGGTGGCGAAGACGGAGCTCGGCCGCCTCGCGAAGCCGCGTTCCGAGACGTTCCACGGCGCCCGCCGCGCGCAGCTGCCGAACCGCCTCGAGCTGGCGCTGCGCAGCGCGGCTCGTGCGCACGAGGTTCGCGTGGTCGGCGTTCGCCAGGCGGTTCGCGTGGCCACTCGTCGCCGCGACGACCGAGCGTTCCTCGAGCGCGAGGACGGCTTCACTCGCCCCTGCCAGCGCAAGAACCGACTCGATCGAGTCCCAGCTCTTCGTATAGGCCGCGGCGTGAGTGGGGCGCTCGGCGACGGTGAGCTGCGTCCCGGCAGCAGCGGCGACGTCGCGGAGGAGCTCGGCTGACTCGACGGATGCGGTGCGCAGCTCGAGATGGGGCGAGCGGCCCGTGGAGAGCGAACCACCACCCAGGAACGCGCCGCGAACGTATGCGGCGCGACAGCAGGCGCGAGCGACGACGCGGCGCGGAGGCCGCTCGAGCGGCCGGTGGCGTCGGTCGAGCACACCAGCCGACACGAGCACGCCGAGAGTCCTGCCGGAGCCCGCGACGTGGAGCTGGAAGCGCGTGGCCCTGTCGAACGCGCGACGCCGGTAGGTGCGGATCTCGGAACGAATGCCGGCATCGCGCAGCAGGCTGAAGGCCCGACGCGCAGCAGCGCCGCTCGCAAGATCGAGATGGAGCCCCCACTCGCCCCTCCCTCGAAGATCGAGGCTTCCGGCCGAGTGGAAGAGCGCGGCCAGCTCGGCGAGCCGGTCGCATTCCCGAGCGGGGGCGATCAACGCCAGCTCTTCCCTGACGTCCTCGGATGTCACAGCTTGACTCCCTCGAGCTCGAGCAGCCGCCGCTTGACGCCGACGCCGGCCGAGCCATAGCCGCCGATTCCGCCTGCGGCCACCACGCGATGGCACGGCACGAGGAACATGAAGCGGTTCCGCGCACAGAACGTCCCCACCGCTCGGGCGGCGCCCGGGTGCCCGGCGAGCGCCGCGAGCTCCCCGTAGCTGGCGACCTCCCCCCGCTGCACCTCCCTGAGAGCGTCCGCAACCGCCCGCTGGAACGGCGTCGCCCAATCGAGGTCGAGCGGGACCTCGGCAAGCGACACGTCGTCGCCGGCGAGGAACGCCGTCAACCGGTCGACGAGCTCGGACGACCCCACGCCACGAGTGTCATCGTGCGAGGCGGAGCCGAACCGGAACTCATGCGCGAGCACGAGCCCGTCGTCGGTGCACGGC
>Ga0299907_10001282_pt1 | contig 14217 bp, 11 predicted proteins | sample RVTome_16_FD_198680 | JGI IMG/M metagenome (GOLD analysis project Ga0299907, IMG submission 198680) | Soil microbial communities from uranium-contaminated site in the Upper Colorado River Basin, Wyoming, United States - RVT152D67 (version 2) ... | reverse complement strand
CTTCTCGGCGGGTGGCGCGGCGGGCGGCTGCCGGCGTTTGAACATCTGCAGCATGCGATCCGTCACCACGTAGCCGCCGACGACGTTCATTGCGGCGAAGATGACCGCGACGAAGGCGATCAACTGGCTGAGCGGCTCGCTGGCCGTGGCCGCGATCAGCATCGAGCCGACCAGGACGATCCCGTGGATCGAGTTGGCGCCCGACATCAGCGGCGTGTGGAGGGTCGCCGGCACCTTGCTGATGACCTCGAACCCGACCAGCACGGCCAGGATGAAGATGGTCAGCGCGGCGACGAGCTCGAAGGTCATCGGGCCGCCTCCGCCGGCGCGGGCTGCGGCTCGAGCAGCTGCCTGGTCGCCGCCTGGACGACCGCCCCATCGTGGGTGATGACGGTGGCGGCCGTGATCTCTTCGGCGAAGTCGTAGGTCATCTGGCCGTCCTTGATGAAGTGGAGCAGCAGCGCACTGATGTTGCGCGCGTAGAACTGGCTCGCGCCGGCCGGCATCGTCGCCGGCAGATTGGTCAGCGCGATGATCGTCACGCCGTTGTCGGTCACGACACGCTCGTCGGGTTTGGACAGCTCGACGTTCCCGCCGAGGGCGCTGGCGGCCATGTCGACGATGACCGAGCCGGGCTTCATGCCGCTCACCGCCTCGGCGGTCACCAGCAGCGGCGGTCGCCGGCCCGGTACCTGGGCGGTGGTGATGATCACGTCCATGCCCGCGATGTGGCCGTTGAGCTCCTGCTGCTGGGCCGCGCGCTCTTCGGGCGTCAGTTCGCGCGCGTAGCCGCCGCTGCCGGTCGCGTCGGCGACCGACTTGAGCACCAGGAACTGTGCGCCAAGCGATTCGGCCTGCTCCTTGGTTTCCGCACGCACGTCGTAGGCCCTGACGAGTGCGCCCAGCCGGCGGGCGGTGGCGATCGCCTGCAGGCCGGCCACGCCGACGCCGAGAACCAGCATGTTGGCCGGCTTGGCCGTCCCCGCGGCGGTGGTCAGCAGCGGGAAGTAGCGGCCATAGGCTTCGGCCGCGACGAGCACGGCGCGATAGCCGCCCACGTTGGCCTGCGAGGACAGCGCGTCCATGCCCTGCGCGCGCGACAGCGTCCGCGGCAGTGCGTCGAGGCTGATCGCCGTCACGCCCGCTTCAGCCAGCTGGGCCATCGACTTCGGCTCGAGCAACGGCTGGAGCAGGCCGACCAGCACCTGACCGCGGCGCAACTGCTTGAGCTCGTCGGCCGCCGGTCGCTGCACACGCAGCACCACGTCGGCCTCGTCATACAGTCGCTTGGTCGGCACGACGGTCGCGCCGGCCGACGCAAAGGCCGCGTCGGGCAGCATCGCCGCCTGGCCGGCACCTTGCTCGACGAGCACATCGAGCCCGGCGCCGGTCAATCTGCCGATCGCGTCGGGCACGAGTGCGACTCGTCGTTCGTTGGGCGCGCGCTCTTTCGCGACACCGATCTTCATGAGGGACCCCTGGGCAAGGTGTGGGCGAAGTGCGGGAATGCAGCCGGAAGAATAGCCGAAACGGGAAGCCAGAGGCCTGCGCCGCGCTGCGGCCGATGCGCCGGACCTCGCGTTCTGGACAACTTGCTAGCCGGTCGGCCTCAGCGGGGCCGCCAGGCACTCCGTCCACGACCACGGCGCTACGCTGGTGCCGATGGAGGCTTCAGCCACCGGCGTCCTCGGGCGGCTTCGTGCCGAGCTACCCGAGCTGCGCGTGCTGACCGCGGCGGCCGACGTCGAGGCCTACCGCTACGACGAGACGGAATACATGCGTCCTGGCGTGCCACTCGGGGTCTGCTTCCCGCGCTCGACCGCCGACGTGCAGCGCATCGTCACGCTCGCCGCCGAGCATGGCGTCGCGCTCGTCCCGCGCGGCGCCGGCACTGGCCTGTCCGGCGGGGCCGTCGCGGTCGAAGGCGCCCTGACCGTCGTCTTCAGCCAGATGAACCAGATCCTCGAGATCGACCGCGCCAACCTGACCGCGACGGTCCAGCCGGGCGTCATCAACGCCGAGCTCGGTCGGGCGGTCGCGGAGCATGGCCTCTTCTACGCGCCAGATCCGGCCAGCTTCGAGATCTGCTCGATCGGTGGCAACCTGGCCGAGAACTCGGGCGGGCTGCGCTGCGTGAAGTACGGCGTGACACGTGACTTCGTGCTCGGCCTCGAGGTCGTGCTCGCCGACGGCTCGGTCATGCGCACGGGCGGCAAGAACGTCAAGGACGTCGCCGGCTACGACCTGACCGGGCTGTTCGTCGGCTCGGAAGGGACGCTGGGGCTGATCACCGAGGCGATCCTGCGCCTGCTGCCGACGCCGCCGCCCAAGCTGACGATGATCTCTTTCTTCCCGACCGTGCCCGCTGCCGGTGAGGCCGTCGCGCTGATCACCGCCGCCGGCATCGTGCCCGTCACCCTCGAGCTGATGGATGCCTTCACCATCGCCGCCGTCGAGGACGTGCACCAGCTGGGCCTCGACCGCACGGCGGCGGCGATGCTAATGGTCGAGTCCGACGCTGGCGGGGCGGCCGCCGAAACCGAGCTGGCCGCCGCCGAGGCCGCCTGCTTCGCCGCCGGCGCGACGTCGACGCTGCGCGCGCGCGACGCGCAGGAGGCCGATTGGCTGCGCCAGGCCCGCCGGGCCGCCCATCCGGCGCTCGAACGATCCGGGGTGGCGCGCATGGACGACGTCGGCGTGCCACGCAGCCGCATCCCGGACATGCTCGTTCGCATCGAGCGCATCTCGGCCGAGCACGGCCTCAAGGTGGGCGTCTTTGGCCATGCTGGCGACGGCAACCTGCACCCGACGTTCGTCGTCGATCGCGACGACCCTACCGCCGAGGGGCGCATCGACGCCGCCCGGGCGGCGATCTACCGCGCCGCCGTCGAGCTGGGCGGAACAGTCACCGGCGAGCATGGCACCGGCCTGACCAAGCGTGGCTTCCTCGAGCTTCAGCGCGGCCCGGTTGCCCTGCGCACGATGCGCGCGGTCAAGCAGGCGCTGGACCCGCAGGGCATCCTCAACCCGGGCAAGCTGCTGCCGCCTGCGTAACCCCCCAGGCGCCGGAGGTCAGGTCAACGGCTTCAGCGTTCCCAGCGGACACGGACCTCGAAGCGGGTCCAGCCGTCGTCGAGCTGCCTGACCCTCAGCCGGTAGGTGCCCGGCTTGAGCCAGTCCCTGAAGCGATCGTACTCGTCGTCGTCGTCGCCGCCCATGCGCGCGACCAGCTTGCCGTCGGCGTTGCGCAGCGTGATCCGCACGTCTTCGCTGGAGCGCCAGCGGGCGTCGATCCGGACCTGGCCGCCGAGAGCGATTTTGCGCGAGCGCGACCAGTCGTCCGGCGTCAGCCGCCCTTCGAAGGTGACCTCGCCGCTGGCCGGCACCCCGCCATCGGGCGTCGGCGTCGGGGTGGGTGTCGGCGCGGGCGCGGCGTCGGGCGCGGAGCCGGCCAGCGCACCCAGCGCGGCCGCCGTGTCGAGCCGGCCGCCACCGATGGCGCTGGTGAAGCGCACGGCCGTGCCGGTTATGGCGCTCGCCACAGCCGAGCGCGTGGCGTTGGGGGCGACCGTGCGCAACAGGGCGGCGGCGCCGGCCACGATCGGCGCCGAGGCCGACGTGCCGCAGAACGAGTCCCACGTGGCGCCCGGTTTCGACGTGAAGGCGCAGCCGGGCGCGGCGACGCGGACCCACGATCCGCGTGTCGAGAAGTTGTACAGCGTGTCGCTACTGGTCGTGGCGGCGACGCTGATCACGCCCGGATAGGCGGCCGGGTAGAACAGCTCGCTCTTGCCGGTGTTGCCCGCCGACGCGACGATGACCGCACCCTTGCTGCGCGCGTGGCGGACGGCATCGGCCAGCGCGCTGCTGCCGCCGGTCGAGCCCAGGCTCAGGTTGATCACGCTGGCGCCGCGGTTGGCCGCCCAGACGATGCCGGCGGCGACGTTCGAGAAGAGCACGCGGCCGTTGCTGTTGGCGACCTTGACCGGCAGGATGCGGCAGCCCCAGCACATGCCCGCCACGCCCACGCCGTTGTTGCCGGCGCCGGCGGCGATGCCCGCCACGGCCGTACCGTGGCCGTTGTCGTCGGCCGGATCGGAGTCGTTGTTGACGAAGTCCCAGCCGGCGAGCACGCGACCGCGCAGGTCAGGATGGTTGCGCGCGACACCGGTGTCGAGGACGGCGATGATCGGGCCGTTGGCGCCGGTCGCAACGTCCCAGGCAGCGGGCCCGCGCACCTTGCGCATGCCCCACTGCTTCGACCACAGTGGATCGTTCGGGACGAGCGTCACCTCAGCCGACCGGTCGACCTCGACCCTCGCCACGCCGGGGTGGCCGCGCAGCTTGCGCATGAGCGCGCCACGCCGTTCCGGCGCCACGCCAAGCACGAGCGTTCGCACGTCCTCGAGGCGGCCCAGCTCAACTGCGCCGCCAGCGGCAACGAGGGCCTGGATGGCGGCCACGTTTGCATCCGGGCTGAGCCGTACGACGAGGCCATCCGATCGGCCCCCGGCTCCCCGCTCGGCGGGCGCTGGACGGCCGCCGGCGGGCGATCTGTCGGCTGCCGCGCCGCCAGCGGCGCTGGCGGTCAACGGTTTCATGTCTGGCGCTGCGAAAACGACGGCGACGAGAGTGGCGACCACGGCCAGCCGCCGAACAATGCGAACCACGATCTATACCTCCCCCTCCGAGGCGGATCTCTGGGGAGATCCCTCGGCGGCTCAGCGCAACTGCGCCCGGCCATCGTCGGCCGGCCGGCCGGCGATCAACACGGCTCCACGGTCCTGAACAGCGTTGCCAATGGTCCCCATGGCGGCACGCGACGTGACCGCAGACTCCCGCCCGAGGCGCAACCTTGGTGCACGCTTGAAGTTGGTCGGCGGTCGGTAAGATCAAGCCCGATGACCAGCCACGACCCGGGGCCGGACGAGGCCGCCGAGCGCGCCGCGGGCGTGCTCGATGCGGCTGCCCAGCCGATCGTGAGCCCGCAGGGCGCCACGATCCGCGTCGGCACGGCCTCCTGGACCGACCCGACCATGGTCGCCGGCACCGTCTTCTATCCGTCGGGCGCGGCCACCGCCGAGGAGCGGCTGCAGTACTACGCCAGCCAGTTCCCGCTGGTCGAGGTCGACTCGACCTACTACGCCCTGCCCGCGCCGCGCATGGCCGAGCTGTGGCGCGAGCGTACGCCGCCCGACTTCGTCTTCGACGTGAAGGCGCACGCCCTGATGACCGGCCAGCCGACCGAGGTCAAGCGCCTGCCCAAGGTGTTGCGCGAGGAGCTGCCCGATGAGCTGCGCGCCAAGGCGCGGATCTACGCCCGTGACCTGCCCGCGGAGTTGCGCGACGCCGTCTGGCAGATGTTCCTCGAGGGACTCGCGCCGTTGCGCGAAGCCGGCCAGCTCGGCTCGATCCTGCTCCAGTACCCGCGCTGGTTCTTTCCCATCTCGGAGAACCGCGCGGAGATTTTGGCCGCGCAGGAGCGCCTGGGCGGGCAGCCGTTCGCCGTCGAGCTGCGCAACGCTAGCTGGTTCAACGACAAGAACGTCGATCGGACGCTGCGCTTCCTTACCGACAACGCGATCCCATTCGTGATGGTCGACGAGCCGCAGGGCATGAAGAGCAGCGTGCCGCCGATCGTCGCCGTCACCTCGCCCGAGCTGGCGATCTTTCGCTTCCACGGCCGTCGCGCAGAGACGTGGGAAGCACGCAACATCCCGGTCGTCGAGCGCTTCCGCTACCTCTACGACCGCGACGAGCTGGCGGCTGAGCTTGCCCCGCGCGTTCGCCAGGCGGCCGGACAGACGCGCGACCTTCACGTGCTGATGAACAACTGCTACGCCAACTACGGCGCCACCAACGCGCGCGAGCTGGCGCGACTGCTGGCCGACCTGGCACCGGCCGATTGACCCGGCTGGCGCGCCTCAGACGAGGCCGCGCCAACGTCCCGCCGTCTGGAGACTGATGCGGGCGAGATTGCCCGAAAGGGCAACTCCGATGACCCGATCGTTGGTCCCGCGGCCCGTGACGGGCAGGCAGCGATGTTGTTAACGTCGCCGCGATGGGCGACGACGTGCGTCAACGAGAGCGCGCGGCTGCCCGGCCGACGGCGGAGCCGGCGCACGCCGAGCCGACTCGGCAGGTGGGCGAGACCGCGAGCACGAGTGTTGATCAGAGGCCGATCTCGCGGACCAGCCTCCTGTACCTGCAGCGTGTCGTGGGCAACCGCGCCGTCGCCGGCCTCATGGCCGTCCAGCGCGAACTCAAGCTCAACGACGGTCCGAGCGTCGCCGTCGGCGTCGCGCAGCAGCAGCTGAACGCGGCCGGCGCGAAGCCACGGCTGGCCATCACTGGACGTTTCGACGCTGCCACCGAGACCGCGGTCAAGGCTTTCCAGAAAGCGAACAAGATCGGCGAGACCGGCATCATCGACGACGGCGCCACCAAGAAGAAGCTGGACGAACTCAAGCCGTCGATCACCGCCGGCGGCGTGAAGACCGTCGAGTCGAAGGACGCGGAGCCCACCGGTCGCACCTCGCCCGGCACCCACTCGACACTGACCGTGGAAGAGCGGGCCAAGGGTGTGGCCGAGAAGGACCTCAAGCTCGGCTCGAAGGGCATGGGCGTCCAGGAGCTGCAACAGCGCATCAACCGCAGCCCCACGATGGACAAGGACGCCCGCAAGAAACGCGCGGTCGCCAAGAACCTGCTCGTCGTCGACGGCCGCTTCGGGCCGATGACAGAGACGGCGCTCAAGCAGTTCCAGACCGACCAGACGATCGCCCCGGCCGACGGCGTCGCGACCAAGGCGACCTGGGACAAGCTCGAAAAGGCAGGCTCAGCCAGCGCGGGCCGAGTCGAGTTCGAGTGGCGCGAAGAAGTCGAGGGCGTCACGAACGTCGGCGAGCGCGCTCGGTACGAGTGGAAGATCGAGCCGAAGCGCCTGCTGATCACGGCCCGCATCCAGTTCGTGCCGATGAAGCAGAAGAAGGACAAGAAGGGCAATGTCACGGGCGTCGTGCCGACGTCAGTCGGCGATGTGAGCGGCCGGATCCAGCAATGGCTGACCGACATCCGGCAGGTCTGGTCCACCTTCAAGATCGTCAACACGAACAACCCGAAGGAGTTCCTGAACGTCGACTTCGCGGCGGTGCAGGGAACCGGGGATTTCAAGATCAACGCCATCAAGGGCAACGACCGGTCGAACTCGGCCAACTGGTACACCGGCGACGCCCGCCGGGGTCTCGCGCCACACGAGTTCGGCCACCTCATCGGGTTGGCTGACGAGTACAACCGCGAGGAAGGGCAGTACCTGACCACAACCGGCCAGGAGCCGCCGGTGGGCGATGTTGCCGGCGATGCGGCAAAGGTCGATACCATCGTGGCGGCCATCAAGGCCCAGATGCCCATCACCGACAAGGCAGCACTCGACGCCAACGGCAGCAAGATCGGCGGCCAGAAGCTCGCCACTGCGGTGTTCAGCAACCTCAAGCAGAAGCAGGGCGGATACTCGCGCCGGGTCGCCCAGCGCTACCAGGAACTCCACAAGTCGTCGATCGTGGCCGACATTACCTCCGCCTTCAAGACGGCCGGCTTCCCTGGCTTCCACAGCATGAAGTCCTTCGCCCTCACGCCGTTTCTCTACTCGAACCAGTCGATAATGGGAACGATGCAGACGGCCGAGAAGGCGGCCGTCAAGGCCGTTGGCCACGAACACGCGGTCGAGGCGCGCCACATCAAGCCGTTCGCCGACATCGTCGTCCGGGAGAAGTCGATCGAGCGTAAGGCGAAGGAGAACTGGGAGCCCAAGCGCAGATGATTGTGTCGTTGACCCGCTCCGGTGGATCCCCGCCGCGCTATGCGGAGAATCTCAGCATCGAGGAAGACGGCTCGTTCGTCATGCGGCGCCACAGCGGTGGGAGCCGGGTCGGCACATTTGCCGGAACCCTCCCGGAGGCTGAGCTCACCCGGCTACGCGCCGAGATCGACGCCTGCGCCTCGGCCCCCGCCATCGAGCCGTCCGACCGGTACGCGCCCGACGAAGCGCGCGACCGAATCACGCTCGGTGACAAGATCGTCGAAGTGCGCCTCTACAACGAGCTCGAGGCTCCTTGGGGGCCGCTACTGAAGCACCTCCAGGAGTTGCTCGGCGGCTTGACCGAGTTCCCCCGCGCAGCGCTCGAGCTGTGGGCCGATCCGGCGACGGTCTCGGCCCGGCTGCGCCAGGTTGGCGAAGAGGCCGTGCTCGCCGATGTGAGCCGTGGCCGGGTATCGGTTCGCCTGGTCGGCAAGGGCGCCGAGACCGTGGATAGCTGGTCATCGGCCTTGAGCGGCACCTCCGGCGGCGATCTGCTGGGGCCGGGCTGGGAGCAGGATCTCGGTCTCGAGGAGGCTGGTTTCGAGCTGTCCGGTGACCGCTACTACGAAGTGACCGTCGAGTGCGACCTCATGCTCGAGGTCCTGCCTCAGCCGGCGAGGCTTACGTCGGGGAACGAGTGACTGGCGCCGCGCTGCCGGCGAAGGACATCGCCACGCTCTCCGGTGCCCACTCAGTTGAGCGTGCCGTCCGGCTGTCGACGTCGAAGCTCTGGCAGGCACAGCGCGACTACTTCACTCGCGTGGGCCGGGCGGCCTGGTCCAGTGACACCGTCCCGCACTACATCACCAGCAACCCCTCCATAGCTGCCAGCTACGCCGAGGTGGTGCTGGCCTTCCTGCGCGACTGCGACGCCCAGGGCCAGCTCGACCGGAGCCGCCCCGTCCACATCGTCGAGCTCGGCTCCGGTTCCGGTCGGTTCGCCTTCTACCTGCTCAACCGGTTGCGATCGCTGATCGCCGGCTCGCTGCTGGCAGGCACCTCGGTGAGGTACGTCCTGACCGACTTCGCCCCGGGCAAGCTCGACGTGCTCAAGGGGCATCCGGCGCTCAAGGAATGGATCGAAGAAGGCACGGTCGATTTCGCGTGCGTGGATGTAATGGCACCCGGCCCGATCACACTCGAGCAGTCCGGGGAGAAGATCGGGTCGCGATCGAAGGGTGCGCGCTCCCCCGTCGTGCTTATCAGCAACTACGTGCTCGACAGCGTGCCGCAGGACTGCTTCATGATCCGCCAGGGCGAACTGCACGAGGGCCTGCTCACGGTCACCGCGCCTTCACCCGACGCGGATCTCGCCGATCCCGCAATGCTCGAGAAGATCGTGCTCAACTGGCAACCACGACCGATCGGCGAGCGCTACTACGGCAACGAGGCTTACGACCGGATCCTGGCCGATTACCGCGACGTGCTCGACGACACCTCCTTCCTGTTCCCAGCCGCGATGCTCGACTGCGCCCGGCGGATGGTCCGCGACGCGTCCGGCCCCGTGCTCTGGATCGCGGCCGACAAGGGCTACGGCCGGGCCGAGGATCTGCTCGGCCAGGACGAACCCAACCTCGTTCTCCATGGCGGGGCGTTCTCGTTGATGGTCAACTTCGACGCCGTCCGGCGCTACGTCATCGGGGACGGCGGGCAGGCCTTCCATCCCCGGCACCGCCCGTTGAGCCTCGTCGTCGCGGCCTACCTGATGCAGACCGGCGGTGCCCCGTTCGTCGAAACCGCACACGCGTATAGCGATTGCCTGGCCGATGGCGGCCCCGACGACTTCTTCGCGGTCAAGACACTCGTCAGGCCCGGCACGATGACCATGTCGGCCGAGCAGATGCTGGCCTACCTGCGATTCACCCACTGGGACAGCGCCGTCTTCCTCGAGTGCTTCTCACCCCTGCTCGACCTCGCGCCGTCGATCCCCGACGCGCTGAAGCCCGACGTCGCCATGGCCTGCCGGAGAGTCGCCGACAACTACTTCTGGATCGGCGAAGAAACCGACGTGCACCTGTGCCTCGGCCTGATCCTCTCGGGGATCCACTACTTCCGCGAGTCGCTGCCGTACTTCGAGTCCTCGATCGCGCTGCGCGGCCCGACCGCCAACGCCTTCTTCGGGCTGGCCGTGTCGCACTACGGCCTGCGTGATCTCGAGACGGGGCTCCGCCATGCGCGTGAGGCACTCGGCTTGGAGCCCGGCTTCTCGGGCGCGCGGAGCCTGAAGGCAACGATCGAGGCGCAGCTCGCTGCCCCCTCCCGGTGAGCCGCTTCCTCGAGGTCGTCACGACCTTCCTCGAGGAAGATCGCTGGCCGGTCGGTGTCGAGCAGAACGGGGAGCTTCCGCGGGTCACCACCAGGTTCTCGGGTACGTCGGCCAGCTGGGAATGCCGGCTGCGGATCCTGGAGCCCTTCGGGCAGGTAATCGTCGAGTCGGCCATCCCGCTGCGCGTTCCCGAGGGTCTTCGACCGGCCATCGGCGAGCTGATCCTGAGGATCAATTGGAGACTTCTGACGGGTGCGTTCCAGCTCGACAGCGACACCGGCGACCTGCTGTTCCGGACGAGCATCGTGCTCCAGGATGGGGAGCCGCTCACTCGCGGCGTGATCAAGGGCCTGATCTACTCCAACGTTCTGACGGTCGATCGCTGCTACTCGGAGCTGGCCGCGGCCGTGGAGGGCATCCGCAGTCCTGACGATGCGCTCGTGCGGCTCGCCCTGTAGCCGGCTTATCTGGCTGGCCGTGGCCGTCCTGGGGCGGACTGGACGGGGCTCTCGAGTGCGTCGGGCCGGGCCGGCCGCGATTCGGTCCGGATGACCAAGCCTACGGCCAGCACGATCATCGCTCCGCCGATCGCCATCGACAGCGTGAACTCCTCTCTGAGCACGATCCAGCCGAGCACGATCGCCACCACCGGATTGACGTAGGCGTAGGTCGCGACCTTCGACACCGGCGCGTGCTGGAGCAGCCAGGTGTAAGCGCTGTAGGCCAGGATCGAGCCGAAGAAGACCAGGTAAAGCAGCGCCCCCACCGACTCGGGCGCGAACGCGGCAGGGACGAACGACGCCAGCTCGCCGGTGAGCGCCCCGGCCACGGCCAGCGCGGCGCCGCCGAGGATCATCTGCGCCGCCGAGGCGACGAATGGGTCGGTCGGCAGCGCAAGCCGACGCGAGTAGAACGAACCGACCGCCCAGCTCGCTCCGGCCGCGACGAGGACGAGCATTCCGACCAGGTCGATCTCGCCCGTCGCACCGCGGCCCAGGACCAGCACCGCCACGCCGGCGAAGCCGATCGCCACACCGACCAGCGTCCCTGTCCGTACGCGCTCACGCATCAGCAGGCGCAGCACGACCACCCACAGCGGCACGACGGCGATGATCACCGCCGCCACGCCACTGGGCACGGTCCGCTCGCCGACCATGACCATCCCGTTGCCGCCCAGTAACAGCGTCAGCCCGACGAAGGCCGAGCCGAACAGCTGAGCGCGTGTCAATCGCAGCGAGCGCCAGCCACGCCCCAACACAAGCACGAAAGCGATCAGCAGCCCGGCGACGATGAAGCGCCCGCTGGCGGCCAGTAGGGGCGGCATGGTGTCGACGACCACGGCGATGGCAAGGTACGTCGAGCCCCACACGATGTAGACGATCAGCAGCGCCGCCCAGACGAGCCAACCCGAGGCACTCTCCCCCCGTCCAGCGTTTCGCACCGAGGCACGGTAGCCGCTCCGCGGCCGCCTCGCCGCCGGCCACTACGGGTGGGTGTACGGAGCGCGGACTCCGTACTCGATTCCGTATCTCCTCGGATTTACGCTCCCGAGTTGCCCGGTCATCCTATGGCTCAAGAACATCCCCTCAGTCGCCACCCTTACACGGCGGGGTGCGTTGACGAGATTGACGGAGCCGGATCGGCGCTGGGGCGCGGTCCGGCTCTCGTCGTTCCTGCGGCCAGGGAGAGGGTCACCCTTGAGCACGATCGTCCAGCGATGGCAGACCTATCATCGCGCCATGGAGAGCGAGCGCCGACCACGAGCGCGCGCGGGATTCCGGACCCTCGACCTCGTCCTTGCCGGCACGACAGTCGTATTGACGGTCCTGACGCTCGTGATCGCCCTCGACCCTTCACTTGGCTTCGCGCTGGTCGACCGCTCGCTGCGCCTGACGATCAATTCGCTGACCTTGCTGGCGTCGCTCAGCCTGGCCGCCATGGCGCTCGCCCGCTACCGCGAGTCGGGTCGCGTGGCGGGCCTGTTTCAGAGCAGCGCCCTGCTCGTCCTGGCGTGGGTCAGCGGGCTCAACGTCGTGCTCATCCTGCTCAAGATCGACGGCCGTGTCGGGCTCACGTTGGGCAACCAGCCGGCTGAGATGCAGCTGCCGCTGTACGTGTGGAGCCTGGCCATGATCGTCAGCGCGACGCTGTTCGCCCTCGGCGGCCTGACCGCCCTGTCCGGCTCGTCGAGTCCGCCCAGCGTGCGCCGGACGCTGCTCCTGCCGCTGGTCGTCATGTCGCTGCTGACCGCTGTTCTGTATCCGCTGGGCGAATTCCTGGCGCCTTTCGTGGAGGAGGTCGGCCTTCAGCAGCTCATCGCGACGCCCAGCGGCCCGGGCATCTTGCCCGGCGTGACGCCGCTGGCGCTCTTGCTGCAGGCGCTGGCCGTCGGCCTCTTCCTGCTCGGCGCCTACACCTACCGCCACTCCTACCTGCGCAACGGCCCGGTGGCCGACGGCTACCTTGCGCTGGGACTACTGCTGGCCGCCTTCGGCCAGCTCCACTTCGCCCTCTACCCGGCCCTGGCGACGAGCTTGGTGACGACCGGCGACGCGCTGCGCATCGTGTTCGTGCTCGTGCTGCTGATGGGCATCTACGCCGAGTCACGCTCCGACCTGCGTGCGCTGCGCAGCGCCTACAGCAGCCTCGAACGGCTGAGCCAGACCGAGGCGGAACGAGCAACCCTCGAGGAGCGGACGCGGCTGGCGCGCGAGCTGCATGACGGCCTGGCCCAGGACCTGTGGTTCGCCAAGCTCAAGCACGAACGGCTCGTCCCGCTCGTGCCGGCCGAGGGGCGGCCGCTGGCCGCCGAGGTGACGCAGGCGCTCGACACGGCCATCGCCGAGGCCAAGCAGGCGGTGGTGACGATGCGCGCCGGTCACGACCATCACCAGCCGCTGCACGAGCTGCTCGCCGACACGGTCGAGGATTTCGGCACTCGCTCGGGGCTGCGCGCCGACTTCTCTGCCGCCGATCTGCCGGCGGAGCTCTCACCACGCACCCAGGCCGAGGTCCTGCGCATCGTGCAGGAGGCGCTGACCAACGTCCGCAAGCACGCCGACGCGACGGTCGTGCGCGTCAGCGCCGAGGTCAGCAACGGCCGGCTACTGCTCGGCATTGCCGACAACGGCCGCGGCTTTCGGGCCGACGAGACGAGCGGCGACGGCCTCGGACTGCAGGGTATGAAGGAACGGGCACGGTTGATGGGTGGCGAGCTGCGCGTGACTTCCGAGCCCAGCGCGGGGACGACCGTACGGCTGGCCGTTCCGATCATCGAGTCGGCGGCATGACCGGGCCGGAACCGCTGGCCCAGAAGCTGCGCGTGATGCTCGTCGACGACCATGCCCTCGTCCGCTCGGCCGTCCGCCAGGCGATCAGCGCGCCAGACGTCGAACTCGTCGGCGAGGCGGCGACGGCGGCTGAGGCGCTCGCCCTGGCACCCGTGCTCAAGCCCGACGTGCTGCTGCTCGACATCGACCTGCCCGGCATGAGCGGCGTGCAGCTGGTCGCTGAACTCGCCCCGCGCCTGCCGATGACCAAGATCGTGATGCTGACGGTGTCGAGCTCGGAGCGCGACCTGATCGACGCCGTTGCCCGCGGCGCGGCCGGCTACCTGACGAAGGACCTCAGCCCGGAAGCGCTCCTCCGCTCACTGCGTGGCACCCAACGCGGTGAGCTGGCCATGTCGCGCCGATTCGCAGCTCGCGCTCTGCGCCACTTCGCCGATGCCGCCCGCCGCGGCCGCGTGACTGCCAGCGCCGACAGCGAGCTCGATGCGCTCAGTCCACGCGAAAACGACGTGCTGGCCATGCTCGCCGACGGGCTGACCGACCGTGAGATCGCCAATGCGCTGACCATCTCGCCGCGGACAGTCGAGACGCACGTCAGCAACATCCTGCACAAGCTGAGCGTGCGCAACCGCGCCGAGGCGGCCCAGCGCTACCGCCAGGGCGGCTGACGCCGGCGGACCGCTACACGCCCGAGATGAGCGGCCAGATCGCCCACAGCACGAGCAGAAAGAGGAGGATCGTCAGCAGCCCCAGCGCGATCTGAATCGCCGGCATGCCCGTCACCTCGCCCTCAATGCGCGGGC
>Ga0299907_10001281_pt1 | contig 14224 bp, 13 predicted proteins | sample RVTome_16_FD_198680 | JGI IMG/M metagenome (GOLD analysis project Ga0299907, IMG submission 198680) | Soil microbial communities from uranium-contaminated site in the Upper Colorado River Basin, Wyoming, United States - RVT152D67 (version 2) ... | reverse complement strand
TGCGAGACAGGAGATCGCCACGTCGCTCGGAGAGCTGCGCGAGGTTGCGCGGGGGATCCACCCGGCTGTCGTCAGCGGCCATGGTCTCGCGGTCGCCCTCGAGCAACTCACTGCGCGTGCGACTGTCCCTGTACGCCTGAGGGTAGTGGTCGACGAGCGCCTTCCGGAGTCGATCGAGGTCGCGGCCTACTATCTCGTCTCCGAGAGCCTCGCGAATGTCGCCAAGCACGCGAGCGCCTCCTCCGCGACCGTCGAGGTCAGCCGGGCGCACGGCCAGTTGGTGGTCGAGATCGTCGACGACGGCGTCGGCGGGGCAGACTCCGAGCGCGGCTCGGGCCTGCGCGGTCTCGCCGATCGTGTCGAAGCGCTGGGCGGGCGGCTACGGGTCTGGAGCCCGGCCGGCGGCGGCACACGCGTGAAGGCGGAGATCCCATGCGCGTCGTGATCGCCGAGGACGCGTTCTCGCGCGAAGAACAGACCCACGGCTGAAACGTGAGAACAGGGGCGAGAACGGCTGCCGCTACTGGATTAGCGTGAGCAGCTTGAACATCGGGAGGTACATCGCGATGATGATGATCCCGACGACGACGCCCACGGCGATCATCATCAGCGGCTCGATGATCGACGTCAGGCTCGCGATCGCGCTGTCGACCTCGTCCTCGTAGAAGTCCGCGATCTTGGAGAGCATCTTCTCGAGCTCTCCCGTCTCCTCGCCGACGCGCACCATGTGCGAGACCATCGGCGGGAAGATCGCCGACTCGGCGAGCGGGACGGCGATGGGGACGCCCTGCGTGACCCGCTCCTTGACGTGGTTGGTCGCGTCCTCGATGAGGCTGTTGCCGGCGGTGCTCCCGGTGATCTCGAGCGAGCGGATGATGTCCACGCCCGCGGCGACCAGCGTTGAAAGCGTGCGCGAGAAGCGCGCCATGCCGATCTTGATGATCACCTTGCCGATGCCGGCTGGGGCTCGGATGCGGATCTTGTCCCAGAGTCGGCGGCCCTTCTCTGTCTTCTTGAATCGGCGGATGCCCCAGAAGGTGAGGCCCATAAGCGGGAAGACGATGTACCAGCGCGCCCGGAGGAAGTCCGAGGCACTGACGACGATCTGGGTCAGCATGGGCAGGTCGCCGCCAAGCTGCGAGAAGATCCCGACGAAGACCGGGACGAGGAAGAGGAGCATGCCGATCAGGACGAGGGTCGCGAACGTCAGAACCATGATCGGGTACATCATCGCGCCCTTCACTCGGCGCTTGATCTTCGTTTCCTTCTCGATCTGGTAGGCGACCCGGTCGAGCACGACGTCGAGGATTCCGGCCGCCTCCCCGGCCTCGACCATCGCGATGAAGAGGCGCGAGAAGATCCGCGGATGACGGGACATAGCCTCGGAGAGCAGGAGTCCGCCCTCCACGTCGACGCGGAGATCGGCAATGACCATCGCGAGCTTCTTGTCCTCGGTCTGCTCCTCGAGGATGACGAGCGCCGTCACGACGTTGAGACCTGCCTCGATCATCGTCGCGAACTGCCGCGAGAAGATCTGGAGGGACTTGGCCTTGACCTTCTTGACGGCGATGCCGCCGGCTTTCTGCCCTGAGTCCTGGGCGGAGAGCTCGGTGGCGAGCAGTCCGCGCACCCGCAACGCCTCGCGCGCGGCCGAGAGGTCGGGCGCGTTGATCTCGCCCCTCGATTCGAGACCGGTCGCGTTGATGGCCGTATACGCGAACGACGCCATGTGGCAGGGAATCGGCAGCGACGGTTCTTCGCTTGAGTGCGAGCGCCGCTATGCCGATGAAGGAACCGTGGCCACCCCGAGGCGACTCGGCTTCTCACGCTGCCGGACCGAGCAGGGCTTCGGCATGATCGAGCTCGTCGCCGCCATGACGATCATGCTCATCGGCGTGCTCGCCGTCTTCACGCTCTTCCAGGCCGGAATTGTCCACCTTCGCCGGGCGAGCACGGTCACGACAGCCGGCGCCTTGGCCGACGCGGAAATGGAGCGTTTCCGGGCCGCGAGACACGACACGCTCGGGCTTGACGCGAGCGAGGTGGCCGCGCTCGTCACGGCAGAGAACCCAGACGTGTACGCGACAGACGAGGCCTACGCTCCCGACACGGCGACGACCACGGTGACCGGCGGGCTCACGAGCACCGCCACGACGCTCACGGTTGCCGGCTGGAGCGGCTTTCCCGCCTCGCCCGAATTCCGGGTCACGATCGACAGCGAGGTGCTCATCGTCAGCGCAGGTGCTGGGACAACGACCTGGACGGTCGAGCGCGGTGCGAACGGCACCAGCCCCGCGGCCCACGCCGCGGGTGCCACCGTCACGCTGACCGAGCGCGTTGCGGTCGGGGCATGCTCGCTGGGAGGATCGCCGTGCACGGACCTGGACCCGTCGAAGACCTCGACGGGGGCCGACGGCAAGAGCTACCGGGTGGACACCTACGTCACCTGGAGCCAGGTCGCCAACGGGAGCGGCGTCGCGGGCCGCGCGGTGAAGAAGCTGACGGTCGTCGTCCGTGACCCGACTGCGCCGTACAAGGAGTGGGCCCGGGTGACGTCGATCTTCGACGAGTCCACCGGTCTCTAGGCGGGTCTTTTCCCGCGTTCTCCTGGCCGGGTCACGCCTAAGAGCACCGGCTCTACAGCGGATGTCCCGCGCCTCAGCGACGGTCACGCTGGTGGCCTGAAGCGCTGGACGCCCGGCTCCCCATGTCCGCGCACGACGATGCGCACGGTTGGATCGGACAGGGTGTTTCCGTGGGCTGCGGTTTGTGCCTGGGCGCGCGGTGCTGCTAGCTGCTGTCGATGCAGTCTTCCGTGCTACCGCCCGGGACGCAGGGGATCTTGAAGTCCACGGAGACGACCTTCACGGTGTAGCTCGTGCCGTCATTCCCGACGAGCTGCACCTCCTCGCCGACGGAGATCGCCACTGTCTGCCGACCATCGTCGAAGGATCCACTCGCAAGCCCGACCTCGATGCCGGACTCGGTGACGTTCGCGAGGCGGAAGACGGGGTCTGCAGTCGGAAACGCTGCGCCGTAGACGACCTCTTCCGACTGGCCGTTGACCTCGATGACCGCCGTGTTGGTGAGCTGGCTCTCCCCAGATGGGGGCGGCGCAGCTCCGCCGGGCGCGATGAACGGATTGCGAGCGGTGAAACGGCTGAAGGAGAGGAGCTGGTCGCTCCTGGCGGTGGGGAGAGGCTCGCTGTCCGCGAGGCCGCCGGCGGGAGGTGCCGTGGGGGCGGTCGCCGGCGTGCCCGGCACGGTCGAGGACGAGGTCGTTGCCGCGGGCGTCGCCTCCGTCGGAGGCTGGGCGAAGAGGGACTTGTACATCTTCGGCCCCTGCCACACGACGAGCCCCAGGAAGAGCGGGACGAGGAGGAGCAGCAGCTTCTTCTGCTTGGCCTCTTTCGCCTTCTGGTTGTCGGCTGCGCTCCGCCTCGCCATCCGGCTACCCCGTTCCGATCGCCGCGGCCGGGTCCTCACCGGGTGCGGGCGTGGTCGACGTAGCCGGCGGGGTCGTGGCCGGGGCAGCAGCTGCAGGAGCGGGCGAGTACGAGTAGGCGCTGAGCGTGATCGCTGCCTGCACCTGCGGAAAGCCGAGCGAGCCCTCGTGCAGGTCGAGCGCATCGAGCGTGAACAGGCGCCCCGACGACTCGAGCTCGCCGTCGCGCACGATGACGAGGTTGCGAAGGCGGAAGAGGAAGTCCGTGAGGTCGTAGTAGCTGCCCTCGAAGGTGAGCTTGATCGGAACAGCGAGGAACCCGCCCTCCCTCGCAACCGACGCCTGCGGCGCGATCGAGATGAACTCGACCCCCGAGGCCGTCGCGACTGCGTTCAGCTCGAGAATCACGCTCGACATGTCGGTCGTGTCCGGCATCGCCTTGGTCACGCGGAAGAGATCGGCGACCTTGATCGCCTCGCCGCCGGACGCGCGCTGGGCAGCGAGGGCGACGTCGATCTTGCTCTGAAACTCCGCGATACGCTCGTCGAGGCTCGAGCTCTCGTCCATCTTCGGCTTGACGAGGAGGAAGAACCCGATCGCAGCGACGATCAAGAGCGCGAGAGCGATGACGGCGGCGGCAGGAATCTGGCGCTTCACGAGGACGCAGCTCCCAGGGGGTTGACGCCGGCCAAGATCGAAAATGAGTACGCGCGGCCGGTCTCGCTCTCTGTCCGGGTGCTGGCCTGGAGCTGGACGGTCGTCAACTCGGGGATGCTCTCGAGCCTGGAGAGGAAGAGCGCCACGCTTTCCTGACTCCCGGCGAACCCGACGGCCGCGAGCGAGTTTGGCGACGTGGAGCCGGTGGTCACCGCAGGAGCGGCTGCCGCGCCCGGCGCGGCGTTGGGCGTGGTTGCGGAGAGCTGGGTGAGCCAGACGTCCTCCGGGACGACGAGCGACACCTCGCGAAGAACCCGGTCCCAGGCGATTCGGACCGCAAGCGCCGCCGAGAGCGCGGTCGTGCGCGCCTGTCCGTCGCTTGCAAGCGCCGGCGCGCCGGGAGTCGGCTCCTCAGCCGGCACTTCGAGCTGGGCGAGCTGGCTTCGCAGGTCGTCGAGCTCCCCTTGCTTCGACATGGCTCCTGCTCCAGTGAAGAGGTAGGCGGCGGCGAGACCGCCGAGGAGCACGAGGCCGAGCAGCGCGACCGCGATCTTGGCGAGACCGACCCGTGCGGCCTTCTCGCGCGTCTCCTCCTTCGGCATCAGGTCGAAGGCGCGCATGAGCGGCACGGCTGGAGGAGGCGGAACGGCCTTGGCCGCAGTCTTCCTCACCCTCGGCGCCTTGGGCTCCTTTGGAGTCTTCGGCTCCTTGGGAGCCTTGGGCTCCTTGCGGCCGAGCGAGAACGAGAAGCTCTTGCGCTCCTTGGGCTCCGCGGGAGGCTTCTCCTCCTTCGTCACGGCCTCGACGGCCGGGTCGCGGCGCCGGCGGAAGAGATCGGAGAGCTTTATTTCCTTGTTGAGATCCATCAGCCGGCCATCCCGAGGCCGATCGGCACCGCGAACGCCGGGCTCGGCTCCGTGCCCTTTAGCTTCTTGCCGACGGAGACGCCTGCGAGCGGATCGCCAACACGCATGGGGACGCCCACGAGCTGATGGAGCTCTGTCGCCAGCCCGGCCAGCTGGGCGGTCCCTCCCGCGAGAACCAGCTCGCGAATCCCAAGTGAGCTCGGCTGGCCCTGGTAGAACTGGAGCGAGGAGACGAGCTCGCGGCCGAAGGCATGGAGGCCGGCCTTCAGTGCCTCGCGCGCATGAACCGCCTGCTCGGGGCCGATGCCCTCGGGCACGGTGTCTCCCTGGAGACCGACCTCGACCTTGACGCGCTCGGCCTTATCGGGCTCGAGGTCCAGCGCCCGGGCGACCGAGTCGGTAAGGACGTTGCCTCCCCAGTCGAGGACACGCGTGTACTCACAGCTGTAGCCGTCCGAGACACCGAGGACGCTGCGCTCGGAACCGATGGAGACGGCGACGAGCGCGCTGCGCTGGGGGCTTCCACCCGGCTCGGTCGCGAACGCGGGAGTCAGCGCGCGCAAGAGCGCGAAGGCCTCGAGGTCGACGCCCACGAGGCGAAGGCCCGCCAGCCGGCAAGCCTCGATGTAGTCGGCGATCAGATCGCGGTAGGCAACGACGAGAAGAACACGCTTCGAGGGCGTGCCGTCGGCGGCGGCTCCGTCTCCGAGGATCTGGAAGTCGAGCACTGCCTCGTCGATCGGAATCGGCAGTGCCTCCTGGGCCCGGAAGCGAACCGCGTTGGCGAGCTGCTTCGGGTCCTCGATGCCGGCAACCTCGATCGTGCGGACGCCGATGCGGTTGTTCGCAACTCCGATGCGGACGTTTCGCTTGGGCAGCTTGTGCTTGCCGAAGAACGTCTTCAGCGCCTCGCCGAGAGCCTCGGCGTCGCGCACCTCGCCGCCGGCGATCAGGCCGGCTGGAAGCGGCGAGCCGGCCAACTGGACGACCTCGACGGAGCCGTTCACGGAGACGCAGGCGGCGTTGAGCCGCGAAGCACCAAGCTTGAGGCCTACGATCGTCTTCGCCACGGAGCCTTCTAGCTCCCCGCCACCCGCAGGTTCCCGGCCCCGGCTTCGGAATCGAGGAGGAGACCGTTTCGCTGGAGCAGGCCCTTCAGCTGATCGGGTCGGCTCGTGCGGCTGAGCGCCGCCTCGGTGGTGATCTTCCCGTGGCGCACGAGGTCGAGCATCGCCTGCTCGAGGGTCTGCATCCCACGGCTGGTGTTCGTCTGCATGACCGAGTAGATCTGCTCGACCTTGGCCTGTCGGATCAGGTTCCGGACGGCGTCGTCAGGGAGCAGCACCTCGAGCGCCGCCACGCGGCCCTTGCCATCGACGGTCGGGAGGAGCGTCTGAGTAACGATGCCCTGCAGCGTCGACGCGATCTGGACGCGGATCTGCTCCTGCTGGGCGGCCGGGAAGACGTCGATGAGACGGTCGACCGTGGAGGGGGCGTCCTGCGTGTGCAGGGTGGCGAAGACGAGGTGACCGGTCTCGGCCGCCGTCAGGGCGGTCGAGATCGTCTCGAGGTCGCGCATCTCGCCGAGGAGGATCACGTCGGGGTCCTGGCGGAGCGCACCGCGCAGCGCCTCGGCGAAGCTCGTCGCGTCGGGGCCGATCTCGCGCTGGTTGACGATGCAGCGCTTGTGGCGGTGGAGGAACTCGATCGGGTCCTCGATGGTCATGATGTGGTCGTCCCGCGTGCGGTTGATCTCGTCGATGACCGCGGCAAGTGTGGTCGACTTACCGGAGCCCGTCGGCCCCGTGACGAGCACGAGCCCGCGCGGCTTCGAGGTGAACTCGCGCAGGACGGGCGGCAGATTGAGCTGCTCGAGCGTCTTCAGCTCGGCAGGGATGAGGCGGAACGCGGCACCCAGGCTCTCGCGCTGGAAGTAGACGTTCACGCGGAAACGCGCGAGACCGGGGATCGAATACGAGATGTCGATCTGGCGGTTGATCTCGAAGTGCTTCTGCTGCTCGGTGGAGAGGATTCGGTAGAGCATCTGCTGCGTGTCGTCGGGCATCAGCCGGTTGAATTCGTCCAGCCGCTCGAGGCCCCCGTTGACGCGGATGACCGGCTCGGAGCCGACCGTGACGTGAAGGTCAGAAGCGCCGCGAACGACGACCTGCTCGAGCAGGTCGTCGATGGAGGTCACGGCACGGCGCGGCGGCGGAGCCGCCGGCGCGGCGGCTTCGGGCGCGCTCACATGCGCGTCCAGAGCCGGCTCGGGAGCAGGCTGCGGCGTGGGTTCTGGGCTCGGTTGCAAGGTTGGTTCCATGGGTCCTCCCGTCGGCAGCTATCGGCAGGGAACCCGCTTCACTAAAGGGGGGTAGAAAATCCCTCAGTTGAGGGGGATTCCACCCCCTGCGCGGCTGTCGATACCTGCCTTGAGCCACTGCACGCTTACGCATTGTTCAAGGAAGGAGTTCCGCACATGATTCAGAGGCTCAGGAACCGGATCACCGTCTCGGAGAAGGAGGGTGGCTTCACCCTTATCGAGCTCCTTGTCGTGATCATCATCATCGGCATCCTGCTTGCTATCGCCATTCCGTCGTACCTCAGCTTCCGCGCCCGCGCGGAGCGGTCGGCGTCCCAGGCGAACGTCCGCGCGTCCATCCCCGGTGTCGAGGCGTACTACGCCGACCACACCGCGACCGGCTACTCCGGTCTGACGTCCGCGGTCCTGAAGGCGTCGTACGACGCCGGCATCAAGAACATCCAGGTCGTCCGTGCGACGGCCGCCTCGTACTGCATCCAGAGCACGGTCGGCCAGGCCATTTACAAGAAGGGCGGCCCGGCTGCAGACATCACCTCCGGCGCCTGCTAAGCAGGCTTCGGAGCAGGATCAGAAAGGGCGCGGGAAACCGCGCCCTTTCTACTTAAGCGACGGGCTCTTACCGCCGATAGGAGACATGGAATGCGGCAGCACCTGCGCCTGAACGTTCTGCTCCCCGTGGCCGTGCTCGGCCTCCTCGGCGCGGGCTTCGGCGCCTTCGCGATGGGCGGCCCGGGCCCCCCCGAATCCCTGCCCGTGACGCACCCGACCAGCTCGGGCGCGGTGGACACAGGCGCGGCGGACACGACGACCGCACCCCCGCCTCCCGCTCCGACCACGACGGACGCGGCGCCTCCTCCGGCTACGCCGAAGCCGAAGCCGGCGCAGAAGACCGCACTCGAGAAGGAGCTCGCCGGGCATCGGGTCGTCGTCGTCGTCTTTCACACGCCCGGCTCCGACCTCGACGGCGAGGCGCTGCGCGAGGCACGCGCGGGAGCCGTGGCAGCCAACGCCGGCTTCCTCGCGGTCGATGTCACGAAGGAGACCGCGGTCGCCGACGTCGCAGCCGAGTACGAGGTGCTGGGGTCTCCGACCATCCTCGTGGTCGTCAAGAGCGGCGAGGCGCGCTCGCGCTTCGAGGGCTACGTCGACCGCCAGACCGTGGCCCAGGCGGTCACGAACGCGCTCAGGTGAGCGAGGCAGCCGTCAAGCCGCAGGAGCTGGCGCTCCGCTCGGCGCGGAAGGACGGCCGCGAACTGGTTCGAATGCGCTACGTCGAGGACGGGAGCGCGTTTCTGGTCGAGTGCGAGGTCTATCCCGTCGGCGGTCTCCGGGTAGAGCCGCTCCGCCCCGGGCCGTACCGCTTCGGCACGCGCGACGAGGCCGACACGTTCATCCGCGAGACGATCACGATCCTCGAATACCTGGGCTGCGACGTCACCTAAGGGCGAATCCCCTCATCGGGGGCTTCCCAAGAAGCGCAGCCGGGCCACAGTTCGAAGGTACACGGCCACACCGAACGTTCCAGAAATGGAACAGGAGCGTACGACATGCCGACACGATTCACGCTCCTGCGGCACAGCGAGCAAGGACAGGTCATTGTCCTGCTCATCGTCATCCTGGTAGTCCTCCTGGGGGCCGCAGCCCTCGTCGTCGACGTCGGGCGCGCGTACCTGATCAAGCGGCACCTACAGGCCTCCGCCGATGCGGCGGCGACTGCGGGGGCGCTCGAGCTGCCCGACCCCGCCGCGGCCACCACCTATGCGCAGAACTACAGCGGTAGGGACGGCGCGCGCAACGACCACAGCAAGCTTCCGTCCGTGACGACGGTCGTGACCACGAAATGCCTCTCGTTCGCTCCCTGCAGCCCGGTGAACACCGTGGTGGTGGAACAGACGACCGAGGTCCGAACCATCTTCGCCCGCGTGCTCGGGATCGACGAGTTCACGATCCGCGCCAAGGCGACGGCGTGCTCCCCGTGCTCCTCAAGACCACTGGACATCATGCTGGTCCTCGACCGGACGGGATCCATGTGCCAGGACTCCGACGGCAACAACGACCCGGCGTGCACGGATCTCGCGAACGCTCGTCAAGGGCTCCTCGAGTTCGTCCAGTACATGGACCCGGCCATGCACAAGATCGGGTTCACGGTCTTCCCGCCGGCGACGAGCGGCGGCAACCGCTGTAACACGCCGGCCTCGAGTAACTACAACTCCACCTCCGCGGTCTACAACGTCGTGCAGCTCTCGATGGACTACAAGATCGGGGACAACCTGAACACGAGCTCGCGCCTCGTCTCGACGATCAACTGCCAGAAGGGCGGGGGGACGACCGCATACGCCAACGCCATCGAGAACGCACAGGCGGAGCTCCAGAGCTCGCGTGGGCGGCCGGGCGTCCAGAACGTCATCATCATGTTCTCCGACGGTGCCGCGAACACGGGGCCGACGTACTACTCGACAACCTCTCCCTACCGGCGCCGGCCGTGCGCACAGGGCGTCACCTCGGCGGCCTCCGCGAAGGCCGCGGGAACGCTCATCTACACGATCGGCTACGACCTGGATGCGATGGGCGGAGGCGCCAACCGGTGCCAGTCGTATACCGGCGCGCTCGAGTCCCCCTCGATCACGGCGTACTCGGCGCTCCAGCAGATGGCCTCGAACATCGAGACCTTCTACAACCAGCCGAACCCGGGCGACCTGACGCGGATCTACACCGAGATCGCGGCAGAGATCGGCGGGACGCGCATCATCCCGGACGATACGCTGTAGTAGCAGGGCTCGACGGAACGAGAGCGGCGCCGCTGGGCCGCCGATCCCTCCTGGCCCTCCGCCGACGGAGGGCTAGACGAGGACGCGGGCGAGCTCCTCGAGCGAGGTGAGGCCCGAGACGACCTTGGCGAGGCCGTCCTCCCAGAGCGTCTTCATGCCAGTGCCAAGAGCGGCGCGCTCCAGCTCCTCGCGGCTCGCGTGCTGGGCGGCCAGCCGACTGATGTCTTCGTCCATGACCATCAGCTGGTAGATGCCGATCCGGCCCTTGTAGCCGGTCTGGTTGCACCGCGGGCAGCCGCGCTTGCGGTAGAGGGCAACGCCGTCCGCGGAGGCCGCCTGCTCGGCGCTGAAACGCGCCTCGAGCATCTCCTCCCGCGTCGCCATGTACATCTCGCAGCAATTCGTGCAGAGCTTCCGGGCGAGGCGCTGCGCCAGAACGGCCGTTACGGCCGAGCCGGTGAGGAACGGCTCGACGCCCATCTCGTTCAACCTGGTCAGCGCGCTCGGAGCGTCGTTCGTGTGCAGCGTCGAAAGGACGAAGTGACCGGTGAGGGCCGCCTCGATGGCCATCTTGGCGGTCTCGGCGTCGCGGATCTCGCCGACCATGACGACGTCGGGGTCGGAGCGCAGGATCGAGCGCAGCGCCGCGGAGAAGGTCATGCCCGCCCGCAGGTTCACCTGCACCTGGTTGAGGCCGGTAAGCCGGTACTCGACCGGGTCCTCGACGGTGATGATGTTGATCTCGGGCCGGTTGATCTCGTTCAGCGACGCGTAGAGGGTCGTCGACTTACCGGAGCCGGTCGGCCCCGTCACGAGCAACGCGCCCGTGGGCTTGACGACTATCTCCTCGAAGACGGCGCGCATCTCGTCCGAGAGGCCGAGCTCGGCCAGGGTAGGCGGGCGCTTCGACTTGTCGAGGAGGCGCATGACGACGCCCTCGCCCTCTACGGTCGGTAGCACCGCGACGCGGATGTCGAGGAGGCGGCCTGCCGCCTTGGCGTTGAGAGAGATGCGGCCGTCCTGGGGCTTGCGGCGCTCAGCGATGTCGAGCTTCGCGAGCACCTTCAAGCGTGTGGTGACGCCGGGCGCTAGCCGCTTCGGGATGCGCTGGAGCTCGTGGAGAACGCCGTCAACGCGCGAGCGGACGACGAGGGCGTCGTCCTGCGGGTCGAAGTGAATGTCGCTGGCGCCGTCCTCGGCGGCCTGAAGGATGATCGAGTTGACGAGGCGGACGAGCGGCGCGTCGGAGACGCCGTCGTCTGCTTCGAGGTCGTCGCCCTCCTCCTCGCCCTCCTCGCCGAGCTCGAACTCCTCCTCGACGAGCGCTGCGCGCTCCCAGGCCTCGGAGGCCTTCTGCAAACGCTTCAGCTCGAGGTCGATCTCCTCCCGGGGTGCGACGCCGATCTCGAGCGTGTAGCGCGTGGCGAGCCTGAGCTCGTCGATAGCCTGCACGTTTGTCGGATCGGCGACCGCGATCTTCAGCTGGTTGCCGGCGATCCTGTACGGGAGCGCGCCCACGCGCTCGAGGACGTGGACCGGGATCGCCTCGGCGGCGCCCTTCTCCACCCCACTCGAGGCCAGGTCGACGTACGGTAGGTGGAGGCGCTCGGCCAGCTCGCGCGCCTCGGCGTTCGACGAGCCGCGCGGGCCTGCGCGCAGGCCGGGAACCTCGAGCCCCTCCACCGGGGCGTTCACCCGCTCGTCCATGATCGCCTCGGCAAGAGAGCCACTGCCCGCGCGCGAACGCGCGCTCGCCAGGCGATCCAGCGGGATCAGCGCGGTCGTCTCGATCAGATCGGCAACGAGCTGCGCGATCGGGTTCGTCGAGACGCCCGCCCCGGGCGGGTACTCGGGCCGGACGCCTGGCGTCTCCTCGGCGTCGCTCGCGTCGATGCGTCGCAGCGGCTGAAGCTCGTCGAACTCCATCTCAGGAGTTATCGGCTCCGCGCCGTCCATCCCCAAGAGGGGGGATAGCAGCTCTTAGAGACCGCTGCCGCTCAGGTAGGCGTTGAGGAGGGCATCCCCGAAGAAGAGCGCGACCACCGCGCCGAAGGCGAGAAAAGGCCCGAACGGGATTCCCATCTTGCGAGCAGCACTGCCGTGGCGGGCGAGCAGAATGACCGCAGGCACGAGAGCCGCGACCATGCCGATCATGAGCGCGACCAGGACGAGCTTGCCCAGCATCGCGCCGAGGAGCAGGCAAAGCTTGACGTCGCCCATCCCCATGCCCTTCGGATAGGCGACCACCGCCGCGAAGAGGAACGCCGCCGCGGCCAGCGGCGCGAGGATCCATTCCAGCCACAGGTCAGGGTGAAGCACGAGCTGCGCGGCCAGGACCATTCCGGCCGACGGAAGGACGATCTTGTCGGGGAGGATGCGGCGCTCGAAGTCGATTGCCGAGAGGACGACGAGCGTCGAGCAGAAGAACGCGGCCAGGAAGCCCTCCGCCGTCAGCCCGAAGCGCAGGAAGCAGGCTGTGACGAGGAGCGCCGTCAGCAGTTCGACCGCGAGGTAGCGCGCTCCGATGCGCACCCCGCAGCTCCGGCACTTGCCGCGAAGGAGCAGGTACGAGACCACCGGCACGTTGTCGCGCCACGCGATCTGCGACCCGCACGAGCGGCAGGCCGACGGTGGGTGCGCAAGCGAGCGGCCTTCCGGCAGGCGTGCCGCGACGACGTTGAGGAAGCTTCCCAGCGCGAGCGCGGGCGGGACCACGAGGACTGCTAGGGCGACGTTCATGCCTCACCTATCGGCGGCTGTGGCCGCGGCCCTTAGCCGCTGTAGAGCTGCGGCGGGTTCGGCTGGGCGTAGACGGCCGGGTTCCCCGGCATCCCGACCGGGACCGTCGTGATCGTCTCGAACTGATCGTTCGAGACGTTGTTGTCGAAGATCATCGTCGAGCCCACGATCGGCCCGTCGGAACGGGCGTTGTTCGTAAAGCGAACCGCATAGGAGGAGAAGAGGCCGCCCTGGAACTGGGAGCTGTTGTCCATCAGGATTCCGTTGCCGGTGCCCGCAAGGCCGCCGCTCCCTCCAGCGACGAAGGTCAGCATCTCGCTGTTCGGGTTCCAGGACGCGAAGTCGCAATTGGAGCCGGAGATGCCGCCGCACAGTTTCGTGTTGTTGTTCATGTACACGGTGCCCGCGAGGTAGATCGTCGCCTGCCCGTTGTAGGAGTTGAGGAGTCCGTTGTTGAGCTTGATGCTGCCGTCGATGAACATCGTCCCGAAGACGGTGAGCACCCTCGTCGTCGCGTCCCAGGACAGCTCGCCCGTCGGCGCGCCCGCGGGCCCGACACGGCACATGTACGAGGACGAGGGCGTGAGGTTGAAGACCGGCACGCTGTTGTTCATGACGCCGTCGTTGTCCCAGGTGGGCGGCGTTCCGCTGCGCGCGCCGTTCTGCGTCGAGCAGTCGAGCGACGGTCCGGGGATCGAGTTCTCGTACCAGGCGCTGACGTCGGCCGTCGGGGCCGCAATCACAGGCACCGCCGTGTTCACGCCGACCGTGTAGCTCGGGGGATTCATCTTCGAATAGATCCGGCGCGAGTCCTGGTTGCCGGTGCACGGCGTTGCCCAGGAGCCGCCGCCGTAGCGACAGCTGCCGCCGACGTAGGCCTCCACACGGGTGCTCATGCTCGTGCTCGCCCCCACCTGGGCGTTGTTCGAGAGATCGAGGTTGCCGTGCACGAGGAGTGAGGTCTGATTGAGCACGACGTTGTTCAGGAGGCAGAGATTGCCTTGGACGTACAGCCGGGACGAGCCGGTGACGTTGTTCGACACGGTCATGTCGCACGGCTGCCCGGTGCCCGTCGCGTAGATGTAGTTCCAGGCCGGGTTGTTGAGCGGCTGGGTCAGCGTCGGCGTGACCGGGATCTTGGCGGTCAAGGTCCGGGTCACCTCGCTCGCCCCCTGGCCGGTCGGATTCTCGATCCGGCCCGTCGACGTCACCGACCAGGTCTGCGTCAGCTGGTCGAGCGTTCCGGACCAGGTCACGGTGCCGCCGTCGTAGTCGTGGCTCGTCTCCGGGAGGAGGTCCGGCATCAGGGCGTTGTTCGTCGGCTTGGAAAGGACGGCCATCATCTCGTCGATGCCGGCCTCGGCGAGGTCGTATGCGCTCGCGTTCTGCGTGGAGTACTGGGCGCTCCGCGCGTTCGTGCCCGAGTAGT
>Ga0299907_10001280_pt1 | contig 14227 bp, 12 predicted proteins | sample RVTome_16_FD_198680 | JGI IMG/M metagenome (GOLD analysis project Ga0299907, IMG submission 198680) | Soil microbial communities from uranium-contaminated site in the Upper Colorado River Basin, Wyoming, United States - RVT152D67 (version 2) ... | reverse complement strand
GTGCCGGACGTTCGAGGTCCTTGCGGGTGAGTGCACCGCCCCGTGCGTGGAGAGCTCTTCTCGTGTCGTCCTCCGCGGAGCGAGAGCTTCGAGCAGATTGCGCCGCTCGTGCCTGCCCGGTTCGACCGGAGCGAGACGAATGCCGCCAGACCGCTCGTCACACGGCCAGCCGGACGTCGCTCGGGCGGGTTCCGGAAAAAAGCCCCAGCAGAGGGAGATGAAGAGTGCTTGCGCGAATTCTCGGTGCGACCCTTCTAGTCTTTTGGATCTGCGGACCTCGGGTCGAGGTCGCGCGCGCCGCCGACATCGGGGCCCAGCGCGACCTGGTCAATGGCGGCGTGGTCGGCCTCATCTCGGGCGGGGTGACCGGGACCTACGTCCGGATCGCGGCCGACCTCGCCAATGCGCTCGACGACGGCTACCAGCTGCGGGTTCTCCCGATCATCGGCAAGGGCTCGGTGCGCAATATCGAGGACCTGCTCCTTTTGCGCGGCGTCGATGTCGCGATCGTCCAGTCGGACGTCCTGGACTTCTACAAGCGCGCCGATCTGGTGCCGAACATAGAGAGCAAGCTCCGCTACATTGCGAAGCTGTACAATGAGGAAGTGCACGTGCTCGCGAAATCGGAGTACGGCACGATCGACGATCTCGCGGGCAAGCCGGTCAATTTCGGCACCGACGGCAGCGGCACCTTCATGACCGCGAGCATCATTTTCGATGACCTCGGCATCGACGTCGACGTCCGCAGCGATCCCGAGCCGGTTGCGCTCGAGAGGCTCCGGGCGGGGGAGATCGACGCCATGGTGTTCGTCGGCGGAAAGCCGGTCGGATTCATCGGGCAAGTGGACCGGTCCGAGCAATTGCACCTGCTCGCCATTCCACCGGAGCGCATCGAGGCTGCCTACCTGCCATCGGAGCTGACGGCCGACGCCTACCCGAATCTGGTCGACCCGGCAGAACCGGTGCAGACGGTGGCGGTGAGCGCCGTCCTGGCGGCCTACAACTGGCCGGCCGGACACCCCCGTCGGGAGAAGGTCGAGCGCTTCATCCAGAGCTTCTCGGCGAACTTCGACGGCCTCCTGGAGCCGCCGTTCCATCCGAAGTGGCAGGAGATCGATCTGAACGCAGAGGTGCCCGGCTGGCAGCGGATGACGGTAGCGGCGCCTATGGCCGCGGGGGCCGATTGAGGGCTGCCCCGGCGCGTGTTGAACCTCGTGCCGCGGATCGAGCACAGGGGGGCGCCGTGAGCGAGCGATCGAGAGCGGCAGATGCCGCGACGAGGAGGCGAGCACGCCCAACCCTTCGCTCGTGGGCGCTGGCGCTGCTGATGGCGGTCTGGGCGGGCGCGCCCGACGCCGTCCAGGCCGATGAGTTCGTCCTGCAAAGCGGCGAGCTGATCGAGGGCACGATCGTCGATGCCACGCGCAACACCGTCGTCATCCGGCGGGCGATCGGCGGCATGCGCCAGATGCGGATCCGGGACATCGAGGAGGCACGGGTCGACCTGGTGCAGGGCGGCCGCATCTCGGGTCAGATTCTGAGCTGGGTCAACGGCATCCACCACGTCCGCTCGGGCGGCGAGGTCGTGAGCATCCGCGAGGGCCGTATCTTGAGCCGCGCGCCGTATGAGGAGAGGAGCAGTCAGCCACCGCCAGCCGCAGCGCCGCAGCGCCAGGCGGAGCCGACGATCGGGACGCCGGCAGCGCCGGCAGTATCCGAAGCCGAGCGCCCCGCGGACGAGAGCCCTCCCGCCGAGGCCCCTGCTGCGGAGAGCCCGGTCCCCGGGAGTCCGGCCACCGAGCGCCCCGCGGACGAAAGCCCTCCCACCGAGGGCACCGCAGACCAGACCCCCGCAGCTGAGAGCCTTCCCGCCGAAAGCCCCGCCCCTGAGAGTTCCCCAGACGAGAGCCGCGCGGCCGAGAGGATCACTGCGCCTGAAGCCGAAAACGGTACCGGGGCGGTAGCGGTCAAAGCGTCGGTCGATCTCGCCGAGGCGGGCGCCGCAGGCGTGGTCTTCAGAATCGAGCTCTCACGGCGGGCGGAAAAGACGGTCGTGCTGATCTATGGAACCGTCGACGGAACCGCGAAAGCGGGCGAGGACTATGAGCCTCGACAGGGCGTCCTGACCCTGGCTCCCGGTACCAGAAGCGCGGACGTGCGCGTGCCGCTGATCGAGGATCGGCGGCTCAAGGGCGACACCCGGTTCGAGCTTTTCCTGACCGCGGATCCCAAGGTCGCAACGATCGTCGATCAGCGGGTCACCGCGACCATCCCGGGCGACGGCTGACGGCCGGAGACGTCTTCGCTTCGGCTCGGGGGGCTCGAGGCGAGATCTAAATCGATCAGCGATGCGTGCCGCGCCGACGAACGACCGGAATCGTCCGGGTGGCCGAGCCTCGCTGCGCTCGGGACGAGCTACTCCGGCGTAAGGCCATCGGCCATGCCCGCGAGACCTGCACCGGATCGGCGATCACGGGTTCGCCCAGGAGTCCGGCAGATCGTGGCGGCGGGACGGCTTCCAGTTCAGATCCTCGAGCACGATGCTTGGCACGAAGTCCGCCCCGAGCTCGACTGCAGCCGACCGGAACCCGGAACCCGCCAGCGCAGCCAAGAGCCGCGCCACCGGCACGCGGGACGCGTCGTAACCCTCCTCGATGCCTGCCGCGCGGACCGCAAACAGGGTCGAGTAGCTCGCCACCAGGTCATCATCCCTGAGACGATCCATGGTCTCGATGCCCGGATCCTCCGTTGTTATGCGCGATCCGTGATCGCCGTGCACGATGACGATGCTTCGGGACCCGGCTGGTGACGCCGCAAGAGCCTCGAGCGCCAGAGCGACTTTCGCGGTGGCGCAACGTAGCTGGTCGAGATAGGCCAGCTGGCGCTCCTGCCGGCTCGCTATGGGCGAACGGCGCATCTGCCAGCTGCCTGTGCTCTTCAGAACGCAGTCCCGGTCGGTGGCATAGGGGTAGTGGGGCAGCAGGAGGTGAGCGAAATAGGCTTCGCCGGGTCGCGCGTCCCGAAGATCGGCGATGAGCCGGTCGAAGGCGACCAGAGCGCCGGCCGAACTGGTCCGCCGGACCGAGCTCAGGAGAAGCGGTGGCAGGTTCACCTCATAGAGCGCGGCCAGCCGGGCTCCGAGGTTGTAAAGCCGTCCAGTGGATGCCGTTGTCTCCGAGAGAGACAGGAATCCGTACAGAACAAGCGCTGCTTTGTCTTCGGCAGGAAGGGAGCTTGCGGCTATTGGCCCGAGGTCGGCTGCTCGATATTCCGTACAGGAGCGCACCGTGTGGTTGGCGCAGTAATTGACGAAGTCGGTCTGGTACACCTTGAGATCGTATCCGAGCTCACCCAGCCTTTCGAAATAAGCGTTCTCCTCGACGACGAGGCCATCCTCGTGCTCGGGCCTCCAAGGCTGAGCGGCTCCGAAGTTGAGGATGTGAGGGATGGCGTTCACGGTACGAAAATGCTCGCTGTAGGCGCCTCCGAACAGCCGGAAACCCGCCTCGGAGTAGAACCATGCCAGATCGTGGCGCATGTCCGAGGCTTCGGGCAGGCGGCCGAGCAGGCCTTCGATGCCGATATGCTCGTCCAGAATGAGATGCAGCAGGACCGGCGCATCCGGATTCGGAGCCCCGGGATGCGAGGCCGGTTCCGATACGGTCTGCGCATCGACCGTACCGCCGCGGAAAGCCCCGAAGGCCTCCGTGGCGAGAACCACGAGAGCTACGATTCCGAGCATCGGGACCAAGATGCGATTCAGCGCCACTGCTGCCATCAGGGTGGCCATGACCACGCCCATGCCGTCGAAGTTGAGATCGAACGCGAGATAGCAGAGCAGCACCTCGAGGAGCGTGCGCCCGAATCGGCCCGATGCCGCGTAAGCGAGGCCGACGGCCGCCGCGGTGACGATCAACGCGCCGGCCACGAGCCCGACCTCCGGCGTGAGCAGCGGGTAATCGTTGTGGTTCAGATAGTTGGCAAGCGAGGCGACCAGCACCATTGCGCCGGCCGTAGCCGCGAGCAGGGGCGGACGCGGCTTCGGGCCTGCTCCGGAGTGGCCGGCCCGGCCAGCCGCAGCCTCGGTGCAAAAGGACGCAAGCCCCTTGTACAGGGAAGGGATTTTCACCTGACGACTACCCGGCTCACGCGCGATGCGACGGATCCAGAGATTGCCGCAAGATGGTTCTCAACGCCTAAAAGCCCGTAAAGACGCCTTTCTCTGGGCTGAGCGTCGATTCATGCCCGAGGCGGGCAGCGACGGGCGCCGTCAAGAAAAACATCACCTCTCGCCCGGCCCGATAACCGCACGTTTACGCCGGAGCGACGAGACTGCCGGGACAACCATGGAGATGCAGGATGTCCCGGGTGTTGTATTATGCCGTCCTGGTCGTTTCGGTGTTGGTCGCGCTCTCCCAGCCTGCCTCTGCCTATCTCGATCCGGGTACCGGCAGCATCATTCTCCAGGGCATCTTGGGCGCCGTCGCGGGCGTTCTGGTCTTGGGCCGAACCTACCTGCACCGGCTGAAAGTCTGGCTCGGCCTGTCCAGGCGCTCATCCAGCCAGCACGACCCGCGCCCATCCGAATGATCGCGGCACGCCCGGACCCGGGCTCGTTTCGAGATCCAGGCGGCCGCGTCTTTATCGCCGGCGACCGCGTGCTTCGGGCGGTCATGGAGGCGAATGCGCCGGCCTACCGGGTTGCGCGGGACGCCGGCCTGTACGATTCGCTCGTGCGCCAAGGCTTGTTGCTGCCGGCGCGCGAACGACCGGCCGACGAACTCCTCGATCATGCCGACGGCGTCGTCCACGCCCTCGAGCATCCTCGTATTCCCTTCGTCTCCTATCCCTATGAGTGGAGCTTCGCGGCGCATCGCCAGGCGGCCCTCCTGCACCTGGACCTACATCTCGCGGCCCTGGAAGCCGGCTTCACCCTGAGCGATGCCACCGCATACAACGTCCAGTTCCGGGGCACCCGCCCGATCTTCATCGACCACCTCTCCCTGCGGCCCTACCGCGACGGGGAGCTCTGGACCGGCCACCGCCAGTTCTGCATGCAGTTCCTCAATCCGCTGCTCTTCTGGACCCTGCTGAAGGTTCCGCCGAACGCCTGGTTCCGAGGCCACCTGGAAGGCATCGCGCCCGAGGAGATCGCGCCGCTGCTGCCGTTGCGCGGCAAGCTGTCGTGGACCGTCCTCAGTCACGTCGTCGCCCAGGCGTCCCTGCAGCGCCGAGCCATCGGCCGCAGGCATGCGAGTTCACGCCTGCGGACCGCCCGGCTTCCGCGCCAGGCATTCCTGGGCCTCCTTCGTGGCCTGCGCGACTACATCGCCCGCCTGACGCCGCCGGGCGGCAGGACGGTTTGGGGCGACTACGCCATGGCCAACGGCTATAGCGCCGAAGAGGCGGCCGCCAAGCGCGCCTTCGTCCAGGAGATGGTCGAAGCCGCAAGACCGCCCCTGCTGTTCGACCTCGGTTGTAATAGTGGCGATTATTCCGAGGCCGCGCTCGACGCGGGCGCCGCGAACGTGGTGGGCTTCGACTACGATCACGCGGCGCTGGATCGCGCCTTCGACCGCTTCCGTCGCACCGACAGGTCCTTCCTGCCGCTCTGGCTGGATGCCGCCAATCCGAGCCCGTCTCAGGGCTGGGCGCAGAGGGAGAGGCAGGGGCTGAGCGAGCGGAGCCGTGCCGACGCTCTGATCGCGCTTGCCTTCATTCACCACATCGTCATCGGCCGCAACGTGCCTCTCGGCATGGCCCTCGACTGGCTTACCGGCCTCGCACCGATCGGAATCATCGAGTTCCCCCCGAAGAGCGACCCGATGGTCCGGCGCCTGCTGGCGCTGCGGGACGACGTCTTCCCGGACTACACGGAGGCCGCTTTCATCAAGGTGCTAAGCGCCCGCGCCCGAATCGTTCGCTCGCGCCACCTGTCCGAGAATGGCCGGCTACTCGTCTGGTACGACCGGACGAGCTGAACACAGCTTCGCTCCGTTCCTCGCCCAGCCACCGCTCACGCCGCCGAGGTCGCCGCCGCCGGCTCCTCTGGCCGCTGCGCCTCCTGCACCTGCCGGACCGCCTGGCGCAAGGACGTCGCGACCAGCTCCGCGCCCGTCACTTCGAGCGCCTCCTCCGGCTCGCCCGGCGCGGCCTCGGCGGTCCACAGGCCGACCAGGATGCGCACCTCGGGGCCGAAATGCTGGCGCAGCCGCCGAATGACGCGCTGCGCGTGCTGGGTGGCGGCGGGGTTGACGTAGGACAGGCAGATCACCGTCACGCCGGTCCGCTCGAGCCGGGCGAGGTTGCGCATCGCCACCGAATCCCGCGGCAGGGTCCTGGCGTTGACGCCGCCGCGCACGAGAAGATGCGCGAGCATCGCGGCCGCGGCCTCGTCCAGGCGGTTGCGCGGCCCGATGCAGAGCACGCCGACCGGCTCCGCGGACGGGGTCTCGTCGGCCGCCTCGACCTCGCGCCCTTCCTCCTCGGCCAGATACTCGACCACCCCGATCGTGTCGTCGGCCACCTCCTTGACCTTGTCCCGGTCGAGGCTGCCGCTTAGCCGATCCTCCTCGGCGAGCGCGAGCGCGGGCATGATGACCGCGTCGTAGAGCTTGTCGAGCGGCTCCTCCTCCAGATACTCCTCGGCCATCTCGGTCGCCTCGTCGGGATCGCGGGCGAGCAGGCGCTGGTAGAACTTGACCTCGCTCGCGAGCACCGGCTCGTTGCCCAGCAGCACGTCGAAGAAGGCGAGCTGCGGCACGTGACGCCCGAGGACGATCAGGCATACGGTGAGCGGCGTCGACAGCAGGAGGCCGACCGGGCCCCAGAGCGTGGTCCAGAACACCGCGGCGACGATCACGGCGACCGGCGAGAGGCCCGTGCTGGAGCCGTACAGCCAGGGCTCGAGGACGTTGTTGCTGAACAGCTCCAGCGTCACGAACAGGGCGACCGTGAGCAGCGGCAGGGTCCAGCCGGGATCGGCGGCGAACGACACGGCGATCGGAAAGAGCGCGCCGATGATCGGCCCGACATAGGGGACGAAGCGCGCCACGGTCGCGAGCAGCCCCCACAGGATGGGGCTGGGAACGCCGATGAAGTAGAGGCCGACGCCGACCGGCACGCCATAGAGGACGTTGATGATGAGCTGCATCAGCAGATAGCGGCTGATCCGCTTGCCCGCGTCGTCCATGGCCTCGGTCGTGCGCCGGACGTCGCCGGATCCCACGAGACGGATGACCCGGTCCCGCAGGTCCTCGCGCTGCAGCAGCATGAAGACGACGAAGACGAGAACGATACCGGCGGTCGCGACCGGCTCGACGAGCGGGCCCGCGAACTGCTGGAGGGCCTCGAGCGGCGGCACCCCGGGCTGCTGCACCTCGACCGGCACGGGCTCGACCGCCTCGGGCTGTCCCGGCAGCGAGGCTTGGCCCGACCCGCCTCCCTCGGCCTCCTTGGTCGCCTCCTCGATCTCCTTGCGCAGATCGCGCAGCATCTGGGTCGTGCGATCGACCACGCCGCCGCTCGGGATCGCCTCGCTGAACGAGCGGATCTTGCTGCGCAGGTTCCATTCGTAGAGCGAGATGTTGCCGGCGAGCGAGACCAGCTGGCCCGCCACGATCGAGCCGACGCCGGTCAGCACGACGAGGACCAGGAGCACAACCGCGATCACCGAGGGCACCCGCCCGAGGCCCCAGCGGCGCAGGCGGGTTGCGATCGGCGCCAGCATGAAGCTGAGAAGAATCGCCAGCGCCAGCGGGATCAGGATGTCCTGACCGAAATACAGGGCGGCCACGACGGCGGCCATCGCGGCGAGCAGCGCCATGCCCGACGCCGGCGCTGCGACGGGGCTCACGCGGGCCGTCTGCGGCCAGAGGCTCTGCGTCGGGCGTCGGGCCATGGCATCTCCCTGATGCGATGCATGATAGCTCAATGAGCGTTTCACATCGACAAACGCGCCGGGAGCCGATCCGTTCGCGCCGGCCGCTGGCCATGGCCGTACGCCGCGCTATGGTAGGCTCCGCCATCGAGGCTGACGGTCGGGGATCGGGTTCGTCATGCAGATCGCAGAGAGGATGTTCAGGCTCGGCACCGAGAGCGCGTTCGAGGTGCTGGCCAGGGCCAAGGCCCTGGAGGCGCAGGGGCGCAGCATCATCAATCTCGGCATCGGCCAGCCGGACTTCCCGACGCCCGACAACATCGTCGCCGCCGCCCAGAAGGCGCTCGCGGACGGTCACCACGGCTACACGCCCGCCAACGGCATCCTGCCGCTGCGGGAGGCGGTCGCGGCCGACATCCAGGCGCGCCGCGGCGTCCACGTGCACCCGGACCGGATCGTCATCGTGCCGGGCGGCAAGGTCACCATGTACTTCGCCATCGAGATGTTCGGCGAGCCGGGCGCCGAGATCATGTACCCGGACCCGGGCTTTCCCATTTACCGCTCCGTCATCGAGTTCACTGGCGCCAAGGCGGTACCGATCCCACTGTACGAAAAGAGCGGCTTCTCGTTCTCGGCCGAGGAGGTGCTCGCGAACATCACGCCGCAGACCCGACTGATCATCGTCAACAGCCCGGCCAACCCCACGGGCGGCGTGGTGCCGAAGCAGGAGCTCGACAAGCTGGCGGCCGGCCTCGAGGACCACCCGCAAGTCGTGGTCATGTCGGACGAGATCTACGCCCGCATGGCCTACGACAACGTCCCGCACGCCAGCATGCTGGCCTATCCCGAGCTCGAGGACCGGCTGATCCTGCTCGACGGCTGGTCAAAGACCTACGCCATGACCGGCTGGCGGCTGGGCTACGCGGTCTGGCCCAAAGACCTCGCCGAGCACGCCACGCGCCTTGCGATCAACGTCCATTCCTGCGTCAACGCCGCGACCCAGTGGGCCGGCATCGAGGCGCTCCAGGGACCGCAGGATTCGGTCGATCGCATGGTGCGCGCCTTCGACGAGCGCCGGCGCGTCATCCTGGACCGGCTGAACGGCCTGCCGGGCGTACGCTGCGTCCGCCCTGGCGGCGCTTTCTATGCCTTTCCGAACATCACCGGCACCGGCCGCTCATCGCGCCAGCTCCAGGACGACCTCCTTCGCGAGGTCGGGGTGGCGCTGGTCTCCGGCACCAGCTTCGGCGACCAGGGCGAGGGCTACATCCGTTTCTCCTATGCCAGCTCGATCGCCAACATCGAGGAGGCGATCACCCGCATTGGCGGCTTCCTGGAGCGCTGAGGCGATGCTGCCGGTCGGAGCGCCGGTCGAGCCGCTGCCCTCGGGCCGGGGTCCCGAGCGCGCGCCGCTCCAGGGAAGTTACGCAAAACTCGAGCCGCTCGACCCGGAGCGTCACGCCGCCAGCCTTTTCGCGCTCTCCCATGGCCGGCCCGAGGACGCGGTTCTGTGGACTTACATGGCCTACGGGCCATTCCCCGATCGGGGCGCGTTCGAGGCCTGGCTGCAAGACCGGGCGCGCTCGACCGATCCCCTGTTCTTCGCGATCGTCGATGAGGCGAGCGGCCAAGCGTCCGGCATGGCGAGCTATCTGAACATCGTGCCCGCCAACGGCACGATCGAGATCGGCCACATCTGGTTTTCGCCACAACTACAGAAGACGCGCGCCGCCACCGAGGCGATCTTTTTGATGATCCGCCACGCGTTCGAGGACCCGGGCTACCGCCGCGTCGAATGGAAATGCGATGCCCTGAACGAGGCCTCGAAACGCGCCGCCCGCCGTTTTTCTTTCACCTACGAGGGCACCTTCCGGCAGCACATGGTGGTCAAGGGCCGCAACCGTGACACCGCCTGGTTTGCCATACTCGACCATGAGTGGCCCGCAATCCGCGCCGCCTTCGAGCGCTGGCTCTCCCCGGACAACTTCGATGCCGACGGCCGCCAGCGGGCAAGCCTCAGCGCGCTGATGGCCTCGGCCTGACCGCGCTCATGGCTGATCGCCTGCCGCTGGAGTAGCAAGGCACAATCCGCTGGGAACCTTGTCGCCCGAGCATCGGTTTGCAAGGTTGGCGCCCGGCAATTCGGATAGTCCGGAGGTGGGGTCATGGAGGTGCGTGCCGCGGTCGCTAATAAGGCGGGCGAGCCCCTTTCGATCGAGACCGTGCAGCTCGAGGGGCCGAAGGCCGGCGAGGTAATGGTCGAGATCAAGGCGACCGGGATCTGCCACACCGACGAGTTCACCCGCTCCGGCGCCGACCCGGAGGGCATTTTTCCCGCCATCCTGGGTCACGAGGGCGCCGGAATCGTCGTCGAGGTGGGTCCCGGCGTGCGGTCGGTGAGAAAGGGCGACCACGTGATTCCGCTCTACACGCCCGAATGCCGCGAGTGCGAATATTGTCTCAGCCGGAAGACCAATCTCTGCCAGGCAATCCGGGAGACCCAGGGCAAGGGCCTGATGCCCGACGGCACCACGCGTTTTTCCCGCAACGGGGAACGAATCTATCATTACATGGGCACCTCGACCTTCGCCAACTACACCGTGCTCCCGGAAATAGCGGTCGCGAAAATCCGCGAAGACGCGCCGTTCGACAAGGTCTGCTACATCGGCTGCGGGGTCACGACCGGCATCGGCGCGGTGATCAACACGGCCAAGGTCGAGCCGGGCTCGAACGTCGTGGTGTTCGGTCTCGGCGGCATCGGGCTGAACGTCATCCAGGGCGCCCGCATGGTCGGCGCCGACATGATCGTCGGCGTCGACATCAACCCGTCCAAGGTCGAGCTCGCGAAAAAGTTCGGCATGACCCACTTCGTCAACCCCAAGGAGGTCGAGGGCGACCTCGTGCCCCATCTGGTCGACCTCACCAAGGGCGGCCCCGACTACAGCTTCGAGTGCATCGGCAACGTCCAGACCATGCGCCAGGCGCTCGAGTGCTGTCACAAGGGCTGGGGCGAATCGGTCATCATCGGCGTGGCGCCGGCCGGTGCCGAGATCAGCACGCGGCCGTTCCAGCTGGTCACGGGGCGCGTCTGGCGCGGCAGCGCGCTCGGCGGGGCGAGGGGGCGCACCGACGTGCCCAAGATCGTCGACTGGTACATGGAGGGCAAGATCAACATCGACGATCTGATCACCCACACCATGCCGCTCGAGAAGATCAACGACGCGTTCGATCTGATGCGCGAGGGCAAGTCGATCCGCAGCGTCGTGATCTACTGAGGGATCGTGTAAGCCGAACGTCCTCTGCGGTGGGAGATGGCAGGCCAGCCTCGAGCCCCACGGCCAGGAGAGTGAGGCTGATCGGGCCGGGCGATGTCGAAACCTGGTGCAGGATGCGCGCCGGGCTGTGGCCGGATGCGCCCGAAGGTGAACCGATGCGCGAGGCCGAAGCCCATCTTCGGGGCGAGGGCCTGCTTGCGGCCGTTTTCCTCTGCCAGACCGCGTCCGGCCACACGCCCGGCATGATCGAGCTGTCGCTGCGATCCTTCGCCGATGGCTGCCGCTCGATGCCGGTGCCCTACGTCGAGGGCTGGTACGTCGTTCCCGAGGCGCGCCATCGCGGCATCGGCCGGGCGCTCGTGGTGGCCGCCGAGCGATGGGCGCGCAATCTGGGCCACACCGGATGGCCTCCGACGCGCTGCTCGGGAACCAGGAGAGCGAGCGGGCGCACCTGGCCCTCGGCTTCGAGGAGGTCGAACGGGCGATACGCTTTCGAAAGGACCTGACGGGCCACGGAGCGCCGCGCCCGTCCGATCGTGGGGAAGAGGCATGGCCCAAGGCATGAGCATGCTCGAGCAGCACCGCTGCTTCGGCGGCATGCAGGGCGTCTACCGCCACCAGTCGAGCGCGACCGGCGGCACCATGGAGTTCGCGGTCTATCAGCCTCCGCAGGCGGAACGCGGGCCGGTGCCGGTGCTGTACTGGCTCTCCGGCCTGACCTGCACCTCTGCGAACTTCACCGAGAAGGCCGGCGCCCAGCGCCACGCCGCCGAGCACGGGCTGATGGTCGTGGCGCCGGACACGAGCCCGCGCGGCACCGATCTGCCCGGCGAGCATGATTCTTATGATTTCGGCTCAGGGGCCGGGTTCTACGTCGACGCCACGGTCGAGCCCTGGGCGCGCCACTATCGCATGTACAGCTACGTGACCTCGGAGCTGCCGGCGCTGATCAACGCCCGCTTTCCGGCCGATCCGAAGCGCCAGGGCATCTTCGGGCACTCGATGGGTGGCCACGGCGCCCTCGTCTGCGCGCTGAAGAACCCGGGAAAGTACCGCTCGCTCTCGGCCTTCGCGCCGATCTCGTCCCCGACGCGTTGCCCGTGGGGCGAGAAGGCGCTTTCCGGGTATCTCGGCGACGACCGCGAGGCTTGGCGCGCCTGGGATGCGAGCGAGCTTGCGGCCGGGTCCGGGTGGCGGTCGGAGGTGTTGGTCGACCAGGGGACGGCGGACCAGTTTCTCCAGGACCAGCTGAAGCCGCAGCTGCTCCAGGAGGCGTTCGCCGCGGCCGGCATTCCGCTTACCCTCCGGTATCAGGCCGGCTACGACCACAGCTACTATTTCATGGCGAGCTTCATGGCCGATCACCTCGCCCACCACGCGCGGTTCCTGAGGTCGTAGGCTGACCTCTCTGCGCCGTGCTTTTCCGTGCCGGTGACGCAAGCGGACGGATCTTTGTCTGTCACGCCAGGACTCGAGCCACGGCCGACCGGTCGAGTTCCGGCATGAGGAGCCGCAGATCCGATCGACGGCCGCGTTGGCAGCCGCGCCCGGCCCCGAGGCGTTAATCGCGCGTTAACCTTGCGGGATAACGATATCTTCGGGTGGTCCATGCGACCGTGGGAATCCGTGCCCGCGATCGGCGGGGCGGCGAGGCGGACTCCAAGGTCGCATGGACCATTCGAAAATCACGCCTTCCGTATGCGGAAGGTGAATTCATTGCCGTGCTCCTGGCTCTCCAGAAGCTCGTGCCCGGTCGCCTCGCAGAACGCCTCGAAATCCTTGACCGCGCCCGGGTCCGTGGCCAGCACCTGGAGCACGTCGCGTGGCGCCAGGCGCTGCATCGCCTTGCGCGCACGCAGCACCGGCAGGGGGCATTTCAGGCCGCGGGCGTCGAGAAGCTCGTCGCTCATCCTGTTCGGTCCGCCAGCTCGAGAACGATGCGATACACCGAAGCCGCCTCGACGGAGGGTTCGGCGCGCGGGCTCAAGCAGTCTATACTTAAGCGGAGAGGCGCGCCGCGCCGAGAGGTCGAGGTTTTTGCGGCAGCGCGGCGCCAACCATGGGCGCGATAGTGAGAGGCATGTCCCGCACGACGCTCGACGACTGCTTCGCCCACGACCGCCAGCGCCTGCCGGCCGGCGAGGCGCTCTCGCTGCTCCAGCAGCGGGTTCGGCCGGTGGTGCCGAGCGAGACGGTACCGGTCGGCGAGGCGCACGGCCGCTTCCTTGCCGAGGCGGTAGTCAGCCCGTGCGACGTCCCGGGCTTCCACAACGTCGCGGTCGACGGCTTCGCCTTCGCCCATGCCGATCTGGTACCCGACGGAAGGAGCCGCCTTCGCCTGCTCGAGGGCCGGGCGGCCGCCGGCCACCCCCATCGCGGGTGCCTGCCGCGCGGCTGTGCCCTTCGCGTACTGACCGGCGCACCCCTGCCCGAAGGCGCCGATACCGTGCTGATGCAGGAGGACGTGACGTGCGAGGAGAACGCCCTGCTGATCCCGCCCGGGGCCCGGCGCGGCGCCAACTGGCGCAAGGCCGGCGAGGACGTGCGTAAGGGTCAGACGGTGCTCGAGCCGGGGCTGCGGCTGCGACCGCAGGACATCGGCGTGGCCGTGACCGTCGGGCGCGCCGCGCTCGAGGTCTTCCGCCCGCTTCGGGTCGCGCTGGTCTCGACCGGCGACGAGCTGCGCGAGCCCGGCGCCGAACTGCCGGCCGGCGCGGTCTACGACGCCAACCGGACGATCCTCTGCGGCCTGCTCTCGCAACTCGGCTGCGCGGTGACCGATCTCGGCATCCTGCCCGACCGGGCCGACGTCGTGGAGCAGACGATCGCCGATGCGGCCGCGGGGCACGATGCCATCGTCACCTCGGGCGGCGCCTCGCGCGGCGACGAGGACCATGTGGTGCGGACCGTCGAGCGCCTGGGCTCGCTGCACTTCTGGCAGATCGCAGTCAAGCCCGGCCGACCGCTCGCCTTCGGCCAGATCGGCGACTGCGTGTTCGTCGGCCTGCCGGGCAATCCGGTGGCCGCGGTGATCTGCTTTTTGCGCTTCGCGCGACCGGTGCTCACCGCGCTC